>Ga0209006_10006739_pt1 | contig 10373 bp, 9 predicted proteins | sample JacPin_JW_Ref_O2_FD_188567 | JGI IMG/M metagenome (GOLD analysis project Ga0209006, IMG submission 188567) | Forest soil microbial communities from Algoma, Ontario, Canada - Jack Pine, Ontario site 1_JW_Ref_O2 (SPAdes) (version 2) | ecosystem: Environmental > Terrestrial > Soil > Boreal... | reverse complement strand
CCCCGCGCGGCGGGGAGAGGGAGGTGCCTCTCTGCGTTCAGAGCAAAAAAGTTCGGCGGTCGCGCGCAATGCCGTTCGCTCGATGATGGTGGCGCGATCACGCCAATCGATTGACAGTGCCGCGCGTGGCTTTTATTGTTGCGGAAAATGAATAATGAATCAATGTTCAAAAACGGGAGGCGGCTTTGGCCGCAGGCCAGATAACGCCTTTGCCGGTTGAGCTTTTGCGGCTTTACGCCGACATGCGGCTGATCCGCGAAGTCGAGCAGCGCTTGTCGCTTCTGTTCGGCGATGGCGAGATTCCGGGGTTCATCCATTTATCGATCGGACAGGAAGCCGTTGCGGTCGGGGTTGTCGGCGCGCTGCGCCCCGACGACACGCTGGCTTCCAACCATCGCGGCCATGGCCACGCCATTGCCAAGGGCTTGGACCTTTCGCGCTTCTTTCTGGAGATCATGGGCAAGAGCGAGGGTTATTGCGGCGGCCGCGGCGGCTCGATGCATGTCGCCGATATGGCGGTCGGCATGTTGGGTGCCAACGGTATCGTCGGCGCCGGCCTTCCCATCGCGGTCGGTAGCGCATTGGCGCAGCAGTTGCGCGAGACCGGAGCGATCGCCTGCGTGTTTTTCGGCGACGGCGCGCTCGCCGAAGGCGCGCTGCACGAAAGCTTCAACATGGCCGCGCTGTGGAAGCTGCCGCTTTTGTTTGTCTGCGAGAATAACGGCTGGTCGGAATTCTCGCCCGCTGCGCGGCAACTGGCGACCGAGCCGTTGAAGCTCGCCGAAACGTTCAACATCGCGTCCGATCGCGTCGACGGCAATGATGTCGCCGCGGTTCGCGCCGCTGCGGTGGCGGCAATCGAAGCGTTGCGGGCTGGCGGCGGACCGCGCCTGATCGAGTGCAAGACCACGCGGGTGCGCGGCCATTTCGAAGGCGATCCGCAAAAATATCGCGAGGCGGGCGAGTTCGACGAGATCGGACGCAAGGATCCGCTCAAGCGCGCGGCCGACAGCTTGCGAGCGATCGGCGTCCCGGAGGCAGATATCGCCGCCGCCGACGAAGCGGCGCGCCGCCGCGTCGACGATGCAGTCGCCGCCGCCCGCGCCGGCACGGCGCCGCGGCCGGAAGCGGCGCTTGCCGACGTGTATTCTCCCAAATCGTCGCGCACTGCCGCGCGAGCGGATGCCGCCGCATGACCGAAGTGCGATTTGGCCAGGCAATCAACCGCGCGCTCATCGACGCGATGACGCAGGATTCGTCCGTCGTCCTGTTCGGCGAGGATGTGGCGGAGGCCGGCGGCCCCTTCGGCGTCACCCGCGGGCTTCTGAAAAAGTTCGGCGCCGAACGAGTGCGCGACACGCCGATCTCGGAAGCCGCCATTGTGGGCGCCGCGGTCGGTGCCGCCATGAGCGGTCTGCGGCCGGTGGTTGAAATCATGTTCATGGATTTCGTGACGCTCGCCATGGACGCGCTGGTCAATCAGGCCGCTAAGGCGCGCTTCATGTTCGGCGGTCAGGTGTCGGTGCCGATGGTGGTGCGCATGCCGCACGGCGGCGGCATCAATGCCGGTCCGCAACATTCGCAATGCCTTGAAGCCTGGCTCGCGCATGTGCCCGGCCTCAAGGTGGTCTGTCCGTCGACTATCGCCGACGCCTATGCGCTGACGCGTGCGGCCATCGACGACGACGATCCGGTAGTCGTGATCGAAAACAAGGCTTTGTACGCGAGCAAGGGCGATCTGCCGGAGCCGCCGCCCCCGGTCGAGATCGGCAAGGCGCGGACCGCGCGGGCCGGCAACGACGTCACCATCGTCACCTATGGGGCGATGGTGGCGGCGAGCCTCGCGGCGGCCGAGATGTTGGCCAAGGACGGCGTCAACGCGGAGGTGCTCGATCTTCGCAGCCTGCAGCCGTGGGACGAGGCCGCGGTGCTGGCTTCGCTGGCGCGCACCCATCGCCTGGTCGTGTGTCATGAAGCGGTTGAAGCCTTTGGCGTCGGCGCCGAAATCGTCGCGCGGCTCGCCGACATCGGCTTCGACGAGCTTGACGGCCCGCTGCTGCGCGTCGGCGCGCCGTTCATGCCGCCGCCGTTCGCCAAATCGCTGGAAGATTGGTACCGGCCGGACGCCGGCCGCATCGTCGCCGCAGTCAAGCGCGCGATCGCCTGATCAAATAACGGCTCGCGCCCATGGGCGGGCAAGCCGGAACTCGGAATAGGAGAACGAGATGGAAGAGCGCATTACCGAAGCGGTGTCCGATCATATCGCGACGATCACCATCAACCGGCCGAAAGTTCTCAACGCGCTCGACGTGCCGACGCTCTTGGAACTGGAAAAGGTGTTCGACCGGATCGAACGCAACGACGATGTGCGCGTCATCATCATCACCGGCGCCGGTGAGCGGGCATTCGTTGCCGGCGGCGACATCGCCGATCTCAACTCACGCGGCGGGCTCGCGCATTACCGCGAATTTGCCGAAGTCGTGCATCGCGTCTTCCGCCGTATCGAGATATCCGACAAGCCGACGATCGCGGCGGTCAACGGCTTTGCGCTCGGCGGCGGTACTGAGCTTATTCTCGCGACCGACATCCGCATTCTCGCTGATACCGCGCGGCTCGGCCTGCCGGAAATCACGCTCGGTCTTTTCCCCGGCGCCGGCGGTACGCAGCGCATGATCCGCCAGGTGCCGCTCTGCCGCGCCAAGGAGATCATGTTCACCGGCGAACAGATTTCCGCTACCGAAGCTGTTGCCATCGGCCTCGCCAACAAGGCGGTGCCGGCAAAGGAGGTCATGACCGAAGCGCGTGCCGTCGCCGCCAAGATTGCGGCCAAGAGCCCGCTGGTGCTGGCGCTCCTCAAGCGCACCTTGACCCACGGCGCCGATATGCCGTTGTCGGCGGCGTTGCCCTATGAGCAAAGCATGATCGGCCTGGTGCTCGATACCAGCGACTCCCACGAAGGCTGCAGCGCGTTTCTGGAAAAGCGCAAAGCCGCGTTTACGGGACGCTGATTGCATGCGGCGCGAACGGCGGTAACAACATGGCCAGCACGGATTTCGTCATGCCAAAACTCGGCCTGACGATGACCGAAGGCACGATCGCGCGCTGGGATGTGGCGCCGGGTAAAAGCTTTGCCCAAGGCGACATTATTCTCGTCGTGGAGACCGACAAGATCGCCTACGACGTGGAGGCACCGGCGCCCGGCGTCCTCCAGGAAGTGCTGGTGTCCGCCGGCAGTGCGGTGCCGGTCGGCACTCCGATCGGGCGCTGGGATGTCGGCGACATCAAGGTTTCGCTCGATGCGCCCGACGCGGCTGCGTCCACGGAAGAAGAGCCGAGCGTTGCGCCGGAGGCTCCCAAAACACCGTCGGCGGCGCCGCCGCCGCGCCGCGCCGATGCGGGCCGAACCTTGGCGACGCCTTACGCGCGGCGCTTGGCGCGTCAGGCCGGTATCGATTTGCACGCCCTCGATGGCAGCGGACCGCGCGGGCGGATCAAAGCAGCCGATGTCGAGCGTGCGATAACCGCGAAGGTGACCGCGCCTGCACAAATGGTTGCGCCAACAGCCGCGCAGACTATGCGCGCCGCGACGTTCAGCGCTGGCATCGATATCGACATCACCGCGCTTCTCAAGCTTGCGGCCGGGATCAATAACGACATCCCCGATTTGCATGCCGAGCTTGCGCACTTCGTCGCTTTGGCAGCGGCGAAAGTGCCGGGCGTCTTTTCCGCGCCGATCGTCATAGGCTTCGTCACGAACCGCGACAGCGGGGAGGGGACGGCGAGCCTTCTTGCCGGCGCCGACTGCCGCACGCTGCGCGGCCTTATCGCGCAAAGCAAAAACGCGTTGGCGGCCGAGGACGCGGCCGGCGCACACGGGTTACTGTGGATTGAGTCCGCTCTGGAAGGCATTTCCTTCGTGTCCGCCGATCCGCCGAGCGGCTGGGCGGCCTCGCTCGTTGTCGGCGCCGTGGGTGAAGGCTGGAAGCCCGATGCCGAAGGCCAAGCTGTGCATACGCCGCAACTGACCATTGTGCTGACCGCGCAGGCTTCCGCTTTCGACCAACAACAAGGCCAGCGCTTCCTGCGCGAGCTTCGCCGCCTGCTCGAAGCGCCGCTTCTTCTCCTCGCCACCTGAATACGGATCGCTCCATGGATTTTCTTCTGTCGGATGACCAGAAACAGATCGTAGACACCGCGCGCAAGGTGGGCGATCGCTTCGGCCTCGATTATTGGCGCGAGCTCGATGCCAAGAAGATGTTCCCGAAAGATTTCTGGCGCGCGGTATGTGACGCCGGTCTTTGCGGCGTGGCCTTGCCGGAGCAATACGGCGGCGCCGGTCTCGGCATGCAGGAGATGGCGCTGATTGTGGAAACGCTGGCCGCGTGCGGCGGCGGCTCCACCGTCGGCCAGCTGTTCATGATCAATCCGATTTTCGGCGGCGTCTCCATCGCCCGCTTCGGCTCCGAGGCGATGAAGTCGGAGCTGCTGCCGAAAATCATCAGCGGCGAGATCAATTGCTGCATGGCGCTCACCGAGCCCGACGCCGGCTCCAACAGCCTCGAGATCAAGACCTTCGCGACCCGCGACGGCAATGGCTGGCGGCTCAACGGCCGCAAGATCTGGATCACCGGCGTCGACGCCGCGCAGAAAATGCTTGTGGTCGCGCGCACCACCAAGTCGCAGGAGGTCAAGCGCCGGACCGAAGGCTTGTCGATGTTCATTGTCGATGTCGAGCGCCAGGGCTTGAGCTTCACCCCGATCGAAAAGCTCGGCACCAATACGCTCTCCTCCTGCAGCGTCTTCTTCGAGGACGTGCAAGTAGATGGCGGTGAACTGGTCGGCACCCTCGACAAAGGCTGGCACGAACTCCTCGACGTGCTCAACACCGAGCGCATCGTCACCACCGCCGGCCTCGTCGGCGCCGGCGCGCTCGCGCTCCGCCAAGCGGTCGCTTATGCGAATGAGCGCCGCGTGTTCGGCGACAAGCCGATCGCCACCTATCAGGGCATTCAGTTCCCGCTGGCGCAATCCTTCGCCGAGCTCGAATGCGCGCGTCTGATGAATTACAAGGCCGCCGCGCTGTTCGATCAGGGCATGCCCTACGGATCGGAGGCGAATGTCGCTAAGCTGATCGCGTCGCAAGCCGCCTCGGCGGCGATCGAGAACGCCATGCAGACGCTCGGCGGCATGGGCTTCGCCAAGGAGACGCATCTGGAACGGTTGTGGCGCGACGCGCGGCTGTTCCGTTTTGCGCCGATTTCCGAGCAGATGATCCTCAACTTCATCGCCCAGCAGAATCTCGGATTGCCGCGATCGTACTGATCATGACGACTTCAGAGGCAATAACACCCGTCTTGGCCGGACTTGTTCCGGCCATCCACGTCTTCGTTTTCCGCGCAGGCAAGACGTGGATGCCCGCGAGCGCGGGCATGACGATGAGGCGCGCTCTGGCGCCAGGAGCGCCGCGATGATCAATCTGTCGAGCTTCATTCGCTATCACGCGACGCGCACGCCGGAACGGCTGGCGATCGTTTACAAGAACCGCCGCATCAGTTTCGCCGAATTCTACCAGCGTATCGAAAAAGCAGCAGGCTATCTGGCCGCGCGCGGCATCGGGCCGAACGATGTCGTCGCGGTGATGATGAAGAATTCGGCCGCCTTCCTCGAGCTCGCCTTCGCCACGAGCCATCTCGGTGCCGTGTTCCTGCCGATCAATTTTCGCCTCGCCGCCGACGAAGTCGAGTATATCGTCGGCAACGCGGATGCGAAGCTTCTGTTTGCTGATGTGGAATTTGCCACAGCAGTCAAGAATATACCCTCCGCGATCCTGCTCGACGAGCCGGCGCAGATCGACACGGCAATCTTTGCGACCGATGCCGCGCCCGCGCCCATGCATCTGCGCGGGCCGGATGAATTGTTTCGCCTGATGTACACCTCGGGCACGACCGATCGGCCGAAAGGCGTGATGCACACCTACAATAACTTCTATTGGAAGTGCATGGATCATGTCATCGCGCTCGGGCTCACCGCCGACGCGCGTTTGCTGGTGACCGGTCCGCTTTATCACGTCGGCGCTTTCGATCTTCCCGGCATGGCGGTGCTCTGGGTCGGCGGTATGCTCTACATCCATCGCGAATTCGACGTGGAACGGGTGCTCGCTTCGATCTCAGCCGAGAAGCTTACCTGCGGCTGGCTGGCGCCGGTCATGCTCGGCGCGGTCCTGGCGCATCCGCAGCGCGCATCGTTCGATGTTTCGACCGTCCGCTGGATCATCGGTGGCGGTGAGCGCACGCCGGAGTCGCGCATCCGCGCGTTCTCCGAATATTTCACCAACGGCCGCTACATCGACGGCTATGGGCTCACCGAGTCCTGCAGCGGCGACACCCTGATGGAAGCCGGCCGCGAGATCGAGAAGATCGGCTCGGTCGGGCGGGCGCTCCCGCATGTCGAAGTGGACATTCGCGGTCCGGACGGAAGGCCGCTGGCGGCCGGCGAGGCGGGCGAGATCTGTCTGCGCGGACCGCGCATCACCCAAGGGTACTGGCGCGACGCGAAGAAGACCGCCGCGAGCTTCTACGGCGATTGGTTTCGCACCGGCGATGTCGGCTATCTGGACGGCGACGGTTTTTTGTACCTCACCGATCGTGTCAAGGACATGATCATATCCGGTGGCGAGAATATCGCTTCGTCGGAGGTTGAGCGCGTCGTCTATCAGATGCCGCAGGTGCGCGAGGCGGCGATCATCGGCTTGCCCGACGAGAAATGGGGCGAGCGGCCGGTGGCGGTGGTCGCGCTCAATCCCGGCCACACGCTCGATTACGAGACACTGGCGAGCCACTGCCGCGCCCACTTGGCCGCGTTCAAAGTGCCGAAGCAGTTGATCCTGCGCGAGCAGTTGCCGCGCAATCCTTCCGGCAAAGTGTTGAAGCGCGTGTTGCGGGACGAGTTGCGATAAGTGCGGATCGAGGTTCCTCATTGCGAGCTCCAGCGAAGCAATCCAGGGCGGCTGGCGCGGAAGCTGGATTGCTTCGCCGCTGACGCTCCTCGCAATGACGATGTTGCAAGCGACGACACTTGGGAGGAAACGATGTTGAAAATCGTGACCTTGATGAAGCGCCGTAGCGGCCTCTCGGTGGAGGACTTTCAGAAGCATCTCCGCGACACCCATGGCCCTTTGGCGGCCAACGGACCGGGCTTGCGCCGCTTTGTGCAATCCTGTGCGCTGCCGCAGGGGTATGGCAAGGGCGAGCTCTTGTTCGATGCCGTCGAAGAAATGTGGTTCGATTCGAGAGAGGCTTATGAGAGCTATCACGGCTCGGCGGAATTCGCGGCTGCCCAAGCCGACGCCGACACCTTCCTCGATTCCGCGCGCACCATTGTGATGCCGGTGGATATTCACGTCATCAAGGACGGGCGCATCCCCGATAACGCCGTGAAAAACATCGAGTTCGTCAACAAGCGCCCCGGCATGGGGCTCGAGCAATTCCGCGCCTATTGGCGCAACGTCCACGGTCCGCTCGCCGCCACGATTCCGGTCATGCATCGCTACGAGCAAAACCACCTCGCGCTCGGCGAATATGCGAAAGGCGAACCTCCCGCCTATGACGGTCTGGCAATCACTTGGTTCGCCTCGACCGCCGACATGAAGCGCGGCACCACGACGCCGCAATATGCGGCAACCCGGGCCGACGAGCTGAATTTTTTGCCCGACGGTCATCTGCCGATCATCGTCACCCGCGAACACGTGCTTGTTTAGCGGCGCGTGATCTTGCCAGCATTTCCCGGACTCGGTGCGGCGCGACAGCGCTGCTCCGCTGATCCGGGATCGTCAGGAACTCGGCGTTTGTGACGATCCCGGTTCTGCAGCACATCACTTCGTGCCGCGCTGCGCCCGGGATATGCCCACCGGGCAAACTCTTGCCGTTTCGTATGCGCGACGTTGCAAAACGGTCACATGATTGGGGCTTATGCGGTTTATGCATGATGCTGCCCGAGCGGCTCATTGTCCGGGGCAGCCGTCGGCGCTATGAGCTTTGTGCAGACAGCAGAGAGCGGCGGAATGTCAAAGCAAGCGATGCGCGACGAGGCGGAGCGTCTGGTCAAAGAGGCGCTGGAGCGCAAGAACCTCGTCGTCAAGCAGGGCAAGACCCGGATCGAGGCCAAGTGCCGGAAATGCGGCGCGCCGAATCGCGTTTCGGCGGAGCAAGGCGAGACTCGTGTGGGCTTTTCCTGCAAGGAATGCGGCGAGAAGCAGGCGACGCTTTAATCGGCGCACGCTGCGTTCGGCGCCAACTTGAGGTGGCCGCCATAAGCGCGCGAACGCGCTTATGGTTCACATTCCAGATTGACGGCGACGTTTCAAACAAGCAATCACTTGGAGCGTGATGCTTGTCGACAGAATTGTCATGCCCGCGCTTGTCGCGGGCATCCACGTCTTAGGGGCGCGACGAACAAAGACGTAGATGGCCGGAACAAGTCCGGCCATGACACTTGCGTCGTGTTGTCGAAACACAACATCGTCTAAGCATGCGCTTCGCTGTCGAGGTGCGCCATTTGCGGCGCGTCGTAGCGCGTGCCCGCTGTAAGTTCCGGTGACACAGCGGCGTCGATGCGCGCGAGATCGTCGGCGGAGAGCTTCAGGTCGAGCGCGTCAAGCGACTCCTTGAGCTGATCGCGGCGGCGCGCACCCATCACCGGCAGGATGTCGTCGCCGCGCGAGCGCACCCAGGCCACCGCGAGTTGCGCCGGGCTCGCACCCTTCTCATCGCCGATCTGGCGCAGCGCGTCCACGAGTTGCAGATTTTGTTCGACATTGCCTTGCTGAAACCGCGGCATGCGCACGATGCGGATATCGCCCTTGTTGTCGGCCGGCGGCAGGCGGCCGCTCAACAATCCGCGCGAGAGGACGCCGTAGGCGCTGATGCCGATGCCGAGCTCGCGCGTCGTCGGCAGGATCGTCTTTTCGATGCTGCGGCTCATCAACGAATATTCGATCTGCAGATCGACGATCGGATGCACCGCATGTGCGCGCCGGACCGTGTCGGCACCCATTTCCGACAACCCGATGTGCCGGACATACCCGGCGCGGACCATGTCGGCGATCGCCCCGATCGTGTCTTCGATCGGCACTTTCGGATCGAGCCGGGCAGGGCGGTAAATGTCGATATGATCGGTGCCGAGCCGGCGCAGCGTGTAGGCGAGAAAGTTCTTCACCGCCGTCGGGCTGCTGTCGTTGCCGACGAACATGCCGCCCGGATCGCGCTGCGCGCCGAACTTCACCGAGATGACCACGCGATCGCGCGGCGTGCCTTCGAGCGCGCGGCGGATCAGCATCTCGTTGTGGCCCATGCCGTAGAAGTCGCCGGTGTCGAGAAAGTTGATGCCGGCCTCGAGCGCCGCGTGGATCGTGGCGATTGCCTCGGCTTCGTCCGCCGGTCCATAGACGCCCGGCGACATGCCCATGCAGCCGAGCCCGATCGCGCTCACCGTCGGTCCGGTCCGGCCCAGTTTGATCGTCTGCATCATAATCCCCCTCGGTAATGATCTGGCGGCGTAGTGATCGTTACAGATAAACGCTCTTCATCTGCGCTTCAGGATAGCGCAAGCCCGCGGCGGCGCCGACCGGCACGGCTTCGGAAATTTGCGCAAGCTCGCTCTCGCTCAATGAGACCGCGAGCGCGGCGATATTTTCTTTCAAACGCTCCAGCCGCTTCGTGCCCGGGATTGGCACGATGTCCTTGCCCCGCGCCAAAAGCCATGCGAGCGCCAGTTGTCCCGGCGTGCAGTGCTTCGCCCGCGCAATGGCGTCGACCCGCTGCACCAGCGTCAGGTTCTGGCTGAGATTGTCCGGCGCGAAACGCGGATGCCGGCGCCGCGCGTCGGTCTCGATCAGATCGCCCTGATCGGCGACCGCGCCGGTGAGGAGCCCACGGCCGAGCGGCGAATAAGCGACGAACGCGATGTCGAGTGCGCGCGTCGTCTCCAGCGTCTCCTCGGCTTCGGCGCGGTAGAGGAGCGAGAACTCGTTTTGCACGGCGGTGATCGGATACACCGCATGCGCGCGGCGGATCGTCTCCGGCTTCGCCTCGCTGATGCCGAGCGCGCGGACTTTGCCTTGTTTTACCAATTGCGCCATGGCGCCGAAGGTGTCTTCGACCGGCACGGTCGGGTCGACCCGATGCTGATAATAAAGATCGATCACCTCGACGCCGAGCCGCTTCAGGCTCTTCTCGCAGGCCTCGATCACATATTCGGGTCGGCCTTCGGCGATCTTGCCGCCGTCGCGGCCGCCGAGATTACCGAACTTGGTCGCCAGCACCACCTCGCCGCGTCGGCCCTTGATGGCGCGGCCGACCAGTTCCTCGTTATGGCCG
>Ga0209006_10006738_pt1 | contig 10375 bp, 11 predicted proteins | sample JacPin_JW_Ref_O2_FD_188567 | JGI IMG/M metagenome (GOLD analysis project Ga0209006, IMG submission 188567) | Forest soil microbial communities from Algoma, Ontario, Canada - Jack Pine, Ontario site 1_JW_Ref_O2 (SPAdes) (version 2) | ecosystem: Environmental > Terrestrial > Soil > Boreal... | reverse complement strand
GATTGCTGCCCCGATTGCAACGCGAATCCACTGCGGAACGAAGCTTGGAGGCCATGCTGGTGGAAAATGGTTTTGATCGCGCCGAACACGAACACATCCGCGCCGATCTCAAAGATGGCCGCCTCGGCCTGGCCCAGAACCGCCTGCCCGCCAGAGTGGTCATCCAGGATGTCCAGCCCGGCGATGTGCTCGACGCCACCGTCCCGCTGCCCGAGGACGATGCAGCGCGCGGGCGCGAGGCCATCGCCAACGGCGCCGCCGCCATTGTCACGCTGGCGGCGGGTGTGGGCAGCCGATGGACGCAAGGGGCGGGCGTGGTCAAGGCGCTGCATCCGTTTTGCAAATGGAGCGGGCGCCATCGCACTTTCCTGGAAGTGCATCTGGCCAAAAGCCGGCGCGCGAACCGCCAGCACGGCGTCAAACTGCCGCACGTGGTCACCACCAGCTATTTGACACACGCGCCGATCGAGGAATTTCTCCGGCGGCAAAACAACTACGGTTATCCCGGCCCGCTCTTGCTCTCGCCCGGCCGCGCCATCGGGCTGCGCCTGGTGCCGATGGAGCGCGACCTGCGCTTTCTGTGGGAGGAGATGCCGCAGCAATTGCTCGATGAACAAGCGCAGAAAGTTCGCCAGAGCCTGCACGCCGCGCTCATCGGTTGGGCCAAACAGGCCGGCGAAGGCAGCGACTACACCGACAACGTCCCGGCGCAATGTCTGCATCCGGTGGGTCATTGGTATGAAGTCTCCAACCTCCTGCGCAACGGCGTGCTGCTCCACCTTCTGCAAGAGCGCCCCAACTTGCGCTATCTGCTTGTCCACAACATCGATTGCCTGGGCGTCGATTTAAATCCGGCACTGTTAGGATTGCACATCCGGCAAGGGGCCTGTTTGACCTATGAAGTCATCACGCGCCGCCTGGACGACCGCGGCGGCGGCTTGGCGCGCGTGCAGGGCCGGCCGCGCATCCTCGAGGGTCTTGCCATGCCGCGAGAAGAGGAGGAATTTGCGCTCTCCTATTACAATTCGCTGAGCACATGGATCGACCTTCCGCAATTGTTGGCGCTCTTTGAGTTGTCCGCCGGAGACCTCGCCAACGCCGGGAAAGTTTCCGCCGCGATCCGCAAAGTTGCCGCCCGCATGCCGACTTACATCACGCTCAAGGAAGTCAAGAAAAGGTGGGGCCACGGCCAGGAGGATATTTTCCCTGTCGCGCAATTTGAAAAGCTGTGGGGCGACATGAGCGCGTTGCCGGAGGCGCGATGCCAATTCGTCGTCGTGCCGCGCCTGCGCGGGCAGCAACTCAAAGATCCAGCGCAGTTGGACGGATGGTTGCGCGATGGTTCCGCCGCGCATGTGGAATCGCTCTGCGAGTGGAAACAGCCTGGTTCCTGTTCCCTTTCCTAACCCTAATCCTAATCTTAATCGTAATCTTCAGGAGATTAGGATTAGGATTAGGATTAAGAGGGGAAATCCGGAGGCGCCCCGTCTCACTCCAGCTTCACCAATGTCTCTGTAGTTGACAATTTACCTAACAGGGCTGCCACTCCCCTGCCCTGCCCCGGCAAAACAAACTCCGGCGCGATCTCCGCCAACGGCTGCAAAACAAATCGCCGCAGATGCGCGCGCGGATGGGGCAATACCAGGTCTGGCTGGTTGACCATGCACGCGCCGAAGGCGATCAAATCGAGATCGAGCAGACGCGGTTCGTTTGGCATGTTGCGCGTCCTCGGTCCAAATTCCGCCTCCAGATCTTGCAGTTGACGCAGCAGCGATTGCGGCGTTTCCTCCGGGCGCGGCCGCAGCCCGGTCATCGCGTTGATGAAAAGCGGCGAGCCGAGTGGACAATCGACTGGTGTGCTGCGCCAGAGCGAGGAGCGGAGCAACGGCGCGTCGGATAGCGCCTGGAGTCTCGTGAATGCGCGGCGGACGATCTCCACCGAATCGCCCAAATTCGAACCAAGGGCGACGAAGGCTAGTTCGTCAGCGGCATGGTTCATTTCAACCCCAGCACGTCCTGCATGTCGTAAAGGCCCGGCTTTCGACCGACGACCCATTGCGCGGCGCGGAGTGCGCCGAGCGCAAAGGTGTCACGGCTGGAGGCTTTGTGGGTCAATTCCAACCGTTCGCCTTCCGCCGCGAAAATGACGGTGTGATCGCCCACCACATCGCCGCCGCGAATGGAGTGGATGCCGATTTCCGCCGCCGTCCGCTCGCCCACGAAGCCGTGGCGGCCATGACGAGCGGCGTTATCCAGGGACTGCCGACGCGCTTCGGCCAGGATTTGCGCCAACGTGGCGGCGGTGCCGCTGGGGGCGTCTTTTTTGAGGCGATGGTGCATTTCAACGATTTCCAAATCGAAGCCTGGCCCCAGAATCTCGGCCGCTTGTTGTGTCAACCAAAACAAGGCGTTGACGCCGGTGGAAAAATTCGCGCTCCAGACCATCGGAATTTGCGAGGCCATCGACGCCAATTCCTTCCGTTCCGCCTCGGAGTGGCCAGTCGTGCCGATGACAATGGCTTTTTGCCGCGCCGCGCAAAGCCGGGCAAACGCGAGGGTATTCTGGTGCGAGGTGAAATCGACGAGCACGTCACCCTGGCCGATGACCGCGCCCAAATCGTCGCCCAAGTCGATTTTTCCACTGACAGTGATGGCGGGCATGGTTGCCGCGCACCGCAACAAAGCCTGTCCCATTCTCCCTTTGGCACCGGCAATGATGATTTTAGTCATGACGCAATACCCCACATTCGAGAAGAGTTGATTTTAGAATGGCGCGGTTTTTCGCGCTCATCGGAACGAGAGGCAGGCGGAATTCCTCCTGGATAAGCCCCATCATGGCCAAGGCAGCTTTGATGGGTTGCGGGTTGGTCTCGATGAACAGATCTTTGAAGAGCGGGTAAAGCTGCTGGTGCATCTTCAGCGCGGCGGACAATTTGCCGGCGCGAAAGGTCGCCACCATCCGAGAGACTTGGCGCGGCACAATATTCGAGGCGACGCTAACCACGCCTTGCGCGCCCACCGACATGAACGGCAGGGTCAATGCGTCGTCGCCGGAGAAAATGGTAAACTTGGGTCCCAACGCCGCGCGCAATTGGCTCACGCGATCGGCATTGCCACCGGCTTCCTTGATGCCGACGAGGCGGGGCGTCGCGCCGGCCAAGCGACGAACCGTCTCAATCCCGATCTCGACTCCGCACCGCGAAGGAATGCTGTAAAGCACCAGCGGCAGCTTGGTGGCGCGGCTGATTTCCAGGAAATGCTGGAACATCCCCTCCTGGGTTGGTTTGTTGTAGTAGGGCGCGACTTGCAAGGTGGCATCGGCCCCGGCTCGCTCCGCTTCCATCGTCAAAAAAACCGCTTCATTGGTCGAATTGCCGCCCGTGCCGGCCATGACCTTGATGCGCCCCGCCGCGTATTCAACGGCATGCTTGATCACTTCGCCATGCTCCTTGTAATCCAGCGTCGGCGATTCGCCGGTGGTGCCGACGGGCACCACGCCATCCACGCCGCCTTTGACCTGCATCTCGATGAGCCGTTTGAAGGCAGGCGCGTCGAAGGCGCCGTTGCGAAACGGAGTGACGATGGCCGTATAAGTTCCAGCTAACATAGTGGGGCAAATGAAATCCGCGCCGCGCCGCGAGTTCAATCCTTTTCGAGCGCGGAATTGGGATCAGTGTTTCTGGCCGTTCTCGAACGGGAAAGCGGGATCCTTCCAAATTGGAATGTCGGCCTCGCAACCGATCGATCGCAAGTAGGCCAGGTTCCATTCTTCCAGCGCGAATTCATCAGCCGGCGTTTTGCGCGAGGCGATGAGGTCGGCGACGTAAAGCGCGGAGGTGATGGAAAACGCGCCGCCCGGCTCCTGCTGCGGATTGTCCTGGAACGAAATGGCGGTGACGACGTTGGGGGGCATGCCCCAAAGCTCCATGAGATAAGCCGTCAATTGCGCGGGCGTAGTCTGGAATGTTTCCAGCAGACGCGGACCCAGCGGGGATCTGAGTTGGCGCGCACCCTGGCAAGCGGCGGCGAATTGTCCCGGAAAATTATCCACCAAGATGAATCGCCCGGCCTCGTGCAGCAATCCGGCCAGAAAAACCTCCTCGGCCGCTCGGCGGGGAAGCCTTTTCTGCCGGCAAAGCAACTGGCCCAAGTAGGCGGTTTCCCAGGAGTGGGCCCAGACTTTTGGCAAATCCAACTCCGCATGCCCCAATGCTTCATAGTGCCGGAAAAGGCTTTGCGAGAGCACTATGGCCGCGATCATTTCGGTGCCCAGACACATCACCGCGTCGGTGGGGTTGGTGATAAGCGAGCCTTGCCCGAAGAGCGGGGAATTGGCCAGTTGCAGCACCTTGATGGAAAGCCCGGGATCCTCGCCCACCATGCGAGCAATAACCGAACTGGCGCTGCGGTTGTCTTGCAATTCCGCCAGCAACGATTGGTGGACCTGCGGCAGCGAGGGAATCGAGCGCAGGGAGGTGGCCATCGTTTGCAAGCCTTTGTTGACAATCCGTTCCTGGGCCGAGAAACTCCGCTGCACCAACTCGCGTAGCTTATTGATGTCGAATGGCTTCGCGATGTACTGATGGGCCGAGGTGATCAACGTCAGCTTGCTGAGCGAAACGTAGCCGGACATGATGACGCGGATGGCCGCCGGCGCGACGTTCCGCACTTCTTCCAACAACTGGCTGCCTTGCATGCCGGGCATGAGTTGGTCGGAGAGAACCAAATCGGGCGCCCTGGTTTTGACAGCAGCCAAGGCCACCAAGGGGTCGCTGAAACCAGCCACTTCCCACGAGTCATCGCTGCCGCGCAGGATCATGACGGCCGTCTCCAGCACGGCGACTTGGTCGTCAACAATATAAATACATCTTTTCATGTCGTTTCATGAGTGGGTTGCGCACCACACGAATACGCTGGCTCCATTATATCACAGCCATTTGCTTGACCCATCCTTTTTTGCGGATTCCGGGCATTTTTTTTGATTTCCGCCCCCGCTCATGCCGCGCCCGGCGCCGGATGCGTCCACGGCGCGCGATAGGCTCTGCTCAGCAGGGCATTCGCTTCCGCGTCCCCGGCCACCTGGCCGGCCTTGCTGTCCCACTTGAGCGATCGCCCCAGCTTCAAGGACATATTGGCCAGGATGATTGAGGCGCTGGAGATATAGCCTTCCTCGATGTCCGAAATTGGCCGGCCGCGACTGGCCACGCACGACATGAAATCGCGCATGTTCGCGCGGTTGGCCGGAGCGGCAAAGGTTTCAATCCCCGGCTCCGTGCGGTCGTCGGGAAATTGATCCAACTCCATCGTGACATCGCGATGAATCTTCTTGCCGCCGCGGCCTTTGGGGATGAAATCGTAGCTATTCACGCTGGCCTTCAACGTGCCTTTGTCGCCGTAAAACGTCGTGCCCCAGTAGTAATCCGGGTCGGGCGGGTCGCCCCAGGTGCGATGATTCCAGACCACTTGCAAATCTCCATAATCGAAGACTGCCGTCTGCGTGTCGGGCCGATCAGCCTTGCCGTCTTTATCCACCAGCATGCCGCCGGAGGAACTGATGGAGATCGGCCAGCCCAACCCCAGCATCCAACGCGTCAGGTCCAGCATATGGACGCCCATGTCGCCGATGATGCCGTTGCCGTATTCCATGAAATTGCGCCAGCCGCGCGGATGCACCATTCTGTTGTAAGGGCGCATCGGCGCCGGGCCGGTCCACATTTCGTAATCCAGGTTGGCGGGAGGGGCGATGTCGGGCGCATTCTGCCCGCCACCCATCGAATAATAGCAATAAATCTCCACGTGGTTGACGGTGCCCAACTTGCCCGCCTTGACGATGTCGTTGCGTGCTTCGATCAGATGCGGAGTCGTGCGGCGCTCCAGCCCCACTTGCACGACGCGTTTATGTTTCCGGGCCGCGGCGACCATGGCTTGGCCTTCCAGGACGTCAACACTAATTGGCTTTTGCACGTACACATCCGCTCCGCTCTCGACGGCGGCGATCATGGCCAGCGCGTGCCAATGGTCGGGCGTGCCGACCAGCACCACATCGAGGTCCTTTTCCGCCAGCATCTTCCGATAATCACCATACGTGCGCGGCTTCTTTTTCGACTTCTGGCGCGTGGCGATGTAGTCGGCGGCGCTGGACAACATCGCGCTGTCCACGTCGCAGAGCGAAACCACTTCGACGGGCGCGACCTGGATCAAGCGGCACAAATCGCTCTTGCCATACCATCCGCAGCCGATGAGCCCGACGCGTTTTGTATCGCCGTCCGCCGCAGCGGCAAAAGGGCCGGCCGCGCAAAGGGCCAGACTGGCAGCACCCGACACCTTGAGGAATTTTCTACGATTCATGGGTCCATATTGGAAGCAATCGCCGCACCGGTCAAGACGTGACACGCGCCCTTGGAGAAGCCGCACACGCCGCAATAGAGTGAATTGGCGGGGCTTGCCTTGTGGCGTATTATGCGGGCGACGAAAAAGACATCTATGAGTAATGCCACTCTGTCGCTGCATTCTTTCTCTGGCAGGCTCACCGTTGGGATCGCAGCTTTAGTCAGATCCACGTTGGAAATAACCGTGAAGATGTCGAGCAGATCATGGGTCGGCCGACTCAGACAACAGACGCAACGGTTGGCATTTATGGCTCGCAGCAATCCGTCACGAATCGCGTTCCGGATTGCAAGGAGCAATATTGGTATTACCCATTCTTCACACCCGAATGTTGGTGGATAGCTTTGGATTCGCATGGTCGCGTGCTGGCTACTTACCATTATATTTCGCCATAACATCTAACTAAAAAATTGGAGATTGGGCGTCGCAGCGCTCCGCCCTCCCGATGAAGATTCGGGAGGGGCGAGCGCCGCGAGCACCCTGAAATTTTTTAGGGATGTGAGTTTTGCCGCGCCACGAAGTGACGGCCATCGGCTTAATGGTTGCATAGAGGCATTTTTTGAATTGACATACCAACAGGTTATCGAGATTCACCAACGCGATGTTTGAATTGTTGCAGACTGATTCTTCCTCCCGCGCACGCCTCGGGCGGTTGACGACCACGCGCGGCGTGATCGATACGCCGGTGTTCATGCCGGTCGGCACGCAGGCCAGCGTCAAGGCGCTCGATCCGCGCGAATTGCGCGAGATGGGCACGCACATCCTCTTGGGCAATACCTACCACCTGAACATCCGCCCCGGCTTGGAGATCATCCAGGCCGCCGGCGGCTTGCATCGCTTTATGAATTGGCCGTGGCCGATCCTGACCGATAGCGGCGGATTCCAGGTTTTCAGCCTGGCCAAAATCCGCAAAATCCGCGCGCACGGCGTCGAGTTTCGTTCGCATCTGGATGGCTCTCCTCTCTTCATCGGCCCCAAGGAAGCGATGGCGATTCAGTGCGTGCTCGGCTCGGACATCGCCATGACCTTCGACGAATGTCCGCCGCACGATTGCCCGCCCAAAGCCGCGCTGGAAGCCGTCGAGCGCACGCTGGCTTGGGCGCGCGAATGCCGGGCGCAACCGCGCGCCGCCGGGCAGGCCGTCTTTGGCATCGTGCAGGGCGGCATCGATGCGGCTTTGCGCGAGCGTTGCGCGAGGGAATTGGCCGCGATGGATTTCGACGGTTACGCCATCGGCGGCGTGAGCGTCGGTGAGCCGGAGCACGAAATGATGAAGGCGGTCGAATTGACCGAACCGTTCCTGCCCGCGCACCTGCCGCGCTACGCCATGGGCCTCGGGACGCCCGCGCAATTGGTCGAGCTGGTCGCGCGCGGCGTCGATATGTTTGACTGTGTGTTGCCGACGCGCGTGGCCCGCAACGGCACCGCCTTCACCCGCCGCGGCACCATCAGCATCAAAGGCGGCGCGGTCAAGGCCGACTTCGGCCCGATTGCAGAAGGCTGCGGCTGTTTCGCCTGCCAAAATTTCACCCGCGCCTATCTGCGGCATCTATTGAACGTCAACGAGATTTTGGGCCTGCGCATGGTCAGCGTGCATAACTCCTATTTCTATCTCGACGTGATGCGGGAAATCCGGGCGCATCTGGCCGCAGGCACCTTTGGCGAATACCGCCGCAACTTCGCCGCCACCTACGTCCCCACCAGCAAAATCCTCTCCTCCCGCATCAAACAGGCGCTTAAGGAAGAAGATAGAGGGTAAGTGGATTCCTCAGATCACCTGCCCCTTCTCCTCGGCGTGAACATGGATGTTGATTCCTCTGTGAAACATGATATGCTTTGCTCCATGAAGACGATCACCATTCGAGATTTGCGCCAGCGTTGGCCGGAGGCGGAAGCGGCGTTGAAGGTGGAGAACGAAATCCTCATCACGCGCGATTCGAAGCCGGTCGCCAAGTTGGTTTACATCAATTCCGCCGTCAGCCGGCGCCCGCGATTGGACATGAAAGCCCATGCTCGCTGGCGGAAGAAGGTCGCCGGGGGAAAGTTATACAGCAGTGACGCGGCGCTCGCGGCAAGTCGCGCTGACCGCGTGTTGATCGCCAAGCTCAAGTGATCTATCTGGACACCAGTTGCCTCATCAAGTTTCTTCGGGAAGAGCCGGGGAGCGAGAGCGTGGAGCATGCAATTGAGGTCGAAGAAGAGGTAGTCGTGTCCTCATTGACGGAGCTCGAAGCGGAAGTTCAATTAAGAGCGGCAGCCTTGGGCGGCGAGATTCGCACCAGTCAGCTCCGACACTACCAAGCACGAGTCACGACGTTGCGGAACTTTGATCCATTTCATTTCCGCTATCTTCCGGCGGCGGTTTTCTCGACGGCGTTGCGGCAACATCGTCATCCACAGGCGGTTTATTGCAGAAGCCTTGATCGGCTGCATCTGGCTGCGATGGAGGAACTCAATTTATCGCGGCTGATGACACTGGACGAGATCCAAGCCAAGGTCGCCCTGGCGTTGGGCTTTAAAGTGATTCGTCCGGGTCGTGAGTAATTCGCCCCCGGCACGGAAAAGTGGACGCAAAGACTCGCGCTCCTGAGGAAAACAAACTAAAGCATTGGATGTGAACCAAACTGTAACTCTATTCCGCCCGGTCGGACCGAAGGAGCTTGAGCTCATTCGCGCCAGCGGAAATCGCGCATTTCCTCCGCGATTGCCCGAGCAGCCTATTTTCTACCCCGTACTCAACGAAACCTATGCTGTGCAAATCGCACGCGATTGGAATGTGAAGGACTCCGGTGCGGGCTATGTTACACGATTTTGTGGTCGCCGGGTTTACGGAGAAATACCAGATTCAGACTGTTGTTTCTTCGACTCATCAGGAGTATTGGATTCCTGCGGAGGATTTGCCTGTGTTCAACGAGAACATTGTCGGAGGCATTGAGGTCATCGCCGAATTCACAAGGCGAGATTCCAATCAGTCTTAAGCGCTTTTCCCATTCCTCTGACAATCATTCCCCTGACAAAGCCTTTAGTTTGTGGGCGATCCGTTGCGTGGAAAGGCCGTGTCAACTAAAGGTGCGTTTTTCCGCTTTTCGCGAAGAGCATTACATATAATTGACACGAATTTGGAGGGTTTTGCACAACGCCATTTTTGATCGGAACACATTTATTCTCAATATGTTGCAAAGCCAATCGCCGAAAACAGACTGGCCGTGAAAATGGACATTGTCATATAAAGGGCGCGTTTTTTGCCCGTTCGCAAATGGTTGATTCCGTGCATGTTGCAAACGAGGTTTTTTGAGCGCGACGCAAAACTGGTCCAAAATGCATTTTTATGCGAAAAAAGCGTACAAAAACACTCCTGGAGGTTTTTTGCTTTTTCCGATTTGTGGCAAAATGGTTCCCGAAATGAGGGCGTGTTTCAAAAACACGCCGAAAGAAAAATGAAAAAATTGGCACAGAAGGGAACGAAGAGAACGAAGTTGCAAGGTGAGTGCGTCAAAGCAAGCTTAACCCAATTCGTAGCCGCTGAGACCAGGCGGCGGTCCCGGCTCCGCCGAAGCATAGAGTGGACGAGCAACCAGCCGGCGTGGTCGAACGGGATCCGCCGACTCACGTCGGCGGCTACGGGGCGGCCTACGGCGAGCTTGCTGTGCGCTGAAAATGTGCCTGGGTTCGCAAACGGCATTTGTAACTCGTTGATTTCCATGAAAGTTTCCGATATTTCTAGGTTGGTTGGAGGACACGAGCGATTACTTCCGCGTTTTTCGGCTATGCGCCTTCTGCGTTTTTTCGCGGCTAATCTCCTTGCCTCGCATACACTCTGTGCTAAGGACATCTCAGTATGAACACCAAGGATTTCCTCCGTCTCGGCGTGCCGCTGGGTGAGGCTACTCGGCGGGCGACGGATTTTGTGGCCAAGTTCATTCTCGGCGGCGGCGACAAGACTCGGTTGCACGAGGAAGTCGCGGCCATCTTCGCGAATCCGGCGGCG
>Ga0209006_10006737_pt1 | contig 10376 bp, 10 predicted proteins | sample JacPin_JW_Ref_O2_FD_188567 | JGI IMG/M metagenome (GOLD analysis project Ga0209006, IMG submission 188567) | Forest soil microbial communities from Algoma, Ontario, Canada - Jack Pine, Ontario site 1_JW_Ref_O2 (SPAdes) (version 2) | ecosystem: Environmental > Terrestrial > Soil > Boreal... | reverse complement strand
GGCGTGCGCCCGACGCCCGCCGGTCACGCGTTGTTTCACCACGCTCAGCTCGTTTTGGCACAGATGGAGCGACTACGCGGCGATCTGCGCGAGCATGCCCGCGGCGGCGTGCGGGGACATATCAGGTTGATATCAAATACCACTGCGCTGGAGGAATACTTGCCGGATGTTCTTGCCGGCTGGCTTGCAACCAATCCCGGCGTCGATATCGCACTGGAGGAACGGCTCAGTTACGAGATAGCACCGGCCATAGCGCAGGGCCACGCCGACATCGGCGTGCTGGTAGCCGCCGACTCGGCTGGCGTCGACGGACTGGAGACCTTCCCCTTCCGTATTGACAGGCTCGTCGTCATTGTGCCGCGCGGCCATGCTTTGGCGGGGCGGCGCAACATAGCATTCGCCGATCTGCTCGATGAGGAGTTTGTCGGTCTCGTGGCCGGCAGTGCGCTTGCCGAGCACCTCGCGTGGCAGTCAACGCGTCTTGGCCGATCTCTGAAACCGCGAATTCGACTAAGAGGACTGGATGCCGTTTGCCGCATGGTGGAGTCTCGTGTGGGGATTGCCGTCGTGCCGGAAACGGCCGCTACGCGCTGTCGGCGAACCATGGCGCTCAGCACGCTTCGACTCACGGATACATGGGCTGTGCGGCAATTGATCGTTTGTGTACGCCGCAAGGAAGCGCTGCCGGCACACACACGTCGATTGGTCGAGCACCTCGCCGGTACAGCGAAAACGGATGCGTAATCTGCGAAGCCGAATCCAGCTGGGATTCAGACGGAATACCGACCGTTTGTTCCAGGAAACCTTCTCACATTGGGTTCAATGATTAGTTTCGGGGAGCGCCAGCACCGTCGCGGAACAAATCGTGCTCCTTTGCAGTTATTCCGGCTGATCTAAGTCAGGGCTGGAACTATTGCCATGCGACGCTTGAACTGGACTCCGGTCATCGTTCCGAACGCCCCTCGTGCCGAGGACGGGGAGGCCCACGACGGCGAAATCCCCAACGCGGCACATCCCAACAGCGCCCTGACCGAAGACAGGCGTGTCGACATCCGTTTTACGGTTGCCGTCGCTATCGCACTCGGATTGCCGGCGCTTATCGGCGCCGGGGTGTATCTCGCCGCGACCATCCTCCTCAGATTGAGTTAAGCATCGTTTTTGCTGGGCACGCGGCACGCCGGGCGCCTGGTCCGCAAGCAAGCCGGCCCTCTCAATTGCATCAGCAAATGATCCGCTGGCGCATCATTTGGACGGAGCCATCGTCGCGGGGGCCGTCTCGGGTGGCAATCTTCGCGGCAGGTCAACTCCAAACTTTTCAGAGGTCTGGTTGATCTTTTCGGCGGTCGCATAGAAGCAGTATCCGGCATAGCCGATCACCAGGGCGATCATGAAAATCCCCGCAATTATGGCGAACACGGTATTCCGTTCTTTCGCCTCAGGAGCGTCAATGCGCTCCAGTCGAATATTGGTCACGTCTCGTGCGGGCACGGGAAGATCCCATTTTGCAAACGGGCGAAAGACTGCGCAGGTGGGTGAAGGCTGATGCTATCGGTTCACGACGAAACAGCGCGATGATTGTGGCTTGGTTCTCAAAAATATTCAGGGCATGGTCCAGCGTCAATGCGGCGTATTTTGGAGCGAGCGCCCGATTGATGGCGGCCTTCGGCTACGTTCGCTGCCGACGATCGCCGGCGCGGCCCCGTGACGCATGGTGGCTTGCGGCGTAGCGCGTGCCAGCGGTTCGCTGCGGGCGTCTGCCTCTATGGCTGGGAGCGTGCCGCTGCATCTTGGGCTTGTTGGAAAATCCAAAATGAACATGTGTTGATCTAATTTTCTTCATGACCCACATCACAGTAATAGCCCCGCCCTAGGCGTTAGTCTGCGTTGATCGGATAGCGGACAATGGGTTCCACTGCCGGAACGGGAGTGTAGACAATGGGCAAGCGGTCACAAAATAAGTACGCGAAGGATGAGCTCAGCGAGCAGGACCTCAATAAGGTGTCTGGCGGCGAATCTTTCGATCTCGAACAGGTTCTCAACATCGGATCGCAAAGCACAGGCACGGGCGCCGGGAAGATCGCGTTCAACCCGTTCTCCATAACCCGCAAGTAGATAGCGGACAATGGTGTCCACATCGCAATGGGAGTGCAGACGATGAACAAGCAGTCCGGAAATAAAGCGACGATCACCAACACAATCGATTCAACCGGCAAGGACGATCTCAACGACCAGGACCTGGAGAAGGTATCAGGTGGGACGACCGCGGCTCCCAAAGGGACGTCCAAAAATGAATCCACTAAGGAAGAAGTTACGTTCGAATACGGTGGCCTCCAACTACGCTAATGACTTTTACGTGCGGTGGAAGTGCCGGATGTGTTCCGTTGACGGTTAAGCTACCTTCTTTCGACGCCAAAAAAGTTTCGGATTTCGTGAGGCCGCCTCAGTTGGCGGCCTCTTTCATAACGGGCCAAGCCTGCGATGTCGCTGTGCTGCCATGACTGTTCATAGGGAAGACCGGTCGCCCCATAATAGATGGGTTAGTGGATCATTATCCGACCGTCGCCTGCGCACACCAGCAATCAAGAACGCGCAAGGAAGTGGCTGGATTTTTGACGCAGACCGGTGACGGCGGTGGCCTGGCGGGCAAAGTCCAGTGGGCTCGAGGGCAAGGGAAGCTTGCTTTGCCAGCGCATCAAGCCTGTCGAGGCTTGGATCGTGATCTGCCTCACAGAATATGTGCCGCTGTTCCGGCAACCTGTCCACACAGGGGAATGAGCCCCACCACAAAGGAAAGGATGACTTACATGACAAACAGCAAAACGAACACGAATATCCCCGACATTCGCAGCCTGAGCGAAGCCGATTTGAATGCCGTCTCGGGGGGCCAGCAGGTTTACGTCCACGAGTTCGGAATCGGCTCCGTGAACATGGCGACCGGCCTGCGGCCGTTCGAACCCAAGATGCCCGCCAGTCCCGATCCTGAAGCGGGACTCGGCGCCTATGGATCGACCGACAACAACTTGCCGGGCTGATTTGGGCCGCGTCGGCCGAACCCACCCGAAGCTGCAGGTTGGCGGCCGCCGAGGGCCGCCAACAAAAAGCCGGTCGGCTTTGGGTGGGCGCCCTGCATAGGTATTTCCGGTGCGCGCAAGCGCCAACCGGCAACCGCTCTGGCCGGAAGTAATCGTCGCGGTTCACGGAGGTAACGAAGTGGCTGAAGCATCTGGTTGAGCGTGTCACCGGCGCGAGCGTTCAACCCATCCCGTTTGAGGAGGTTCCTTTGCGGTCGTACCAAAAAAAGCCTTTATTCACGACATCCCGGACCCAACGGGAATGCTTGTCCTAAAGCAGGAAACGACTATTGTCGGCTTTGGGTACTGTAGGTCGTCGGTTCGAATCCAGCTGCCCCGACCAAATAAAATCAATAATTTAGCTCGGATGTCGGATCTTAAATCTTCACAGAGAATTCAGGCTGGGAAGACCCTGGAAGTGGCTGGGCACTTCGGGCGCCGATTGAACGACAGGTTTCCGGGCATGAACGACGAGGTCAGAAGCCCGCCTGCGCTCAGGCAGAAGGTTGCCTGCGGACTCCTGTGTCGGCCGATCGGCGCCGGCGCAAGCAGGGTGCGGCCTCGCATCCAATATTGGAGCGGCAATGAAATCTGCCTTGGCAATTCTTCTATGGCTTGCGCTCGTCCTTTGCGGATCAGCCCACGCCCAGCCGGCACCTGCATCTCCAGCCGAGATGATCTCGAATTACCGCCTTCAACACGGCGAAGGGCGTGTCACCCCGGACGCTACCCTCAACCGCATTGCGCAAGAGCAGGCCACCGCAATGGCCGCAAAGGACCTGCTTGATCACAATAGCGCGCTCGCGCCGTTCGCTTCGCGGGTGGCGGCAGCGAAATCCCAACGGGCTGCCGAGAATATCGCCTACGGCTATGACACTTTCCCGAAAACACTTGTTATGTGGATTGATTCGCCAGAACACCAAAAAAACCTCTTGATGCCTGGAGCATTGAAAGTCGGCGTCGCGAGCGCGAAAAGTTCGACGACGCACCGGACTTACTGGGCCATGGTGATTACGAGCGGAGAACGCTCCCAGTCAGCATCATCAAGGGCACACCGGGCGACGCCACACGGCGACGAGGAGGCCTGCCGACTGAAGATTCTGGGTCTGTGCTTATGAACCGTTAGCCAAAAATCCGCCGGTTCACGCCGGCTGTAATTGGCCGGCGACATGAGCCTGCGCGCTCGTGGTTATCGCTTGAGCCACATCGCATGAGTCGCCATCCGTTACCGGCGCCAATTAGCGCTTGGAGTCGCGAGGCTCGCTGACCGGAACTGCCGGCGGGAAAATACTCTCGTAGATGGCGCGGGCCTCTCGAATGAGACGAGCCCGCTCGAGATCCGACTTCGAGGTCAATCTTACGACTTCACCCAATGGGCGCTCCAGGCCGGGGACGGTTTGCGTCCAGTACATGCGAACATCGTGCCAGCCGGCCTCAGCAACGACCTTTGGTCCCCGCGGCAAGCGGACGGGAGTTGTCGTTGGGTCGAAACGTTGCATAGTATGGCGGGGGATAGCCCTCGAGGCGCGCGCAATGAAATGACCGGAACCGCCCTCAACGTCGTGTCCTTCCTGTTTCTCGGCTTCTTCCTCGGGATGCGGCATGCGACCGACGCCGACCATGTGGTCGCCATTGCGACGATCGTCAGTCGCGAACGCAGCATGGCGGGCTCGGCGTTGATCGGCGCCGCCTGGGGCGTCGGGCATACCATCACGGTCATGGTGGTGGGCGTCGCGATCATTGTGTTCGGCATCGTGATCCCGCCCAAGCTCGGACTATCGATGGAATTCGCCGTCGGTATCATGCTGGTTTTGCTCGGCATTCTCACCTTGACCGGGATGGGCCGCACGGTCGGCGCGGCCCACGCCCATGCAGGCGCGGGCGGACATGCGCTTGACCTCCACGATCACGTCCATACCCATGGCGATTACGTGCACCGGCACCTGCATGGTGACGGCCCCGACGCTCACGGGCACGCCGAGGAGCAAACGCCGCTGGCACGGCTCGACCGCAGTGGATTCGCCCGGATCGCGTTCTATGAGTGGCTGCGACCGTTCGCCGTCGGGCTTGTGCATGGCCTTGCAGGATCGGCCGCCGCCGCCCTGATGGTGCTGTCCATCATCCGCGAGCCGGCCGCCGCACTCGGCTATCTGCTGCTGTTCGGGTTCGGCACCATCGTCGGAATGATGCTGATCACGCTGCTGTTGTCCGCGCCGTTTGCGTTCACGGCGGTCAATCTGCCGAAATTCAATTGGCGGCTCCGCGTGGCGTCGGGCCTGGTCAGCTTCGTCTTCGGGGTGGTCCTGATCTACGGCATCGGCTTTGCCGATGGCGGCCTGTTCACCGACGCGCCGACCTGGGATCCCCGCTGACCGTCAGTGCAAGGCTGGTCAAAACGACCGACGCTGGTATGCGGGTGTGTTTCTCCGTTGACCGCCGCCAGAACCAAAGGTTACAGTCACGTAACAATCGAGGGATACAGTCCTCGCAATAATATAAAAGGGAGGATCCGCCATTCAGACGATCGGCATGCCCGGCGGGCGGTCGTTGTTGTTGGCTGGCGTCGTTGTGGCGCTCGCGGCAATCACGGGAGCTGCATGGTTGCACGAGGTGCGGACTCCATCGGTGGCGCAACCGGCGCAAACGGTCAATGTACGAGCCGCGATACCGCAGCTGCCGGCGTTGACGGCGGACGAGGAACGCTTCGCGACGGACCTGTGGGCCGTTCACCGGGAGGCGACCCGCTCGGCGGTGGCGATGAGCTTTGCCGGTATCGCCTATCAAACCGAAAATCACGACGCGCACGCGCTCGCACAAAAGATCGAGCCGCTGGCGAAATTTTTTCATGATGCCGAAATCCAGGTCCGCGCGATAAGCCCGCCGCCCTCACTGTCAATGACGCATGGGCGGTACCTCGGCGCCATGGCGCTCTACGCCAGTGCTGCCGACGAGATGTTGAAATTCACCGACGATGCCGACTTGCGGCGCCTCGACGAGGCCCATCGGATGGATGTCAGGGCCTCGCAAGACGTTCTGCGCGTCGGCGAGGTGCTGTGGCCGGGACAATACAAGCCGCATTAGGAGGCGACCGAATTTAGGATCGAACAAAAAACAAAAAGCGAAGAACGAAGAAGAGAGAAGCGCAGTCGAAGCTCAATCAGAGAAATTTAATCCAACTCTAGGGAGGCAAGGCAATGAGAAGCGCGTTAAGAATTCGTCCGTTGATGTGCGCCGCGATTGCGGCGGTGGCATGCGTGTTCAGTGCGACGGCGCAGGCCCAGCAACCGGTCTGCTCGGCCTGGCTGATCGAGAGCAGCCGTTTCATGAATGTGCCGTTCGGCTCGTTCATGCCTGATCGTTCGTTCGTGCCCGGCAGCACCAAGCCGGAGAGCAACATTCCGACCGTCGATCTGCCCGTCAACATCGGCGTGATCAAGTGTGGCACTGAGTTGATCGTCTATGATACCGGCTGGAAGCAGCAGGAATATCTCAAGATGACCGGCTCGGATCACTGGGCCCCGCTGCCGGAGCAGCTGAAGGTTCTCGGCTTCAATGCCGCCGATGTCACCAAGGTGGTGATCGGCCACGCGCACTGGGACCATGCCGGACAGTTGTCGGACCTGCCCAATGCCGTGCTCTATGTCCAGCGCGAGGAGCTCAAGGCGATCGAGTGGGCGCTCAATTATCCGGAGCCGCATATCCGGGCGGTCAACTCCGATCCCGGCGGTTGCAATCGTACGCCGGCTTGCGGCTATATGCCGCTCACCATCGAGGAAGTCTACGGCAAGGTGCTGAAGGGCAAGGCGGTGATCGTCGACGGCGAAATGGAGATCTCCCCCGGCGTGAAGATTCATCCGGCGTTCCGTGCCCATACGGCCGGTTCGCAGTTGCTCGAGGTGCCGACCGCCATCGGCAAGCTGGTGTTCGGTTCGGACGCGTTCTCGTCGTATGAGGGCATCCGCGACTGGATGGTTGCGAACGTGCAGCAGACCGATTCGGTCCAGCAGTTCCTCGCCTATGAGAAGTGCTACAAGATCACCGGCGGCTACAACAATTGCGTCGCCGCGCACGAGCCGCTCAGCTACACCGACAAATATCCGCTGACGAAGAACTCCTGGGTAGCGTTGAACGGCGGACGCATGGCCGAGCTGACGCTGGCGCCAGGTGAAAAATCGCGCAAGCCGTGAGAGATGTTTCCGGGGTGGGATCGATCTTCCCACCCCGATCGCTTCATATTCGGATTGGTAAAAAACAGATCGGCTTCAGTCGGCTGACCCTTTGCGTCGCCTGCGTGCTGTCCCTCCTGACGGGCAGCGCGTCGCCGCATGACGCGAGCAGCTATGGCGGTGTGTTTCGCTCCCGCGACCTCGGCGCCACCTGGCTGAATGCGGATGTCGGGCTTTTTCTCAACGCAGCCCTCATCATTGCGATCGATCCACGTGATTCATCCCATTTGCTGGCCGGCACCGATCTCGGAATCCTGAGTTCACACAATGCGGGACGCAGTTGGGTGCCGGAGGCGCGCGACGTCATCATCGGCGCGGTATTTGCGCTCGCCTTCTCGCCGGACGGCCAGTTGGCCGTGTGCGCGGCAGCCAGCGGCGTGTTTCGTCGCGACGGGGACGGTTGGCGGCGCGTCGAGGCTCCGGAGTCCGCACTCCCGGCACACGCGCTGGTCGCCGGGCCGGCCAACAATCGTTTCTATCTGCTTGGACGAAGCGGGTTGTTCGCGAGCGAGGACGGCGGCCGCAGCTTTGCCGCCGTGCCGGGACTGCCCGACACGAGCGATATGACGGCGCTGGTGGCGATCCCGGGATCATCAGACATTCTGGCGGCGGTGATCGACGGCCGGGCGATGATCAGTCACGACGGCGGGCAATCCTGGCGCAATGCCGGTTTCGGCGACACCGCCACGCCAGTCGACACGGTCGCGACCGATGCGACGCGGCCGCAACGCATCTGGGCGGCCGCGGGCGGCCGGATCGTGTTCAGTGACGATCTCGGGGCTGGTTGGCATTCCGTCGGACGGTCGCTGCCCGAGGCGAGAGTCAGGGTGCGCGGCATTGCGGCGAGCGCTGACGGGACGACGCTGGTGGTCTCCTCCGATCGTGGAATCTATCGCAGCGGGGACGGCGGTGGAACCTGGGCGCAGAAAGAAGACAACCTTCCGATCCACCTCGAGGCCGGACCTCTCGCCCGCGATCCGAATGACGCGGAAGTCATCTACGCGGTCTTCTCGCTAATGCCCTATGCGGAAGTCTGGCGCATGGCTGTCGAAGGCGGCAACCTGTTGGCGCGCATCGAACCGATCAGCCTGGCTGGCGGCCTCTCGTTCTGTCTGTTGGTGCTGATCGGAGGCGGACTTGCGGCGCGGCACCTGTTGCGCCGGCGCGGTACCGCCTATTCGCCGCACTGATCGGGTTTGAAAGCCGGCACCAGAATCATGGAGTTGCCAGTGCCCTTGTCGATTCCGAAGTTCGTACGGAACAGGCCGCGATTGCTTGCGAAGTTCGGAGCAGGGACCCTGGCCGCGGTATTGGCTGTCGCGGTCCTGGCCGGAGGTGCTTTTCTGCTGTTGCGCGCCGCCCCGGCGGAAAAATTCGTCGAGCACCGCATGACCGAGCCCGAGGATGCGCCGATTGCGATCGCGGCGGGCACTGACGGCAGCATCTGGTTCACCATCGACCATGCCGATGCGATCGGCCGTCTGCGCAATGGCCACATCGAGCGGCTGCCCACGTCGGGCCGCAACATCGAGCCGCTCGGGCTCGCGGTCGCGGCCGACGGCAGCGCCTGGTATGCGGACCTCGCCGCCCGCGCCATCGCGCACATCAGCAGCGTCGGCAAGATCGAACGGTTTGTGCTCGACACTCCGATCACTCGCCTCGGACGGCTGGCGATCGCCCCTGACGGCGCCGTCTGGTTCGCCGACCCGACCGGCTATGGCATGACCCGGCTCAAGGATGGAGCGTTTAGCCGCTATCAGATCGAGTCCGCGCGCGGTGGACCTTACGGGGTCGCGGTGACGGCCGACGGCGCCATATGGGCAACGCTGCAGACCGGCAACCAGCTGCTGCAGATCGCCGCGGACGGCACCGGCAAGACATTCGACCTGCCGCGCGGCGGCGCCGTGCCGACAGATGTCGCGGTCGGCTCCGACGGCTCGGTGTGGTTCCTGCAGTTCCGCGCCAATCGCATCGGACGATTCAAGGATGGGCAATTCTGGGATGTCGAGGCGGCTCAGGAAAATGCCGGTCTCAGCGGCATCGCCGTGGCACCCAATGACGACGTCTGGTTCGGCATGATGCGCCGCGCCAGCCTCGGGCGGCTGCGCAACGGGCACATCGAGGTCTTTGCGCTTCCCCGTGACAATGCCCGGCCGTTCAGCGTCGCGGTCGATCGCGACGGCAATGTCTGGTACGCCGACATCGGCGGATTTGTCGGCATGCTGCCGGCCAAATATGCGGCCGCGCGGTAGCCGCACTCGATCTTAGCCCGCCGGCAACGCCGACAGCTCGGACACCGCGCGGACGGTCAGCACCACGCCCATCGCGACGATCAGCAGGCTGGTGGCAATCTGCAGGCGGATCATCCAGATGCTGGCCAGCCAGTCGAGCACCTTTTCGCCGACCTTCGCGGCGACGATGCCGACCACCACCAGCGTCATTGCGAAGCCGATGCTGAACACCACGACCGTGACCAGGCCGAGCAGGACTTTTCCGCTCGACAGCGCGCCAAGCAGCAGCGCCAGCGCGGCCGGGTCGGGGAGCAGACCGCCGGCAATACCCAAAGCCAGCAACACCGGCAATTTCGGACGGTTGTCCGCCACGATGTCGAGTTGGTGGGAGTGGACCTTGCCGAAGCCGTGGCTGTGCCAGACCACCGATTCGCCGTGCCCATGCTCGCCAGGCCCGTGGCTATGCGGGTGGTCGTGACCATGATCGTGATCATGGTCATGGTCATGCGTGTGGGCATCCGCCCGAGGGGTGCTATCGTCGGTCTCGCCCATCGCAAGCGCCACCAGATCTCGCTGCGCCCATAGCATCCACAGGCCTAGCACGATCACCATGATGCCGACCGCGATCGCCAGATAGGCTTCGATGCGCTGTGGCCGAAACCAGGTCGAGCCGAGCGAGGCGAGCACGCCAATCAGCACGATGCCGCTGGTGTGAGACAGTGTGACGAAAATGCCGAGGATTACCGCGTCGATCGGCTTGCCACGCGCGCCAACGATGTAGGCGGCCGCGATCGTCTTGCCGTGCCCCGGCGTCGCCGCATGCGCGGCGCCCGCCCAGAAGCTTGATG
>Ga0209006_10006736_pt1 | contig 10377 bp, 14 predicted proteins | sample JacPin_JW_Ref_O2_FD_188567 | JGI IMG/M metagenome (GOLD analysis project Ga0209006, IMG submission 188567) | Forest soil microbial communities from Algoma, Ontario, Canada - Jack Pine, Ontario site 1_JW_Ref_O2 (SPAdes) (version 2) | ecosystem: Environmental > Terrestrial > Soil > Boreal... | reverse complement strand
AGCCGCCTGGGCCGCGGCGCGATGACGACGGCCCGGGAGCTGATCGCGTCATCGATTAGCACGTACACGCAGACGAACAAATCCTCGGTTGGCAGCATGGAAGGGGGGGCCTGTGCAAGACAACGGACTCGACACCCACTTGTCTCCCGCAGAGGCCCCCCTCACGTCAAGGCCGCATGGGATCAACCCATGATCCAGCCAGCGCATTTACGTCGCCGCGGTAATTGCTGCGCACCCTTTCACGTACATGCATAGAGCCGGATTGCCGAATCAGGCACCTGCTTTCGCCCGGCCCGGTACGGCTGCCCAATCCTGCGCCGTCACTGGAACAGATCCGGCCCCGCCACGGAAATAACCGCGACGGCGCATTATCTGCCCCGCGGATTCTCCGGTCAGTTTTCCGTGCGTCCCGGATCTGTAGAGGTGAACGCAGATGAGGTCCCGCCTCACACACATCAGGGAGCCCGCATGTCAAGCCACCAGGTTTCAGGCGCGATCGCCTACCAGGAGGGTCAAGGGCCGAATCAGGTCCATCGCCGGCGCGCATTCGCCGTGCTGGCTGTTTCGTTCCTCATGGCGGTCGCGGACCTCGCGATGTGTCCATTCACGGGGTGCTGTGAATTGGTGTCAGCGGACGGCGGGCAGTGGCGGTAGCCAGGGTTTTCCGGTGAGTGCGTCGCGGATGGCGTCGAGTGCGGTGATGCCGTGGGCGGCGGCTGAGTCGAGGTAGCTTCTGATGCGGCACCAGCGGGCGACGGTGGCGAGCGAATGCCGGTAGCCGGAGACGGCCTGGTGCCGCTTGGCGGATTTCGCTCCGCGCTCGGCGACGTTGGTGGTCCAGTCCGCGGCGAAGTCGCGGGTGAACAGGAAGACCTGCTCTTTGTAGTCGCGTAGCCAGCAGCCCAGCGCGTGGCCGGGGTGGTTCCCTTCGTGCCAGTCCCGTAGCCGGTTGTGGGTGATCCCGGACGCGGCGGCCTCGTCGTAACGCTGGCGGAGTTCGTCCAGCAGGTCCGCGCCGAGGGCGGTGCTGCCGCGGGCGCGGGCGTCCTGGACGGCCTGGTGTGCCTCGCGCAAGATGGCGATGATGTCGCCGGCCCGGGACTGCAGGCCGCCGGGGCCGAGCTTGATGACTGCCCGGCATCGCCTGATGATGTGCTGGCAGCACTGCTGGATGCCGGCCAGCCGGGACAGCAGGTGCTGGTAGCCGGTGTAGCCGTCGGTCATCAGCAGCCCGGTGAACGCGGCCGGGATCCCCGCGGCGACATCGGCCTTGCGCCGCGAGGCCAGGGCCTGCAGCCAGGTCAGCCGCCCGTCCGGGGTCCGGACGATCAGCACGTGCGGCGCGCCCGCAGCGGCCTTCTCCTCTTCGGGGTCCTGTTCGTGTTCTTCCTGCGCGGCGGGTTGCGGGGCGCTGCTGTCCAGGACGTTCACCGGGGTCTCGTCGGCGGCCAGCGCTTTTTCTCCCGCCAGCGTCGCGAGCATCGCCGTGTCGAACCCGGCCTTGCCCAGCTGCGCCGCCAGCCGGGCGCTGGCCTTGTCTGCCCAGCCCGCCGAGACCGGCACCCCCGGCAGCATGCCCATCACCTGCGCAGCCCGCTCGGGCGGCACGTTCCCGTACCGGTCAGCACCACCGCGGCGGCATTGAGCACCGGCCCGTAGGACACCGAGCCGACGTGCGCACCCGGCGGCGGCTCGGCGAACGTGACCGTCCCGCAGCACGGGCACGCCAGGCCCGGCAGCGCCCACTCGGTCGCCTTCCGGATCACTTCCACGTCGATGACCTGCGCCCACCGCGAGCCTGCGGCCGCCGCGCCGTCCAGGACGGTCCGGCACCGGCGGCACTGCGCCGGCGGCTCGGCGTCCTTGTTCTCATCCGGGTCCGGATCCCGGTCCAGGCCCTTGCCCAGGTGCCCGGGCTGCCCGCCCCGCTTGCGGTCTGCGCGCCGCTCCCGCTCGGACTGCTGCCGCGCCCGCCGCGCCCGCCGCGCCTGCTTCGCCCCGGTCCGCTCCTTCGAACTCGGCGTCCCCGAGTCAGAGCTGTCCATCGACAGGCCCCGTTCCAGCTCCGCCAGCCGCAGCTCCAGCCGCCGTCTCAGCTCCCGGTCGGCATCCAGCTCGGCCCGCAGCACCGCGTTCTCCGCGTCCTTGGCCTCTACCACGGCCCGCAGCCGCGACAGCAGCTCACGCTGCCCCGCGATCTCCCCGGGCGGGCCCGGCTCCTCAGGCACGAGCCCCAAGCATGCTCAACCTGCACTGAAGGTTCCAGCACCAGGCAACGTCGGCGTGTCGCTCGAAGACCCGCGGGCAGGCATGTTTGACCTTGTCGCAGCGTCAAGGTGTTTCCTGGTGGCATGCGGATCGGAGAACTCGCCGGCCTGGTCGGCATCAGTACCCGGGCCATCAGGCACTACCACCACGTCGGCTTGCTGCCCGAGCCCGCGCGCAAGGCCAACGGTTATCGCGAGTACTCGCTGCGGGACGCCGTTGAGCTGGCCCGCGTCCGGCGCCTCACCGAGCTGGGCCTGAGCCTGGACGAAGCGGGTGACGCGCTGGCCCGCGACGCCGGCCGGGACCTGGCGGAGATCCTCCGCGAGCTCGACGCCGACCTGGCTGGCCAGGAGGCTGGCCTCCGCCAGCGCCGGGCCCGGCTGGCCCAGCTGCTGCGGCAGGCCGAGGCGGGCGGCAAGCCCTCCGAACAGGCGCCCGTCTCCCCCGAGCTGACCGAGTTGTTCGACCGCATGGCCCGCATCGCTGCGGAACAGCCGGGGCCGGAGCCGGCGATGGCGGCCAAGGACCGCGACCTGATGGCCCTGCTGGAGACCGCGTCCCCGGCCCGCGGCACCGGCTGGCTCGACGTGCTCACCCGGACGCTGAATTCCGATCCCGGGGCAGCCGAACGGGCCTACCCGGTCTACGCGCGTCTTGACGAGCTGGCCGGCTGTCCTGCGGACGACCCCCGGGTCGAGGCGACAGCCCAGGCCATCGTCGCTGCCATCCCGGAGCCGGCGCGGCAGGCGATCCGGTTCCCCGACGGCGGCTTCACGGAAACCGGTCAGGGTTTCGCCGCAGCCTTCTACGCGGACTTCGCCCCGGCCCAGGCCGCCGCGATCCGCCGCGCCGTCGACCTGATGAGCCAGGCGCGCAGGTCATGACGGGGCACCGGGAAACCCGCCTCACGATGAACAGGAGACCACATCATGCCTTCGCAGAGCACCCCGCCTGCCATGAACGCCGAGCTGGTGCGCGCCGTATGCCGGGCGTTCAACGCGCACAACGCCGGTGAATGCCTGGCACACATCGCCCCGGACTTCATCATCAACCTGGCTGAACTGCCCGAACCCATGCACGGACAAAAGGCCTGGCGGCAAAACTTCGAGACGATGAAGCACGCCTTCCCCGACTTTCAGGCGCACATCGAAGACATCGTCGCCGCCCATGACAAGGTCGCCGTCCGGCTGCGGATCCGCGGCACCCACTCCGGCGAGTTCCTGGGCATACCCGCGACCGGCCGCGCCATCGACTACGTCAGCCACGAGTTCTACCGCGTCGCCGACGGACTCCTCGCCGAAGAATGGATCTGCTCAGACATGGCCACCCTGCTCCGCCAGCTCAGCTGACGTGCTCCGATGGCCAACTAGCATGCTCCGTTACAGCTCCGATCCCCGTGAATGGACACCTCGCGATCGTCAACGTCGCGTTGCCGACCATCGGCCGCAAGCTGCACACGCCGGAATCGAGCCTGCAATGGGTCGTCACCGGCTACGCGCTCACCTTCGGCGGCTTTCTGCTGCTCGGCGGCCGCGCCGGGGATCTCCTGGGACGCCGCCGCATCCTGATGGCCGGCTTGTTCGTGTTCATCGCGGCGTCGCTGGGCCTGTCGCTGCTCGTCTACACGACCTCGACCGCGCCGCAGGTCGGGTGGGGTGCGGCCAGGACGGTGACGCTGCTCGCGGTGTGGGCCGCCCTGCTCGCGGCATTAGTGGTCATCGAGACGCGCGTGGAGGCGCCGCTGATGCCGCTGCGGATCTTCCAGAACAAGACGCTGGCGCCGCCACTTCTGGGCCAGCCTGGCCGGGCCGTTCTTCATCGTCGGCGTCGGCGCCGCATTTGCCTTCATCCCGGTCTCGATCGCCGCCCTGGCTGGGGTCGCCGAGTACGACGTCGGCGTGGCCTCCGGGCTCATCAACACCTCCGAGCAGCTTGGCGGGGCGATAGGTATCGCCATAGCGTCCACGATCGCCCCCCATGCCGGCACCCTGCTCCACCAGGGCGCCGCACCCTCCGCGGCACCCACTAGAGGCTTCCAGTGTGCGTTCTGGGCCTGCGGCGCCATCGGCCTGGCCGGCGTCCCGGTGACGTACCTCCTGGTCCGCCGCAACGAGCTAGCCACGGCGGTTGCCCGCACATCCGCCAAGCCCCAGCCCGCACCCGCCGACGTTTAACCATGTGGGCCATGTTCAGTTGCCGAGGCTGCGGCCGCCGTCGACGACGATGCGCTGGCCGGTAATGAATCCAGCGCCTTCGGACGCGAGAAAGCTCACGGCGTGGGCGATGTCGCCGGGAGTTCCCATCCGCCCGGCGGGTACCGAGGCGAGATAGGCCTTCATGACGTCATCGGGGACATCGGCGTGGCGCTCCACGGGGATGAAACCGGGCGCCACCGTGTTCACGGTAATGCCGAACGATGCCAGTTCGCGGGCCCAGCTGCGGGTCAGGCCGATCTGTGCGCTCTTGGCGGTGGCGTAGGCCGACCTGCCCGGGGGCGGCCGGTCAGCGACCTCAGAGTCGATCTGCACGATCCGGCCGTACCGCCGGGCCTGCATTCCGGGCAGGACGGCCCGGCCGAGCAACACCGGGCTCTTGACGAAGAAGTCCAGCTGGGCCAGGTGGTCGGCCCAGGCTACATCGGTCACCGCGGCGTCGGGTTGCGGGCCCGTGGCGTTGAGGACCAGCACATCGACCGGGCCGAGGCGGTCAGCGACCGCCGCGGCCAGCCCGGCAACCTGGTCCTCGTCGGTGACATCGGCGTAGAAGCCCTCGGCGGTGCCGCCATCATCACGGATGGCTTGTCCGATGGCAGCTACTTGTTCGTCGCCGGGCCGGCCATTGACCGCGACGGCGAAACCGTCACGAGCCAGCCGCCGCGCGATCACCGCCCCCAGCCCCCGCGAGCTACCCGTCACCAAAGCGACACGGCCGTGCATCACTGTCATACGGTGATGATCCCACTCGCCCAGTAAGGGATTGTCGATGTCGATGTGGCGTCACCGGGCAGCGGTCAGCACCGCCACCACCATCCGCGCGACGGCGGCGGGCTCGGGGGTGCCGTCGGCGTCGGCGAACAGCAGGTGCGCGGCGCCAATCAGGGTGAGGGCGAGCGTGCCGATATCGGCGTCGGCCGCGACGCGGCCCCGGTCGCGCTCGGCGGCGAGGTAGCCCGCGACCATGGCGGTGGACTCGGAGACGAGCGGAATGCGCGAGCCAGTGGCGGCCCTCAGCCGAGCGCGCAGTTCGTCACGCGCGATGACCAGGCGGATGAGCGCGAGGGCCACCGGGCTGAGTAGGTCCAGGAGGGCGGCGGACAGGTTGCCCGCGACGGTGCCGCTCCCCGCCCTGGCGTGCAGGGCCGCGGCCTGGGCGCCGGTCCGTGCGACGCGGTCGAGCGCGAGCTCGGCGAGGAACGTGTCGAAGTCGGAGAAGTGGCGATGCAGTACTCCCTTGGCCACGCCGGCTTCTGCGGTCACCGCGCGGCTGGTCAGGCCGCCTGGGCCGTCCCGGAGCAGGACGCGCTCGGCGGCGTCGAAGAGCTGCCCGCGCGGGTCGCGTATGGCCACCCCTGTCGGCACTGATCGTCCGTCCTTCCTTCGCCGTCCGCGAATGCATCAGCAAATGGGCATGCGCCCGTTTATAGTGGGCGTATGCCCACTATACCGTCAGAATCCGAGGGAACCTCTGAGACCGGCACCGGGGGCTACCACCGGGCACAGGCATCGCATCTGCAGCGGCAGGTCGCCGAGGGGTTCGGCGCCGACGCCGGCCGCTACGACCGGGCCAGGCCTACCTACCCCGCCGACCTGGTGGACCGCATCGTCGCCGCCAGCCCGGGACGTGACGTCCTGGACGTCGGGTGCGGCACCGGCATCTCCGCCCGGCTGTTCCAGGCGGCCGGCTGCCGGGTGACCGGCGTGGATCCCGACCCGCGGATGGCCGAGCAGGCCAGGCAGGGAGGGACCGAGACCGAGGTCGCGAAGTTCGAGGACTGGAGCCCGGCCGGCCGCACGTTCGACGCCGTCATCGCCGCGCAAGCCTGGCACTGGGTCGACCCGGTTGCGGGCGCGGCAAAGGCCGCCGCGGTGCTGCGTCCCGGCGGACGGCTGGCGGTGTTCTGGAACGCGTTCGACCCGCCCACGGGCCTGCGCGAGGCGTTCGCCGAGGTCTTCCGCCGGGTGCTCCCGGATTCGCCATCCGGCGGCTTCTGGGCCAGGCCCGCCGTCGATGTATACCGGGCCGGGTGCGTGAAGGTAGCCGACGCGATACGGCAATCGGGGGAGTTCGGCGAGCCGGAGGAATGGCTGTCTTACTGGGAGCGGCCCTACACCCGGGACGAGTGGCTGGACCTGGTCCCGACCACCGGCGGCTTCACTCGGCACCCCGCGGCCATCCAGCAGGAAATCCTCGACGGCCTCGGTGCCGCCGTCGATGCGGCAGGCGCCACCTTCACCATGTCCTACACGACGATCGCCGCCACCGCCGTGAGGCTGGCCTTTAGCGGACCGGAGGCAGGCTATTGACCGGTGAGGTGTCGGGGCAGCCGGGCTCGCCAACGCGTACGCGGTGGGAGCCCGGCGCCGCTACGCGCGCAGGCCGTCCAGGACAACGCGCAAGCAGGGTTCTAGCGTCCGGCCCGTCCTGACGTCCTTGGGCAGGGCGCTGACCATCGAAAGCAGCTGTGTGGAGGTCAGATCCGGGCGGAGCGGGACCTCCTGGCGGGCTCGCTCGAACAGGCGGGCGAAGCTGTTTCTCATCGGGCCGCACAAGGTGCCGACGGCCGAGCCGTCGTCGCTCAGCGATTCCCCGACCCGAGCGCTCATGCCCGGGTATTCGGTCGCGCACCGGTCATAGAGCTCCAGCCACTCGCTCAGTACCCGCCACACGTCCGGGGCGTCAAGCGCGCGCTGCGCGGACGCGTCGAGCTCGTCCACCCGGTCTTGCAAGATCGCCGCGAACAGGTGCTCGCGGGTCGGGAAGCGCCGGTAGAGGGTTCCCTTCCCGACTCCCGCCGCCCGGGCCACGTCTTCCATGGGCGCATCGGTTCCCGCCTGCGCGAATACGGCCTTGGCCGCGGCGAGGACCGCGTCGTGGTTCCGCTGCGCGTCGGCACGCATCGGCTTGGCGGAAGGAAAGCTCACGGAATCAGTCTAACGGATAAGTGGACCGACCGTCCGCATGCTGCTACCGTAGAAGCGGACTAACCGTCCGGATAGGAGCTCATCATGGGAAGCATCTGGCACATCGGTATCGCGATCCGCGACCTGGAGAAGAGCAGCGACCGCCCATCGCTGCGCGACCTGTTCCCGCCCGGGTCCGAGTTCGCCGGCGAGCCGCTCCTCGACTCCGCCCTCTGACATGCACCCAAGCAGCCGCACCGGCGTGCGTTTTGTCCTGGCCAACCCGTCCGACCCCAGCCGCCTGGACGAGTTCAGTGACTGGTACGACACCTACTCCGCGGCAATAACCGTTCCCGGCTACCTCGCCAACGACGTCCGCTTCGAGGACCCCGACGCCAGCGGCGAGAAAGATAGCCCGCGCTACGCGACGATCTACGACATCGTCTCCCCCGACCCCGCGACCGCCTGGCCAGACACCGAGCACTCCGCTGCCTACCCCACCCGCCTGTTCAGCGACCCGCGTGCCGAGCTGGTCTCCCCGGCACTGCGTGCCTCCTACGCCCTCGTCGGCTCCCAGCTCCAGCCGGGCCAGCACGGCCTGCTCACCGGCATCCACGTCGTCCTCTCCAACGGCGGCGGCGACACCGAGCGCCAGCACCGGGAGGCCCAGATCCTGCAAACGGGCTTGTTCTACTCCGCCGCGCGATTCCGGATCATCGAAGGATCCCCTGAGCCCGCCGAATGGCTCGAGGTATTCGAGACCGACGACCCCGACCCCCGCCACGCTTTCCCCCGAGCGACCAGCCACGCGCCGCCCGCACCGCAGATCCAGCCCCAGCTGAGCCAGTCGTTCCGCCTGGCTGGCACCGCAAAACCAATGGCGCGTGAAGTCAACGCGAGCGTCGGCTCGGGTCTGTCAAGGGGTGCCTGTGGCCGTGAGAGTGGCTGGAGTGGCTCAGGGGCTGCCGCCCATGCGATCGATCAGGGACTGCTTCGACAGTCCGTATACGGCGCAGAAGTGATCCAGGACTTTGGAATCCACCGGGTCAGGGAGTGACTTCTGAGCCTCGGCCGCGACGTCAGCCAGTCCGGCCCGGCGGAGCGTCTGGACGGTCTTCTGACAGGAGAGGTCCACGGGACCCACCTGCCTCTCGGCCCCTTAGGGCAGCTGGCTCGGTCCGGAAGGAAGCCGCCAGTAGTCGGCGGTGAGGAAAGGAAGCCGGGCGGCGATGACCCGGTCGCACAGCAAGGTGATCACCGGCCAGGGCCTGAGCCAGGCGGTCTGGTCGGTGATCCTGCCGCGGCTGTCGAGCCGGCAGTCATCGACGCCCTGCAGGAGGTGACCGTCGATGACGCAGTTCCAGTACTCGATGAGCCGGCCGGCGCGGCGAACCGGGCCAGGTAGGCCCGCTCGCCCTGGATGCTGTCGATGAGCCGGTGATAGGCCTCGACATTGCCCTGGCCGTGCAGGGTCTTGGTGAGCATGGCACCGTGGAATGCGACGTCGGTTGCGAGCGGGACAGGGCCGCCTGGCCGCTGGCCCGCGCCGGCGTCCGGGTCGGGGACGGGGGCGGGGGCTTTGCGGTCATCGAGCTGCCAGGCCGGAAGCGGCATGACGTCGGCCAGCGCGGGGAGTATCCCGTCCCGGAAGTTGGCCGTGACTCCCCACGGGCGCTGCAGGACGGTGATGTCGCGGATCAGGCCTTCGGCCGCGTCGGCCAGGACAGTTGCTCCGGAGATCTCGCGCTGGTCAAGGACTCCGGTCCAGAACAAGATGAGCCGCTCGCCGTCGCTTACCTGATCGGTGTACTTGAGGTCATTGACGATGCGGGTGCCCTCCGCGAGGTACCTCAGGGTGAGGTCTTTGCCGTGGAGGTCCGCGGTCAGGGTAGGCGTGTGGTAGGTGACGTCCTCGGCGAGCAGGGCAGCCATCGCGGCGCCATCGCGCCTTTCCGCGGCCTCGGCGAACTGGTGCGTGATCATGGCGCGCCTCCTGCCTGAGCTGACGACCCCGGCATCTGGGGCTGGTAGAAGGCCTCCGGGCCGAGCGAGTCCCCGAGCCGCCGGCCCATCTCACCTGAGAAGGAGAGGACGGCGCCGAGGGGCCGATGGTGAAGTGCGATGTTGTCGATCAGCCCGGCGCTGTCGAGAGTGAGTACGGTGACGCCGTGGCACCGCTGGCCCAGGGCCTCCAGCTCCCATTCGAGATAGGTGCGGCCGGGCATGGCGGATTCGTGCGTGAACGTCAGCGAGTCGGTGATGCCGCCGGCGGTGCGCAGGCTCGTCCACACCTTCTCGCGCCCGTCGATGGGCGCGGCGAAGATGCTCCCCTCCAGCCGCACGCGCGGTGCCGCCATCCGGGCAAAGGTCGCGCCGGATTCGTCGCGCAATGCCTGTGTCCAGAGCGGCCGGATAGAGCGGATTGCCTGATCCTCGTAGTACAGCTCGATCGGCCCGGAGTTCTCCTCGCCCACCGTGACGTAAGGCATGACGCGCTCCTTCCCAGGCTGGCGGGGAAGAGATCCCGCCCCTTCGAAGACTGAGACGTATGACTCAAACGCTAACACCAGAAAATGAGTTGTCAACCTCAGAAAATTGAGAGCTGGATACCTGCCGCCTGGGCCGGGGCGAGGTGAAGCGCGCGATCACCGGCCGGACCGGCGGAGGCGGGGAGTCGCCGCCGTGATATCGGCGCGCTCAGGCCATCAGCGAGGCGATGTGGTCGATCGCGGTGTCGAGCGCGGCCTCCAGCGCAGTGACGTCGCGCTGGGTCTTGGCCAGCAGCAGGCCGCCCTCCACGGCCGCCATCAGCGCGAGAGCCAGCCGGGGAACGTCGGCATCGGCCCGCAGCTCACCCCGGTCCTGCAGGGCCTGCAGTCCGTCGCGGATCGCCGTGATCCACCGGCCGAAGGCGGCGGCCAGGTCCGACCGGGCCGCCGGGTCCAGATCCGACAGCTCGCTGGCGAGCGAGCCAATATGGCAGCCGCCC
>Ga0209006_10006735_pt1 | contig 10377 bp, 8 predicted proteins | sample JacPin_JW_Ref_O2_FD_188567 | JGI IMG/M metagenome (GOLD analysis project Ga0209006, IMG submission 188567) | Forest soil microbial communities from Algoma, Ontario, Canada - Jack Pine, Ontario site 1_JW_Ref_O2 (SPAdes) (version 2) | ecosystem: Environmental > Terrestrial > Soil > Boreal... | reverse complement strand
CGGATGTGCTGCTCGCGGGCCTGCAAGGCCAGCCGGTAGGCGGGATGGCCGTCGGCGTCGACCGAGACGCCGACCAGGCGGCCGGGCAACTGCCGCTTGAGGCCGTCCGCGACGCAGATGTATCCGGCCTGCGGACCGCCGAAGCCCATCGGCACGCCGAAGCGCTGCGTGCTGCCGACGGCGATGTCCGCGCCGAGTTCGCCGGGCGGCGTGATCAGGGTGAGCGCGAGCAGGTCCGCGGCGACTGCCGTCAGCGCACCGCGATCCTTCGCCGCCCCGATCAGCGGCCGCAGGTCACGGAGGCCGCCGCTCGCGCCGGGATACTGCAGCAGCACGCCGAACAGTTCTCCGTCCGGCTGCGACTCGATCAGCTCCGTGGTGACCTCGCCCGTGACGAGCCGGATGCCCAGCGGCTCGGCGCGGGTCTGCAGGACAGCGAGCGTCTGGGGCAGGCAATCGGAGTCAGCGATGAAGACCGTGCCCTTGCCCTTGGCCCGGCGGGCCAGGGTCATCGCCTCGGCCGCGGCGCTCGCCTCGTCGAGCATGGACGCGCCGGCGACCGGGAGCCCGGTCAGGTCCTCGACCATGGTCTGGAAGTTCAGCAGCGCCTCAAGCCGGCCCTGCGAGATCTCTGGCTGGTAGGGCGTATAGGCCGTGTACCAGGCCGGGTTCTCCAGCAGGTTCCGCCGGATGACGGCCGGCGTATGGGTGCCGTAATAGCCGAGGCCGATCATCGACACGGCGACGGTGTTCAGGGCCCCGAGCCGTCTCAGCTCAGCCAGCGCCTCGTCCTCGGTCAGGGGCGCAGGCAGGTCCAGAGCGCGTGCCGCCCCGAGGCCGGCGGGGAGCGCCGCCTCGGTCAGCTCGTCGAGCGACGCGTAACCGACAGTGGCCAGCATCTGGGCCTGGTCAGTGCCCGCCGGACCAATGTGACGCTGGGCGAATTCCATAGGGAGCCTCCCGGGACGGGGCCGTGGGCGTGAGTTGCGGCCCGACGGACGTACGGTGACAAACTCCCCCTCTGTCGACCCGCGGCTGCGGACTCCAGAGATGCTCGCGCCGGGCCGGTCCTGGTGCCTGAGAGGTTCCGGGGAGGTTGCCCCTTCGGCGCCCCGCCTGGCTGTGCGGAGTCTCTCCCGGCTGGCGTGTTCAGCAGTGCTGAGCTTACCCGAGCCTGCGCCGGCCGGCGGGTGCGCACGCCGACCGCGCCAGCCTGGTTCGCGCCGGATTCCCGGCGTTCTAACGGCCAGACCGGCCGAGCACGTCGCGGATCGCGGCCACGACGGCATCCGGCCGGTCGATCTGGATGGTGCTGTGGCTGGCATCCGCAAGGATCCGGTGCTCGCCGCCCGCGACCGAGCTCACGAGAGCCTCGTCCAGGCGCAGCTTGCCCTCGTTCAGCTCGGCCAGCGCTTTCTTCGACAGCAGCAACGACTGACCCTGATCAGGCGCCAGCGTCGTCAGCGCGATGACCGGCACGTCGGGGAACGCGCCGCCGCCGGCCAGCTCGTCCCTGAGCTGCACCATGCTGCTGCGTTCGGCCACGCCGACCTTGAACCAGGCGAAGTCCAGGTGCCGCTCGATGAGCTGCCCGCGGATGCCCTCCGGCCAGCTCACCAGCATCTTGCGGTACATCCGCGCGATCACCGGCCGGAGCAGCTTGTACTGCAGCGGGCCCAGATCAGCCTGCTTGACGGCCGCCAGGTGCAGGCGCGGCGGCATGTAGTCGTCCCAGTCCTCGTGAAACGCGTCCAGTGCGACGACGCCGGCCACGTCGGCCGGGTATAGCTGACCGAACCGGCGCGCGTACGCGCCGCCGAGCGAGTGCGCCACCAGGACATACGGGCCGGGCACCCCCGCGGCCGTGAGCAGGCCGTGCAACTCGGTCGCCACGTCGCCGGCCGTCCGCGGCAGCGGCTGCGGACCGCTCCAGCCAGTGCCGCCGCGGTCATACAGCACCGAGGTAGCGAACCCCGAGATCTGGTCGTGGATGTTCAGGTAGTCCAGGCCTACGTTGCTAGCCGCCGGCAGGAACACCACGGCCGGCCCGGCGTTGTCCGACGCCAGCAGCCACAGCCGCTGACCGCTGACCTCGACCAAGTCGCCGATCCCGGCCGTGGCGGTCGTCTTTGTCATGGTGATCGCTCCATCGGTCGTCGCTCTCGTCATGCGACTCACCGTACAGTGATAACTGAGATAACACAATTTTGTGTTATCTCAGTTACGCATCCCTGGCGCGGCGGTAGCTAACCGGGACCCGACCGCTAGGAACGCGCCGCCACCTGGCCCCGGCCGGTCCGGTGACGGCGCGACCGGGCCCGCCGGAGCAGCTCGTTGCGCCGCCGGTTCAGCGGTTCCAGGGCGGTGTAGGCCGGGTACGAGCGCGCGGCGATGATCGCGAATTTCGCACCGCGGAACCCGCCGGGCCGCCGGTAGCCAGGCAACCTGAAGGTGGCGTACAAATCGGCCAGCCGGTCGAAGAATTCCTTCCGGTCATCGGCAGCGATGTACGGGGCGCTGCTCTCCGGCCGGGCGTCCAGAATGGACGAGCAGTGCCAGACGGCGCGTTCGAAGAGCGCGTGATACACGTGCACCGGCAGGCCCGGAGCACCGCCCAGCGCGTCCTTCCTGGCCTCGGCCAGTACCTGCTGCCACGCGGCAAAGACAGTGAGGTGCCGTCGCGGGTCGCCGGACTTCGTGGCCGAGCCCGGCCGCTCCTTGCGGAAGTGGTAGCACACGTCGCGCAGCACGCTGATGCGCTCGGCCCGCAGCAGCACACGGCAGGAGACCGGCACGTCCTCGTGCGGCCACTCGTCGAGGAACCGCGCCCCGCTGCCGACGTAAAACTCGCGCCGGATCACCTTGTTCCAGGACACGAGGCGGATGTCCAGCAGCCACGGCCGGTGCGCGAGCGGACCGCACACGCCGGCATCGCGGGCGATCACCGCGTGATCCTGACCTCTCGTCAGCCGGCCCGCGTCCAGGTCGTCGTGATCTATCACCAGCACGTCCGGGCGCTCCGACCGCAGGCGTGCCGCGATGGCGCTCAGGGCACCGGGGGCGACCTCGTCATCGCCGTCCACGAACCAGAGGTACGAGCCTTGGGCCTGGTCGGCGCCGAGGTTGCGCGCATGCCCGGGCCCGCGTTTGTCCGCGGGGATGAGGGTCAGCCGCGCGTCGTCGAGCTGCCGCTTCTCCAGCAGGTCCCTGGTGTTGTCGGTGGAGCAGCCATCGACGGCGATTATCTCGATGTCGGCGAAGTCCTGGCCGGTGATCGTGTCCAGACAGGAGGAGATATACGCATCGAGGTTATAGACCGGGATGACAATGCTCAGCAGCGGTGGTGCCGACCCGGTACGCGCGGTCGGTGTCCCACCCGCAGAATCAACACCACGCATGACATTCTTCGTTCTAAATGCGCTACCGCGGTTTTTCGGCTATTAGCTTTATGTGACTGTGCGAATGAGCTTCCAGATCGGCGTGCGCTGTCTCGGTCTTGTCCCGATCGAAGTAGCGCAGCTTCCAAGTCCAGCCGTTATAGGCCCGCGACACCAGGCCGTCCTCGTCGTCACAGTATACCGAAACACTGTTGTGGCACGAGGGCACCGACGTGTGACTGCTCCAGAGCGAGATCACATTGAGGCCCCCCGGGCTGGTCGCTTCCTGCATGCTCCGCAGCACCGCGGCCTTGTCGGCAACGTAATGCAATACGCCATTGCAGATCACGACGTCGAACTCCTCGCTGAACTGAAATGTGGCAATGTCGGCGATGTGAACGCGCACGTCCACGCCTGCCTCCGCGGCGAATCGCTCGATCTTCTCGCCGGCCACCGCGCTGATTTCGACCGCGGTGACCTTATAGCCAAGACGCGCCAGCCGGATTGAGTCAGCACCCTCGCCAGCCCCGATATCCAGTGCCCGGCCCGGCGGCCGGCCGGAAAGCTCCCGCAGGGTCTGCTGCGTAATCAGCGACAACGGGAAATCGTCCGGATTCGTCGAGTACGGATCACCGTTGCGCCACCAGTACCGCGGATTGGCGCTGTAGAGCTCATTGAAATAGGTACTAACGGGCACGTGGCTGGCAAGCGAGTCGGCGTCTGGCGGCACGAACTACCCTTCTCGGTCGGGGAGTTGGCCAGGTCCTGCGCGCCCGTGCGACGGCTGACTGTAATGGCCAGTATTTACTGGCTGTTGAGTCTGTCACAGGATCGCCGGGTACGCGAGGACTGTCACAGCTCCATCGGCATCACCGCCATCAGGTCCTCGTCTCGGTAGATCTCGGCCAGCCGGTCCCGCGCTTCGCGCCGGATCTCGTCAGCCTCGATCTCCGCTTGCAGGTCAGCGGCCTGGTCGATCCCGACCTTCGCATACAGCGGCAGCAGTACCGAGAAGAACTCCCGGTAATGCCAGCCCGCGAACCCCTCAAGCAGCAACTCCCCGCCGCCCGGCATCCAGCTCGGTGCGATCCGGTCCACGATGAGCTCGCTGATCGCCGCCGCCACGATCGCCCGCTCGTAGGCCGTCTTCTCCGTCAGCTCCCGCACCTTCGTCGCGAGATCTGCGTGACCGTGCAGGATCAGGTTGAGCGCGACAACCTCGGCGGCCGCAGCGAACGCCCGGGGGGTGACATCGGCGGCGCGGCAGAGTTGCGCGGCGGCCGTGAGGGCCTGATTCGCGCGGATGGCGACGAGCTCGGCCAGCCGGAACGAATGCATTTCCGCGCGGCGCAGAAAGTGGGTGGCCTCGGTCAGCTCGAGCGCGAAGACGAAGAAGTACAGGTGCTCCATGTCCGGGTACAGATAGGTGCCGGTGGCCATCGACTGCAGGCTGTCACCCGGATCGGAGCCGGTCGCGTCGCGGACAATGCGCTGCGCGGCGCTCCGCAGGCTCTCGTGCATCGAGTCGAACGTCTTGTGTGCCTCCGGGAGCAGCCGGCCATCCGGCCGCGCGAGGTCCTGCTGAAGGATGTGCCCGCCGAGATGCGAAAGCCGGTTCTCCTCCCGGGCGGAGTTCTCGATGGTGCGCAGCTGCAGAATCGGCTCGGCCCGGTTGTTGCGGTACCGCCACGTGATAACGATCACCATCGGCAGCCAGCCGCTGGCTCCGGAGCCATCCTTCAGCACTCGCGCCTGAAGCCGGACCTCGTTGGACTTGAACCCCTCACCAGAGGGCGCGCCCACCGGCACGATCATCGAGTCGGTCGTGCTCTGGTGCACGATGTCCTCGAACACCGCGCTGAATTCGTCGACGTTGTCCTCGATGTCGATGTACAGGCCGTCGAAGGACGGCCTGCGCGGCGGACGGATGAGCAGGTGGACCAGCTTCCGGTGATCCTCGAACTCGAACATCGACCCGGTCAGGACCGGCAGGTACTGCCAGTTGTACAAGGTCCAGCGGGACGGGTTCGTGCGCTTCAGGAAGACTCCGACCGACCGGCGGGCCCAGGTTGCTTCCAGCCGGCGCTGGCGAAGCGCTTCCTGCGGGTCATGGAACTCTTCCCGTTCGTCGTTAATGGACTCGAGCAGCGGCTCACCGAGGAACACGATGCGCAGCGAGTTCCAGAAGGCGTCGGGCGGGCCGTGCCTGCGCTTCCGGTTCAGGGCCTCCCGCAGGTACGGCACGAGGCGTTCGTTCGTGATCCCGATGATCGTGACGTTCATGGCCCGCGCTAGCAGGTCAACGAAGTGCTCGCTTTCACGCGCATTCCCGGTGACCGGGACCGGCGGGTGACTGGTGTGCGGCACGACCGTGACCTCCGCCGCGGGCGGCTGATGCGCGGCCGTGGCGAACGTCACCAGGAACTCCGCGAAGGAGCGCATGACCCTGGTGCGCCGCTCCCGGAACCTGGATTCGTTCTCGCCGGTCCTGGCCCGTGCGCTCTGCAGCAACTCACCGGGTGACCGGATCGTCGAGTCACCGGGTATTCCGAAGAACAGCTCACGCAGCATGGCCGCATCCGACGCGTGACCCTGCCCGGCCAGCTCGTCGATCCCGCTGGTGAGCAGCACCTTGATCTGCGCGATCCGGCCCACAGCCAGCGGGCCTCGCGCCTCGACGTACTGCGCCGCCAGGGCCTGCAACGCCTCAGCCCGGACCGGCTTTTGCGGCTTGACGTTCCGGTCTAGCCAGTCCAGGCCGCGCTGCCGGCACTCACCCAGCTCAAACGCAATCCGCACTGGGTCATGAGGTGCCGGCACATTATCGGTCTTGCCGGACTGCGGGTGATCTACTCCTGCTTTCAGCATTTCGATCTGCTTCCTTACTGTTCGAACGGCCCTAAGGTCAGGGCGTGATGATGATGATGACCCGGCGGTTGAGCGGCTGTCCGCCCGGCCGGTTCGGCGCGACCGGATCCGCCGAGCCATGACCAACCGCCTGCAGGCGGCTGGCGCTGATCCCGTGCTGCGTGAGCCAGGCGAGCACGGCTGCGGCCCGGTGCCAGGACAGGGCGAGATTCCCGCCCGGCGTCGGGATGCTGTCCGTATAGCCGTTGATCGTCGCCGTAGCGTGGGGGTAGGTGACACTCAGCAAGTCGAGCAGGCGCCGCAGGGCCGGCCCAGCGCCCGCGGGCAGCGCGTACTGCGCCGGGCCGTAGTGCACCCGTGCCAGCGGGAAGGTGAGATCGCCCGCTCCGTCCAGACCGTCGGCCACGAGCGCGCTGAGACCGGTCTCGTCGGCCTGATCGAGCACGAATACCCGGCTCGCGCCCCCTTGCAGCAGATCCGCCTGCCACGCGGCATCCTGCAGGGCGTCCGGCACCCCGGTCACGACGGCCGTCATGCCGTCCAGGCTCGCGAACAGCCGCGGCGGCGGGCTGCCGTCGCCGACTATCGCAATCATCTCGCGGGTGCCGGGCGCCAGTCCCGTCGTCCTCAGCGCAGCGATGCTCGCGGCCGCGTCGGCGATGGCGCTGCCCGCCTTGCGGGCATCCGGGATGGGTCCGGCCGCTGCTAGCGCGGCGGCCGCCGCCCGGCTGGCCCAGCGCGCGAGCTCACGCTGCTGCTCGCTTCCCAGCGCCACCAGATCGCGCGCGGCGGCCTGCCGAGCCGCACGTGTGCTGCGGCCGTACTGTGCTCGCTGGAACTGCGACGCATCTGGCGGCAGCGGAGCCGGCGCGGGCGGCCCGGTCAGCTGGGGCGCCGCGGGCGCGGTGAAGGAACCGATGGTGGCGCCGGACGCGGCACTGAGCACCAGCAGCCGCTCGCCGGGCCGAGCCGCGCTCGCGACCAGGCCGCGGAAGTCGGCTCGCGCGGCCGCGGACCGGGACGCGAGCACGACCGCGAGCACAGCCGGAGCCTGCCGGGGCAGGCTGACCGGCTTGCCCCCGGTCCGATGCTGACCCGGCAGCAGACTGCAGCCGCTCAGCACGGCGAGTGCCATCGCAACCGCCGCGACGACCAGCGCCTGGACAAGCCACCTCATCGCGACATTTCCTGTCCGGTCAGGTGCGCCATCAGCGCGCGTTCCATGAGCGGCAGTTCACTAGCCGAGTAGCCGCGCGCCAGCTGCGACCTGATCCGGCCGAGGTAGGCGTGAGCCAGCCGGTCGCGGCGGGCCGTGGACGCCGCCAGCCTGCGCCGGGCCGCCGCGAGCACGCGGGCACGGTCGCGCCGGGCCCGGCGAGCCTGCCAGGTCTGACTCGTCTCGGCGACCCGCAGAAGCCGGTAGCCGGCGATGACGAAACCGGCCGTCGCGACGGTGAAGAGCGCCGCCGCGACCAGGGCCGCGAGATCGCCGCCGTACCCGACGGTGGCCAGGAAGGCGAAGCGAAGGACGCCCAGCAGGACGATGAAGGCCCCGAGCGCGCCGGTGATCCAGCGGCAGAGGACACGGTGGGTGTCGCGGTAGTGGTCGAGCGCGAGCTCACCGGCGGCCAGCAGGGCCAGGAAGAGACCAGCCCAGCCGTAGGTCTCGAGCTGACTGCCGTCCAGGGCCTCCGCGGCAAAGACGCAGGCGACCCCGTCGAGGGCCAGCGCGCCGGCGGCGAACAGCCACTGGCGCGGGCGCGGCGCCCAGCGATCTGGCTGCTTGGCCCGCTCGGCCCGGTACGTCAGCTCGGCGTCTTCGCGAGCGGCTTCGGCGGCGGCCGTCTGCTCGGCGGCCTGCGTGACCACGTCGGTAGCTTGCCGGGTGTCCGACCACAGGTCCTCATGCGCCTGGCTTGAGCCGTTGAACGCGAGGACTTCAGCCATCACCGCGACCGCACGGTCCGGTGGCGGCACCTCGTGCGCCAGCGATGGCAGAGCGGGTGACTGCTTCGTTGTGCGCGCTTGCCGCGCGGGCTTGCTGATCATCGGGGGGTACCTCCTGGCTGGCCGTGTCGCGCCTGTACCTGCAGACTCGCAACCAGAGGGGTCCTAAATCGACGTCAGAACTGGGCCAGTCAGCCGCAGAACCAGCGCATGTGTGATCTAAAAAGGTGCCGATCGCCGCCGGCACTCTGGTACGCCGCGTCGCAAGCGCCACGACTGCGGGCGCCCTGAGCGCCCGCCCCACGCGCATCGGCCGTCCCGGCAGAGGTCACAGCCCGACGCGCAAGGCCCGCCACTCGTCCAGCACCTCGGGTAGTCGCCGGGCCAGGAACTCGCTGAGCGCCGCGGCCTCTTCCAGCACGGCCCGCCGATCAGGCGACGCGCCTTCAAGCAGGCCCAGGGCCTCTCGCGCGAGCGCCGCCTGCTGCTGGTATTCGGCCGGGTCGAAGCCCTTCGGCTCCAGCCCGGCCGCATCGATGCTGACCCGGTCGACCCGGTCCCCCGCCGCCCTGGTCCGCTGCACCGCGCGGAAACCTTCCAGCTCCTTGACGGCGCCGGTGATCGCGCTGCGGCTGGCGCGCAGCGCCTCGGCCAGGTCCGCGATCGTCTGGGCGGCCGGGTCGCAGACCGCCAGGTAGCCGAGCAGCCGACCGGTGACCGGCGGGAACCCGTACTGGCGCGCGTAGAACCTTCCCGCCCGGTCGGCGAAGTCTAGCTGTGCAGCGGTAGCCATGCGCCAGAGCTTACAGTAATGACACAAATACCTGTCATCACCGCGCCCGGAGCCGGGCAGACCGCACGGCCGCGGCGGATCAGACGGCGTCCCAGCGGAAGACCCGGACCGCGATCGCGGTCAGCACCGCCGCGATGCCGAGCAGGATGCCGATAGCGGGCAGCGCCGAGGCCGGGCCTTCGCCGCGCGCCATCACGTCCTGCATGCTGACCACCAGGTAGCGCAGCGGCATCACGTACGACACGTCGTTGATCCAGGCGGGCGCATAGTTCAGCGGGATGAACGCGCCGCCGAGGAACGCCATCGGCAGGATGATCGCGTTGGCGACGGCGGTCGCCGCCTGCTGGGTGCGCGCGAACGACCCGACCAGCAGCCCGATAGACATGAACGCGAGCGTCCCGCAGGCCACGATCGGTATCGCCATCCACCAGTACGCGGACAGCTGGAGGCCGAAGTACGGCAGGGTGGCGATCCCGATGAACACGGCCAGCTGGATGAGGGCGACGCCCAGGCTCACGCCGACCCGGGCGAGCACGATCGACCCAGTGCCGATCGGGGCCAGCCGCAGCCGCCGCAGCAGCTTGGTCTCCCGCCAGCTCACCAGCGTGATCGCCGCGCCGAAGGCGCCGCCGGACGCGATCGCCCACCCCAGCAGGCCTGGCGCCAGGTACTGAATCGGCTTGAGCGACCTGTCCTCGACCTGCGCCGTCGTCAGCGTGTAGGCCGCGTGCGCGCCGGCCGCCTGCGCGTCGTACTGCTGCACGATGGAGCCGAACAGGCTCTGCACGAACCCCGCCGTCGTCTGGTCGGCGATCGAGTAATGCACCACCACGTCGCGGCCCTGCTGCTGTACCGCCGCGTCATAGGTGCCCTTGCGGACGTCGCTGAGCGCGCCGGCGAGGCTCGCCGCATGCGTAACCGTCATGACCTTGCCCAGCTCCCCCGGCGCGCCGGCCTGGGCCTGATCCAGCACCGAGACGTTGCCGACCTCGAGGACGCTGATCTTCGCCGCATTGGTGTTCTTGTAGAGCGACCCGAAGAGCACCAGGAACAGCACCGGCATCAGAATCGAGAAGAAGAGCGCCGCGCGGTCCCGGGTGAAGCCGCGCAGCATGGCCCGCGACAGGCTCCGCAGCGCTAGCCAGTTGCTCCGGACTGCGCCCCGGTTCATCCCCGGTACTCCCGTCCGGTCAGCTTCAGGAAGACGTCCTCCAGGGTGGCCCCCTGTACCCGCAGCCCGGCCAGGGCCCGCCGGTCCGCTAGCCCGGTCAGCACCGCGGCCGGCTGCCGGGTCGCGAAGGTGAGCGTTACGCCGTCGTCGGTCATTTCGTCCGGGCCGTCGGCCCCGGTCCCGGACCCGGCTCCCGCCCCCGCGCCGACCCCGGCTCCGGC
>Ga0209006_10006734_pt1 | contig 10379 bp, 9 predicted proteins | sample JacPin_JW_Ref_O2_FD_188567 | JGI IMG/M metagenome (GOLD analysis project Ga0209006, IMG submission 188567) | Forest soil microbial communities from Algoma, Ontario, Canada - Jack Pine, Ontario site 1_JW_Ref_O2 (SPAdes) (version 2) | ecosystem: Environmental > Terrestrial > Soil > Boreal... | reverse complement strand
CTGGACGATGCCGCCGAGTCGATAATCCGGGCCAGTATGAAAATGGCGGCGGTGGAGGGAGCGGGGTTTGGTCTGGGAGGAATTCTGACCATTGTTCCGGATCTCGGCATTCTGTCGGCCATTACCATGCGGACGATCCAGAAACTGAGTTTGATTTACGGATTTGAGTTGAACACGGACGAAGAGATTTCTGACTTGTGGATTGCGGCAGCCTCAGCGGCGGGAGTCGACATCAGCCGCGAGCTGCTGGAAAAGGAAGTGATCAACAAATTTGTGCCGCGAGTGATCCAGAGAATTGCGGCCAAGGCTGGATCGGAAGTGGTCGAAAAGTGGGCGGGACGGTTGATTCCGTTTACCAGTTCCGCTATCGGGTCGGCCCTCAACTATTACTTCGTGCGAGCGTGGGGACAGCGCGCGCGAGCGCATTTCCGGGAGAAGCATTTAGAGGTCCGGCGCAAGTTTGCGGCAGAACAATTGCGGCTCTCTGGCGCGACCGGGTCTTCAACGCGACTGTTGTCGTGACCGGGGGCCTGCAGCGGGGGATTCGTCTTGATATTTCCATAAAAGTTGTTGGTGCTCCCGGACGGGGCATAGCCCCGTCACCACACGACCTTGGAGTGGCGCGCGCTCATAAGGTGATTGGATAGTTCCGCGTCGTGACATCCGGCTATCTAAGCCAGTCTTCTAACTCAATGCCGCGTTCGGTTTTCTGATCGCGATACTTCACGATCACCGGAGTATAGAGAGAAAGATTCCAGTTGTCGGTGACGGCCGATTTGCCTTTGGTCACGGCTCTCGATCCGGGAACGACCACCGCATTTTCTGGAACACGGAGCGGCCGATCTTTACTTGCGCGATGCACTTCGCCGCGCACCAGATCATAAAGTGGAGTGGAGCGCGTCAGAATTGTACCCGCTCCCAATACGGCGCGTGCGCCGACCAGCGTGCCTTCGTAGACTCCGCAATTGCCGCCGACCAGCACATCGTCTTCGATAATCACGGGAGCAGCATTGATTGGTTCGAGCACGCCTCCGATCTGGGCGGCGGCGCTGAGGTGCACGCGCTTTCCGATCTGCGCGCAAGAACCGACCAGAGCATGGGAGTCGATCATTGAGCCTTCGCCTACGTAGGCCCCGACATTGATGAACATGGGTGGCATGCAGATGACGGATGGCGCAACGTAGGCGCCTTCGCGGATAGTAGAGCCTCCGGGCACCAGCCGAATGCGATCGGCGAGGGTCACGCGGCGAGCAGGGAACGTGTCCTTGTCGACGAAAGAGAACACGTCTCCATCGGACATTTCCTGCATCTCGCCCAGGCGGAAGCCGAGCAGGATGCCTTGCTTGACCCAGGCGTTGACGAGCCAGCGCCCATCGCGTTTTTCGGCGGCTCGAATCTCGCCGCGGGTCAGAGCGGAGCGGAAGTCGAGGAAGATGCGGCGCGCGTCTTCGCGATCGTTTATGGATTCGCGTGCCGAGAGTTGTTCGATGGCCGATTGCAGGGTAGATGCGATGCTTGCCTCCGGGGATTTCTGTTGCAGGCCTGTCCGCTAATTCTGGCTGCTCGCGGGCGCATTCAGCTGCACCACCTGGCCGCTGACGGACTGGTATTCGGCCTCAATCACTTTGAGTTTTCCGGCGCTGACCGCATCGTTCACGATCTTGCTGTTGGCTAGCAGATCTCTCGCGCTCTGATGAATGTTTTCTTTGATAGAGGATTCAATCAACTCATCAGGCTTCGCAGATTTTTTGGCTTGCGCGACGGCTGGATTGATTTTGTTCATGATGGCTTCGAGGTTGCGGCTAGGCATCTTTTCGCCGGAACAGGCGGCGCTGACGGCTCCGCACTTTTGATGCCCCAGGACGATGAGGAGCGGACTGTGGAAATGCGCGACAGCATACTCGATGCTGCCAAGGCCGACCGCGTCTGCAACATTTCCGGCGGCGCGCACTACGAACAAATCCCCGAGGCTCTGGTCGAAAACCAACTCCGGCGAGACGCGACTGTCGGAGCAGGAAAGAATAATGACATGCGGCTGCTGTCCGGGAGCGAGATTCTTGCGGAGTTCCACCAGATTGTATTCGGTCAATTTTCCTGCCATGAAACGTTTGTTTCCGGCGACGAGATTTACCCAGACTTCGTCCGCTGACTGGCTCTGCGCGGCGGGGTGAGCGTCATGCGGAGTCGCGGGTTGCTGCGCGAGGCAGAAATTGGCAAAGGCAAACAGGAGAGCGATGTGCGCGAGAACGCGATTCATAAGTGGATTCTCCGGAAGGAAATTACGATAACACGGCGGGGGCAGGCGGTCATTTTGAAGGAAGCATTTCCCCCAGCGGGTAAAGCTGCACCCTTTCAAAGCAAAGTCAAAATCGGGTTCAAACCAGAGTCAAAATTGGAGTTTTCCGCAAGCTATTTAGCCTTGGCCTTACCGGTGAAGGCAAAAGATTGTTGGCTCTCCCGACGGGGCATAGCCCCGTCACCACACGAATCATTACGCTACGCATTTGCATTCGCTGCGAATGAGGACGCCAGGCATCTGATGGGTGGCCTCGCGGGCTCCGGTCAAACTGGGGTAGGGGCCATGCCAGCGCGAATGATTGGGATCATGCCCCGAGGGCCGGCCTTTGCCGGAACTGCACTGTCCGCAGGAGGCGCGATGCAGCATGGCTTTGTGCGGGCCGGCGGACCAATTTTCGTATACATAGAATTCAGCGGCCGTGGCGGGCGGAGCGGCAGGGCGGGCAATGACTCCGGCGTCGCTGGCGATTCTTTGCAATTTCGAGCGAGTGTCGCGGCGCATGGGCAGCAAAGGCAGGCGGTAGACTTCCTCGATTTTGCCCATCATGGCGAGCACGGCCTTCACTGGCAACGGGCTCGACTCGATAAAGTTCGCCTGCATCAAGGGAAGATATTTACGGTGAATGGTGCGCGCGGTTTGCCAATCGTTATTGAGAGCGGCGCGTGTCATCTCCGACATTTCGTGCGGAATCTCGTTCGATGCAACCGAGATCACGCCGACTCCGCCGAGCGAGATCACCGGCAAAGTGACGGCATCGTCGCCTGAGAGCACGACGAAACCTTCAGGAACCGAGTTCAGCACTTCGGCGATCTGGGTCATGTTTCCGCTGGCTTCTTTCACGCCAGCGATGTTCGGAACCTCACAGAGTCGGGCGAGGGTTGCGGGTTCGAGATTCGCGCTGGTGCGTCCAGGAACGTTGTAGAGAATGATGGGCTTGTCGACGGCTTCGGCGATGGCGCGGAAATGCCGATACTGGCCTTCTTGCGTCGGCTTGTTGTAATAGGGCGACGCCGTAAGGATCGCGTCGACGCCCGGCCGCTCCGCCACTTCTTTGGCCTTGGCGACGGCGTCTTGCGTAGAGTTAGATGTGGCTCCAGCGACGATGGGAACGCGTCCGGCGGCGACTTCAATGGTCAGGTCGATGACGCGCAGCCACTCGTCGTGATTGAGCGTGGGAGTTTCTCCGGTGGTGCCGCAGGGGACGAGAAAATCAATGCCCGATTCAACCTGCCACGCGACCAGATTACGCAGCGCATTTTCGTCGACCGAACCGTCCTGGGAGAACGGGGTAACGAGAGCGGTACCACAGCCTTTCAGTTGCATGGCTTAAGAATAACTCTTCTGGCGGAGGGATGCATGAGCGATGCCTGAGAGAATCGGAGGCTACTTTTAGAGTTCGCGCCACACGTCGCGGAAATCGAAGAAACCCGTTTTTCCCGCGAGCCATTCGGCGGCGCGGACCGCGCCTTCAGCGAATCCGAGACGCGATTTGGCGTCGTGGCAAAGGTAGATGCGATCGCCCGAGGAGTTAAACGTCACTTCGTGCATGCCGACTACGTCGCCTTCACGGAAGGAAGTGATCTCGAGGTCGCAATCCTTACCGGAAGCATCGCGGACAATTTTTTGGATGGTGAGGGCGGTGCCGGAGGGAGCGTCTTTCTTGTGCTCGTGATGGCGCTCGAAGATTTGTCCGGAGTAATCGTACTTCAGGGCAGCGCCGGCGGTGCGAGCGATCTCAAAGAACAGGTTCACGCCGATGGAATAGTTTGATCCGTGGAGCAGGCCGGTGTTGGCGGAAAGCACCATTTCGCGGATGCGCGGAACATGATTGTGCCAGCCGGTGGTGCCGACGACGATGTTTTTGCCGGCTCGCACACAGGCCTCAACATTGGGGATCACAGCTTCGGGGGTGGTGAAATCGAGAACCACGTTGACCGGGGAAAGTGCTTTGGACGTGAGGGCGGCGGCGGCGACATTTTCAGCGGCGCAAAGAACCTGGACCTGATGGCGGCGCGAACGCGCTACCTCGGCTACCAGCGATCCCGTTTTGCCACGGCCGAGAATCAGAAAATTCATGGGAAACTCCGCGAATGCAGTGTACGCCGAGAGAACAGTGCAAACAGACTCAGCGAGAGTTTAAGCAAACACTTCGGGATCCGCTTCCGCAAAAAATTCTTTGTGCAGACGCCTGACGACCTCCGCTGCATCGTCTTCTTCGATCACGAACGTCAGATTAATTTCCGACGCTCCCTGCGAGATCATGCGGATCTTTACATCTTCAAGGATGCCGAAAACCTTGGCGGCGATTCCGGGAGTGTCCCGTAATTTTTCGCCGACCAGGCAGACGATGGCCTTGCGACCCTCATATTTAACATCCGCCAGTTTGGCCAAATCCGCGACCAGCGCGGGGATGGCTTCATTGGTTTCGGCGGTCACGGAGACACTCACTTCCGAAGTGGAAACTACGTCGACGGCAACTCCGTGATTGTCGAAGGCCTCGAAAATCGACTTCAAATAGCCTTGCACCAGCAGGCGGCGCGGCGAAGCCACTTCGACGAGAGTAATTTTTTTCTTCAGCGCGATGGCTTTGAAAATATTCGAGCAGCGGGGAGCCCTTGCGGTGACTTTTGTGCCTTCGCAAGTCGGGTTCATCGAATTCAGAACATAGACGGGAATATTCTGCTGCACCGCCGGCAACACAGTTGCGGGATGCAGAACCTTGGCGCCGAAATAGGCAAGCTCAGCGGCTTCATCGAAACTGATGACCTTGATGCGACGGGCGTCGGGACAAAGGCGCGGATCGGTGGTCATCATTCCGTCGACGTCGGTCCAGATTTCGATGCGCTCGGCGTTCAGGCCTGCGCCGAAAATTGCGGCTGAGAAATCAGAACCGCCGCGACCGATAGTAGTGGTGACGCCGGCGCGATTCGAGCCGATGAATCCTCCCATGACTGGAACCTTGCCATGGTCGAGAAGGGGCTGGACTTTTTTTCGCAGGCGTTCGTTGGTTTCATCAAATTGCGGAACGGCGCGGGTGTAGCTGCTGTCGGTGAGCAGGCATTGGCGGGAATCGACGTGCGCGCCGGGCAATCCGCGCGCGGCGAAGGCAGCGGCCACAATTTTGCTGGAAAGCACTTCGCCGAACGAGGCGACGTAATCGTACGTGCGGGGAGTGATCTCTCCGACGGCGCCGATGCCGCGCAGCAATTCATCAAGATCTTCGAAGTCGGCGCCAAGGTCACCGTGAAATTCGGTGAAGAGAGCGGTGCCGAGGAGTTCTCCCGCGGTTTCGTAGTGGCGTTCGCGAAGGGCTCGCGCCATTTTCAGAGCGGTCTTGCGATCGCCCGTGCCAGCGGCCTTGCCCATGGCGAGCAGGGAATCGGTGACCTTGGCCATGGCGCTGACCACGACGACGGGACGGTCCGCGAGGCGGCCTTGCACGATGTGGGCTACGCGCTCGATCGCTTTTGCATCTTGTACCGAGGTCCCGCCGAACTTCATGACGATCATGGGCGGGGGTGCTCCACGGGCTCCGCGCTGGCTTCTGCTATCACCCGAGATATCCCTTCGCCTTGAGAAGTTCAGCGTTGAGCAGCGCCGCGCCGGCGGCTCCTCGGATGGTGTTGTGCGAGAGTACGGTGAATTTCCAGTCGAGCACGTTGCATTTGCGCAAACGGCCGACGGCAGTGGTCATGCCGGCGCCGAGATCTACGTGGAAGCGCGGTTGCGGATGGTCTGGGGCGGTCATGTATTCGACGGGCCGTTCGGGAGCGGTCGGCAATCTCAATTGCTGCGGCTCAGCGCGAAAGTCGTTCCAGGCAGCGATGATCTCTTCCGCGTTCGCTTTTTTCTTCAACTTGATGGCGATCGATTCGGTGTGGCCATCCTCGACGGCCACGCGGTTGCATTGCGCGCTCATGGCAAACGGAGCGGGATCGATGTGAGATCCGTTCAGCGTGCCCAGCAATTTCTGCGTTTCCTCTTCCATCTTTTCTTCTTCTTTGGCGATGTAGGGAATCACGTTGCCGAGAATGTCGAGCGAGGCGACACCGGGATATCCCGCGCCACTCACCGCCTGCATGGTTACAGCAGTGACGGCCTCAAGCGTGAAGGCTCGATGCAACGGAGCCAGCGCGAGCACCAGCCCAATCGCAGAGCAGTTAGGGTTCGTAACTACGTAGCCTCCCGACTTAGCACGCCAGGATTGTTTGTCGATCAGCTTGATATGGTCCCCGTTGACTTCGGGAATCACCAAGGGAACGTCGGTCTGCATCCGCAAGGCGCTTGAGTTAGAAACTACGGCGCAACCGGCATCGGCAAATTGCGGTTCGAGTTCGCGAGCGATGGAGGCATCGAGAGCGGCGAAAATGATTTTCGGCGCGCCTTTTGGATGAGCGGGTGCGACCGTCATTTTGGCAACGTTGGCGGGAATGGGCGTCTTCAAACGCCAGCGCGCGGCTTCGGCGTAAGGACGACCTTCGGAGCGATCAGATGCGGCCAGCCATGCTACTTCGAACCAAGGGTGCCGTTCCAGCATCTGGATAAAGCGCTGCCCCACGATGCCAGTGGCACCTAGAATTCCTACGGGTAATTTGTTCGACATATTCAAGGAGGAAAAGAGTAAGTGTTGATTTTATACCAGCGAAATTTCCGTGGGGAATGCCGTTGCGGGCACCGGAGTTTAGGGCTGACTTCGGCCGATTTCCTGGGGGAAGGAATATTCGTTCAGCGGTCCAAATTTGCGTTTTTCTGCATAGATGCGCCAGCGCCGCCAGACAATCCGTAAACTGGCCATCACGGGGATGGAAAGATAAACACCGAGTATGCCTGCGATTTCGCCGCCCGCGAGAATCCCGAATAGCGCTGCCAGCGGGTGCAGTTCGACACTTGATCCCATAATGCGGGGAGAGAATACATAGTCCTGAACCAGACGCCAGACGACCAAAAACAGCAAGATCCAAGCCCAGTGCGGATATCCAGATAGAACGGCGACGAGCATCACGGCAGCCCCGGCCAGCAACGGGCCGGCGACAGGCACGAACTCGAGTGCGCCGCCGAGCGTGCCTAACGTCATCGCGTAGGGGGCGTGCATAACTCCCAGGAAAGAGGAATAGGCGACGAACGACAAACCGGCCAGAGTCAACTGGCCCCTGATGAAACCGGCCAACATTTGGTTGAGATCCTGAAGTACGTCCTGCAGAAACTCGCGCTGCGATCGGGACTGCACCATGGCGAGCAGCACTTCGTGGAAATTGCCACCGTCACGCAGAAAAAAGATGGCCAGAATCGGGACTACGAACAGCATCCAAAGTTGCTGCACTCCTTCCGCGATCCAAATGCCGGCCTGCTGTGCGATGTGGGCCAGATTGTCGCGGTGGCTGATCAGGAAGTCACTAATGTCACGCTGGGTTTTCTCGCTCCAGCCGTGCTGGGCTCCGATGCGCTCCGCGATCTGGCCGATCTGCGCCGAGAGTTGGCCGGTATCGGATTTGTCCAGAAGGCCCGGTATCTGTGTGCCGAGGCGACCGCTTTGCCGCGCGATTCTGGGGCCGACAAGAAAGCCGAATACTCCCAGGGCGACGAGAAGCAGAGCGTAAATGGCCGTGACGGCCCAGGCACGACTGTGAAACAGCTTCTCCAACCGGGCAGCGGCGGGATTGACCAGATAAGCGAAGAAGATCGCGAACAGAAAAAGAATCAGGGTTCGCCGAGCAGCATAGAGAAAGCCTACGCCCGCGGCGAACAGCAAGGCCGTAAACAATACGCGCGAGGTTCGTGAATCAAGAAGGGTCAAGAGTTGTCGCTATCACTATCACTATAACTAGTCGCGGTCGACAATCGTATTGTCTCCTACTACGGCGATGCGCTGCACTTTGAATTGATCGTGATCGTCGAGCCAAACCTGCCAGACGCCGGCATCGTTCCTCAACTCGAGTTTAAGCAGGTCCTGGGGCCCATTCTTTAATGTCACTTTATCCCGGCCGATGAACTCTGCGCTGAGCGGCGCCGAAGACTGTTGATGAGGATTCATGGTTCCGAAATCGGATCGCTGTTTGGGCTGGCACTGCATCACACCTTTATCCTGCTTGCATACCATGCTCATGAACTTCCATGCCAGCAGTTCGCGATGAATGAAGAAGTAGTCGTCCAGAATGCTGGTTGAGAGCGGCAAGAGGTAGGGTTTCTCATGCTCTTTTTCTCCCGCTGCCAGTCTCCACTTCTGGGTGAGGAAGTCATCGTTGGGAATAACCACGGATTCCGCACTGCCGGGGCTCAATTCCTTCCATTCGTAACGCCTGATTTCTCCTTTGGCATTCAACTGCATGACGGAACTCTGCACCGCCTGAGCGGGAGCATTCTCAGTCTTGAACTCCGAGTCAATCACGCTGCCAGAGTTGGTTTCGTAGATGGAGAATGTCTCGGTTCCGACGCGACGGCCATTTTGAAATATGCCGAAGGAACCGCTATCAATTTTCTTTCCGTCGTGCTCCTTCTCTTTCTCTTTTGGCGCGGGAGCGGCCGATGCGCCAAGGCACCAAGTCAGAGCCAAGATGAAAGCGAACATTCGATGAGGGCGAGACAACTTCACTATGATTCTCCTGTTCCAGAGCGAACTTTCGGAATCCGGGACGGTTCAGCCGACTCGGGACCCCAAAACTGCAAGGTACGCTCGATCTCGGCGCAAATGGACGCCGGATCGTTACCTGAGGTTACGATAGTTACCTTCGCCTGACGGTAAAAAGCGACGCGTTCCGCGTGCAGCCGGGCGAATTGGTCCGAATTTCCTCGGAGCGGCCGCTCGATCGCGTCGGCTACACTTCGTTGCCAGAGTTCGGAAACCGGGGCATCGAGAAAGATCGACGGCCACGGCTCCAGCAATTTGCGGTTCCCTTCCTGCACGAAAGCACCGCCGCCGAGTGCCACTACGGTGTCGCGCTGTAGCGAAGCGGTGAGCAGATCCTCGAGCGCGCTGGTTTCCGCGAGGCGAAAACCGGCTTCTCCCCGCTCGCGAAATATTTCGGGAACGGTTTGCCCTTCGCGAGATTCGATTCGCGAATCCAGATCCACAAAATCCCAGTCCAGACGCCGGGCAAGTTCCTGCCCCACGGTGCTCTTGCCGGACGCCATGAATCCCACAAGAAACACTGCGCGCACGGCCATGGCGTCCAAAGGCATAGAAATCGAACCGTTAATCGGCTCAAATTCCGCGCCTGCTCCCATTTAGTTTTCTATTTTCAACGCTTTTCAGCGTTGCTTTAGGCGGATTCTACCACTGAAAGAGCGCAGCACGACTTCAGATGCTGCCTTGCCGGTAGTGCCAACGAAGGAACTTCCCGAGTCTGGGTAGCGGGAGTGTTTGGGTTCCAAAGGAAAATCATGTTGCACACGGCCGAGCACCGAGTGCGCTTTGAAGTCGGCCGAGACATTTTTCGGGACCAAGGCTTCGATGCTGCCACTGTGGGTGCTGAACCTGTAGTCGCCGTCCGATCCAAAATCACCATCGTAAAAAATCTTGCCGCGATCCGAACTCACTTGTACCAACGGTCCCGTCACGGATATCAAATGGATATCACCACCGATGGATCCGATCTCAACGTGGCCGTTGTGAACATCGGACACGGTGATCACGCCGCGCATGGTCTGCACATGGACGTGTCCGTTTTGCATGTTGCGAACGTTGACGGTGGTGTCGCCACCTTCAATATTCAAATCGCCCTGCAAATGCTCGACCGACAGCAGACCGTTCGTGGTGCGCAAAGAAAGGGAAGCGTCCACCGGAATCAGTAGCTCATAGTTGACTTGGCCAATTTGCTGCTCCGCGCCTTTCAACATGTGGGAAGCGATTTCGACGCGATTGCCGTTCTGCTGCTGGTCGACTTCCACATTGTTCGACTTGATAGTCGCTGTTACCACAACCTCGTCGCTGTTGCCGGGCTTAACCGTGATTGCGCCCGATTGGGTATCCACGGAAATGTTGGCATGGGGACCAACCGTGAAGCGGTATTCCTTCTTGGTCTCGGTGAATAGGGTGAGAACCAGCTGCTGACATGCCTCTGTGTGCGGAATAGAACACTCTTGG
>Ga0209006_10006733_pt1 | contig 10381 bp, 17 predicted proteins | sample JacPin_JW_Ref_O2_FD_188567 | JGI IMG/M metagenome (GOLD analysis project Ga0209006, IMG submission 188567) | Forest soil microbial communities from Algoma, Ontario, Canada - Jack Pine, Ontario site 1_JW_Ref_O2 (SPAdes) (version 2) | ecosystem: Environmental > Terrestrial > Soil > Boreal... | reverse complement strand
CTTGCCGCGCGCCGTGGCCACTTCGGCCCGGTCGCGCAACTGCGCCAGCGCGTCGAATGTCGCCTTGATCACGTTGTGCGGGTTCGGCGAGCCGAGGCTCTTGGTGAGCACGTTCTGCACGCCGACCGAGGTCATCACCGCGCGCACCGCGCCTCCGGCAATCACTCCCGTGCCTTCCGGGGCGGGCTTCAGCAGCACTTTCCCGGAACCATACCGTCCAAGGATCAAGTGCGGAATGGAAGTCTGCGTCAGGTTGACTTTGATCAGATTCTTCTTCGCCGATTCGATCCCCTTGCGGATGGCCTGCGGGACCTCTTTCGCTTTACCCGAACCGTAGCCCACGACTCCCGCCGAAGGATCGCCCACGACCACCAGCGCCGCGAAGGAAAGATTCTTGCCGCCCTTGACGACCTTCGTTACGCGGTTGATCGCGACCACCTGGTCCTTCAACTGGTACGAACCTGCATCGAGCTTTTTAATCACTGTTGGCATTAGTAACCCTAGCTTCTAGCTTCCAGCTACTCGCTTCTAGCGAACCCGATCCCAAACTGGTTAGCTAAAGGCCAGAAGCTCAGGAGCTGCATTTCTTAGAATTGCAATCCCGCTTCGCGCGCCGCATCGGCCAGAGCCTTTACGCGCCCGTGATAAATGTATCCGCCGCGGTCGAAAATAACTTTGGTGACGCCCTGGGCCTTGGCGCGCTCGGCAATGGTCTTGCCGATTTCCTTCGCGGCGGCCACGTTGCCGCCGGTACGCCGATTTTCCTTCTTGCCTTCGGCCGAACTGGCGGACACCAGCGTCTTGCCGTGCAGATCGTCGATCACCTGCACGTAAATATGATTCAGCGAACGGTACACGTTCAACCGCGGACGATCCGCCGTTCCTTGCATCTTCTTGCGGATGCGCGTGTGCACGTAGCCGCGCTTTTCGTTTTTTCCAATTCTTCTCAGCATGAAATCTGTCCTTGGTCGTTTGTCGTTGGGCGTTAGCCCAAGACTCCCGACAACATTGCGTTTCCTAACCCGCGCCGCGCATCGCGGCAGCGGCTGACCTGGCGAACGGCTAACGACCGAAAGTCGCTATTTCGCTCCGGTCTTTCCGACCTTCTTCTTCAGGCGCTCTCCTGAATACCGCACGCCCTTGTTCTTGTAGGGATCCGGCGGACGCAGTGAGCGCATCTCAGCCGCCACCTGCCCTACCTGCTGCCGGTCGATCCCCGTCAGCGTGATCTTGGTTTGCTTGGCGTCGACCGCCGCCTCGACCCCAGTCGGCAGCGGATACTCGATCAGATGTGAGAAACCCAGACTGAAGACGACTGTGGTCTTCCCCTTCATCTCGGCACGGTAGCCGATGCCGACAATCTCCAGATCACGCGTCCAGCCCTTGGTGACGCCTTCGACGGCGTTGTTGACCAGCGCGCGCGCCAACCCGTGGACTGCAGCCTGCGAATCATTCTCGCGGATGGCGACCAGGTTTCCATCTTTTTGCTCGACGGTGATGCCGGCGGGCAGAGCCGTATCCAGTTTGCCCTTCGGCCCCTGCACCAGGACGGTGTTGCCGTCGACTTTGATCGTAACTCCCTTGGGAATCGCGATCGGCTTTTTTCCAATTCGTGACATAAGAGCTTCTAGCTTCTAGCTCCTAGCTTCTAGCTAGGTCGCTTTGGTTTTCAGTCCGGCAATCGCCGGAACTGTTTCAAGCTGGATTGAGCGCTCTTAGCTAGCAGCTAGAAGCTGGTAGCTAGAAGCGGCTGCTCTACCAAATCTGGCACAGCAATTCGCCGCCCACGCCCTCTTTGCGGGCCTGGCGTCCGGTCATCACGCCACGCGGGGTGGTGAGGATGTTGATCCCCATGCCGCCCAGAACGCGTGGAATCTCGGTGCGGCGCACGTAGACGCGGCAGCCCGGGCGCGACACACGCTCGACCTTTGAGATCGCCGCTTCGTTGTTGGCGCCGTATTTCAGGTACACGCGGATGACCTTGTGGCCTTCCTCTTCCGTAGGTTTGAAATTGGAGATGTAACCCTCCTCTTTGAGGATGCGGGCAATCTCCAGCTTCAGCCGTGAAGCCGGGATATCTACTTTCTGATGCCGGGCCTGGAGTGCGTTTCGCACTCGCGTCAGCATGTCTGCGACCGGATCGGTCAACCTCATCGCTTTGCTTCTCCTTGAGCCACCCGTTCGCTCCACGTGAAGCGGAGAACCTGCGGCAGCTGCAACATCAACTTCGGTCGTTCGTCATTCGCTATTAGTCGTTTGCCATTTCTTGATTAGCCGCCGGCTTTTTGCCAATGACTAACGACGAACGACCAATGACGTACTTCTACCAGGACGACTTCGAGACCCCTGGAATCTCGCCGCGCAGCGCGAGCTGGCGGAAGCACAAGCGGCACAGGCCGAACTTGCGCAGAAACGCGCGCGGACGTCCGCATAGCTGGCAGCGGTTGTGCTTGCGCGAAGAGAACTTCGGTTTCCTTGCGTCCTTAACTCGTTTTGCTGTAGTTGCCAACTTTAAAGCTCCCTCTGTAGAGACGTAGCTTGCTAGGTCTCGGCCAGCACCGCCAGGACGTTGCAAGCAACGTCTTAACAGCGCAATCTCATTGCGCCCGGAAGGGCATCCCCAGATGCTTCAACAGCGTTCGCGCCTGGTTATCGTTCGCCGCCGTGGTCACGATCGTTACGTTCATTCCCTTCAGCTTGTCGACCTTCTCGTAAGAGATCTCCGGGAAGATCAGCTGGTCGTGCAGACCGACTGTAAAGTTCCCGCGCCCATCGAACGACTTGGTCGAAACTCCCTTGAAGTCGCGCACACGAGGCAGAACGATGTTTACCAGCCGGTCAAAAAATTCGTACATGCGGTCGCCACGCAGCGTCACCATCGCGCCGATGGCTTGTCCCTCGCGCACCTTGAACGCCGCAATCGACTTTTTGGCCCGCGTCGTGACCGGCTTCTGGCCCGTGATCTGAGTCAGTTCGTTCACCGCAGGGTCGAGCACTTTCGCGTTCTGCGTCGCCTCGCCCACACCCATATTCACGACGATCTTGTGCAGCCGCGGAACCGCCATCGGATTCTTCAGCTCCAGCTCTTTCTGCAGAGCCGCAGCAACTTCCTTCTCAAACTTCGAGCGCAGACGCGGACGTTCCTTCGCGCTATGCCGAGCTTGATCAGGCGCCTTCTGATCCTGCGAGCCTTCTTTCGATGTCTTTTTATCTTTTGCCATACAACTTCTAGCTCCTGGCGGCTAGCTAAATCCCGCCGCGTGAAACCCATTTTTCAGTTCGCCGCCTGCGTCCTAAGCCCCAAGCCAGAAGCTTAAGAGCTAGAAGCTAACAGCTATTTGTCCAGCGTCGTATCGCACTTCTTGCACACCCGGACTTTCTTGTCGCCGCGCTTCTCGTGTCCGATGCGGACCGGGCCGCAGGTCGGGCACACCAGTTGCACGTTGGAGATCGCGATCCGGCTCTCCTGCTCAGCGATGCCACCCTTGATGTTGCGCTGCGGGTTCGGGCGCACATGCTTCTTCACCATCATCACGTGCTCGACCAGGAGCTTCGCGTCGTTCGGAAACACGCGCAGGACCCGCCCTTCCTTGCCCTTATCGCGACCCGTGATAACTTTCACGTTGTCGTTGCGCCGGATGTCCACTCTTACATGTGCTGTGCTTACAGTTCTCATATCTAAACTCGTCTCTAAATTCGTTCTTGGGTCTTAGGTCGTGGGTCTTAGGTCTCGCTGTCCAGCCAAAAACCCTAAATCCCAACACTGCTTCTCTAGATCACTTCCGGAGCCAGCGAAACGATCTTCAAAAATTTCTTCTCGCGCAGTTCGCGCGCCACCGGGCCGAAGACGCGCGTCCCCACGGGCTCGCCCGCGTCGTTGATCAGCACCGCCGCATTCGAATCGAAGCGGATGTAAGTGCCGTCCCGCCGCCGATGCTCCTTGCGGGTGCGCACAATCACCGCCTTCACCACTTTGCCCTTCTGCACCTGGCCCTCGGGCACCGACTCCTTGACCGCGGCGGTAATAATGTCGCCCAGACCGGCGTTCAACCCGGTCGAACCGCCAAGCGGCAGAATCATCTGCAGCTTTCGGGCGCCGGAGTTGTCGGCTACCTCCAGCATCGATCTCATCATCAAAGCCATGGCATCAGTCTCCTTGTCCCGGTGTCGCCGTTACTTCACCGCGACTTCGACCGCGGCTTCCGGCACGATCGCGGCCTTGCGCACAATATCTTTCAGCTTCCAGCGCTTCAGTTTCGACAGCGGGCGCGTCTCTTCGATCCGCACCACGTCGCCCACATGCGCTTGGTTGGTCTCATCGTGCGCGTAAAACTTTTTGTTGCGCGCGATCACGCGGCCGTAGAACGGATGTGATTTCTTCCGCGTCACCGTTACCACGATCGTCTTGTGCATGCGGCTGGAGACTACTTCTCCCACCACTTCCTTGCGGCGGCCCTGCACTTTCTGAGTTGCCGGGGTTGCTGTCCTGGTTCCCGCCATTACCGTTTCTCCGTTGCGGCTGTCCGCGCACGCTCGCTCACCAGCGTCTTGACGCGTGCGATGTCTTTGCGCAGGCCGCGAATTTTCTTTAGACTCTCGGTCTGGCCCATGTTCAGCTGGAACTTCAGCTTGAACAACTGATCGGCCAGATCGCGCTCCTCGTGTTGCAGTTCGTCATTCGTCAAATTTCTGATCTTGTCTGCTTTCATAAAAAATAGCTCTCAGCCTTCAGCTCTCAGCAAAATCGTTTAACCGTCAAGTTGGCGGTTGAAAACTGATCGCTGGCAGCTTTTCTTAGTGCATCACACCTTCGCGCTTGACCAGGGTCGTGCGCAGCGGCAGCTTGTGCGAGGCCAGCCGCAACGCTTCCGAAGCATCGGCCAGCGTCACACCTTCCATCTCAAACAGAATCTTTCCCGGACGCACCACAGCCACCCAATGATCGGGCGCGCCCTTGCCTTTGCCCATACGGGTTTCGGCCGGCTTCTTGGTGACCGGCTTGTCGGGAAACACCCGGATCCAGATCTTGCCGCCGCGCTTCACAAACCGTGTCATCGCCACCCGGCTGGCTTCAATCTGACGGTCAGTAATCCATCCCGGCTCCAGCACCTTCAGCCCGAAATCGCCGAAAGACAGCGTGGACCCGCGCCAGGCCTTGCCCGTCATGCGCCCTCGCTGCTGCTTGCGGTACTTCACTTTCTTTGGCATCAACATAGAATCAGCTCTTAAGCTTCCTAGCTAAACTTCTTAAAATCCGCCCGCGACTGCTGTTTGCGGTTCGCGCTTTTTGGTCGGCAAAATTTCGCCTTTGTATACCCAGCACTTCACGCCGATTACGCCATAGGTCGTCCGCGCCTCGGTGAAACCGTAGTCGATGTCGGCGCGCAGCGTGTGCAACGGCAACCGCCCCTGCAGGTACCACTCAGAACGCGCGATTTCGTTTCCGTTCAGACGTCCACTCACGCGAACCTTGATTCCCTTGCATCCGAAACGCAGCGCCGAGTCGACCGCCTTGCGCATCGCCCGGCGAAAACCCACGCGTTTTTCCAGTTGCAGCGCGATCGATTCCGAAACCAATTGCGCATCGAGTTCGGGCTTGTGCACTTCCTGGATGTCGACAAAAATATCCTTGCCCGCGGTCTTTTTCTGCAATTCGGCCTTGAGCTTGTCGATTTCCGCGCCCTTGCGCCCGATGATGATTCCCGGCCGCGCCGTCTTGATGATGATGCGCAGCTTGTTGCCTGGCCGCTCAATCTCAATCGAACTCACGCCTGCCGACTTCAACTTGTCCTTCAGTTCGGCCTTGAGCTTGACGTCTTCGTAAAGCTGTTTATCGTAATCACGCTCGGCAAACCACCGTGACTTCCACGGCTTGGTGTAGCCAAGTCGAAAACCGTAAGGATGGACTTTTTGTCCCATTGCGTCTCCTAAATCAAAACTCCATCAAGCTTGTCATTCCGAACTCGCGCAAGGCGCGGGTCAAGAACTTGCCGTTGCCCTATTTCGCCGCCGCTTTCTTTTTCTTGGAAGCCTTGCCAGCGGCGGTCTTCACCGCCGGAGCCCGCCGCCTGCCCTTCACCGGAGCCGCCGTCCTGCCTTCACCGGCAACATGCGCGGCCTTGTCGCCATCTTTCCCGCGCTCTGCCAGGATGAGGATGATGTGCGCGATACGCCGCTGATAGCGGTACGCCCGCCCTTGCGGCGCCGGGCGAATGCGCTTCATGCGCGGCCCCTCATTCGCAATCGCACTCTTTACGTACAAGTTATCGATCTCGACATCCAAGCCTTTTTCCATGGCCAGAAAGTTGGCGTTATCGAGAGCCGATTGCAACAGCTTGCCTACGTGCGACGCCACCCGCTTCTTGGTGAAAGCCAGCGTGTTCCGCGCTTCTTCAACGCGGCGTCCCTTGATCAGTTCCAGCACCAGGCGCGCCTTTTGCGGCGAAACTCGCAGGTACCGCATCTCAGCTCGAAATTCCATAGTCTTAGTCTCAGATCTAAGCCCTTGGCCTCTGGCTCTGAGCTAATAGCTGAGAGCTGAGAGCCAAGAGCTGCACTTACGCCTTCGGCGCTGCCGGGGACGCCGACGAAATCGCTCCCGGACCGCCCGGAATTCCGGCCGGTTTGGCTGCCGTTTCCGTCGCCGCGCGCATGGAGTGTCCCTTGAACTGGCGCGTAAAACTGAACTCGCCCAGCTTGTGGCCGACCATGTTCTCGGTGACATATACCGGGATGAACTTCTTGCCGTTGTGCACCGCAATCGTGTGCCCCACCATCTCAGGGACTACAGTCGACCGCCGCGACCAGGTGCGCAGCACTTTCTTCTCGTTGCGCGAATTCATCCCATCCACCTTGGCTTGCAGGTAGGCGTCGACGAACGCGCCCTTCTTGGTTGAACGTGCCATAAAGTCAGCTTCTAGCTGTTAGCTCCTAAGCTCTTGGCTAAACCACCAAACCTTGTCATTCCGAACACAGCGAGGAACCTGCTTCTCCTAGCCGCGCTTCTTGCTGCGACGGCTTACGATGAACTTATCCGTGCGCTTGTTGTTGCGCGTCTTGTACCCGCGCGTCGGCTGGCCCCATGGGGTCACCGGATGCCTGCCGCCTGAAGTCTTGCCCTCACCGCCGCCGTGCGGATGGTCCACTGGGTTCATCGACACGCCGCGATTATGGGGACGCTTGCCCAGCCACCGCGACCGCCCGGCCTTTCCGATCGTGACATTCTCGTGATCGATGTTGCCGACCTGCCCGATCGTCGCCATGCAGTCCTGCGAAATCTTGCGAGTCTCGCCGGACGGCAGTTTGACCAGCGCATACTCTGCTTCTTTCGCGATCAGTTGCGCCGAACCGCCCGCCGAGCGCACCATCTGGCCGCCCTTGCCCGGCTTCAGTTCCAGATTATGGATCTGCGTGCCGGGAGGAATATTTCGCAGCGGCAACGCGTTCCCCACCAGAATGTCAGCCTCAGGACCACTGATGACCTTCTGGCCCACCTTCAGCCCTTCCGGCTGAATAATGTAACGCTTTTCGCCGTCCGCATAGGCCAGCAGCGCAATGCGCGGTGAGCGGTTGGGATCGTACTCGATGCTAACCACGGTCGCCGGAATGCCGGCCTTGTCCCGCTTGAAATCGATGATCCGGAGCTTGCGCTTGTGCCCTCCGCCGATAAACCGCATCGTGGTGTCGCCTGAATTGCGGCGCCCGCCGGTACGTGGCTTAGGCTCAAGCAGCGGCTTGTGCGGATTCTTCGTCGTAATGTCATCATTGACGATCGTCGTGCGATAGCGCAGCGTCTGTGTAGTCGGTCGATATGTCTTAATTGGCATAATTAGCCTTTAGCTGTTAGCCATTAGCTCTTGGCTTAACACCCTTTGTCATTCCGAACCGGCGTTCTTTGCCGGTGAGGAACCTGCTTCTTCCCACCCTACAGATTCTGCGCGTACTCCGGCATCTTCTCGCCTTCGCGTAACCGCACGTAAGCTTTTTTCCAGTCCGGACGATAGCCGGCAAACTTCCCTCGCCGCCGCTCTTTCCCCGGATACACCGCTGTGCGCACCGAATAAACTTTCACCTTGAAGATCGACTGCACCGCCTGCTTGATTTCGGTCTTGGTCGCCTTGGGCGAAACCTGAAAGACCAGTGTGTTCTGCAATTCCTTGATGGCCAGGCCCTTCTCGGTGATCACTGGCCGCCGAATAATCTGGTATGCGGATTTCATGATGACTAGGCTACCTCCGCCGCTTTTTCATGCTTGGTCCGGCGCCGAGGAGTTCCCGTCGCCTTCTTCGCGCCTTCGTCTTCTTTTTCCGTGTCCTTGTGCTTCCGCTTCGATACCGAAGACTTCAGCGAAACCTGCAGCTTCTCGATCGCAGGATGCGAGAAGATCACGTGGTTGTAGCGCAGCAGGTGATACGGATGCACTTCGTTGCCGCGAAGCAGTTCCAGCCCCGCGATATTGCGCGCACTCAACTCCAGATTCTTGTTCTCGTGCTTCGCATCTTCCACGATCAGCACGGTGGCATCGACCTTCAACGCGTTCAGCGCTTTTCGGAAGTCCTTGGTCTTCGCTTCCTTCACGTCGAACGCGTTCACCACGATCAATTTTCCATCGGCCAATTTCGCAGCCAGCGCCGAGCGCAGCGCGCCCAGCAGCTTCTTCTTGGGGAAGGAATAGTCGTAAGAGCGCGGCTGCGGACCATGCACCGTGTAGCCATGCCGCCATAGTGGCGATCGGATCGAACCGATGCGGGCGCGCCCCGTGCCCTTCTGCTTCCAAAGCTTCTTGCCCGAACCGGAAACTTCCCAGCGGCCCTTGGTTTTGTGCGTTCCGGCACGCTGCCGGGCGCGGTAATGCTTCACCGCTTCCCAGAGCAGGTCTTCGTTAACCGCGCCGAAAATCTCGTCGGCGAGATCCAGCGTCCCGACTTTTTTCCCGGCTAAATCGTGTATGTCTATCGTCGCCATATTGCTTTCGTCTTTCGTCCTTGGTCAGCCAACGACTGATGAATAACGACCAACGACTGCTCCTATGCCTTCTTCGCCGCTCTCTTCGCAGCCTTCAACGGATCGACGGTCGCCGAACCCGCAAATCCACGGCGCTCTCGCGGCGGCTTCTTCGCCTTGCTGATCACCAGGTAACCGCCCTGCGGACCAGGCACGCTGCCTTCGACCACTAGCAGGTTTTCGTCCTTATCGACGCCGAGCACACGGAGGTTGCGCTGCGTGATACGCGCATTGCCCATGTGTCCCGACATCCGCATCCCTTTAAACACGCGCGAGGGGAACGCCGACGATCCGATCGAACCGGTAATCTGGAACATCGAACCATGTGACTTCGGTCCACCGGCAAAATGGTGCCGCTTCACCACGCCCTGAAATCCTTTGCCCTTGCTGACTCCGACGATGTCGACAAATTTTTCCCCATCGAACATGTCGACCAAAACCCTGTCGCCGACTTTCAAGGTGGCGGCATCAGCCGAGCCGTCGGTCTCAAGCGCCACTTCCCGCAGGAACTTAACCGGCGGAAGATTGTTCTTCGCCAAATGTCCGCGTTCGGGCTGCGACAGCCGCGACTCTTTAACAAACTCGACCAGGCCGATCTGGGCGGCCTCGTAACCGTCTTTAGTAGCCGACTTGTGCTGCGTCACCACGCACGGACCAGCCTGCAGCACTGTGACCGGGCGCACATCGCCCTTGGAGTCGAACAGCTGCGTCATGCCGACTTTCTTGCCCAGAATGCCTGTAACTCTCGTTGCCATTTCCTTCTCCGTGCCCAGCATGGCCTAAGTGCGACTATTGGCTGGGGAGCTAATGTGCTCGCTCTACTTGTGTTCCTTGCCGAATGCCTTGATCTCCACATCCACGCCAGCCGGCAGATCCAGCTTCATCAGCGCGTCGACCGTCTGCGCGGTCGGATCAAGGATGTCGAGCAACCGCTTATGGGTACGAATCTCAAACTGCTCCCGCGATTTCTTGTCCACATGCGGCGAACGCAGCACGCAGTACTTATTCTTCATCGTGGGCAGCGGAATCGGCCCGGCCAGACGAGCTCCGGTGCGCTTGGCTGTTTCCACGATCTCGGAAGTCGACTGATCCAGGATGCGGTAGTCGTACGCCTTGAGCCTGATGCGAATTTTCTCGTTTCCAATCACAGTGTCATCTCTCTAACCCCTCCCGGCCATCCGGGAGGAAAGAACGTGCGGCAGAATGCAAGCCGCGTTTTAAAGCTCTCAGCCTTTGGCTATCAGCTTTGTCATCCTGAAGCGACATCCCTTGTCGCCGAGGGACCGCATGCACTTTTTCGCCTACGTCACGATCTCCGAGATCGTACCCGCGCCCACCGTGTGTCCGCCTTCGCGGATCGCAAACCGCAGACCCTTTT
>Ga0209006_10006732_pt1 | contig 10382 bp, 10 predicted proteins | sample JacPin_JW_Ref_O2_FD_188567 | JGI IMG/M metagenome (GOLD analysis project Ga0209006, IMG submission 188567) | Forest soil microbial communities from Algoma, Ontario, Canada - Jack Pine, Ontario site 1_JW_Ref_O2 (SPAdes) (version 2) | ecosystem: Environmental > Terrestrial > Soil > Boreal... | reverse complement strand
TTTTGGATGCCGCTGATGGCGGTGATGCCCATGCCGTAGAGGTCGGCGCCGGCTTTGGTGGTGTAGCCCTGGAAATTGCGATGGAGGGTGCGATTTTGCTGGGAGACGGCGAGTTCGTCGCCGGGTTTGGCGAAGTGGTCCATCCCGATGTAGAGGTAGCCGGCTTCGAGGAATTTGAGGAGGCCAGTGCGGAAGATTTCGAATTTTTGCATGCCTTCGGGGAGATGGCCTTCGAAGGAGCCTTGCTGTTTCTTTAGCCAGGGGACGTGGGCGTAGCTGAAGAGGGCGACGCGGTCGGGGGTGAGTTCGAGGATTTGGTCGACCGTGTGGGCAAAGGTTTCGGCGGTTTGGTAGGGGAGGCCGTAGATTAGGTCGACGTTGACGCTGTCGAAGCCGAGGTCGCGGGCGGATCGAATCAGGGCGGCGGTGAGTTCGTAAGGTTGGACGCGATTGATTGTTTTTTGAACTAGCGGATGAAAATCCTGGATGCCCATGCTTAGGCGGTTGAAGCCAAGTTTGCGGAGGGTTTCGAGATGTTCGCGGGAGGTGACGCGGGGGTCGACTTCGATGCCGATTTCGGCGTCGGGGGAGAAGGTGAAGTGATCGCGCGTGCAGCTGAAGAGATCTTCGATTTGGGGGGGAGTTAGATAGGTGGGAGTGCCGCCGCCCCAGTGGAATTGAACTACTGGGCGATCTTTGGAAACGCTGCGGCTGACGCTGGCGATTTCGCGCTTCAGGATTTCCAGGTAGGGGGGCGAAACGCGCTTGTCTTTTTGAATGATGACGTTGCAGGCGCAGAAGAGGCAGAGGCTTTCGCAGAAGGGGATGTGCATGTAGAGCGAGACCGAGGATTTGGCGGCGTTGGCTTCTTCGTGAACTTTTTCGAGGTCGGCGGGGCCGAAGGAATCGTTCCAGACGGGAGCGGTGGGGTAGCTGGTGTAGCGGGGGCCGGGGCGGTTGTAGCGGGAGAGGAACTCTTCGCTGACGCGGAGTTCTTCGCGCATGTTTTGCAGGGTTGGATTTGCGAGGGTCATGATGCGGTTCCGCGGGCAGAGGGTGGGGCAAGCCCCACCCCTATAGCAGTCGGGGTGGCGGTATTCGCTTCCTGCAGGAACGGTTGCTGGCCGGTTTCAATGAAGAGTTGGGCGTTTTCGACTGGGGTGTGTTGGAGGATGCCGTGGCCTAGGTTGAGGATGTGGCCGGTGCCGCCGAGTGCTGACATGGCTTCTTGCGTTGCGCGTCGAATTTCTTCGGGCGGGGCGAAAAGGACGGCGGGGTCGACATTTCCTTGGAGGGCGATGCGCGGGCCCAGCGTTTCGCGGAGGGCGCGCATGTCGACGCGCCAGTCGACGCTTAGGACGTTTGCTCCGGAGCGGGCTATCGAGGGGAGAAGGTGATGTGAGGCTTTGGTGTAGTAGATGACGGGAGTTTGTAGGGCTTCGGACGCCAGAGTGGAGATGATTTCTTGTACGGCGGGGAGCGCGAATTCTTCGTAGTCGTGGAGGGAGAGTTCGCCGCACCAGGTGTCAAAGAGTTGAACGGCGGCGGCTCCAGCGGCGATTTGGGCTTTCAAATAAGGGATGGTTGCTTGGGCGATGCGATGCAGTAGGTTGCGGAAAGTAGCGGGTTCGCCGACGAGAAGACTTTTTACCGTGGAGAAGCCTTCTTTGGCGCGGCCTTCGACCATGTAGCAGGCGAGGGTCCAGGGGGCGGCGGCAAAACCAAGAACAGGGACTGCGGGACCGACTTCGCGGACGATGCGGCGAATGGTTTCGGGGAGGAAAGCGGTTTCGATTTCGGGGTCGAACAATTTGAGCTTCTCGACGTCGCGCTTGGAGCGGACCGGATCGGGGAGGTTGGGGCCGGCGTCGCCTAGTTCGAGTTTGAGACCCATGGCCTCAGCGGGGATGAGAATGTCGGAGAAGACGATGACGGCGTCCACGCCGAGGAGACGGAAAGGTTGAAGGGAGACTTCGACGGCTAGCTCTGGGGTCTTGCAGACTTCCAGGAAGGCGTGGTTTGCTCGAATGGCACGGTATTCGGGGAGATAGCGGCCGGCTTGACGCATCATCCAGACGGGGAGGCGGGGAACGGTTTCGCCACGGCACGCGCGGAGGAATAAGTCTTTTCGGTCGAGAGGAGCGGAATGTGTGGTCATCTTGCGCCTGAGGAAGAGGATAGCAAATCCGGGGGATGACTGCAGAACCGGGCAAGGCTTGTGCGGGGCGCGTCTTGGGTGGGCTATACTTTGAGTTGTGTGGACGTCAAGCGGTTCGGCGCCGTTGCGGCTGGGGTCGCCCGGCGCGCGGCTGCGGGAAAAGTAGGCTTGCAGAGTTCATGAAAGACGCTTTCCTCATTCTGACGATTGTCGCTTACGCCGGGAGTTTGGCTTTCTATCTTCGTTTTCTCAATACCGGCAAAGAGCTAACGGGGCGGCTCGGAACGGTGTTTCTTGGACTGGGGCTTGTCGCGCACTATTTTGCGTTGCTGGAACGATCGCGTGGGTTGCACACGGTTCCATATCATGATCTGTACGGCTCGATGTCGCTTTTTGGGTGGCTTTTGGCGTTGACCTATTTGGGGCTGGAGCTCTTTCATCGGCAACGCTCGGTGGGTGCGTTTGTTTTGCCCTTCATTCTTGTGTTTTTTTTGGCGGCCCATTTGGCGCCAGCGGATCGATTGTCTCCGACGCCAGCCAAAGGAGTGATCTTTGCTTTCCACGTCACCCTCAGCATTCTTGCGTATGCGGCGTTTGCGCTTTCGGCGGTGTTCAGCTTGATATTTTTGGCGGAAGAGCGACTTTTGAAGAGGCACCGGCTGGGGGATGTGGTGTGGCGGCTTCCGCCGCTTGAGCTTCTTGAGCGCATGAGCCGATCGAGCGTGCTGGTGGGGTTGGTGTCGATCGCGATTGGAACGGCGCTGGGGTTTGTGTGGGTGGACCGGCTGCGGGGGCAGATTTGGTACTACGATCCCAAATATGTGATTACGTTGCTGGTGCTGCTGCTCTATGTGCTTTATTTTCAGTTGGCGCGGACGGCTTCGTGGCGCGGGGCGCGAGCGTCGAAGCTGTGCATCTTTAATTTTTTTGTGGTGGTGATGAGTTTTACAGTGGTGAATTTGTATTTGTCGCAGAGTCATCGATATTTCTAGAAGAGAGTGAATAGTGAGTAGTGCGTTGAAACGGCGCTCGGCGACCCAGAGTGAACAAGCACAGAGTGTGAGCTCGACTGGATAGGAAGCAGCGGGGTAGGGATGGAAATCGTTCTCGTCGGATTGAACCATCGGACGGCCCCTGTTGAGGTGCGCGAGCGGGTGTCGTTTACGGCGGAGCAGTCGCGGAAGGCGGCTGAAGAGTTGCGCTCGAGGGGGATTCTGCAAGAAACGCTGGTGCTTTCGACGTGCAATCGCAGCGAGATTTATGGTGTGCCGCCGGAAAGTTCGCATGAGTGCGCGCCGGGGTTGTCTTCGTTTTTGAGTGAATTTCATTCTGTGCGCCCGGATGTGCTGGGTGTCTCGCTTTATCATCACTATGATCGCGAGGCGGTGCGGCATCTTTTTCGAGTGTCGGCGGGACTGGACTCGATGCTGCTTGGCGAGGCCGAGATTTTGGGACAGGTGCGCGAAGCGTATCGCTATGCGCACGAGTATGGGGCTACTGGACCCGTGCTGAACCGACTGTTTCAAGGCGCGCTGGAAGTTGGGAAGCGCGTGCGGTCGGAAACAGAGTTGGGAACGAGGCCCATGTCGGTGGCATCGGCGGGTGTGAAGCTGGCGGAGCGGATTTTTGGGAAGATGAACGAGCGTAGCGCGCTTGTGCTGGGTGCGGGAACAATCAGCGAGCAGGTGGTCAATCAGCTGCGTGACCGCGGCATCGCGCGGCTCTTGATTATGAATCGTTCGCGCGAGCGGGCTGATGAGCTGGCGATTCGCTTTGGCGGGAAGGTTGTCGCGTGGGGCGAATGGGAAACGGCGTTGAAGGTGGCGGATGTGGTGGTCTCGTCGGTTGCTTCGGAGGAGCCCGTGCTGCGACGCGAGATTCTTCAGGCGGCTATGTCCGCGCGCGGCAACCGTGCGCTTTTTTTGATGGATTTAGGAATGCCGCGCAATACCGAAGCTTCGGCCGCGGAGCTCTACAACCTTTACATGTACAACATCGACGACCTAACGGAGATTGTGGAGCAGAACCGGAATGCGCGCGAGAGCGAAATTCCGCGGGCTGAAACGATTGTGGACGAGCACGTGGGGAAGTTTCTTTCCTGGCAGGCGAGCGTGGAATTGGTTGGATTGGTGGACGCCCTGCGCGCGCGATTGCGCGAGGAACGAGAGGCCTTCATTCATGCGCGTATGGACTCCATGAATCACTTGAGTAAAGCGGAACGGGAGCGCATGGAATCGATGATGGATGAATTGCTGGAGAAGCTATTGTTGCAACCGGCAGAGCGTTTGCGCGGTGAGAAGGAGCTTCGCCGCAAGATCCAAAATGTGGAAGCACTGCGCGATCTTTTTCTCTCGAACCGGGAGAAGCCGTGAGGCACCTGCGTATCGGCACGCGTGGCAGCTTGCTTGCGAAATGGCAGGCGGAATATGTGCGCAAACAGCTTTTCGCCGGGGCGGGAGTGGAAGCGGAAATCATTATTATTAAGACCTCGGGCGATAAGTTGCAGACGTCGCCGCTTTCCCAGATCGGTGGGAAGGGAATCTTTATTAAGGAGTTGGAAGAAGCGCTGTTAGAGGAAACGATTGATCTGGCGGTACACAGCGTCAAGGATATTCCAACGGACACGCCTTCGCGGCTGATGTTTCCAGCGGTGTGCCGGCGGGAAGATGTTCGAGATTGCCTGGTTGCGGCGAATGGGGCGACACTTGGGAGCTTGCGGCAGGGCGCGCGAGTTGGCACCGGGAGTTTGCGGCGGCAAGCGCAGCTGCGGCGAATCCGGCCCGATTTGGACGTGCGGGATTTGCGGGGCAATGTGGACACGCGGTTGCGAAAGGTAGAGAGCGGGGAGTACGACGCGGTGATGCTGGCGAAAGCCGGTCTTGACCGTTTGGGATTGAGCGACCGCATAACGGAGACAATGTCTCCGGAAGTTTTTCTGCCGGCGGTAGGGCAAGGAGCCGTGGCTGTGGAGTGCCGACTTAAAGATACGGAAGCGTCGGACCTGGTTTCGGGTCTTGACGATGCCGAGACGCGTACCGCCATTATTGCCGAGCGAGCGCTTCTGAGTGCACTTCATGGCGGGTGCCAGGTTCCGCTTGGAGCTTGGGCGAGGATCGAGCGCGGCGACCTTGTTTTGGAGGCGTGCGTTTGTTCGGTGGACGGCCGGCAATATATAAAACAACGGGCGACGGCGACTCCTGAGCAAGCGGCGGAGCTCGGCGGGCATATGGCTACGCTGCTCATGGAAGCCGGGGCGCAGAACATTCTTGAAGAGGTGAGCCGCCAACGTGGCTAACATCGCCGACTCGCCGCTCGCTGGAAAAATAGTCATCGTCACTCGCGCTGAGGCGCAAAGCACCGAAATTTGCGAGGAGTTGAACGTGCGAGGCGCAATAACCAGGCTGCTGCCGCTGATTTCGTTTGCGCCGCCTGAGAATTGCGAAGCGCTGGATGTGGTGTTGAAGGGTATCGAGTCGTTTGATTGGGTTCTTTTTACGAGCGCGAACGCGGTTCAGGCGCTGGAGCGGCGTGGAGAACAACTTGGGCTTCATTTAGACACCGCCACGAATTTACCGCGAGCCGCTGCTGTCGGTCCGGCCACTTCCGATGCGGCGGAAGCTGCCGGGTTTTCGGTTGAGTATGTCGCGGTAGACCATAGTGGAGCGGGGCTCGCTCGGGAACTTGGTGCCGAGTTACGGGACAAAAGAGTGCTGTTGCCGAGAAGCGATCGTGCGAATCCGGAACTGCCGGCAGCGCTTCGCCGGTCTGGGGCGGTTGTGAACGAAGTGGTCGCCTACAGAAATTTGCCGCCAAGCACGACGGATCGGGGAAAGGTTCACGAAAGTCTTAACGGTGGAGTTGACGCAATTTTGTTTTATAGTCCGAGCGCGGTGCAGAACTTCGTGGAGTTTCTGGGCCGGGAGAGACTGGGGACTCTGCAAGGGAGAGTGGTCATGGTTGCCATTGGGCGCGCAACTTCGGCGGCTTTGAGCAGCGCGGGCATCCAGAGGATTGCACGGGCTGCGGATACCACGACGAAAGGAGTCGTCGAGGCATTGGAAGGACATCTGGCGCGCACGAAGAGACGTTCGACGGTTGGAGCAAACGAGGAATGAGCTTTCCTACTCAACGGCCGCGGCGTTTGCGGCGTAGCGAAGCACTTCGCGGATTGGTACGCGAGACGCGGCTAAGTGTTTCAGGATTCATTTATCCGATGTTCGTGTGCCCGGGGACGAAGGTTCGCAAGGAAGTCAGCTCGATGCCTGGCGTGTATCAGCAATCCGTCGATGAGATTGTGGAAGAGTGCAAAGAAGTGGAAGCGCTGGGCATACCGGGTGTGATTCTGTTTGGTTTGCCGGAGTCGAAGGACGCGCGCGGCACGATCTCCACATCGGCGCAGGGCGTGGTTCAGAGGGCGATTGAAGGTATTCGGGCGGCGAGTCTGAAATTACTGGTGATTACCGACGTTTGTTTGTGCGAGTACACGGATCACGGACATTGCGGCGTCATCGAGAATGGAGATGTCGCGAATGACGCGACGCTGCCCATTCTCGCGGCGCAGGCGCTGTCTCATGCGCGTGCCGGAGCCGATATTGTGGCGCCTTCGGACATGATGGATGGCCGGGTGGCGGCGATCCGCGATGTTCTCGACGAGCACAAATTTAGCGGCGTCGCCATTCTTGCCTATGCCGCGAAATATTGTTCAGGATTCTACGGGCCGTTTCGTGAGGCAGCGGATTCGGCGCCGCAGTTCGGCGACCGCCGCAGCTATCAAATGGATCCGGCAAATGCGCGAGAAGCGCTGAAAGAAGTCGCGCTGGATCTTGAAGAAGGCGCGGACATGGTTATGGTGAAGCCGGCTTTGCCATACCTTGATGTGATTCGGCGGGTGCGCGACGCGTTTGATGTTCCGCTGGGGGCATACAACGTCAGCGGAGAGTATGCGATGGTCAAGGCAGCGGCGCAAAAGGGCTGGCTGGACGAGAAACGGGTCGTACTGGAAATATTGACGGGGATTCAACGCGCGGGCGCAGAGATTATATTGACGTATCATGCCAAGGATGCGGCGCGATGGCTGAAGGCGTGACGTTTTTCGCGAACAACGCATGAGCGCGACACCCACAAAATCTAAAGTCGAACGGCGGCGTTCGCGCGAGATATTCGAACGCGCGGAGAAGATACTCGTCGGCGGCGTAAACAGCCCCGTGCGAGCGTTTCGCTCCGTAGGTGGCGAGCCACTGATTATCGAACTCGGAAGCGGGCAGTTTCTCTACGATGCCGACGGCAATGAATTGCTCGATTACGTTTGTTCGTGGGGAGCGATGCTGCTGGGTCATGCGAATCCGGCGGTTACGCGTGCCATCGCGGAGCAAGCGCAGCGCGGAACGAGTTATGGGGCCACGACGGAGCTGGAAGTTGAGCTCGCGACGTTGATCACGCAGGCGATTCCGTCGATCGAAAAGATTCGATTCGTATCGAGCGGCACGGAAGCGACGATGAGCGCCGTGCGATTGGCGCGGGGAGTGACGAAGCGCGATTTTATCTTGAAGTTTGAGGGTTGCTACCACGGGCACGCGGACAGTTTTCTTTCGCAAGCAGGGTCGGGGCTTGCAACTTTAGGGATCGCGGAGTGTCCGGGCGTGCCGCAAGCTCTTGCGGAATTGACATTGAACGCTCCTTACAATGATTTGGACGCGGTTGCACGTTTATTCTCAAAACATAAGGACAAGATCGCGGCGGTCATCATCGAGCCGATTGCCGCTAATATGGGCGTTGTCGAGCCGAGGCCAGGATTTCTTGCTGGCGTACACGAAATTACGAAGCGGAACGGCGCGCTGCTCATCGTAGACGAAGTGATCACCGGATTTCGGATGCACTTTGGGACGGCGCAGCAACTGGCAGGAGTCCAGGCTGATCTGACGACACTAGGAAAAATTATTGGCGGAGGGTTGCCAGTCGCGGCCTATGGCGGTCGCGCGGAGATCATGAATCATGTGGCGCCGCTAGGACCGGTCTACCAGGCGGGTACGCTTGCGGGCAATCCACTCGCGATGCGTGCGGGGATTGCCACACTCAAACAGCTCACGCGTGCGGGATTGTACGAGAGCATGAACAAGCAAGCTGCCCGGCTCGTGGCGGGGCTGCGGCAAGCGCTCATCGATTCCGGGATTTCCGGACAAATCAACGCGACGGGATCTCTGGCGACGCTGTTTTTCACGGCAGAGCCTGTGCGCAACTACAGCGATGCGAAGCGGTCCGACACGAAAAGATATGCGCGATTTTTCCGCGAAATGCTGGATCGTGGAATTTTTCTTGCGCCATCGCAGTTTGAAGCCGGCTTCGTTTCGGCGGCGCACACGTCCGAAGACATCTCGCGGACCATTGCGGCCGCGCGAGATTCCCTGAAGGCTATTTCGGCGGATCCGACAGCCTAATTTCAAAAGGAGAACAGGGACTATGCCCGAGGGTATCGAACTGCCGGAAGCGCATGAGGAGCACGGGGACAATCCATTTCTGATCCCTGTTTCCGTCACCATTTCGATTCTTGCCGTACTTGTGGCGGCGGTCACGCTGCTTGGCCATCGCGCGCACACGGAAGAGTTGCTGCTGCAATCGCAAGCCACCGATCAGTGGGCGTACTACCAGGCGAAAAATATTCGCTTGCACGAAATGCAAAGCGTCGCAGACATGCTTGGAGCACTGGCTCCGGCTGACAAAGAAAAGGCGGCCACGCTGCAGGAGAAGTACAAGAAAGAAGTTGAGCGCTACGAGGGCGACAAAGACGACATCAGCGAGAAAGCCAAGGAATTGGAGAAGGAGCGGGACCTCGTCAGCCGGCGCGCAGACCGTTTTGATGGTGGCGAGGGCCTTATTGAGGTTGGTTTGGTCATTTGCTCAATGACGCTACTGACCAAGCGGCGGCTGTACTGGTTCGCGGGCATGCTGATTGGAGCCGGCGGTGTCACGTTTGCGCTGACCGCCTTTCTGGTTCACTAGCAAGAAGCTGCGCTAGTGGGCGCCGCGTCGACTGTGCGACTAGGTACGGGCCGGCGGTTGCGATCCTCGCAGGCGCACAACTTCTTCCATTAACTTTTCCAGACGGCCAAGCAATTCCCGGTGTCGAAGATCTTCGGTTGCTGGCTTCCTGCCTACAAAGGATAGTGTGCCGCTGGGTTCAAGGATGCACTTGTCGACTTCTGCGAGAGAGTCAAAGCCCTGCTTCCTGGCCGCTGCCTCGAGCTGGGACGTGGTGATCAACTCTCTTTTTAGACGATCGGCTTTGACTTTCCCGTTCTCGACTAAAACGTCGGATTGCCCTTCCACGATTTGCTCCAACTTGCTGTGGCCGTAGAGAAAACGCACCACGAGATAATTGATGAGGAGCAGGGAAGTGGCGCCGATCAGGCCGCCGGAGACGCTGTTGTCGTCGCCGATGATGGCGTTTTGCACCGTGTTTGAAAGTGTCAGCAGTACGACGAGGTCGAAGGGATTGAGCTGCACGAGTTCGCGCTTCCCAGAGAGCCTGAGGCTCACGATCAGGAACAGGTAGACGATGATCGGCCGGAGGATCTTCTCGAGCAAAGGGAGCCCTAGAACGAACATGTCTTTCCAGATGTCATGCGTTGGCACATTGCCTCCTAAGGCCTGCTGGAAGTTTTCAAAATGCGGCGCGTCAAGACTAATTTAGAAACGAATGGGAGGGTAGCACGCTCACCGCAAGGGGAAAAGCTAGGCGTGTTGGGAGCGGCGGCCTTAGGGGCCGCGACCTGTACGTTCGGACAGTCATGTTTTCGCAACACGGCCTGTCCGACGTGCTGGCCAGAAGCGTTGAATTCGCTATGATTAAAGAGTTTAGACAATCCACAGCCTAGAGGTCGTTCTAGAACGCGATCGTAAGGCGGAGGAGTTCGTCTCCACCGCAGTCCCTTGGGGTACGAAAACGCTTTCATTAGCAGCGACCTATGTCACAACGTCATCCTCTCGAACCAAGCATAGCCGCGACGCCGGAGCAGCTTTCCACGCTGCTTGATTGCGCGCGCGAACTGCTCGCGATTCTCAGCCCGACCGGAATTGTCCTTCATGCGAGTGCGGGATCGACGCGCGCCCTGGGTTTGCGCCCAGACGAACTGGTTGGCAGAGCGCTGACGGAGTTCGTGCACCCGGAGGATACCGAAGAGATCCGAATTCGTCTTCAAGGACTCGCCGGCAATCCCAAAGATTCACG
>Ga0209006_10006731_pt1 | contig 10382 bp, 9 predicted proteins | sample JacPin_JW_Ref_O2_FD_188567 | JGI IMG/M metagenome (GOLD analysis project Ga0209006, IMG submission 188567) | Forest soil microbial communities from Algoma, Ontario, Canada - Jack Pine, Ontario site 1_JW_Ref_O2 (SPAdes) (version 2) | ecosystem: Environmental > Terrestrial > Soil > Boreal... | reverse complement strand
ATCGAACCGACTACGCCGGCCGCACCGTGCACAAGAACGCTCTGCCCCGCTTGAAGGCGGCCGTGCTCGAACAGCCCCTGCCACGCGGTCAGGCCCGGCATCACGAGGGCCGCGCCCACCGTGAAGTCAACGTCCCCGGGCAGCGGCGCGAGGTTGCGTGCCTCGACGGCTACATACTCCGCCAGCGTCCCGTCGCGAGTCCAGTCCGTGAGACCGAACACCCGCTGTCCTACCGACAGCCCCGTCGTTCCATAGCTGAGGGCGGTGACGACTCCGGCCAGTTCGTGGCCGGGGATCGAAGGTGTCCGGTGACGGCCGAGGCGATCGATCCAGGTCGAAGGCCACGCCAGCTCATCCCCAGTGAATCCCGACGCATGAACCCGGACAATGACATCGCCGTAATTTGCGCCCGCGAGGCTGGCGAGCGCCGCCCCCTGCGGCTCGGGCCGCTCCACCAGCTTCATCCCGGCCGTTCCCGCAGCCTGGTCCGTCACCACGATCGCCTTCATGGGAATTGTCTCCTCGGTCATTTGTCTGTTTGGTGGAAACGCTCAAGACGCCTTCCCGTTCAAGCTGTGGTCACGTCATGTCCGCGGTTGGCCCATTGCTGCCAAGGGCGCATGGTGCAGCTTGTCCGCAATTGGCGAGAAGCTGACGCCGAGGTGCCAGCCCATCTGTTCCTCTGCTGAAACTTGCTCAGCATCAGCGCTGCCCCCTGCCCGCTCCGCCGGCTTCGCGCGTCTGTTTCGCCGGTCCGGATATGCTAAACGAGGCGGAATGCGCGGCCCGCCGCGCGCCCCTGATTGAGGAGACTCCCATGTCCGAGACGAAGACCGTCCAGCGCCACAAGCGCGGCGGCATCTATTTCGACGACTTCGTCGCCGGGGAGGTGTTCGAGCACCGCTACTACCGGACGGTGACGCAGATGGACAACATGTTGTTCTCCAACATGACGCTCAATCCGCAGCCGCTCCACATCGACCGGCAGTTCTGCGAGCAGGAGACCGAATGGGGCCAGCCGCTGATGAACTCGCTGTTCACGCTCGGCTTGATGATCGGCATGTCGGTCGCGGACATCACCACCGGCACAACAATAGCCAATCTCGGCATGAGCGAGGTGAAGTTTCCGCATCCGGTGTTCGAGGGTGACACGCTGCACGCCACCACCGAGGTGATGGGCAAGCGGGCCTCGAAGTCACGGCCGGGCGCCGGGATCGTCGAGCTGCTGCACCGCTGCTTCAACCAGGACGACAAGCTGATCGCGGAATGCCGGCGCAGCGCCTTCATCCGGATGCGGCCAACCTGAGAACGTGTGAATGTGTTCCAACGACCTCATCCTGAGGAGCCTTGCGCAGCAAGGCGTCTCGAAGGATGGCTCCGCACGTTGCGGCCTGTGGCCGTCCTTCGAGACGCGTCCTTCGGACGCTCCTCAGGACGAGGTCCGATTGATGTGCGGGTCCTGACATGCGGTCGCTGCTATTCGTACCGGCCGACGCGCCCACCAAGCTCGAAAAGGGGCTCGGCTGCGGCGCCGACGCGATCATTATCGACCTCGAGGATTCCATCGCGCCGGAGCGCAAAGCGACAGCGCGCGAACAGGCCGCGGCGTTCCTCGGCGCGGCGGTCGAGCGCCCTCGCCGCCCGCGCCTGCTGGTGCGGGTCAACGGACTCGCGACCGGGCTGATCGACGCCGACCTCGACGCCGTCATCGCCATGCGGCCTGATGCCATCATGCTGCCGAAGGCGGAAGGCGGTGCGAGCATCATGCATGCCGACGCCAAGCTTGCGACCCGCGAGGCGCTCGCCGGCCTTCCTGACGGCTACGTCAAGATCGTCGCCATCGCGACCGAGACCGCGCAATCGCTGTTCGTCGCCGGGACCTATCGCGCCGCGAGCCCGCGGCTCACGGCGCTCACCTGGGGCGCGGAAGATCTCTCCGCCGAGCTCGGCGCCGAGGCGAACCGCGACGCCGATGGCAGGTTTCTCGACCCCTACCGCCTTGCCCGCGCGCTGTGCCTCGCCGCCGCGGCGGCGGCCGAGGTGCCGGCGCTCGACACCGTCTATGTGGATTTCCGCAACGAGGCGGGCCTGCGCCGCGAATGCGAGGAGGCGCGCCGCGACGGCTTCCAGGGCAAGATGGCGATCCATCCCGCGCAGGTCGCGACCATCAACGACGTCTTCACGCCGAAGCCCGAGGCGGTCGCGCGGGCGAAGGCGATCATCGCGGCCTTCGCCGCCGCGCCCGGCGCCGGCGTCGTCGGCATCGGCGGCGTCATGTATGACCGCCCGCATCTCACCAAGGCGATGCGCCTCGTCGCGCGGGCCGAGGCTGCGGGTGTCCAGCCGTAGCTTGATCCCGAAAAGTTGCAGACTTTTCGGACGAGATCATGCTCCAAATAGCGCGCTCTCGCGGAGTGCCTAATCCAAATGTCATGCTGCGGACATAACGTGCCTCTTCGGAGGGCGCGCCCCGCCGTCCGTTGATCGAAATCTGCCGCCCCCGAGGCGGTTTCGAAACCAAAGGCGAGAACCGTTCATGTCCTCTATCCCCTCCGTCTGGATCTGGCTCGGCATCGTTGCCTGCGTTGCCCAGTCTGCCGCCTTCTCCGGCCTCAACCTCGCGGTGTTCAGCCTGAGCCAGTTGCGCCTGCAGCTCGAGGCCGACGCCGGCAATGCCGACGCCGCGAAGGTGCTCGCGCTGCGCAACGACTCCAACCGGGTGCTGGCGACGATCGTCTGGGGCAATGTGAGCACCAACGTGCTGCTCACGCTGCTGTCCGATTCGGTGCTGGCCGGGGTCTACGCGTTTCTGTTCTCAGCGGTCGCGATCACGCTGCTCGGCGAAATTTTCCCGCAGGCCTATTTCTCGCGCAACGCCCTGCGGATGACGAGCCGCTTTCTGCCGTTCCTGAACTTCTACATGTTCGCCCTCTATCCCCTGACCAAGCCGACGGCGATGGTGCTCGACGCCTGGCTTGGCAAGGAGGGCATCACCTACCTCGCCGAGAAGGATATCCGCTCATTGCTCGCCCGCAGCGCCGTGAGCGGCGGCGACATCGGGCGTGTCGAGGCGGCGGGCGCGCAGAACTTTCTCGATCTCGACGACGTCCTGGTCAGCGAGGAGGGCGAGCCGGTGGATCCGCAAAGCATCATCAGCCTGCCGCTTGCGAACGGACGCTGCATTCTGCCGAAATTCGCCCGTTCGCCCGACGATCCGTTCCTGCGCCAGGTCGAAGCCTCCGACAAGAAATGGATCATCGTCACGAATCCCGGTGGCGAGCCGGTGTTCGTGATCGACTCCCATCACTTCCTGCGCGATGCGCTGTTCGACCAGCTCGATAACGATCCGTCGACTTACTGGCACCGTCCGATCATCGTGCGGGATATGAAGACCTGTCTCGGCTCGGTCATCGGGCAGATGCGGGTCTGCGCGGAGCGGCCCGGCGACGACGTCATCGACAACGACCTCATCCTGGTGTGGGGCCCGCAGAAGCGGATCATCACTGGCTCCGATCTGCTCGGCCGCCTGATGCGCAACATCGCGACGGTGGGAACGAGGCCGGCGTCGTGAGCAAATGACGGGGCCGCGGCGCGCGGCTGAGGTGTGAGCCGCGCGTCCTCCGCCGGCGCGCGCGAGATTTTTCGCAAAGCGCATGCGATTTTCGAGGAACAACCCCATGCACAGTACGGTGCTATCGCACCTTGGAAACGCCCGCTCTACGTGGAATGACGGAGCAGCGTGCCGCCCGAACGGCAGAGATCCCTCTCCCCGCAATCGAGATCGGCTGCTGCCGATCTCGACACTCATGGTGCCGAAGTCGGGCAGGCCCGACTTCGGGTGGGGAGAGGGAGCAGGAGGGCGCTGCGAACCGGGGGAAGAAGGCTGCATTCCCGATTTGTTAACCATACCGCGCTAGCTTTCGTTAACCCTGATGCGTGGCGTGGACACTGCGCGATGAAGTGGCGTCGAATTCCCGGGATCAAAAAGCTGCTGCTCGGCACGGCCTTCGCCGGCCTCACTCTTGCGAGCGCGCTGGCGGCCGACATGCCGGCCTATCCGATCGCGCCCCCGCCGCCACCCGCGCCCGGCATTCCCGATTGCTGGACTGGATTCTATGTCGGCGCCAACCTCGGCTATCACGTCGGCGAGGACAGCACCTCGGTGAGCGCCAATTACTTCGGCTGGGGCGCGCTGGGTGCCGACGCCATCGACAGCCAGACCGCGACTTGGCTCAGCCCCCGCGGCTCCGTTGTCGGCGCCCAGATGGGCTTCAACTGGCAACTCGGCAACGTCGTGTTCGGCTGGGAAGGCGATGGCCAGTGGCTCGGCGGCACAGGCAGCCGGCAATCCACCTTGGTCTCGCAATACCTCCCCACGAGCTACGTGATGTCCAACTCGTCCGCCGAGGACGCGATGGCCACGATCCGCGCGCGCCTCGGCTGGGCATTCGGCACCGTCATGGTATACGGCACCGGCGGCGGCGCCATGGGCTGGTTTCGCAACAGCGATACCTTCCTGGCGTTCAACGGGACGACCGTCGCGTCGCTGCCGAGCACGACCGTGCGCCCGGGCTGGACCGGCGGCGGCGGCATCGAGTGGAAGTTTCTGCCGGCCTGGTCGGTCAAGGCCGAGTATCTCTACTTCCACATGCAGAACTACAACACGACGATCCCAGCCTGCGGCGGCTGCGCGCCCAACACGGATATCGTCGTCCACCACAACTACTCCGACAATTTCGTCCGCGTCGGTGTGAACTGGCACGTCGCCCCGTGGTGAGGCGCCCCACCGCGAGACTTCAGAAGCGGGATTGCCCGCGCCGTCGCGGTGCCGTGAAGCGCTTCATCGCAGCCGGATCGGCGCTTTGCGGTCTCGCTCTGCCTGCGTTTGCCGCCGACATGGGCGTGCCTTTCCTCGCGCCGGCACCCGTCCCCATCGACATCTGGACGGGCCTCTATGGCGGCATCAACTTCGGTTGGGCGGCCTCCAACAATGCGCTGGGCAGCACCGCGACCGACACCGGTCCCGCCGGACTCGGCTCGATGGTCGCGGCGCGCGCGATCCCCGTCACGATGAGCGGCATCCACGGCGGTTTCATCGGCGGCACTCAGGTCGGCTTCAATTGGCAATTCAGCTCGGCCTGGGTCGCCGGCATCGAGACCGACTTCGACTGGCTCGCCAACAGCGACGCCATCTCGGTGTTCCCCTATCCGGGGTCTGCCGCGATCCCGGCGTCGACCACGACGTTCGTGCGGGGGCTCGACACGCTCGGCACCGTGCGCGCGCGGTTCGGCTGGCTGATGACGCCCATTTTTCTCGCCTACGCCACCGGCGGCCTCGCCTATGGCGAAACGAGGTTAGGGACCACGTTCATCTGTCCGCAGTGCGTCACGCCGGCGGCAATCTCCTCGACGTCATCGGGCATCGCATCGGGCTGGACGGTCGGCGCCGGACTCGAATGGCAGTTCGCGCCGCGCTGGAGCGTCAAGGGCGAATACCTCTGGGTCGATCTCGGCAGCCGCAGCGAAACGCTGCGCTACGCCTACCCCCCGTTCACCAGCTCGCTCACGAGCAGCATCAACCAGCGCGACGCCATCGTGCGCACGGGGCTGACGTATCGGTTCTGGTGAGGGACGGGGCTCTCGTCACCGAATGCGCTCTACCCGCCACGCGTCGAAATCCTTCCCCGCACTGCACGAGCGACAAACCGGAGAGCGCCTCCACGCTCTGGTCAAGCGGCTTTCTTGAGAGGACGGATGTGACTCACGTCAGTCGTCTGCTGAGCGTGCCACAGGTCGTACGCCGATTGCATCTTGATCCAGATGTCAGGACCATCGCAAAACAATGTGCCTAGCAAGACAGCGACTTTGGGGGTCACCGGCTTCTTCTCGGCCAGGATGGCATGTAAATGCTGGCGCGAGATGCCGAGCAAATCGGCGATCTCGGTCTTGGAGCGCTTCACGGCCGGGATGATGTCTTCACGCAACAACGCGCCCGGATGCGTCGGGCAACGATCAGGGTTGCGTTTCGCAGGATGGGCCATTCTGAACTCCATCTAGTGGTACTGCTCGAGGTCGACTTTGAAGGCGTCTCCGTCATCGAATTCGAAAGTGATACACCAAGGGCCATTGACGTGTACCGTGTAGCGCGTCGGCTTGGGACCCTTTAGGGCGTGGAACCTTGTTCCGGCGAAGTCCATGTCCTGCGGCTCGTCCGCCACATCGAGACGATCGAGCAGGCGCAGAATCCGATCTTGCTTCTGCTTGTCGATCCCGCGCACCGGAGAGCCTTTGCTCCAAAGATCAGCTAGAGCTTTGTGCTTAAAGGTTCGGATGCCCATTCATATAGGTGTAGCCAAATAGATGACAAGTGTCAACAAGTCGACGACACATGAATGTTGCGTCGGCGAGGTGATTTCGCAGTTCAAAGTCACGCTTCGGGTTGGAGGGGAAAATTTCGGATGCCAGCGCTTTGGGGTACCCCTTACCGCCCCGGCGGATGGCGGTGCCATCTGACAAATTCCCCCATTTTCGAGCTTTCTCAAAACCACCCACGCCATTTGAACCACGCGAGCGGGACCACGCCACTCAGCACGATCAGGGCCAGCCCGAAAGGATACCCGGCAACCCAATCCAGCTCCGGCATGTATTTGAAATTCATTCCATAGATGCCCGCCACCAGCATGGGCGGGATGCCGACCACCGTGACGATGGTGAGGACCTTGAAAATGTCGTTCTGCTGAATGCTGATGAAGCCGAGAATTGCGTCGAGCAGAAATTGGATCTTGTTCGACAGCTTATCTTCGTACTCGTTCAGCGAGAGAATGTCTTTGTTCACCGCCTCCAGCTTCGCCTGTATCGCCGGCGTGATCCATTTCTTTTGCAGACTCAGGACGAAAGGGGGGACCCTGGCGACGCCGAGCAACGCATCACGTGCGAGCGCCAATCGATCGCCGGTCGTGCCGACTGCCGTGAGCGCGCGCCGCAACATATTGTTGGACCGTACGAACTGCCGCGGTCGTGTAGGATCGCCACGGAAAACCGATTTTGAAACTTTGTCGATCTGTGCACCGAGGTGCTCGAGCACGTCGGCGCCCCGATCCACCGTCGCCTCCAGCAACGCGACAAAAACCGCCGTCGCATTCTGGAGCGCCTTGTCCTGTTTCACCTTTTCGATGACGGTATCGAACGTGGTCAGCGGCGCGAAACGAACGGTGATGAGGAGCTTCTCGGTGAGGATGAAGCCAGTCGGCGACAGGTGGGCGTCAGGCGTGTCTCCCTGCGCGACGGCAGGGATGCTGAGGTATATGACATCGTGGTCGATCGCGAGCCGACTGGACGACTCGATCTCGCCAAGCGCTTCGATCGAAGGTATGCGGACTCGCTTTTGCGATTCGACAAGAGCCGTTTCCTCGGGCGTCGGATTCAACAAATCGATCCAGATGGCGTCCGCTGGCAAATCCTCCAGGGCGCTGGGGCGAACGAAGCCGATGGACTCGCGAAGGATCAGCAACACGAGGATGTTCCGTTGCAAGGGCTCTGACCGGTAACATAGCAAAGCTCGTCACGATTGGTTCCAAACGCACCACTGTAGGACTGCCCCTCGGGGAGCGGCAGCTGTTCGCGGTCCGCCCCCGGATCGGTGGGTTTGCCAATTCCGCCCCAACATCTTGAATTCGTTGACTTTTCCACTCAGTCGGCGAAGATTCCGAGCCAAAGTGGAAAAGCAAATCAATACAACGACTTAAGTCGCAAAAACTCTCGTCGCCGAAAATATCCGTACAACATCGCTGGCATCACGCCGGCCACGAAACGCTTTTCTAGTGAGGTCTGGTGCGGGCGGAGGGACTCGAACCCTCACGGGGTTACCCCCAACGGATTTTCTTACCAGCTACGGCTTTCGCCGCCGCCCGAGGGCGTTTGTGGTCTGGACTATCCCTTCACCGTGGCGCTCCGCGTCGCGGCCCGCGTTAGGTGCTGCCCGTCTAGTCTCTACACCTTCCCTGATCCGGTTGCCTGATCGGGGCTTGGCTCGGGATCGCCATCTGACAGGTTTCCCCGACTTTGAGCAGTTCTGCGTCCCGGGTTTCCCCGCGCGCACTCAAGTTCTTCAAGTCCGTTGCGTCTACCGTTCCGCCACGCCCGCGATCCCCTCCCCGACCCTCCCCTTTTTAAGGGGAGGGAGAAAGTGCAATTCCACAGCGCCTTACCCGGCGACCCGATCTTAATGCAAGGCGCATCCACAAGCGAGATATGCAAGACCCATCCACAATCTCCGATCCCAATCCCTGCGCAGTGCGCAAACGCGCCCAACTGCGGCTAAGATTGTCGATCGTGGCGCTGCAACCCGCGTTGGTCGTTCGCTGATGCACACAATTCGTGGACGGAGAGCAGTCGTCACCGGCGCGGCGTCGGGGATCGGCAGATCGATTGCGCTCGCCCTTGCCGCCGAAGGCGCGGCTCTTTTCCTGATCGATCGGGATGCGCAGGGGTTGGACAGCGTCAAGGAAGAGGCGAGCGCGCATGGCGTCGACGTCTTCTCGACCGTCTGCAACCTCGCGATCCCGGAGGAGGTCTCGGCGGCGATCGCGCAGGTGCGTGCGACCTGGAACGGCGATGTACATATCCTCGCCAACTGTGCCGGAACCGTCACCTACGGTCCGCTCCACCTCACATCGGAGGAAGCATGGCGGCAGGTCATAGCGGTGAACCTGCTCGCCCCGATTCAGATCGTTCACCAACTGCTGCCAATCCTGGCATCCGCCGAGGAGGCGCATATCCTGAACGTCTGCAGCATGGCCGGGTTGGTCCCGCTCAGAAGGCTTACGGTGTATCAGGCCAGCAAGTTCGGGCTCGTCGGATTCACCCTCGCATTACGGACGGATTGTTATCGGGCCAATCTCGGCATCACCGCTCTCTGTCCCGGATTCGTACGGACCCCGCTGGTTGCCAACCTGAAGGACCTGGAAGCCCATCGTCAGCCACGGCCCCTGCCGGATTTCATGACCACGACGCCTGAGGCCGTGGCTCGGTCGGCCATCGACGCCATCCGCAGAGACCGTGGCCTCGTTGTCGTGACACCATTTGCCAGACTGCTGTGGTTGATGATGCGGCTCTGTCCACCGCTCTATTTCTGGCTTGCACGTGAAGGGTGGCGTCGACGCGGCAGGATCGAGGTGAACGCACGAGACCTTCGTCATCCGCAGGATGGCGGGGCTTCGCCCTGACGTCGGCCACTCTGCGATCCTGCTCACAAACGCGCCCGTTTGGGCCGCGACCAACGGACGGGCCGCCCCGCCGCGGCGTGGACAACGCAGCCGCATTCCCGTACATCGATCGCGCCAGGGTCTTGGGCGCCCGTCGCATGCGCTTGTTGCCGACGCTGAATGCTTTAGGGCGCCGCCTCTTCGGTGATCCGAAGAGCATGCCCTCGTTGATGCGCCGGCTCTTCGTCGAGTACGGCCGCACCCATTGGCGAGACTACGGCCTGTCCTTCGTCTTCATGGCGATCAGTGCCGCGTGCACAGCGCTGCCGGCGCTCCTGCTCGGCCGCGGCATCGACCAGGGCTACGTCTACCAGAGCTACAGCGGCGTCGTTCTCGTCGCGGTCGCGATGATCGTCGTCTTCGCCCTGAAGGGAATTGCCGGCTACGGCCAAGCCGTGACCATGGCCCGTATCGCCAATCATGTCGTCGCCCAAAATCAAAAAGCGATGTTCGCCAAGCTGCTCTCCCAGAATGCCGCCTTCTACGCGGACCGTCATTCCTCTGAATTCGCCGCTCAGATCACCTTCGGCGCGGCGGCGTCGGCTCAGGTCCTCAACCTTCTGTTCAACGCGTTCGGCCGGGACCTTCTGACCCTGATCGGGCTCGCCGTCGTCATGCTCTATCGGGCGCCGATCCTCTCGTTGTTCGTCCTCTTCGTGGTGCCGCCTGCATTTATCGGGACTCGCAAGCTCATCCGACAGGTCCGCGCCATCGTGTTCACGCAGTTCGGCGGCACCGCGGAATTCCTGCAGGTGATGCAGGAGACGATCCAGGGCTTTCGGATCGTCAAGGCCTTCAATCTCGAGGACGTGATGCGGGCCCGTGCCGCGAAGAGCGTCGCCTCGGTCGAAGCCGCGGCGAACAGAATGGCCGTGGCGTCGAACAGCGTGACGCCGCTCATGGAGGCGCTGGGCGGAATTGCCGTCGGCGCCATGTTGCTTTACGGCGGCTACCGCGTCCTGGTCCTCGGAGCGACGCCCGGCGACTTCGTGTCGTTCATCGCCGCATTCCTGCTGGCCTACGAACCCGCCAAGCGGCTGACACGACTCAACGTCGACCTCCACACCTCCCTCCTCGGCGTCCAGGTCCTTTTTGACATTCTCGACCTCCCCGACGACG
>Ga0209006_10006730_pt1 | contig 10383 bp, 4 predicted proteins | sample JacPin_JW_Ref_O2_FD_188567 | JGI IMG/M metagenome (GOLD analysis project Ga0209006, IMG submission 188567) | Forest soil microbial communities from Algoma, Ontario, Canada - Jack Pine, Ontario site 1_JW_Ref_O2 (SPAdes) (version 2) | ecosystem: Environmental > Terrestrial > Soil > Boreal... | reverse complement strand
AGACCAAGGGCTACACGCTCGAGCAACTGCACCATCGGTTGGGCATCGACTAAGCGTTCGCAGCCAGCCCGGCGAGTCGCATCAGCCTACGAATTTTGTTTTGATATTGCTCGGTGGCCGACTTTTCGGCTTCCGCGGACCAGCCCAACTCTTTCGCGAGAATCGCGCCGGTTGGCGCTGCTGCGCGAATCGCCGCCTCCCAACTGAAAAACTCCAAGCCGGTGCGCCGCATCAGCACGTCTTCAATCGTCATCGCCATCTCGAACCGGGCGCAATAGGCCACCTCGGCGTATAAGGGCGCGAAACCCGGAACCAGCGGTTCGGCAAGCGTCGGCTCATCTCTGGTTAAGGCCATTACGTTTTCTGCATTCGTTCCAAATTTCCGCGAAAGATGTTTTGCCGTTGCTTCTGAAACCCGATAATCCCGAACCAGCGCTTGCCAATATTCGAGCGTGTAATTCTTCGATCCCACTAACGGATGATCGATCGTTGCGCCTGGCTTTACCGGAACCGCTAGAGACTTTTGCACGACATTGATCGTGTCTTGCGCCATAGCTCGATGCGTGGTCCATTTGCCGCCCATAATGCTGATCAGGCCTGACGCCGCATCGACCTCGACTTCGTGGTCGCGCGCGAGTTTCTTCGTGGCGCGCGAGCCGCCGGCACTCACGAGCGGGCGGGCGCCGGCGAAACCGCTGACGATTTGATCTGGACGTATGGCCGTGGCGAAATATTTGTTGATGTGGTGCAGCAGGTACGCGACATCGTCCTGCGAAAGGTAGAGTTCGTCGCTAATTGTCACTTCCTGTTCGGTGGTTCCGATCAGCAAGCGGTCGAACCACGGTACGGCGAACAGCACGCGGCCGTCGTCGGTCCTGGGAATCAACAGGGCGTCGCTGGTAGGAAACAATTCGAGAGGCAATACGATATGGGCGCCTTTGCTTAAGCGCATGCGTGAAGGAATTCCCGGTGTCGCCAGATTGCGAATCGTATCGGCGGCGGGTCCCGTCGCATTCACGAAACGGCTGGCGCGAACTTCAAAACGCCTTTTCGAGATTTGATCTTCGATTTCGGCTCTTACTAGCTTTCCGTTTTCATCCTTGGAGAACCCGACCACGCGACAGTAGTTCGCAGCAATGCCACCAGCTTCGGTGAAGGTATTGATCAGCGCCAGATCGTAACCCGCATCGTCGAATTGGCCGTCGGCGTAGGCAATGCTTCCGAGCAGGTGATCCGAAGCCAGACCCGGCATGCGCTTCAGAGTTTCGGATTTAGAAAGGAATCGACTGGGGAAGAGGCTGGCCTTGCCGGCAATCCACTCGTAGAGTTTCATGCCGAATCCCATGTACGCGACGCTGAACCAGTTCGCGCACGGGATCAAAAATTCCAGAGGCCGCGAGAGAAATGGGCCGTTATGCAGCATGTGAATGCGCTCGTGGAGGGCGCGATTCACGACTTCGTATTGCTTGACGTCGAGACCCTTTACGGCTTGTTCCAGGTAACGCACGCCGCCGTGAATAATTTTGGTGGCTGCGCTCGAGGCGCCACTGGCGAAGTCTCCGCCGTCGAGCAGCACGGTTTTCAAGCCGCGCAATTGCGCATCGAGCGCGCAACCTGCTCCGGTGGCGCCTCCGCCGATTACGCAGACGTCCAAAGTTTGTTCCGCGATGATTTGTAGGGATTCGGAGCGGCGCTTCACTCGTCAGCGCCTCCTGGGATAAACGCTATTTCTTCTTACCGCCGCCGAAAAAGGAAGCGATGGATTTGGTTTTCTTTTCAACGATGCCGCCGACGTCGGCGGTAATGTAAGGCTCGTCGGGCGTGCCGGTGACGTGCAGCGGAACGCCGGATGAACTGCCGGAACCGTTAAGTTTCGAGAGCAGGCCCACGCCGACCTTACCCACACCGGTGGCCGATGCAACTTTTACGATGAGATTGAAATCGAGCTGGTTCGCCGGGGAAACCGTGCCGCTGCCGGTGAGTTCGCCCATGGCCGGAATCACCGCGTCAATATTCCTGGCGACGACGCCCGCATCCGTGATGTGCAAATTTACGTGCAATCTTTCAAATTCGGTGGTGTCTCCGGTTTTCATTCCGCTCAGCGCCGCGATGCCGTGAATCTTTGATCCGATGTCAAAGCCCACCAGCCTCGTGTTGTCGAGCGCGATTGGGCCGCTGATGACCAGCGCTTTGGCCTGGCCGGTGACGGCCAGATTCATCGAGAGCGTCCCGCCTCTTAGCTGCGAGCCGTTAGGCAGATGAACACCCGTGGCGGTCATCAACGGCTGCAGCTCATCGATCGGGAGGCTTTGGGCGGCGAGTTTCAAATTCAGCAGCGGATCATCGGCTCCGTTGGCGATGGGCTCGTAGCTTCCGGAGATGTGGATTGCGGAATCACCGATTTTTATGGCGGCGTCCTGGATCACCCCGGTGTTTTCTTTCAGGCGATGCGTTACGTTGTAGGCGAGGTCGAGCGGTTTGGGCGCCGGAGCTCCGCCTTTGCGAAGTTTCAAGTTTTGCAACTGCGCGGTTCCGTTACTCGTGAGGGTTTGTCCGTCGGAGACAGCGTGCAGGTCGATATCGGCGAGCAACGAGACGCCTGCATCGGGATTGAGAAAGCCCGAAGCCACCGGATCGAGGTGCTTCAACGCAACTTGCACGTCGCCTGGGCTGGTCGCGGCGTCATCACGGTTGAGTGGTCCAAGGCGGCCGGTTACATTGATCGTGCCGCCTGCAGGCAAATCCGCGTTCAGGTCGAATGGAACTTGAGAGGTGAAGGAAAAATCACGCGCCGTAAGGTTCACATGGTCGTACACGCTGGGTTCGCCATGTGCGGGAAGCATGGTGACGGCAACGCGTCCATCTTGAATCAGAACCTGGCCGACTGAAAGGTCGGGCAGGGCCTCGATGCTCAATTTCTTCGGGCTCGTTGTCGCATCGGCGCCCGGAGTCCCCTCCGTAGCGCTCGCCGCCAACTGGCGGCCGATGCTCGAAAAATTCCAGGTGCCGTTGGCCGCGCGAATCACATTGATTTGCGGCGACTGAATCTGAAAGCTTCGCAGGTTGACCTGATGCGCGAAAATCAGTGGCTTCAGCGAGACACCGATGCGAATTTCTTTGGCCGTCAGAAATGGCGTGGCACTGAAACTGGGATCGTCCGAAACGCTAAGGTCCTCCGCGACCAGATTCCCCGAGAACATGGGCAGACGCAGCTCGCCCAGTTTCACGGTGCGGCCCAGCGTAGCGGTTAGCTGCTTCTCAATCGCAGGGCGAAACGTGTTGGCGTTGACGAAGACCGGAATCAATGCGGCGATCGCGACGACGATCGCGACCACGGCCAAGAGAATTTTTGCCCAGCGCTTCACGAAGACCTTTCCCTTAACTCATTTAAAAACGTCAACACACCTCGAAACGAGAAGTATATGACGAGTGGCCGAAGAATAGCAGTTTGGGCGCTGGGTGAGCGGCGAGATGAGCTGCAAGAAGAAGGTGGCTCCCCGGGCTAGATTCGAACTAGCAACCCTTCGGTTAACAGTTGAGGGGGGCTAAAATCTAAACGCCCTATCTGGTGTCGCTTACAAGAAACCGGGAGCCACCCTTTCCTTTCTTAACCGCACCCACTCGCGCACCCACGAAACTACTGGTTGAGACGATAAATGTCCACGAGAGATAGATGGCACCGATCCGCTGCTTGCAAAGCAAACAAGGAAACATCATGTGGTTGATTCTTCTAGCCTTTACCTATGTCACGTAACACGATTTTAGGGAGTGTTTGGAGCTTATCGTTCCAATTTTGTTCCCAAATTTCGGTCGATACAGCTTGTGAACACGATGTCATCCGGTGCGTCTGGATGCGTCAAGAGATCGCTCATTGCGCGCATCCCGTTCCTTGACTGACGCGTCCAATCGCCCTAAAGTCTGAATAGATGGTTCGCCCCCTGACATTCTTGGTGTTGGCACTCGCTGCGCTCTTCGCGTTGCAGTTCGCGGACTGCCTCGCCCCGATGTCCGCGGACCAGCAGATGGTCGAATGCTGCGGCTCAATGCCGTGCAATCAGGGGAACCAGGCCCACGATTGCTGTAAGACGATGGTCTCTTCGTCATCGCCCAGCGTCCTGCCGGTGGAACATGCCGCGTTAAATGTTCCTGTCACAGCCGTTGCGGACAGTCGCGCGGCACGTGAAATCGTCGTGGTTGCCAAGTTTTTTCCTCCAAGATTTGAGGTGCCGCAACATTCGCCTCCTGAGTTGTACACCCTCCATTCTTCTCTCCTGATTTAGATCGCCTCTGAGCGGTGCGCTGCCGCACCGCGTTCTATCTCTCTGTCTAAATCTGTTTTCTTGAACGGCCAGGCTTGTACGCGAGCGGTTTCGTGTATTGCACGCGCGCGCCCGGCCCAGAGACGCATTCCCAGGAGACGGCGATGTTATTCATGTTGCGAAGGAATGGCACGATCAGGTTCTTGTTCAGATTCATTTCGATTGCTTTGCCGGCGCTATCGCTTTCCGCCTTCTTCGTCACGGCGAGTTCCGCGCAGAACCCAATGCCCCGGGACGAGCCAACGGTGACACCACTGGCCGAGGTCCTGCAGGAAGCCGAGCAAAACAATCCGCAGATTCAAGCGGCCCGACAAGGGTGGAAGGCCGCGCAACAGGTTCCGACACAAGTCTCAACGTTGCCTGATCCACAATTTCAGCTGCAGCAAGTCAATGTTGGCAGCCCGCGCCCATTCGCCGGATATACGAACAGCGATTTTGCATACGTCGGCTTGGGTGTGTCGCAGGATTTACCGTATCCGGGAAAACTTCGACTCAAGGGCGAGATTGCAAAACGCGATGCCGACGTTTCACAACAACAGTTCGAATCTGTTCGTCGTTCCGTCCTTGCGAGTGTGAAAACTGCGTATTTCCAGCTTGCCTATCTCTCGAAGACACTCGGGATTCTCGAAAGCGACGGAGAACTTCTCGAGCAAACGGAGAAGGCAGCGGATGCCCGCTACCGCTCAGGAATGGGAACACAGCAAGACCTTCTTCGAGCTCAGCTTGAACAAACCAAGCTGCTCCGCGAAATCACCACGCACCACCTGGAAGTGGCCAAGGCGCAGGCTCAACTCAAAGAGCTTCTAAACCGCACTCAATCTTCACCGGATATAGAACCCGCGGATCTTTCCCAAACGGCGCTTCCCTACACTTACGACGAACTCCTGGCCGCGACGAAGACACACAACCCAGGGATCGCTGGTGCGGAACGGATGATTGAGAAACAGAAACTGGAAGTCGATTTAGCGCACAAGGACTTCTACCCGGACTTCAATCTCCAATCCATGTGGCAGCGAACCGATCCTGCGCAATATCGCGGCTACTACATGTTCAGCGTCGGCGTTCGCCTCCCCATCTATCGCGGGCGCAAACAGCGACCTGAACTCGCCCAGGCCGAAGCGGAGCTAGGCCGTTCTCACAGCGAACTCGAAGTTCAATCGCAACAGGCTGCTTCAGAACTCAAGGTCGCTTACGAGACTGCGCAAAAAACGGTGGAGCTGCTCAAAATCTACAAAGAGGGACTGCTGCCGCAGGCACGGGCCGGCTTTCAAACGGGCATCGCCTCGTATCAGAACAACCGCCAGGACTTCCAGGCCCTGCTGTCTTCGTTTCTCGATGTTCTTCATTTGGACGAGGAGTACTGGCAGAGCGTCTCCGAGCGCGAGACGGCTCTGGCACGACTCGAACAACTCACCGGCATCTCGCTGCACGACGATGGAGCAAAACAATGAAAACATACCGCACAGGATATTTGCTGGCCCTCATTGGAAACATCCTACTCGCGATCGTTCTCGTTGGGTTGTGGCTTCACTATCGCGCTGCCAAACCGATAGTCGATGCTCAAACCAACCAAGACAAATCCGCTGCGCAGGACTCCATGGGCGCTTCCACGCCGGCATCGCCCGCATCGACCGAAGCGCCTTTGGTTCCAGTGCAAATCTCGCCGCAGCGGTTGCAAACCATTGGTGTACAGACCGGCAGAGTCGAGCGCACTTTCATCGCCGACCAGATTCTCACGACTGGCAACGTCGCGGTCGATGAAACGCGGCTGGCCTACGTGCAGGTGCGGTTCTCCGGATACATCGAAAAGGTGTTCGCCGACGCCACGTACCAATACGTTCGCAAGGGACAACCGCTATTCACCATGTACAGTCCGGATCTCGTGGCAACTGAACGGGAATACCTGGTGGCCAAACAGAATCAGCAGCAAGTGGCACAGAGTTCGGTACAGGGTGTCGCCTTCAGCGCCGCGTCGCTCGTCGTCGCCGCTACGGAGCGTCTCAAGCAGTGGGGAGTTCCCCAAAAAGAAATCGAGCGCCTCGAATCCACCGGCCAGGTCCAACAGGAACTGGAAGTCGATTCGCCGGTCTCCGGTTACATCACCGAACGCAATGCTCTGCCCAGCGTTGCCGTTCAGCCGGAAATGCGCCTCTACACCATTGCGGATCTTTCGACCGTTTGGGTACAGGCACAGGTCTTTCAGAATGATCTCGAACGGGTAAAGATTGGCGCGCCCGCAACGCTCACCGTCAATACCTATCCCGGCCGTACCTTCGCCGGTCACGTGGACTTCATATACCCGCAAGTGGACCTGGAGACCCGAACGGCCAAAGTGCGCGTGATCTTTTCGAACCCCGCCTTGCAACTCAAGCCAGGAATGTTCGTCAACGTGAGTCTGAAAGTTCCGATGGGGAACCAGCTAGTTATCCCCGCAACCGGTGTCTTGCAGTCCGGCACTCGCGAGATTGCTTTTGTCGAACGTAGCGACGGTTATATCGAGCCGCGCGAGGTGCAGTTGGGTTTTCGCGTCGGTGACGATTTCATCGTGCTGAAGGGATTGAAAGTCGGCGAGCAAATTATTACTTCCGCGAATTTCCTGATCGACTCGGAGAGTCAGCTTCAGGCCGCGCAGGGATCGTTTGTTCCGCCCCCACCCGGCGCGGGCGCCACTCCTGCTACCAGCGCCTCGCAAGGAAATGTCGACTTGAGTTCAGATCCCAATCCGCCTCACAAGGGCGGCAATGTCTTTCACGTAAAACTCACGGATGCGACTGGCGCACCCATTTCCGGTGCGGAAGTCACCGTGACGTTTTTCATGCCGGCGATGCCCGCGATGGGCATGGCCTCGATGCGCACACCCGTGACTCTCAGCGACAAGGGCAACGGGCTCTATGAAGGTTCCGGACAACTCGAAAACGGCGGAACCTGGCAGGTCACAATTCTCGCCAAGAAGAATGGGCAACTCATCGCGACCAAGCAACTGAGCGTGAACGCCACGGGAGGTATGTAACGTGATCTCACGATGGATTGATTGGTGCGCGCAAAACCGTTTCCTCGTTTTCACGGGAACGCTCCTGCTTGTGCTCTCGGGAATCTGGACCCTGCGTCACATTCCGCTCGATGCGTTGCCGGACATTTCCGATGTGGAAGTCATCATCCACACCCCTTGGGCGGGTCAACCTCCCAGCCTGATCGAAGACCAGGTCACTTATCCGATCGTAACTACGCTTCTCGCGGCCCCGCACGTAAAGGCGGTACGTGCTCAAACCATGTTTGGCGATTCTTACGTCTTCGTCGTCTTTGAAGACACCGCGGACTTGTACTGGGCACGGTCGCGCGTCTTGGAGTACATGCAACAGATCACCGGTCGTTTACCCGAGGGAGTGCATCCCGTCATCGGGCCGGACGCAACCGGCGCGGGCTGGGTCTATGAATACGCGCTCGTAGACCACAGCCATAAGCGCAGTCTCGCCGATCTACGCAGCCTTCAAGACTGGTATTTGCGCTACCAGCTTGAAACGGTTCCCGGAGTGGCCGAAGTAGCGACGATCGGCGGATTCGTTAAGCAATATCAGGTCAACGTAGACCCTGACAAACTTCGCGCTTACGGAATTCCTCTCGCAATGGTCATTGAAAAAGTCCGCGCCAGTACAAACGAAGTGGGTGGACGCTTACTCGAAATGGGTGGTGCCGAATACATGATTCGCGGCCTCGGCTATCTGCGTTCGTTGAGCGACCTTGAAACCGTTCCTGTGGCAACCAAGAACGGCACGCCTGTTCTTGTCCGTGATTTGGGGACAGTTACATTTGGGCCCGACATTCGGGAAGGCGTTGCCGAATGGCAAGGCGAAGGCGAAACCGTTGGTGGGATTGTCGTAATGCGCGACGGTATGAACGCCCTCACAGTCATCAACGGCGTTAAGGCGAAACTGTCGGAAATCAAACCTTCACTGCTACCGGGCGTGGAAGTGGTCGCAGGATACGACCGCTCGGGACTGATTCACGCCTCGATTGAAACGTTGCAACGCGACTTGCTCGAAGAAGCGATCATCGTCAGCATGGTGATTATTATTTTTCTCTTTCACTTCCGATCGGCGTTGATCCCGATTCTGACTTTGCCCATCGCCGTGGTCGCAGCCTTTATTCCGATGTACTACCTTCACGTCACGTCGAACATCATGTCCCTCGGCGGCTTGGCTCTCGCGATCGGCGTCCTCGTGGATGCGGCGATTGTCATGGTCGAAAACGGGTACCGACAGCTTTCGGAACATCAGTCCGCTCAATCCGAGCCGCTTGCTGAGCCGCTGAGGCGGAAGATCCTGCTGGATTCCGCAAAACAAGTTGGACCGGCGATCTTCTTTTCGCTGGTGATTATCGTGGTTTCCTTCTTGCCTGTTTTTATGTTGGAAGCGCAGGAGGGACGCATGTTTCGTCCCCTGGCCTGGACTAAGACGCTGGCCGTTGGCTTCTCCTCCATCCTCGCGATCACGCTTGTGCCCGTACTCATGATTCTATTGATACGCGGACGTCTGATACCAGAATCGCGAAATCCCATTTCAAGAATCACTCAGGCTGTCTATTTGCCGGTTCTGCGGCTCTGTTTGCGTTTCCGCAAAACCACTTTACTGGTCAACCTGCTCTTTCTCGTCGTCACGCTGCCGCTCGCGTTTCATATCGGCAGCCAATTCATGCCGCCCCTCTATGAGGGTTCGGCTCTCTACATGCCGACAGCATTACCTGGAATTTCCATCGGACAGGCGTCGCAGTTGCTCCAGGAACAGGATCGAATCCTTCGCACTTTCCCGGAAGTCGAGACGGTCTTCGGTTCCATCGGACGATCCGACAGCGCGACCGATAACGCTCCTCTCGATATGTACGACACGACCCTCATGCTCAAGCCGCGCAGCGAGTGGCGGCCGGGGATGACCTACGAAAAACTCATTCAGGAAATGGACGCAAAACTTCAGTTTCCCGGGCTCTCCAATACCTGGACCATGCCGGTCGAAAATCGCCTCGACATGGAATTGACCGGCATCAAAACGCCACTGGGACTAAAGATTCAAGGACCGAACCTGGAGGGCATCCAGCAAGTCGGAGCGCAGGTGCAACAGATCCTAACCGCAATTCCCGAGACGCGCTCCATCTTCGCGGAACGCGTTTCGCAAGGTTTTTATTTGAATGTTGAAGTGAACCGCGCGGAAGCGGCTCGTTATGGCCTCACGATCGCGGACGTACAGCAAGCAGTCACGTCGGGAATCGGAGGTGGAATGGTTGCGGAAAACGTGGAGGGCCGCGAGCGGTATCCCGTGAATGTCCGGTACAGCCGCGACTTCCGGGATAACGTTGAGGAACTCGGGCGCGTCCTGATTGGCACGCCGACTGGCGCGCAGATTCCGATTTCCGACGTAGCGAAAATCTCGTTCTCTCGGGGACCCTCCATGATCCGCGACGAGGACGGTGCGCTGACTGGTTACGTGTACGTCGATCTCAACACCAAAGACTACGGTGGGTTCGTCACCGCCGCGACGAATCTGCTCAAGCAGAAACTGGCCCTGCCACCGGGCTTTACCTACAAATGGTCGGGGGAATACGAGTTTGAGTTGCGAGCCAAAGAGCGCCTGCAGCTCATTCTGCCGATCGTCTTTTTTGTGATTTTCCTACTGCTTTACTTGGTGTTTCATTCCGTCGCGGAGGCTGCTGTCCTCATTTTCCCGACGATCTATGCACTGACCGGCGGCTTGATTCTGCAGAAACTGCTCGGGTACAACTTTAGCGTCGCGGTGTGGGTCGGTTACATCGCTCTGTTCGGAATTGCCGTTGAAACGGGCGTTGTCATGGTCGTGTACCTTCACGAAGCGCTCGATCACCGTCTCAAGTCCGGTGCTCCTCTGCGTCACGAAGACATCGAAGCGGCGGTCATCGAAGGGGCCGTCCACCGCCTCAGGCCAAAATTGATGACCGTATGCGTTGTGCTCGCCAGCCTGATCCCAATTTTGTGGGAAACCGGAGTGGGCGCAGACGTCATGAAGCCCATCGCTGCGCCCATCGTCGGCGGCATGATCAC
>Ga0209006_10006729_pt1 | contig 10384 bp, 10 predicted proteins | sample JacPin_JW_Ref_O2_FD_188567 | JGI IMG/M metagenome (GOLD analysis project Ga0209006, IMG submission 188567) | Forest soil microbial communities from Algoma, Ontario, Canada - Jack Pine, Ontario site 1_JW_Ref_O2 (SPAdes) (version 2) | ecosystem: Environmental > Terrestrial > Soil > Boreal... | reverse complement strand
CACCTTCCTACTACCTTTTCCTCTATACACCGGACGTAGACACGGTCTTCAACCGCGCGGTAGCTGCCGGTGCCCAGGTCAGCATGCCGGTAACCGACATGTTCTGGGGCGATCGCTACGGCAAGCTCACTGACCCTTTCGGCCACAGTTGGGGGGTAGCCACACACGTCGAAGACGTCTCCCCCGACGACATGGCCCGCCGCTCCGCCGAGTGGACCGCCAGCATGAGTAAAGCCGCCGCAGCCACCGCGGGCCCAAGCTAACCCTTTCTATCGATGTAGCTCGGGGCGAGGCTCTCGGTCTAGGCAGTCGCGTGCCGCGCCCCCCTTCGATCAAGGTTCGATCCACTAGGGCGTTGCCATTTTTGTCTCTGGCAGTTCCCCACCATTTTGCGTAGAGAAGCTTCATCCACTAAATTCTCGGCGAACGACCCAATCCCCGACCAAAAAAACGGCTGGAGCGGCAACATCAAGCTATGGTCAGAGATGTGGACTACCGATGGCCGTTGCCGTCAGGTTCCCGTCCATTCAACCAAATAGCCACTCGAGAAATGTCTTTCGACGGCGGGGCGCCCAGCCCTGTTTTTTTGAGGGTGGATCCTTGGCCACCGATCGCGCTGGCCCGCGCTCGCCCGGCTGCCAATACCCATAAACGCATCTGGTGCCACGCCGCGAGCAATCATGCGTATCGTGAATAACCCCATCGATCACCGCGGTCAGATGTTTCGAGACGCTAACCACCAATCGCCCGGCCGGCAGTTCGTCGCCACGCAAATGCACGGTGCATCCCGAACCGATCTGCATCGTCGGCGTCCACACCCAACCCAGAGATTTCATGACCCGTTTGATCGACGTTTTATAAACGCCCGTTCTGGCGTTGCTCTTTCCACGTTTCCGTTTGCCCGTGCGTTCGTTGATCGCCGCACTGTTCACCAGATCATAGATGTACTGATACGACCGCCCGGTCGCAATCGCAATGGCCCGAACTACACAATCGCCGGCCTTGCCCCTGTAACCGGCAGCCAGGCGCCCTCCATCATCAAACTGAAAGTGTCGGCCCATATCTCTTTTGGATCGTCCCTCGCCATGATATCTATTTTTTGCCCGCGCCTCGGACAAAGGGTCGTTTTTTGCCCCGGAACAGCCAGATGAACAGACAGATGAACAGACACATGAACACGCCGCTGAAAATTTCCCTGGCACCTGTCGATCGCGTTCCAGAATGTTCAGGCCTTCTTCGACAAGCCGTGCAGGAGGCACGGTGCCAGTCTTCTTGGATGGGCGTGGCAAGGACGACATCAAAACGTAGGGGGCCCAGCAGGTTCTCTAAACTAGCGTTGAACTCCGGCGGCAAGCTCCCCCGGCATCGTCGTATGTATCCAGGCCTCTGCGGCAATGAGGTGCAGCACAAAACCGATCCAAAACGCGATCCCGAAGAATTCCCGGGGCGTCAAACCAGTCAGAGGGCTGGTTGCAAAAAACACTCCCACGATCGGCCGAATCGCAGCCACGGCAAGCCCAATCGAAAAAGCCCGAATCATCCACTCGCGGTGCAAGGCCACCTCTCGCCGCCGGATATGCCAAAACGCTTTGCACAGCGCAAATAAAAAAAACGTCCCAAACAAACTAGTCGCCGCCGCCTGATTCACTCCGCCAATCGCCGGCATCCCGAAGCTCATCACCAAAGCCGAAATTCCAATCACCAATCCGCACACCACAAAAATACGCCCGCTCAGACGATGCCATCCGAGGTGCCGCGCGCGAATCCGTGAACTGAACTGCAGCGGTCCCAAAATCATGAAAAGCATCCCAGGCACAATATGCACCAGCGTAAGAATCGCATGCCGCGCAAACAAATCATCTAGTGCGGCGAGCTGCGCCAATCGAGGACTGGAGGAAACCGCGGGTGGACGATAGCCATGTGCCACGATCGGCAGGAGATGCAGCGTCCGCCGCACCCCGATGGCCACTCCGACAAGCGCGAGGAAAACTACAGCGCTCCATAGCGCCCGCTCCCTGCCAATTCCTCGCCTCATACCTGCTACTACGTTCTGTTGGCCTGCGGGCTTTCAACAGCGCACACCATAACACGCATTGTTTTCGGAAGCTGCCATTCCCTGGGAATCGGCTGAGAAGGCCGCGGCGGCCAGGGACCCAGCCACTCTAGGTCATTTCGACGCCGAAGTGGGATGCCACCACATCTTCAAGTTCATTCACAGAATCGCGCACCGTCGAAAGCATGCTTTCGCGCGCCGGTTCGCTGAGCAGCTTCGCGACTCGGAACATATTCCAGGTTGCTTTGATCTTCAAGCGCAGGTCGTTCAGAAGATCAAGAGCATGAGGTTTGCCGGAAAACGATTCCCGGCCCAGAGCCGCTTGCAGACTGTCGGCAAGTCTTTCCAAGTTTCTTAGACGATTCTCCAGCTCAGTTTCCGGTGCGGATACATCTATTTGCGTTGATCTAGTTTGGCTTCTCGCTTCGGTTCTGGCAATCCCAGCAACGGCGCGTTCTAAGCCCATAAACATCCTCCTCGGCCAGCATTCTCATCCAGCGTGGGTTGTCCCATCTCCGCGTGGCCGGGCGTCGACTACAACCGCAACATCGCTGCCAAGAACCGTATTTTCTGGAAGCCTATGAGGAAAAGCGACTTATTAGATGTCTGGTAGAGACATCTGCGAAATACAAACGTACTAGTACTGGAAAAATGTTCACCCTATCGCTGGAGAGGCTCGTCTTTCCTCCCCTGGTGAGCTGTAATCCCTGATGGTTTCAGGCGCGGAGAGTGCCTTCCAAGCGTGGGGTTATGCCTGGTGGGATAGCGCAACCTCGTGGTGCAATTCCCTGGATTTCTCGCTACTCGGCTCTCGCCACGCGCCGCCACGATCCAGTGTGCTAGCATGCTCGAGCCTTGTCCGAGAAAGCTCAGAAGAACAACTTGTGGTTCTCCGTGGTGGTCCTTTTCGCCATCAACATCCTCAATTTCTACGACCGCCACGTACCCGGAGCCCTGGTCGAACCCATGCGCAAGGAATTCCATCTGAACGACACGCAGATCGGCCTCCTCGGCAGCGCCTTCATCTGGATTTACGCCATCGTCGGCGTGCCCCTCGGCCGCTTCGCCGATTCCGGGAGCCGCAAAAAGCTCCTCGCCTGGGGCGTCGTCATCTGGACCGCGCTGACAGCTTCCGCCGGGCTCGCCAACACCTACGCGCTGCTGCTGTTCTCGCGTGTCGGCGTGGGAGTCGGCGAAGCCGCCTGCGCTCCCACTGCGACCAGCTGGCTCGGCGACCTTTTCCCTCCCGCCAAACGCTCTCGCGTCCTCGCGCTCTTCATGCTCGGCGTCCCGGTTGGCGGCGCGCTGGGCTATTTCTTCAGTGGTCCACTAGCCGAAGCCTACGGCTGGCGCGCCGCGATGGTTTTTGCCGCTCTCCCGGCGTTACTCCTCGTTCCGGCTTTGCTCATGCTCCAAGAACCACAACGTGGCGCAAGCGAACTCCATCCGCTACCGCCAGCGCGTGCCTCCATGTGGAACGTCCTGCGCATCCCGACGCTCTGGTGGATCATCGCGTCCGGCGCACTGCTAAACTTCAATGCCTACGCCTTCGCCACATTTTTGCCTGCGTTTCTCAGCCGCGTCCACGGCCTCTCGCTGGCGAGATCGGGCGTCGCCACTAGCATCGTCTATCTGGCCGGAGGCGTCTGCGGCGGAGCCATCGCCGGCTACCTTGGCGATTCCATCGTTCACCGCCGCAAGGACGGCCGCTTGCTCTCTGCCGCGGTCCTGGCCTTAGCGGCAATACCCTTTGCCTGCGCAGGAATCCTGCGACCGGCCGGTTCTTTGTATCCGGCCATGGTCTTCCTCGCGCTGACCTACGCTTCTCTCGCGACGTACTATGGCCTGGTCTACTCCGCAATCCAGGACATCGTTCCCCCGAACCAGCGCGGCTCGGCCATGGCTATCTATTTCATGGCCATGTACATGTGCGGAGCCTCGTTCGGTCCGCTTCTCACCGGCAAATTGAGTGACGTCCTGGCCCACCGCGCCGCGGCGCTGGCCGGCTCCACAGCGGTTACAGAAGCTTTCCGCGCCACCGGCCTTCAACAAGCCATGCTGATCATCCCGGTTCTGTGCGCAGCGCTATCCCTGGTGCTGTACATGGGCTCGCGCACCATCACCCGGGACATCGCCAAGCGCGAAGCGGTCGCTCACCTGGCGACGGCGGACGCGTCTTAGCTCCTGACCGCTAAAGGGAGCAGATAGAAGGTTCCGGTAGATTGAACAAGGTAGAATGGACGTGTGGGAGAGCCATGAAATCCGTTAAACAAGAAAACAAAAAGACCGATGAAAAGCCGTCTCGCTCGAAATCCATTCGGAGCGAGATCATCGCCTGGATGTGGGTCGTGCTGATCTTCCTGCTGATCAACGGAACGCTCGGCCAGGCTCGCGTGATTCCCTCGGGGTCCATGGAAAACACGCTGCTCATCGGCGACCACCTCATTATGAGCCGCATCGGCTATGATGCCGGCGTGCCCTTCACGCGCTGGCACCTGCCGCTCTGGCGCAATCCCAAGCGCCAGCAAATGGTGATTTTCACTCCGATTGTGGCCGAAGAAACCTCGGACATCATCAAGCGCGTCATCGGCCTTCCGGGAGAAACGCTGGACATTCACGATGGTGCCGTCTGGATCAACGGGCAAAAACTCCCCGAGACCTACACGACCGGCCCCAGCGAGAGGTATAGCATGCACACGCCCTACAAGATCCCGGACAACTGTTATTTCGTCATGGGCGACAACCGCGGAAATTCCTACGACAGCCGCTTCACTGGCTGTATCCCGCGCAACCACATTATCGGCACACCCGTGATGATCTATATGTCGCTGGAAGCTTCGCCCGATGCCTGGGAATCCGGCCAGTTCCGCGAGCGCTTTTTCGCCTACGCCAATGCCCTGCTCCATCCCGGCACGGTGCGCTGGAGGAGACTTTTCAGGACCTTTTGAAACGCGCTTGTGCCGCTGGAGGCAAGCTCTTTAAGGCTTGCTCGAGGAAAGTGGATAAAATGAGCGAAACACCGCAGCAATACTCTCTGCGCATCATGAAAATGATCGAAGGGAAGGATCCTTTCAAGACCCAGTCGGCGACGCCCAAGAAGCTTGAAAGTCTCTTGAAGAGCGCGCCATCCCGCAAACTGTGGAAACGCTCCGCTCCGGACAAATGGTCCGTCGCCGAAATTCTCGCGCATCTTGCGGATACGGAAATTGTCGTCGGCTGGCGCATCCGCTCGATCCTCGCGGCGCCGGGAACGCCCATTCAGGCATTCGACCAGGACGCCTGGGCGGCTGCCGGAAACTACGCAAAGCGCGATCCGCAGAAGAGCATCGAGCAGTTTCGCGCGGTCCGCCACGCCAACCTGGCGCTCTACAAATCACTCGGCCCCGATCAATGGAAGCATTTCGGCGTGCACGCCGAGCGCGGCGAAGAGAATCTCACGCGCATCCTGCACATGATGGCCGGGCACGACGTCAACCACATTTCGCAGATCGAAAAAATCCTCGCAAAGAAAAAATAACCGTTCACCGCTTGCATGCCGCGCGAGCGCCGCTTTTCATTCATCGCCCCGAACTTGCCACCAAGCAAGCCGCGCGAATTCGGCCGATTTTTCGGAACCGTGATCGCTATACCAATTTCTCCACGCCCGAGGATCGCCGGGAACATTCGCATCGGTAATTTCGCGCAACACCAGGTAAGACCAATTCTTCATCTGCGGGCTTGTGCCTGGATCCGCGACCAGATCAAGGAATTTCGGCACCATGCGCATACGCTGCAAGCGCGTGAAATTTCCACAATCGGAAAGGTTGCATCCGGCGCGCTCACGAACGTTGTTCGATGGATCTTCGGTGAACGATTCGAACAGTTCGTCAAGGGCCTGGTCCTTCCCTAGATAGCGCATCCCTTCAACGGCCCACTGCCGCACGCTCGCGTCCGGATCGTGCTTCGCGTAGTCGAGAAGTACGGGATGAATTCGATCGTAGGCAATGCCGCGCCCGGCCAGCATGCCGAGAAAATAAACGGCCGCCGGGCGATAGGCGAGATCCTTCTTCGCGCGCTCGATCAACATTTCCGCGGCTTGTTCATTTTTCTGCCAGCCGTCCAAAGTCAGATTGATGTCCCCGCTGGCGTAGCGCACCCGTAGGTCGCTTGAGAATTCCGAGCGGCGCTCGAGCTCCTTCATGTGGTCGGTCAAGCGGATGTGGCCGACCCAGCTTGCAACCTGCTTTTCGAACAGATCGAGAGAGCGCTGATCGTGGCCGATGGCGCGTTCGAGTATTTCCTCCGCTTGCTGTTGAGCAGGCAAAGCGAGTACGCGCTCCGCGTCCGCGTCGGTCATCGTCGTTCGGGCCATGTGAGGCATCGGAACATCGTTGGCCGTCGCCGCCACGCGCTGTCCGTTTGCTCGCGCTTTGTTCGCCTGCGATGCGCTGGCCACCGACTTCAAAGTGGCGAATCTCCAGCCCTGCCACGCAAACATTCCAGCGACGCACAAGGCGAAGACGGCCATCGAAATAGCTGTCGACACGCGCGACGGGGGCCGCGATGAATTGAAAAGGGGCTGCCCAGGCTGCGGCGGCGGGCCGTAAGCCCTATCCAGCTCGACATGCGTGTCGACTTTCAGGCCAGCGAGGGTTTCGATTTGCGAAACGATCCAGCGGGCTTCCTGGCGGCTCGCGATTTCATCAGCAAGTGTGATGCGGCGCCCCTCCTTGGTGCGCAGGCGAATCGCGTACATGGACTGCCCTTGATTGGCACCCTGCTGCGCGCTGGTAACGGCCACAATGGCGTCGATCTCCGAGAAGGAAAATCGTTTCGTCGAGCCCACGCCCAGCACGCGCGCAGTCGAAGTGAGTTCGCCGTTGCCGACGCGAATCCGTGAAGTCCCCAGAACGACGTGAAACACGGCGAAGATCATCAGTACATCGAAGAAACCGAACACCACCGGGAAAAACCACGGAGCGCTCGAACGAAACAGAAAATACACGACGACCGTCCAAATCGCAGTGAAGATAAGAAGAAACAGCGCGCGGGAAGGAGTGCGAAAAGCGGGAAAGTAAAACTCCGTCCCGCCGCCCTGTGAAGAAATAATGACTTTCGGTTGCGCGGGAGCCGCAACGGGAGCGGCATTCGAATCACTCGAAAATCCGGCGGCAAAGCCGAAAGTTTCCGAGGAAGGGTCAGCCGGCCTCTCCTCCCCGGAGAAAGTTGTCTTGAACACGGGCAATTCGAAATCGTCGGAGTAATCAATTCCAGGCAGATCCGCCTGCGCGTGGAGAAGCCAAAGGACCTGGTCCGACGAATTGTCCTGATTGGTGACGTAAGCGTCGGAGGGCATGGCGAAATCCACCGGAATCGTTCTGCCGAACGGCTCCATGCCCATGGCGCCATACGGAACGTTTTGTTCCGTCTGCCACAGCACCGTCTCGGACGTCGAGCGGCTGTCTCCCGAACCGGTAGTCATGCGTCGAAGGCACGAAAGACGGAGGTCGACGCCGTGAGCGGCGTTGCGATCGAGTTGGAGATGAATCCTTCCCGCGAGGCGGCCGCCGGGAGAGAACGGCAGCGAGTAAAACTCAAAATAGGTGTTGCCAAAGCGCCTGCGACGAAGCGTGGCGCGCAAGGCGACCACGAAAAGAATGACTCCCACGAGAGCGAATCCCAGAACCAGCAAAGCCCGCGGATCATTGCGGCGAGCGAGCTGCGGGACGGTGGTGACGGCCACAGGAATCATCACCATGTTCGAGAGGATACAAACCACCCACGCGGTAATTTCGGTTTTCTTGCGCTGGTTTTCCGCCTTGCGGCTGGCCCAATCCGTGCGCCACAACCACGGCGAGGCGGGATGGGCTTCTTCGATGGCCGCCTGGGTCTTCAACCGGCCATAGCCAGCCAGCGCCACGAACAGAAACCCCGCGCCAATCGCAGAAATAAAAAGTGCGATCGCGGCGCTGGCGATCGTGCTGCTGGTGCTCTGATTGCGGCTGTTTAGAAGAAACGTAAACAGAGAAAGCAGTCCCGGGACGAGAAACATCAACCCGAAAAAAACGAAGAAAACGGCGGCACCTTTGGACGGCTTGGTCACACAACAATTTTAGAAGTTATTCCCGCGGGCCAAATGGCCCTGAAGTACTAGCTTGTTCTTGTAGTTACAACTGAACCGGCGGACCGTCCGACGGCGTTCCGGCAGCAAAATCGCTCAGCGGGAGGCCGCGCCCTTGGGTTTGGCGAGGGCCGGGAAAGCGCCGAGTTGGCGCAACAGCCCGAGGGCATCCCAGATGATATTGGAGTCGATAATTTTGCCGTTGGCGAGGTAATGGATGGTGATGCCTTCGATGGAGACTTTTTTAAGTGTGGGGCGGACTCCCATGAACTCCCCTTTATGCGTGCCGGAGATCGTCCAGGAAGCTACGAATTTGTCCTTTTCGGCGACGGTGTCCTCGACGACGAAGCGCAGATCGGGAAAGGCAGCCAGGTACATGGCGACCTGAACCTTGTAGGCTTCCGGGCCGACGGAGGAACCGGAAGAGTTGCTGTCGCGCACGGCGTGGCTGGGAGAAAGAAGATCACTCACCACATCGAGTTTGCGTTTGTTCCAGACCTCTTCGTACAGGCGACGGACGATGGCCTTCGCGTTGGCGTCGACGGACATACGGCCTCCTTCGCTTGGATGATATTGGGCGGCTAGAGATTGGCCTGCCCACGGAGCGCAGGGCTGCGGAAGCTCACGGGCGCAGGACTTCGCAGAGGGTACTCCCAAGAAATGCACTTTGCAATGCGGTTAGCAGAAGCCCCGAGGGACGGTGGTTTGTCTTGACGCTTGAGGAGCACAGCACCTAGCAAACACAGAAGTCTTTTGACAGCGCCCGCCGATTTGCATACAGTGCCGCCAACAGTAGCCGGGAACCACATTTCGGACGGAACGTTTGTATTTTGTGCGGCGTTTCCGAAGACAACGAGCGTCGATCGCTTAACTGGTTACCGGTATCCCCGGAGCGATTCGCAAAGAAGCATCAAACTTTTCAAAGGGGGAACATTGATGAAAGCAAGAAACAGAATCCTTCGTCGAATAGGGTGGTTGCTGGCGTTATCGGCCATGCTGATTCCCGCAGGACCTGCGTTCGCACAAGAAAACAACCGCGTGCCGGCTGTTTTTTTGGGTGGATTCATTTTCATCTTTTGCATTATTTTTCTGGTGGCCTACGTGTATCACGCCCTGGCGCTGCAAACGATCGCCACGAAGACCAACACGGAAAACCCGTGGTTCGCTTGGATTCCGATCTTGAATATCATTCTGATGCTGAACATCGCCAAGAAACCTATTTGGTGGCTCATTCTGTGCCTAATTCCTCTGGTCAACATCGTCGTCATCATCATCGTCTGGATGGGGATTGCGGAAGCCCGCAACAAACCCAACTGGTGGGGCATCTTAATGCTGGTTCCGCCAGTAAACATAGTCGTGCCGGGCTACCTGGCTTGGTCGGACTAGTTTGCTGAGTTTTTTGAAGCCGGCTTTACCGGGAAGACTCCCCCGATTTGGCTGCCCTTTCGATCCGAAACGTGAAACAGCCGGCGGTCGTGCTGTGCACTTGCAGGTAGTCAATTTCTGGATGGGCGAAAAGATTCTCGATAGCTGGTGCGAACCGGCCGTCGATTACATATTCTTGCGCCACCAGCCGGCGGCCATGCGCGTAGCCTTCGAGAGTGCGCGGGCTGCTGGCTAACTCTTCCGGAAAACCGCCGTCTTCCGCATAACGGGAGCAAGGCTCGGCGTGAACATAAATCGGCCCGGGTTGGGGAAGCGCTTCCACGCCGCTAAAGCGATCATAGGTGAAGAGAATTCTCTGAGCATGTCCGGGCTCGATGGTTCGCAGGCAGTGGCGGCACGGAGCGGCGTCTGTTCCCACTTCCGCGTGTGCCGGAAATCCGTAACCTGGCGCGCGCAGCGTCGAGCGAACGGCTTCGGCGACTTCCGTTGGTATGGCTACGATTCGAACGGGTTTCATGATTTGATTTTTGCCTCTCCTCGATGATTTAGAGCGGCCGTCGGCCGGATCTCCATGCGAGAAATATTGCAACAGATCTTGCCGAGGCTTCTATCCGGTTTCGGCTGTCGAACCCGTATCAGGAATGGCCGGAAGGTTTTTCCCGGGCAGATGAACTTGCGATCTGGCACGGCTTGACGAATTTATGGCCTGCCTGCCGTTTCTGAGGTTTCTGAGGCTGTCGAAGCTGACCGCCCCGGCACAGTCGTCAAGCGCTTGCTCGACTCACTCGAGATGCCGACCGGTCAAAAAAAACCGGACGCGAAACCGACGTCCGGGGGACCTGCTC
>Ga0209006_10006727_pt1 | contig 10386 bp, 12 predicted proteins | sample JacPin_JW_Ref_O2_FD_188567 | JGI IMG/M metagenome (GOLD analysis project Ga0209006, IMG submission 188567) | Forest soil microbial communities from Algoma, Ontario, Canada - Jack Pine, Ontario site 1_JW_Ref_O2 (SPAdes) (version 2) | ecosystem: Environmental > Terrestrial > Soil > Boreal... | reverse complement strand
GTGTGGCATTCAGCCTTGGAAGTTTGGGAATTTTCGTTTTCTATTGGAATATCAGGGATTGATATTTTTTTTGCTCCTATATAGAAAGGCTCCGCTGCCAGTTTGACACCTCATGCAATATGGGGATGATGACAGCCGTATGTATTTACATCCATCCTGAGGTATTGATTCCGTTTTCCGGTCCAGCTTCACCGATCTCGTGTTCATTACAGTAATGGTTCCAAGATTCACGAGCAGGTCTTCACACGAGGGGTCTTATTTGCTTAAATCAAATCGCATCGCAAACGCACCGTAATCTCCGCCCAATATTGTTACCGATCCTCATACTTGACCCTGGGTCCGTCAATTGGAAGTCAGCCTTGCTGTAGCGCAAACCTATCAACAACCATACTCGCAGTAAGGAGTGTTTCTTAAGCCCAAATTTCTCGAACTGTCGTGGGTCTTTCAATAAAATCATCTGGACTCCTCATTAAGTTCTGCTCAAGGTCGTTCATCTCGGTCCAGTTCTATCCATCAAGGATCCGTTTCGCAGCTACCAAACCCATGAGTATAAATGCTCAGTAATTCCCCGATAACCGGAGTAGCAGAGCAACGATGAGACAAGCGCCTCCCAACGTCGTTCTTCATACTGAATACCGATCACGGCTATACGCAACGCCTCAACGACGAAGAGAAACGACGACGACAGCTCCAAGCACTAGCTGGAGGTGGAACTACTCCATTAAATATTATTCCCTGCTGCGTGAACAAGGGCTAAAACGGCGACGGCGCTGTTGCCGACATTACCATTTTAGTATACCTTACTTCTCACCTTCTGGTATTCTACGGTAATATTTCCTTCTTGCAGGCTTCCCGCGAGGTATTACATTGTATGTTCGTGTTCATGCTTCTCCATTTCTCTATTTAGCACAAAGCCCGATCGGCATGCCCAAAGTGGATTAGTGTATTTGTATATATTTACTGCGGCGCATCTCTCAAAGGACCGTCTTGTATTCGAGCAAGGAACGACGCAGGGCCTGGCCCTCGTGCGATATTATGCCTTTGAATATCAACGTGATAAGGTCCATCTACCGTTCATATTGAATACTGACGATATGTACGTACACGCAGGATCTAGCCGGAGTCAAGGTACTGCTCGATAAGCTCAAGTCATCGCAGGCGTGGCAAGAATCCCTTGTGCTGCCAACCACCGAAGCCAGCCAAGAGGGCAAATCAAATGATACACATCTAGAAGATAGCAGCAAATCCACCGAGGTCGGAACATCAACAGGTTCCGTTGCGGCTTTGTTGTCTCAGCTCCAACCTTCGATCAATGTGCCAAGCGCTCTCACGGATCCACCAATTAGACTGTCATCCAAACCCTCGGTTGAACAGTCTCATATTTCGCAACTGACTGCAGATGTGACAACGAGGCGGCCCCGGATTCAAGATTCTAGGTCGATGACTTCTCAGCAGGCGCTGCCTCACTTGTTGCAACTGGGTGGTGATCCCATTGTCATTGCGATAATAAATCAAGTGTGTTTTTGTATTATTTGCGTCGGTATGACGCGCGTTATATTACCCTTTATATACAGATGAAGCAGGAGCAAGCGGAATTGGAACAGAAGTTATGGTCGGAAAGACAAGCTATCCATAAGAAGCATGAAGATAAAGTGAAAGTTTCCAGGACAAAGTAACCCATATATTTCTCTCGTTCTTGAGATTTTGAATATCTTTTTTTATATTCAAGAGCTAATATGATCGGGACAGGCCTAACAAAGCACGAGGCTGATGTTTGTTTCAGCATTGTACTTTGGTATTATACTGATATAACATTGATACATAGATGCTATCGGACTCTTTTCAAAGAGAATTGCAGGAATTTGATGTTAAGCGAGTCCTCCCGGCGTGGGATGGGCTGATAACGAAACAGCAAAGTACACTTGAAGGCCAAGGTGTACCCGGGATGTTTATAACCACCGCAGGTGTTGACAGAGAAGTAAGGTTTTCCTTTTTTTTTTTCCGTATCCATCATAATATTGTTGATGTGCAGAGGCAACAAAGGATGATCAAAATTCTTGAAGGAATTATGGAGTGATTCTGATTACTTATAATCTCAGCATCGTGTGGGTTGTTCTTTCCAGGCCATCAAGAGATAAGTAGGTGGTTAGATGGAGGGCGGAGGACTTTATTCGCTTGGAAATTGAAACCGGCGGACCGGTGGTCAGATTGAATGCTATGGTAATATTAGATCTTGATGATTCAAATGGAAGGGCACATTCTCGAATTCTTTGCCCTACGCCATTTGGCCAAACCCAGAAATATATAAGTATTTGATTGATTTTTTTCTCGCAGTGTCTATCCTGCTTAGTACTGGTCAAAATCGAGCTCTGAGCTAGGTGTCGTGCGGTACAAGGTGAGCGCGGCAAACTCGCTTGACTTGGCACCTAGTACGGTTTAATTAGTATCATCACATCAGGGTCGAATACTCCGATACGCCGAACTTTTCAGATTCTACATATGCGTTCCGCGCCTCTCTTTCACTGTCTCTCAACATGCCTTACATCGATTTGATGTCTGCTGATGACTATGCTTCCATCTGGTACACAACCAACTCGCGCTTTGGCAACGTCGGGAGCTTTGATCCAGAAAAACCTACCATCGTCATGTTGCACCCCATGTTTTTGGACTCAACATGGCTTGATAGTCAGTTTGGTGATCCTCGCCTAGATTCAGGCTTCAACCTCATTGCATTCGACATGCGGGTCTGTGGGAGATCAACTTGTAGGCCCAGTGGTTTGCACGACAGTTGGGTGGAAGCCGCCGATCTCGCATTTATTTATCATGTCAGTCATCCTCTCATTCGTTCTACATCAGTCGAGCCAATATACTCCCTGAAACTGCAGGCTTTACACCTCCCTCCTGCTCATATCCTTGCTTTAGAAAACACATCAACAAACTGTGCAATTCGATTCGCCACGCTGTGTGTGAGCTTTTACTATTTGTTGATTGTTGGTGCTCAAACCATTCCAAGATTTCCGGAGTTGTGCCTGAGCCTGACACTGTGTAATATCCCTCCACCCACAGAGTGAGCATTTTCACAAACGAAGGTTGTTACCCACACTCATTTGATGGTTCCCGTTAGGCTGAAATGGGCCTTGACTGCGTATGATGAGATCCTGCAAGCTTTATGCTTTGCGCAAGATCTTGAGTCATATGAGCATGCTGCAATGGAGGCAGCGTCCTTTCTTGTTGGAAAGGTGAGCCGAACCTGTATGAGCCACCCCTTATAACATGTTTATTCGGTTCAGGATTGTGATCCAGATCTACAAGATGAAGTTTGTCTTGTTTGCACCACCAAGCCTTGCTATAGCTGATCGGTGAATTAGCTTATTGCGTATTGGGAAGTCAACATGCCACCATTCCGCCGGCAGCGTACTATTGAGGCAGCCCATGTGCTGATGAATGTAAGTAATCCTTGCTGCCTCCATACAATTTCATTCAAGTTTCTGTCAGAGAACACCTGTCAAACCCAATGTACTTGCCACAATCACCCAACCAGTCCTGATCGTCCAGGTTGGTTTCATTTTGTTCCGTTATACTTCCGTTACATTCTTGATCGTGACTAGGGAGAGCGATCTGAAACATGCCCTCTAAAATATGCGGAGAAATTTGCTGCGGAATTGGTCAACGCCGAAGGAGGGGCCATCCTCTATACCGTAAAAGGTGTCGTTGCCTTCAACAAGTGTCCTATTATGACTAATGGGGCCGTCGAAATCAGGTGCTTCAGGGTGCTTGAGTATTGTTGCGAGCAACGCTTCCATCACCAATCAAGTCTTCGTCAAGTTCATTTCGCGTTTAAAACCTCGCGCAAGATCAGATATTGTGCCGCCTAAAGTTCATCAAGAAGATCGCATGAAGGAAGCCTTAGCCCGACTCGCGGAATTCATCGGCGAACCCTCTATCGCGACACGGGATCCTAATTCTTCTCTTTCCTTTTCTTGCGTTACGTACGAGACATCCAAGAGCCAAACGGAGACCCTGTGGTTATACGGGAAAGATCAAACGATGGCCTTTTCGCCTCTGCAACCAGACGGCCGGCCGATACGAAAGTACGGACCTCACTTTCTGCTCCTTGAGCCGAGAAACATCATCTGACCTCCACACTTCCTCAAAGGTTCTCGGACAGAAAGCATCAACACTGGTTCTATGGGGAGCGTGATGGGCTATCCTACGCCGGTGGGCACACCGGAGCCGAAACCTCTTGACTAGCCAAGCTTACATATACTTCATCAGAGTCGCCACTAGCTACTGCACCGAAACGACACAAACGCGAAAAGCAAGAGCCGGAGCGACCGGAGCCATATCAACCGCCAGCTCCCGATCGGATAACTACTACCCAGGATAACAGGACGCGTAAGGTAGTTTATACTCCCAGTCCGATTGAAAAGATAGTTGTTAAGACTGCGGTGACGAAGGCGGTAGAAACCCCGGCACTGTTGCCTTTACGCTTGGTTTGACCAAGGGAAACTATGGACTATGGAGACCGAGAACAAGGAGATACCCGAGGACCCGTCACATTTAGGTATATCGATTTATTGCTTATTATTGGGGAAATATACGTAACGTATAGAAAGGAGAGAAAATCCGCAGAGAAAATGTTCATACTTTAGATGCTGCCCTCTGCCATTTTGGCTTTGTAATACCGAACCATCTCCTCAAGTCCCATCCTCACTGTCCACCGAGGCTCCCACCCGAGTGAAGTCTTGGCTCTTGTAGTATCAGGCCTTCGCTTCTGTGGGTCGTCAGTGGGAATAGGCTTATAGACAATGTCAACGCGTCTCGTTCGCTTGACTCCGTCCTCGTCTTGAACCTTTTCAACGATTTCGCGCACCAGTTTGGCAAAATCGCCGATAGTAAACTCGTCGCCGTTACCGATATTGACGGGTCGTGACTCATCAGAGTTCATGAGGGCAATTAGTCCGTCGACGAGGTCGTGGATGTATTGGAAGGAGCGTGTCTGTGTGCCATCACCATAGACAGTCATGTCCTCGCCTCGAAGTGCCTGCACGATAAAGTTGGAGACGACACGGCCGTCCGCAGGGTTCACTAGATTAGGAAAGTGGGGTTCAAACAAACAAAAGAACATGCATGCCAGCATCTTTACGTACTGCGGGGACCTGCATATCGGATAAATAATTGGATTTCTTTTTGATATGGGGAACGGAGCATTACCGTAGGTATTGAAAATACGTGCGACTCGAACGTCTACATGATCTTGTCTTTGGAAGCCATACGTCAAGGTTTCTGCCACACGCTTTCCTTCATCGTAGCAGGCACGTGGTCCAATGGGATTGACATGTCCCCAGCTCAAAAATGCAAGGATTAATATGATTTGTTACTCCAGTAAGACGAACTTACTACTCCTCCGTTTGAGGATGAATCTCGGGGTCACCATAAACCTCTGGATGGTAAATGGGACATCCAGGTGTTTGTGGAGTAACTAATACGTACCGGATGTACTACTGATAAGGAAACGCGCTTTGGTGCGTTTTGCAAGTCCTAACATATTGAGGGTTCCCATGAATGATGTCTTGATCGTTTTGACAGCGTTGAACTGGTAGTGAGGGGGTGACGCTGGGCATGCGAGATGATAAATTTCTACGGAGAGTCGTCATTATATGCCAATCTGATGATTATGGAACGTACGGTCACATTCGATCATGAAAGGTTCAACTACGTCATGTCGAACCATCTCAAAATTGGGATGGCCGATCCAGTGAGCGACAGTGGTTTTGGATCCGGTGAAAAAGTTGTCCAAGACGGTGACTTCATGACCGAGAAGCATCAGACGATCGACAAGATGAGAGCCGACGAAGCCTGCTCCACCCGTCACCAAGATGCGCATTCGCGCGGTAGGGGGAAGAAGTTTGACGGGAGGGAAACGAGAGAGCGTGGTGTACGATATCGAATGGGTATTTGGATGGTAGATCGATTTAGATTGATAAGCGGAATGGCCTTGAGTGAATCGGGCATGCTGTTCGTTTTCCTTAGCCTCTAGGTCTACGACATCGTCTGCAGTTACGACGTAGTGAGAGCGGAGGTACAGGGCTCGCAAGACTGAAAGAGGGACCTCGCAGTCGAAACCGAATCGATTAAAGCCGACGGTCGTGATCTCCTGACCGTTCTTGTCCAAAGTGCGGATCTAGGACAAGAAAGTGAGCGAGTAAAGGGCAAGAAAGAACTGCATCTGCTGGGTACGCAAACAAAATGGAATAAGGGTACTCACTGCGTCCGCCAGCGAGGGTGCCATTTTGTTAGGGAGATGAGGGGAATAAGATTGGGCCATTAAGGAGCCCTTTGAATAGGATTTAGGTTGATTACGTAAATAATATCCGCCATATTTCCCATCCGCATGCCGCGCACAGCAGCAAAGCCATTTGGCAAGTCAAGACACGACCCCCTTCATGTCCAGCTCAACAATGATGAACTCAACGCAAAATATGGTAGAATATCTCAACCAGGGAAGAGGCAAAAGTCGAGAAGAACCGATGCGGACGATGACAGCGGAGATGTTCGTGTTCCTCTCCTTCCCAAAGTCAGGAATTTGATCTTCGAATGACCCGAAAAAGTCGACTTTAGATCCTAAAACATCCAGGCGAATTTTTGAACTTGCCAGAGATCAACAGCAAGAGCTAGATATCTCGGGACATGATGGCCAGGACGATGACGATGCCGAAGCTCCATTTGCAGGTCACAGAACAAACAATTCCGATGACGAGGACGATTCGAACAGTGACGTTTATGGTGGAGATAGTGTCCAGGATGCAGATGAACCATTCGTGAGTGTCGGTAGTCGATGTAGATCCCTAGCGTCTGAAATCGAATATAGGAACTTGACGCAGGAGATTTAGAAACATTGGATACATTATTGCCCGCCAATTCCCACGAACGGAGAACCCTCGCCGATATCATATTCTCTAAAATCGAAACTGGAGACGTAGATAGCGCCGCACCAATCCACAAGGCCCGCCAAGGTTTGCATCAATATCTCTCAGCCTTTCTCGTGATTAAACAAACAGAACATAGACCAAGACAAACGTGATCCGGCACTCGGCCTGGACCCCAAAGTTGTGGAGGCATTCACGAAGTAGGTATTTGGCTTTTTCTCTCGTCAATGTCCATCTAGACATGACCACTTAACAGAGTGGGCACCTTTCTCCAAAAATACAAGTCAGGACCAGTACCGAAGATTTTCAAAGTCATCCCTTCTCTTCCGGCATGGGCTCGAATGCTCGCCCTGACCCATCCTGAAAATTGGTCGCCACACGCTTGCTTTGCTGCAACTCGAATATTTATTTCAAGCATGAAGCCCCCCCAAGCTCAATTATTCATAGAGGTTGTGCTTCTTGATGCCATACGAGAAGATATCTCGCAACACAAGAAACTCAACGTGCATTACTACGAATGCCTGAAGCGAGCATTGTACAAGCCGAGTGCATTTTTCAAGGGTCTGATTTTTCCCATGTTAGATGTGTGTGCAGTCATTTGTATCAGACGCGAAGAAATCAACTTACATAGTACTTGCTATTAGGGTGGCTGCACACTAAGGGAAGCTGCGATTGTCGCGTCCGTCCTTGCAAAAAAGAAGGTGCCTGTGCTGCACTCTTCAGCAGCACTCCTACGAATTGCAGAAATGGATTATACGGGTTAGGGTCACCAGCAGCCTCGACGTCTTCCCTTCACTAATCTGTTGCGAATCTTTCAAGGTCCAAATTCACTTTTCATACGGGTGCTTATCGACAAGAAGTATCAGTTACCATACAAAGTGGTCGATGCCCTTGTCTTCCACTTTATCCGTTTATCCAACACTTATAAAGCACGTAATCGTGGCGAGACAGATAAGTTGCCGGTTCTTTGGCATCAAAGTCTCCTTGCCTTTTGTCAACGGTGTGTAGATCCTTTTCGCGAGGATGGCTTCAAATATATGTCTCATGCTCATTCATGGGCTTGCAGGTATGCGTCAGACCTGACACCTGATCAGAAAGACGCCTTGCTTGATGTTGTACGTGCAACTCCACATCCCCAAATCAGTCCAGAAATTAGAAGGGAGCTGGTGACCTCAGTTGCTAGAGGAGAGCCCCGGCCTGATACGGACCATGATGTGATCATGTCATGACATTGTCAACTTACCTCATGGAACTCATCCTGAGCGCAAATGTCAAGACTACCGGTCAGTAACGTTTCAGAGACAGCAAAAACCCTTATCGGTGTAACGTCATCTTCCGGTCAATATGTAAAAAAATTTGAAACCATCAACTGTCTTTCGCATCCACTTACGAGGCTTCCGGTTATTTTCCACCAAGGCCGGGTTTCATCCGTCAAACTGATAGATACCGGAAATGTGATCGTTGTCGTCAATGAATCAGTTCATCTAATGGAGTTTCTCCTTCACGATTCGGCCGACCATTCCCGCTCTGAGTTTTACTCACAAGCTGATCAGAAAACGAGATATTCCGCGCTCTCATGTTTGACAGCAACCCATCTTATCACATCAGGCGTCGGAAGTGCAGACTGTTTTTTCTACATACCGTTACTGCGAACCCTGCAAACCTCTAGAAGATCAACCTGATGTTACGTGTCTGTGCGGCGGCCACACATATCCGATTTGTTGACGACGAGTAGGATCGCCCCTCAGCAGCTTCGGCAATCAAATAGTGTATGTATGTACCTACAAACCTGCACGTATATACAGATCTGTGGGGGCGATAACCAGGCTAACCGCAAGTCTATCAGAGTCAGGGCTCGAGGATATTGGGCTGTTTGTATCGGCTTCTTTTGTGCGGGCACCCGTAGGAGAGCCGAATCGTAGATGAGGATATCATCATATCTCCGGTCTCAAAAGCGTTTCAGATCCAGGTACATCCAAGTCAGATCCTTGATTCTGTCACTGCACAATTTACATCCGTTCTCTACATACTTAGCTGATGGTTCGGAATGTGCATGTGAGGTTTCACAGACGACAGGGACGCAGACATGATCCAACGGAGATACCTTCTCCATTGCATCCTGAATATCGGTCAACCACCATTTACCAGACATACCATACCCTTCCTGGTCATACTGGGACGAACTCATCTTCACTCACATTTTATTCCCTTCAGGTTCATCAGTATGACCTACCAACCACCAAGGTTGCCGAAGTCCTTCATAATCTTTGTTTGAGGGGTCTGGATGTCGTTCTCGCTGGAAGTGATCCCCACGTAACATAGTCCATCCTCATCTACCCTTACCTTCGCGTTCTATAGGCATCCATGACCATGGACTTGAGCCAGTAGATATAACCACCGCCATTATCAGAGCCGTAGTCGAAGAGGTCATTTAACGCATCACCATAGCCATAGAATACGTTGGGTCCGTGAGACGTTATGGGATGAGGTCGTCTCCGTCATCCGGAACGAGTTGTAGTAGTGGACCATGGTGTTCACTGTTGATGGATTCGGTGGGAGGTTCAGAGGACATTTGCTTCTTGTTGAGAGGTGTACGTGTGGAGTCGTCGGTAGCGCTGCTGCTGGTGCTGCTGTGAGCACTGTTTTCACCAACGTTTGGTCACCAGTCAGCTTGTCGGTTTATTTATGACACTAGCAAGTAGATCGATAATATAATGGCTAGATAGTCATTTTGACTTGCAGGTTGAGCAAAAAAGAAACCATTCCAAAGCAACCAGACTCACCAATTCTCGTGGTCAAGTGGGTGCCCATTGGTATCGAACACATTGACGGCATTAGGCCCATCGGTCCACATCACTTTGGTCGAAAATGCAGGCCTAGACGATGCGTGTGAATAGCAAGACCAAGTCAAAGGGGGCCAGAGAAAATGGTCAACATAGTATATCCGCTTCCCACCAGGAAGAGATCCCGGAGCAGATTCCCTTTGCCGTAATTTTGTTTGTCGTTCTACTGTATCAAGTGGTCATCGTAACACATTGAAGTATGAGTAACGAGTTGAATATATTTCGGCGGGATTGCCTAACTAGCATGTGGAAGAAACGCCATGGAATCAGAAACTACAAAGAGGATACTATTCCACTAGTTGATGAAGGGGGTCGAAGTTTTTTGAGCAGGGAAGGCGCATACGAGTTTCAAAGCAGATACATTGGCCTTGGTGATCTGATCGCCCCGGAAGAGTGGCCGAGGAGATGTTAATGAACGAGTGGAAATAGAAGTGTAGCGGTGTCCGGCGTAGTGGTCAGGATGACCGTTGAAACGATTCCGCATCATGAATGGTGTCCGGTATTCCGAGTCGATCTTCAAGGTTACATAAGTCGACATCAGCAAAAGTGCCGAAAGCTTGTATGGGCATGTAGCCATGATAAGGGATTTTGTAGGATTTTAAGATAACACCAGT
>Ga0209006_10006726_pt1 | contig 10388 bp, 13 predicted proteins | sample JacPin_JW_Ref_O2_FD_188567 | JGI IMG/M metagenome (GOLD analysis project Ga0209006, IMG submission 188567) | Forest soil microbial communities from Algoma, Ontario, Canada - Jack Pine, Ontario site 1_JW_Ref_O2 (SPAdes) (version 2) | ecosystem: Environmental > Terrestrial > Soil > Boreal... | reverse complement strand
TCGCACGGGTTCCTACTTACAGCAGGTTGAAAACTCGGTCAAATCGCCCGAGCGTGAGAGGATTTAGCCTCTGGTTCAGGCTCTGGCGGGTTCCTGCACTGAGGCTCGGAACTGGCTAGGATTGTAATGGCTCAGCCTGAACTGGAGAGGAGGCGAGCCGTTAGTGAGTATTCCGCCCTTTCGGGCGGGGATTTTCAAGGCATTGGGTCTTTCGATGCGATGATGGGCTGGGGAGCGGCGCAAGAAGCTCGTTCCGGCGCTGCCGATCATCGTCTCGATGAGCCCACCAGGTTATCCCTCGGCTTAGTTGCATCCCTGCAGAGCCCGCCTCCGTTTCACCTGGCGAAGCCATTGTAACTCTGCCCCGTCCATCAGTCTCACCTTCCGGATTGTCCGTCATCCCCCAGGCTGCCCGGCGGGCTAGTCATTCCTTGTTTCCATTTCTTCCAGAAGTCTGGTCACTTCACTCAGTTCAGCAACTTTGCGGCGGCGGAGCCACATCACCCCGAACCAAATCACTCGCAGCATGAGCACAATGACCAACATCATTGCGAGGTACACGGTGGGATGGGCCATGAGCTCAAGCCGGATGGTCGCCCAATTGGCCGCCGCAAGCGCCGCGCAAAACACGAGCCATCCAATCGCTAGGTAAACGCTGATCTGGAGTCGTCGGATTTGAGACAGCACTCTTCGGTGCCAGAGTTCCACGAAAGCGCGAATCGACTGTGTTTCCGCGCGCCATGTTCCCCGCATAAACCATAAACGACATGCAACAGCCACGAACACCAAAACGCACAGACCGGTTGTCCGGCCTTTTTCGAGCCTGCTCGCCTGATGGCTGAGCTGGTAGACGGCGAGAATCAGCATCAGTACCACGCCTGCCACCGCCAGCAGATTGCTGAGCCAGAAGCGGCGGTGCTGGACCTTGACTCTTTTTTGGACTTGGCGCTGGAACTCGGGGGACAGCGGTGCGACATTGCTCCACTGTTCGCGCCAAAGATCAAGTTCGCGATCATTTGTCGTTAGGTCGTTCGTCATTTCGTCATTCGTCATTGGGTCACTCCTATTGCTTCCTTCAAGGCTTTTCTGGCCCTTGTCAACCGCACGGCCACGTTGTTTTCCGTGATCCCCAACACTTCCGCGATCTCGGCATGCGACAACCCCTCGAGCATCAGCACCATCATCTGCTTGTGAGCGAGCGGCAAGGATTGAACTGCCGATGCAAGTCGCTGCCGTTGGTTTAGCTGTGCCAGATGCTCATCGGGATGGGGACGCGGATCAACCGGTTCGTCGCTTTCTTCCAAATCGTCGAGCGCCTGCTGGGGGGCGTGACGCCTCCCGACATGCGTCAGTCCTCGATTGTGCGCGATCCGGTAGACGAACGTTCTCTCCGAACACCCGCCGCGAAAGTGGGGCAATGCCTTCCAGATCGCGAGGGCAATTTCCTGAACCAGCTCCTCCCGGATGCCGGCTACTGCCTCGTAGCTATAGGCCAGGCGCGAGATAGACGCGCCATGCTCGTCGAGGATCCGCTCGAATCGCTGTTCCAAGGCGTGACGGGCTTCTCCCAGAAGCGTCGTGCGGCCAGCGAATGAATCTGTGGACTGAGTGCTCATGTCGTTACCTGACAAAACGTGCGGCTAAGTCATCACAAAGCCGCGATCTACATCGGACGCATTCACTGCACCGGATAGCGATTCTCACGATAGCAGCGGCTGAAAACCAGAGCCACCAGGGCTAACGCAATGGGGGTTATGACACTCGCCTCGGGGCCGACGATCCCGCCCGTGAGCCAGTGCGGCCCGCTTAACGCGGAATTGAAAAGATTGTGGTAAGGCGCGATACCGCTATCCGGCACTCCGAACAATGTTTGTCCCCAGTCATAGGCCGCATGAAAACCGACGGCGCACCAGAGAGTTCCGCTGCGCCGCAAGAAGAGGCAAAGCAGAAGTCCGAATAGCATAACGGAAGCGACTCCCGCCAGCGTCTCGTGCGGATTGAACGCGTGGCCGAAAGCGAAGAAGGCCGACATCGCAAACGCCGCCGGCCAGAAACCGATTCCGCAGGCAAGCGTGTACTGGATGTACCCGCGATTCAGGAATTCCTCGAACAATCCGACCATGACGAAAGCAATTGCCCACGCGGTTAGCGCGGAGGGAATTGCCCTCCCATGCAGAGCAAACCCAGTAATGCGGAATCCGTGGAGCAGGTACATCACGAGCAGAGTTCCGCTGATCGAGAGAAAGCCGAACAGGCAGCCGATCCCGAAGTCTTTGCCCAGAGCTTCACGCAAGGGCAGACCGTATTCGCTGAATTTGCGATTCTCGAGTCTCCCCATGACTAAGGTAGCGAGGCACAGAATCGCAAAGGCGATGGTTTCTGAGACGCCCATCAAGAGCGGGGTCATCGTGATTGAGCCCAGATGCTTTTGGGTATCCCGAATGCCTTGCAGCCCACCGTTGCGGACTAGAGCAGTTCCGCCAAACAGAACCAGCAATAATCCAATGAAAATCAGCACCCGCCAAGCTGCCCGCAGCCCGCGCGGCCCCAGGAAGAGCGATCTCATGCCGGATGCGGGTTTGGAGACGCTGACGGATGGAGTTGATTCGAGCACATATTCAACGACCTTCAGTTGAGCTGTCATCTTCCTTCTCCTGCGGGACGGTCCAGCAGTGAAAGCATGGAGCATGCACTCGGCTTGAATCGTGGTCGATTCCGCGAACGATGCTCAGATCCGCGCCTCGTGCTCTCAACCGTCCCTATTCAGGTAGTCTCAGGCGGGCCGAAAACATTACAAGAGATGATCTGCGCCGGAACGCTGACCGAGCCGGCAAAGGGGGGATCCCTCAGCCGTTGTGTGTTTGCCCCGGGCTGGGGACGAATTCCCTACTATTCCGTTCACGGATTGTCCGTCATTCACTCGAAATCGACGGTGGCGCGCCAATAGCCCCCCTTCCCACCATGGCGCCACCGCAAAGAGTTGATCGAAGGCATTTATAAAACACCGCGTCAACCCCGCAAAACACGGCTTTTCTTGTGGGTGGACACATACTTCGGAGCGCTAACCGCGAAGCGATCGATGTTATCGGTATTTTGAGTTTCTGGGGCCTCGGCACGCGTGGTAGCAATCACTCAATCCCTTTCTCGGGACCAACCAGGGACCCACGTCGCTTCCTGACCGAACAAACTTGAACTGCGAGGTCAGTCCCATTGCGAACAGGGTCGAATGCGGCGGAGTCTGCAAAGGCAGGAAAAGGCGGCGACGGTCTACGCATCCGGGAAGACCTTCCCCGCTTGATTGCCCAGGGCCACGAATCGCTGACCGCAGCCGAAAAAGATCTGCTCAAGTGGGTCGGCGTGTTCTTTCGCAAGCCAACACCCGGGCGATTCATGATGCGAGTCCGAATGCCCAACGGTTTCACAGACAGCCGGCAACTGCGTGCGGTCGCAGATTTGTCCAGGCGTCTGGGAGACTGCGTGCTCGACATCACGACTCGCCAACAGATTCAACTCCGTGGCTTCTCTTTGTCGAGCGTGCCCGAGATTTGGGAGAAGCTGCGCGGTGTGGATCTGCACTCGCTGCAGACCGGGATGGACAACGTACGGAACATCAACGGTTGCCCCCTTGCCGGGCTCACCATCAACGAATTGTTCGACGCCTCGCTGGTGTTGGTGGAACTGGACAGGATGATGGTGAGTTCCGACGGCAACCCCGACTTCACCAACCTTCCGCGCAAGTTCAATGTTGTGGTCACGGGATGTCTGGAAAACTGCACCCATAGCGAGTCGCAGGATCTCGCCCTGATTCCCGCGCTGCGGCGTGATCGGGCTGGGTTCAACGTGCAGGTAGGCGGCAAGATGGGTTCAGGCGGATTCACCATCGCGTCACCACTTGATGTCTTCGTGGAACCCGGGGATGGCGCACCAGTGGCCGCCGAACTGATTCGCATCTTTCGTGATCATGGGTCCCGCGACGCGCGATCGAAGTGTCGATTCGCATTCCTGATCGAGGAATGGGGGCTGCCACGGCTGAGGGAGGAGCTTTGCCGCAGACTGGGTCGCGAATTGGAGCCTGCCGGACGCGATGTTCGCGGCATCCATGACAACGATCACCTGGGCGTAGCTTGGCAAAACCGACCGGGTTATCGCTCGGTGGGACTCTGCGTACCCGAAGGACGGATCGGCCCCGACCAGATTGAAGAGCTCTCGCGTTTGGCTGACGAGTACGGGGACGGTCAAGTGCGCCTCACAACCGGCCAGAACGCGATCCTGCCTAACGTCCCGCAATGGCGCGTTCCCTCTCTGCTGGACGAGGATCTGCTGCAGGCACTATCTCCCTCGCCGTCTGCGTTCCGGCGCGGCCTCGTTGCTTGTACCGGAACCGACTACTGCAACCTCGCGCAAATTGATACCAAGGGGCACGCGGCGAAGCTGGCGGGAGCGCTAGAAAAGAAGCTTGGCTCTCGTCGCTCGCCGGTCCGGATGCACTGGTCGGGGTGCCCGGCAGGATGCGGCAATCATGAGGCGGCCGACATTGGATTCCGCGGCCTCAAGACACGCATCGGGGACAAGTTGGTAGAGGCGGTCGCGATTTATGTGGGCGGCCGCACTGGGCCACATGCCGCGGCGGGCCAGCAGTTGGTTGAAATCGCGCCCTGCGACGAGACCCTGCCCCTGGTGGTTGCGAATCTGATCCGGAATATGGAGAGCGCACCTGATCTGCATTCTGACTTTGACCCGATGGAACTCACTCTCCCTGCGGCTACAAAGGAAGACGTCGGCGGGCCTCAGGGTTCTACGACCCCTGAGTCAGCCGCATAGCTTTCGGGCGGGCCGGCAGCGTCTGCGCTTGGGCGAAGCCAACCACCTGCAACCGAGACCACCCGGAACTCAGGAGCGCTTGATGCAACTGCCTCTACTGCAAAGAGCAACGAAGGGTGCACGGCCTTCTGCGTGCTTGCGAGGCGTTTCTGCCCCGCAAAGACCTTGATGCTGAGCTCTCGGCTGTACTCTCCCGCCATTGCCCTCTTAAGGGCCTTCATGGGCGGCCTCGTCAGTCTCTTGGAATCGTCCCGACCGGCTAACGTCATAAACCAGAATGGCTTTGTAAGCGGTACCGCCTTCTGTGACATCTCGCAGCAATTCCCGAAGGCCGGGTCGCCCCTTAAGCCATAAGGCGCTTTTCGCAGAATCGCAATAAGTGTGAGTGATTGTAAAACCGTGAGTTTGTGCGTATTGCTCAATGCAAGTGCTTGGTTTTCGGTGGAATACTGTTGGTGTTCGGTGGACATGCGAAGGTATTGAGCGGCGTAAATAGCGGTGATGGTGTCCTCCTCAAAGAGAACATCGACCGGCTCAGGAGAAACTTTAGGCGAAAGTGTTGAAAATGAAAATAATGCTTCTTTTCCGCAAAGTCTTCACACCTCGATGCTACCTTCCAACCGCCCCAGGCAGGGGCGACAGAGGCACTGGTATTCGAGCACGCCGGGGCGGACCGTGTGGCCGCAGTCACGGCAAACGAACCGCCCGTCCTTATAGGCGACCATTGGCAGGAAGTCGATGCCTGCCGCGCAATGAGGACAGCGGACCGTCAAGGTTGTGTCGGTCAGGACTGGCATTAAACGCTCACTGCATTTAGGGTTCCGACGCCGACTACCGAAAACCAAGAGAATCGCCGACGATTGGGCAAACCATCTGCCGACTTATCGGCGGCATGCCGATATATCGGCATGCCCGGGGGCGAAGATTGTTGTGACGGAGCGACCGCGCACACGATCGCGCGCGACGGTTGCCAGATGGAACAAGGGAACGAGGGCGAGCTTTTGAAGAGATGGCGCAGCCTTTCCTAGACCGCGCCATCAGAGGAGCAAACGACCGTGGCCGCATAGCTCCTTCACATCGGAGGAGCAAACGACCGTGCGGGACGCATAGCTCTTTCATTCCCGGAGGGACAATTGATGATGGGCGAGGACACTATAGGGTGCTTCGCACCATCTCGAGTGCCGCTAAGTTACACGCTGCCTTCTTTGGCGTCTGTTCAGAATTGCACAGAGTTGTGAAATATTGACATCGCTGAGCAAATTGGTTCGGGGGAGGTGTTTTGGACTCGCACCTTTATACCCACCAATCCGGGTAAGGCATGGCTGGCCGCTGCGGCATGCGCACGATTGTTCTGGGGCATGCGAGCGGGCGTATTCACAAAGCACTTGGGCATGGACCCGGCCGGTTTTGCTATGCTCCCCCAGCGATTCTGCAAAGCGCTGCGCACGACGCGGATTTACAACGCTGCTCTCTACCTGGCAGTGAGCGTGCAGAGTCAACGCCAGGCCCAGACTGTAGTTCCGACCTTGTCAGAGAGGGCATTTTGCTGACGAGATGCGCGTTTAATATTCAATAGGCGTGCCGCATCGGCGCATCACGCAATGACATGGGTACGGGGCGGCCATGCTCAGTCCTGGCGTGCTCGTTCATTGCCCTTGCCGCTTGGGTGCGGCAATTTCCTTTTTGGCTGCTGAAGTCGCGTGTGTTTACGGAGTGCTTACAAAGTGGGCACTTGAACCTGGAAAAGCCGTTCATCATTTTGATGGTGTAATATCTCACATCTCTAATTGTAGACGCTTATCCCAGGGGATGACTCCGAACCAAAGTTACCTTCCCGACGCGTCACGGTTGGGATAGAGCTCCGACGCGCCGGCTGTAGGTGGAGGGTTACCAAGCTCGCTCTTTCGAACGGAGCCCTAGAGCACAGCGCGGGTTCGTCGACTCGCAATCTTTTTCTGTGTCCATCCACTCGCGGACGCACGCCGGACATTTCTCAAGCTTCATGCACTATCCGCCAGCCTCAAGTCTCACAGGTCCAGAATGATGTTTCGGTGGTCGCGATCAAAAAGCCCTTTCAGCTCCGGGACTTGCCCCGCCTCCATACGCCCACTGAGGGTGAACATCGTGAATCTCTCCCGCGTTGATCTCTCGATTCTCAAGGTCATCGGTTGTCTCGCGATGCTCTGCATTGCCACCATCCCGCGTTAGTAATGCAAGTGGAAATGGACTTCATCGTCACGGTAAACAAGGGCATAGGACTCTCCTGATTGCTGGATATTTCTGTCTCCCGACATTTCATGAGCGCCCATCTCGGTTGTTCATTATTTACAAGCAGTTCGTAGATCCATTGGCGCAGATCTCGAAGCCGACTCTAGCACTCTTCAGGTCTTCTAAAGGCAGAAGTCTGTTCTTCGTTAGGCTCAGCGTGAATACTGTCCTCTCTCGATTCGATTTCGCGAGGCAGACGCTACCACCGTGCTCTTCAGCTATACGGCGAGCCAGGGTGAGCCCCAGCCCTGTTCCGTTGGGTTTTCCTGCAGTCACGAACGGATTGAACAAAGTCCTCCGAACAGGGGCAGGTATCCCGGGACCATTGTCCGAGATCGTGACGCAGATCTGTTCATCGACTTCAGTAAGGTCGACCCTCACCTCAGGCACATGAGTTGAGCGTGTCGCAGCTTGGCAGGCATTGAGCAGCAAGTTATATATGGCACTTTCAAGATTCCTCACATCGATATCTGCTTCCGTCGGCGGGAACTTGCCGACGGTGATGGACACGTTCCGCCCGTCTGGATGAAACTTCACTCCCGCAACGGCTTTCTCAACAACCAAGGAAACGCGCGCACGGACAAGCGGGCTTTTCCGCCCGCTACCACCGAATTGCAGTAATGATTCAATACGCTCCGTCATCGCGAGTACTGCTCCTTGAATTTCGAGCAGCAGATCATCCCGCACGTTCGCACAGATGTCGTGGCGCCCAAGAAACTCGGCGTTCGCATAGATCGCCGTGAGCGAGTGGCGCATATCGTGCGATATCGAGCAGGCCATCCTGCCGATTACCGACATCCTCTCTGCCTCTATCAGTTGGCGTGGCGCAGGCCGCTGCGGTTCGTTTCGCAGAGCCAGACCAATGCCCTTATCAAAAACAAGAATATTGCCGCGGTCTGAAATCTTTGGTTTCCTAAGGTGTGTTCTCACAGTTCCTCCTTGTGATCCCGCCGGAGTGCGGAGCTGTTATCGACAATGCCGCAGTGTTCGTTGATGTCGAGTGCGACATTCGCCGACCCCGCATCCTCGATTTCAAGAGGTGCGCTACGGTTGACTTCGGGCACCTTACGTAGCTAGTTGGTGCCGCTATTCCTGACCTCGTCCGTTCGTCCACCCCAAACATGCAGCGTCGAACCCATCTCCTACGCTGCAGACCCAATCACGTCATGCCTGGCCCTGGAAGGGAGGCCTGGAAATCCCCATCCTCGACATCCGGTTGATCAGCGTCGTGCGTTTCAAGCCAAGTCTAGCCGCCGCGCCCTTCGCGCCGCCGATCACCCAACCGACGGCTTGCAGGGTCTGCAGAATCAGCGCGCGTTCTGAGTCCTTCAAAGTCCTTGGGAGATTGAAGACACCCACAGCCCCCGTTGTCGGCAAAGGATCGTGAAGCACTCCATTGTTTGAAAGGATCACAGCACGTTCAATAAGGTTTTGCAGCTCGCGGATATTTCCCGGCCAGTGGTACGCGCAAAGCGCAGACATCATCTTTGGAGGAATGTGTTCGATTTGCCTGCCGATCCGGTAGCCGAATAACTCGACGAAATGCCCCACCAAAGCCGGAATGTCTTCGCGGCGCTCCCGCAATGGTGGCAATAAGACCGGGAACACATTGAGACGGTAATAGAGGTCACTACGAAATTGGCCACGCTTCACCATCTCCATCAGGTCACGGTTCGTGGCGGCAACCAGCCGAACGTCGACTTGGTGAGTCCGAGTGCTTCCGAGGCGCTCGAACTCCTGTTCCTGCAGTACGCGCAGCAGTTTGGGCTGCAAGGCCAGCGGAATATCCCCCACCTCATCCAGAAATAGCGTGCCTTTGTCAGCCAGCTGGAAACGGCCTATCCTTGGCGCTATTGCTCCGGTGAACGCGCCTTTCTCGTGGCCAAAGAGCTCACTCTCCAGCAGATCCAATGGAATAGCAGCGCAATTCAGTTTTACGAATAGGCGGCCACGCCGCGAGCTAGTGTTGTGAATCGCATGCGCGATCAGCTCCTTGCCGGTGCCCGTTTCTCCTTGGATAAGGACGGTGGCGTTCGTAGGTGCGACGCGTTCGACTTGTTCGAACACCGCTTTCAGTGCCGGACTTTTGCCTACGACTTTCCCGGAGCTGCTGATATTCTTGGGCGAGCCGTAGCGGTGTTCACTCATGTCGATCACGATGCGCGCCGATGCCGCCTCCTCGGTTCCCCAGGATGCGGTATGGTTGACTGCGGGCGCTTTACTTACCCAGCTCGGTTGTGCTGCCATAGTTACTCCTTTCTTGCGCTCCCGGGCACTTTTCACGCTCACGGAACATTCGTTTAGTCCTTCTAACAGAGGCGGATTTCGCCATACGATTTTCAGCGCCATTAAGGCAACTCCTCACCATTTCCCTCTCTCCAGGCTGTGTCACGCCGTATCAAGGCAATCGCAGCGCCAATCATAAAACACTGAAAATAAGACACTTGGAACATAGACAAATTGCGAAGCTTCGCAAATTTACGAGATTTCGCAACAAGCCTTCGGATTAGTGAGGGAAAAGTTCGTAGTTGCGGGACGTTTAGGAACGGGCGGTTTTGAAGCGATTCTTGTCTATCCTTAGCGACTTTATCTTCGATTCCAGTGTGGATCCCGGCATGCCCAGTCTGGAAGCCGCTCCTGACGGTCCGGACACCCGTCCTCGGCTTTCGCGTAGGGCAGACTCAATCATCACTTTCTCCTGGGCAGCAAGCTTTCCATAGAGTTCAACCTGCACCTCATTCTCAACAGGTCGTCGAGAAAGCCAACTCTCGTCGACTGTGAAATTCTCGGTTTCACATACAATGACAGACCGCTCAATGACGTTCTGTAGTTCGCGGATATTACCCGGCCAGGGGTACGACTGAAGGAGATCGAGGCTTTTTTTGTTCACCGCCTGAAAGCTCTTTCCTGCTTTCCGGGCGTAACGATCGATGAAGTACTCGACCAGCAAGGGAATGTCTTCTCTTCTTTCCCGCAAAGAAGGTATCTCGATCGGAAAAACGTTGAGCCGGTAAAAAAGGTCGCTGCGAAAAGTGCCCCCCGCGATGGCAGCTTGCAAGTCACGATTCGTGGCCGCAATCACCCTGACGTCAGCATGGATGGATCGACTTCCCCCGACGCGCTCAAATTCGTGTTCCTGCAAAACACGCAAGAGAGCGATTTGCGTCACGGCCGGGAGCTCCCCAACCTCGTCCAGGAAAATTGTGCCTCCTTCGGCCAATTCAAAGCGGCCCAAACGTTGCTGAGTTGCACCCGTAAAGGCGCCCTTTTCGTGGCCAAACAATTCCGAGGCGATCAAG
>Ga0209006_10006725_pt1 | contig 10389 bp, 15 predicted proteins | sample JacPin_JW_Ref_O2_FD_188567 | JGI IMG/M metagenome (GOLD analysis project Ga0209006, IMG submission 188567) | Forest soil microbial communities from Algoma, Ontario, Canada - Jack Pine, Ontario site 1_JW_Ref_O2 (SPAdes) (version 2) | ecosystem: Environmental > Terrestrial > Soil > Boreal... | reverse complement strand
TCGCCGAGGCCGGTTCTCCGCCCGACGTTGCCTTCACTGGTCCGCCGGACGGGGCAGTGTTTCAGACTGGGGAAATAGTTCCCGTCCAACTTGAGGCCTTGTCGGGAAACGGCAAGATCGAGTCAGTCTCGCTTTACGTAGATGGCAAAGAGGTAGGGACAGAACGCGACTCCCCCTATGCATTCCGTTGGCCCGCCGGCTCGAAGGGCCCGCATCGGTTGCGTGCCGTTGCGGTTGATGATCGTCAGATGCAGTCAACCTCCTTCCGCACGGTTACGGTATTGGAGAATGTGCCGCCCTACGTGGAACTCATCAATCCGCAGTCCAGTTCCATGGTCGCGGAGGGTAAAGCGATTTCCGTCAGCGCAGAAGCATCGGATCGGAACGGGAAGATAGCGCGGGTCGAGTTCTGGGTGAAAGACATGGCTACCTTCACGGCTCCGAGTATTCGCGTCGCCACTGTGACTAGTTTGCCCTATACGGCTTCAATAAAAGACCTCAAGCCCGGTCACTACATGTTGTGGGTAATCGCGGTCAATGATCACGGTGGCAGCACACAGTCGGTGCCGATGCACGTCATGGTTAGCGCGCGGGAATAGCAGACGCACGACCTTTAGGCAGCTTGCTCCGGTTTACGGGTTTGCTTCCTTCAGTCGATTCGGTTCGCATGGTGCGTAATTCGGATAAGTGGCAAGGGTTCTTCGAGAAGCGGCTTGCGGGAAGCGTTCTCGCCGCTCCGAGCAACCCGTTTGGATAACGGGCAAGTGCCGCACGCGAATTAGTCCCGATAAACGCGCGCTCCTGGGAAGCGCTGAAACGCTATTCCCGGTGAGTCGACAGAGTCAACACGCTTGGGGCTAAAAATCCCGGCGGGTCATCGCATTGCATACGCCTGACGCGCTCCTCGAAACCGGACTGCGAAGGCGCCCTCGAGAGAAAGGGCGGGACAATAACCCTTTTACTGCCGAGCAGCGCGCTCTCCGCAGTTCAGTTTGTCTAGGATAATCGCGAAATACGGGCATTATTTGCGTACTTCGGCACAAAGCGAGCGGACTTTCTCTGCAATCGAGACTGCGTGGCGGAGGGGGAGGGATACTCCCCTACCACTGATTCTAAAGGCTAAACCATTGATTCTGCGGGAGCCCATTTGATTTTCCCAGTTGCACTGGGATTCTTTACAGCCACTTTGGGTAGCGGCAGCTACCCTACCTCAAACGGGACTAGAGGAAAAGCCTAAAGGGTGGCTATGAGATAAGAGATTTCAGAAACTTCAGCGTCTTCCGTTGAATCTCCTTCCCTCCCATTCCTCGTAGACGGCTGGTTCGAGGTCTCACCCGTTACGATACCAATGCCAGAGAACATTAGTGTAGCTTACTCAGATCAGTCACGAGTCGGGCCAATTCTTGCCTATTCGTCCGCGCAAAGATACCATCCATGTCCATCCTCTGTTTGTGCGCGTATCGCTTATCGCGTATCTGCTTGTAGCATTTTTCATACACCTTGCGTCGCACCTCTACGAACGCTCAAGCCGCTTGAAATCTGAGGTAGTTGCCTCTTTCACATCTTTCATGAAGTCATCAACCAAGTGGCTGGCATTCGCCAAATCCTTTTCTTTGCGTTGCCTCAAAGCAGCTTTCGAGAAAATCGCAGGATTCTTTGCGGCGAGCCTGAGAAGCCGCCCGACGTTGTGGGTATCTTTGCCCCGATCAAAGATTCGTCCCAAAGCGATCAGAGAATTTGCCTGAATGGAACCGAGCGCCACGACCCAGAATCCGGCGTTTCGATTCAGCAAATCATAGATTTTCGACTCTTACGGGCGGCTGCGTGAGCAGTGCGCCAGATGTAGAAGCACTGAATAACCTCATCAACATCGTCTTCAAACGCCCGCAGTTCGTTTTGAAACTCTGCTTCAGGATCACTTACCGCATTCGTCATCGAAGATGGTTTGCTCGTTGATAAATCACTTGAACAACCAAGCCCAGACCGCTGCCCAGAATATTTCCGCTGGCTTCAGGACATGATGAAAAACCCAACTTGCGCCTTGTCTGCCAACATTTTCCATTTTCGCGACCGTGCGATTCTTGTATCCCTTGCACTTAAGCGGGCAACTTATGAACGGTGTCCAACTCGGTATCACCATGTAGGTGACCGGGCTGAGACGACTCACTTTTCTGCTCGGCACTTCGAAGGCTTCCGCGATTCCCTCTCTGTCGAATCTGCCTTCGTCGCACATGGGCATGTACAAGCGTTGATTTGGCAACTGTACCGGAGCGCATCGCAGGTGCTCACAGCGCTGCCGAAACTTCTTATCCTCTAAAAACTCCTCAACGGAATTCTGATCACCGAAATTAGTGGCCTTCGGCCTGGGAGCTTCCTCCAAATTGAGTTTTGTGAGGTTCACCTAGTAACCTTGGGATGGAATTTGTACACCCCTACATGAAGACGAACAAAGAGCGAAAGCATACGATGCCCCTCATGATGAGGGCCACAAAACGGGTGCTTGGAATCATGGCGGCGATTCTCACCAGCTTACACATGCAGAAGGCAGAAGGAGTGTACACTGCCGCCTTATGGTGAAAAGCAATAAAGCTGATGACCTGGTGTTCGCCTGTCCGAAGTGCAAAGACCATCACACGATTACCGGCAAGTGGGCTTTTACGTCGTTGTGCGAGCGGGTGAACGTGTGGAGAAGATTCGACGACCATGTCCCTGGTTGCTGGTGGCAGAAAACTTCGGCGGAATGTGCGCCTAATTACGCATCTGGCAATGCTCGGAGTCGCTCACAGTTATCCCTTTGGAAATTTTTTTCGTGGGCTCGATGCCTAGTGAATCTTCACACCATATATCTACAGCAGAGTCATACAACACTTTCGCAGGCGCAATTTGTGTTCCGGTTAAGTTTTGTTCCGAATTTCAGAACCCTGGCGTCCAACGGTTGTCAGACCGCAATAGAGCGCAAGGGTGCGGTTCGAAGATTTCAAAACGATTGCGTCCGTTAAGTGCTCTTTGAGAGTTTGTAACCATCCTTTGGGCTCTCCATTGCATCGAAACAATCGTTTTGTTTTGGGACGGTGCGGCGGCTAGGAGCGCGCTCATAGCTCCGATTCGACATACATCGTTTCGACCATGCTTTCTTGGCCAAGGAAGCTGGAGGTTTGCATGAGCCCTTCGTGCCACAGTCTGAAAGGCGGAACGATCCAGAGTCTTCTCCTGGGAACACTTCTCCTTTGCGGAACTCAGCTTGTTCTGCTGGCGTGCGGGAGCAGTAGTGGGAGCACGTCGTCGGTGGCAACCCCGTCTATCTCGTCAGTGTCGGTGGTGTGCACGCCCACAGCGGTAGCGTTGAGTGCCTCCTCGCAATGCAGCGCCTCGGTACAGGGCACTGGAAGCTTTAGCTCTGCGGTGACGTGGTCTTCCAGCGTGGGCACCATTAATCCGAGTGGGCTTTTTACCGCTCCAGCCACGGCCGGAACCGCGACCGTGACGGCGACCAGCACCCAGGACACGACAAGGCCCGGAACGGCCTCCGTGACGGTGCAGTCGGTTGGTTCCACTATCACTTCGGTGGCCGTGACTTGTAATCCGTCCACGATTGGTGTGAGCGCGACCTCGCAATGCAGCGCCGCGGTGCAGGGCACTGGAAGCTTTAGCTCTGCGGTGACGTGGTCTTCCACCGTGAGCTCGATCAATACGAGTGGGCTTTTTACCGCCCCAGCCACGGACGGAACCGCGACCGTGACGGCGATCAGCAGCCAAGACACGACAAAGTCCGGAACGGCCTCCGTGACGGTACAACTACAGACGCCGCAGAGCAAGCATGTCGTGCTTGTGATAGAAGAAAACCAGAGTTACGACACCGTGGTGGGCAACACTAGTGTCTGGCCCAATCTCAATAATTTGATCAGCAACGGCGCGCTGCCGACCAATTACTACGCTAATTCGCATCCATCGACCGGCAACTATTTCATGCTGACGACAGGGCAATTGCTCACCACGGACGACAACTCCACCACCGTGTGGGACGTAGCCAATATCGCCCGGCGAATGCTGGCCGCCGGCGTTCCGTTCAGAATTTATGCCGAAGGCATCACCCAGGGTTACGTTGGCGGAAATACGGGACTGTATCTGATTCGACATAATCCTTTCGCCATGCTCTCGGATGTTGCCAGCAATCCGCAGGTGGCGAACGAAACCATCTGGCCGTTTTCACAGTTCTCCACCGACTTAGCAAACGGAACGCTGCCGGAATTTTCATATATCGTTCCTGACGTCGATGACGACGCGCACAACGGAACGCCTCAGCAAGCAGACACCTGGTTGCAAACAAATGTGGTCGTTCCTCTTTCGAACTCCTCTGCGTTCCAATCGGGCGGGGATGGCGTTCTCATCGTTGACTTCGATGAAGCAGCGGACAGCGATTCCACAAATGGCGGAGGGCCTGTGGCCCCGGTTCTCTGGGGACCGAATGTAAAGGTGGGGTACATGCAAACTTCCGCTGCTTTGTATCAGCATCAAAGCATGTTGCGAACGATGATGGAAGCTCTTCAGTTAGCAAATCCTCCCGGCGCGGGGGCCAGTGCACCTGACATGTCAGAGTTCTTCGTACAGAAATAAAACTTATAAACCGGCAATCCAGTGATGTGTTCCCGTCGTGGGCGGCGAGAAATCTTTCGTCTGGATTTTTGTGCAGGCAAGTGGTGACGATGTGCTCGAACACGGGTGAAGTCTGCGGTTTGAGCGTGGAGAGGGGGTCGGGATCTTTTCCGGAATTGAAGGCGCGAGCGAGATCTCGCTCTTGCCTTCGAACGGCCGGTTGCCCGTAGCCATTTCGTAAAGGACGGCGCCGCACGCGAAGATGTCGGAACGGGCATCAGCTGCACTAGCCCACGCACTCGATCTGTGTGACCTGAGTTTGCTGACCGCTTGCGATTGGCTGTCTCTCAGTTTTTCCCTTTGCCCTGATGCAAAGCCGAAAATAAAACTACGCGCAAGACGATGCAAAGAGAGTGAGAGCCGCCCATTTCCGCTGTTTCGTTGTTACTTCACGGAGAAAAGCGAGGATAGTGCATACGCTCGCCAAGTCGGTCAGGATGTCGGACCAAGCGACCATAGGAATACGGGGAGTATCGCACCACGGAGACCCCGATTCAAGGCGGAGCAAAAGTGATAAAAGGCAGACACATGCGGGATTCCGTGGGGCTTTAATTAACCACGCTGACATGCGGCGTTCCGCCGTGCTGAATGGCACGGCATTCGGGACAAACGGCTACCTTCACTTCCCACGCTTCACCATCAAAGAAAATGTGGCGTTCTGAAATTCCATTCGTGCCCCACAGCGGCAGACTTCAGGTACGGTTTTTGCCGAACTGTGGAAGTTGAGGAAGTCTAGAATAGTTTGGTGCAATGTTTCGGTTGCCATGGCGGGGCACCCATCAAGCACCGTAACCCTGTCAGCTTTAAATCTGAGCAATTTTGCTCACTTTCCAAATGTTTCTTAGGGGCGTTGGGAATGTGACGTAGGTCACAGACACTTGGCATCCGACTAGCGATAATGACGCTCGCTGTATGGTTGGGAAAAAAGGGGGCTGACGGGAATTCTGGGAGTTCGCGAACAGCCCCTTTTCGCGAGCTTTATAATCTGCAAAAAAAGGCTTAGACAAAAACCCCGGCTGTGATGCGGATTTTTAGAGCCTAAAGCCGGGGCTAGTCAGAAACACCTTCGCTCCGCAGCTCGAAAAATGCTTCCTCTCTAGATGTATACAGTAGCGTCTGGGATAGTCTGAGCAATAACGCTCAGGGATTTTTCTTCTCATGGCCCGGCTAGCTCGGGGAAACTCTGGAGGCGCGGTAGCACGCCTTGTGTAGAAGGCGACCTTCGGAATTCATAACGCCTTCTGCGGGCGGGCAAGCTTTGCCGCATAAGGGGCACTGTGAATAGTCGCCGGAAGCTAACTTCCGCTTTTGTTCCTCGATCCAAACGTCAATCTTTTCCCGAATACCGCTGTCAGTGCAGTCCCTTTGGGCCTTCTGTAGCCGCTCGATCTCAGCTTTGACTATTGCGCGGTCTCCGGGAGAAAGCATGGCTCAAGAGTGTACGCTATCGCACACAACAAAGTCTACCAGAGAACTAGGGAATCGTCAGTCCGGGTTACCGGGCAACCTGGGGAAATGAAGGCAAGAGCGAAAGCCCGGAAAAGGACTAGCCAACGTTAGCGCGGGCAGTGTCCTTCTTTTTCTTCGCTGCGTAATGAGCCATTTGGGAGCCAGATTCAAAATCAAATCTTAACCAGCGGACAAAATTGTTCGCCAGGTCCACATACATAGCCTGTGAGCCTAATTTCAGGTCACTATCTTGCACGGCACTCGAATAGTCTTTGAGCGCAGTTTCGATTTCAGACATTGCCGAAGGTGAAATTCGTGAGGGCATAGCGCGGAAATCTTAGCACATGCAGTTAGGCATCAAGCTCTACTGTTTCGGCTGAATCCCCATTGCAGAATTCGCAAACCGGAAACCGGATATTCCAGGATTCGCCATCCTCAGTCATCTTCGTGAACAGCTTTTCCGTTCCAATCACCTTTACCCTGTTCAAATTCGCAAGGCTTCCCGCAGACTGCACAAAAGAGCTTACCCTATGACTAGACCCCAATCCTCAGCGGCACCGTGTGGCATACTCCGGAAACAAGGTGGACAATGCGGCGTGTTAGAGTGTGCATTTATGGCGGGACTGATCTTCAGGGAATGCCCTCAGGATTCATCTCCGCCCTCGCCAACAGGATACTGAACTCGATGCCGTCAGTGGTTGTTACCGGCGGCTTCCTGCATTCGAACAAGAAGCCGAAGGCTATCTCCACTGACTCTGCTGCCCTGGACGGGGCTCGTCGCTACGCGACCGAACATGGGACTGATCTAAAGGAGTGCTACGAGGCATGGATTCCTGAGCCCGGCCTCGACAGCCGTCCCGATGTTGAAGGTGCGGTTCGGATGAGCGAAACGGACGGCATCACAATACGGGTGATCACGGGACGAACTCCGCTGGGGCGGCGTCTGGCCATGGTGGCCGGCGTTGACATGGTGGTGACAATCTCTGGCAGGTATCACACCGAAGTCGTGGTCGAACAGGCTTTGGAACTGGGTGTCCCGGTCCTTCCTATACCCGACGCCGGTGGTGATTCAATGGACCTCTTAGGAAAGTACCGGTCACGGATAGCTGCGAGCTTCGATCCGGGAGCGCTCGACAAATGTTTGGGGGTTGTGTCAAAGGCAATTGACGGTGATCCGGAAACGGCTGCCATCGCGGTTGTCGACCTCATTCGGACGGCGAAAGTCGGAAGGTGCCTAGTGCTCTTCCCATACGATGATCAGCACAACAGGCTTTATGCTTCTATGATCGAGCCAGCCGTTGCCTTGCACATGATTCCCGTTCGCCTAGATCGCCTTCCGAGAAGCGAGGCGATCTACACCAGTTTTGCCGACGCCGTACGATTGTCCACAGCCGTGATCGCCGATATCACGCTTCTCAATGAGAACGTCATGTACGAAGTCGGCTACACGCACGGATGCGGGCTGACGCCCTTGATTTATACGCGAGACGGATCTCGGCTCGATCAGCTACCGGTTTACTTCCGTACGCTGAATGTACGGTTGGCATCTGAAGCGATGCCGGTGAACATGCTAATCGATGAATACCTTCGCTCCTTCAAAGCCGCCAGCAGAGTGCACCAACTCGCGCCGTGAGCCATCGTCTCCGGTCCAAACCCTTATTGAAACCGGACTGCGTAGAGCGCCCGATTCTATACAAACTTGCTCGAGGGTTACAAGGCGTTTTTTTGTTGTCGGAATCTGCGAGGCGACTCGTATCTCGCGGTACGCCAAGGCAGGGCGGCAGCAGCCGAGTTCCAGAAAATTCTCGATCATTCCGGCATCGTCGTAAACGATCCCATCGGCGGGCTGGCGCACCTGGGTCTCGCGCGCGGCGACGCACTCGCCGGCGACGCCGTCAAAGCCAAGGCTGCTTATCAGGATTTCTTCGTCCTCTGGAAAGACGCCGATCCCGGTGTTCCCGTCCTGGAGCAAGCCCCGGCGGAGTACGCAAAGCTGCACTAGCAAGAAATAGTTCTTCTGCCTAAGAAGTGAATACCGACTCACAAGTGTTCTCCATTTGTGCTCCACGCATTTTTAGATCTGGCATTTCAATGACTAGATGTGCGAGACGATCAGCAAGCTTCCGGCAACTGCAATCACGTCCTCTGCTATGGCCACGGCAAAGTCTGGCAGATGCGCCCGAAAAACCAGAGCATGGCCGGTTTTGTAACCCACGAATGTCCCTACGAGGGCACCAGCGATGCCGACGATTGCGGGAACCGGCAGTTTTCCACCTTCGCTTGTCGCAAGCTCGACACCGCATAAACAACCAAGAACAACGCGGGCGATCAACCCCGGAGGAGCGGTACGGGCCGGAGTCTTCGGCAGCTTATCTGCGATCAGTTCGGCCACGGCTAGGAGCGTCAAAAGAATTGAGTGTGATCGGACGATCCATGAAGGCTAGCTTGGTACCCGTCAAGTTCAACCAGCCAAGATACGCCGCCCAGCACACTACCGCTGGCGGGGTCAGCGAGCGCAGTCCAGTAAGGCAGCCGAGGAGCAGGCAAAAGACAAGTAACGTCATGAGCGAGGCAATGCCGCTTTATTTGACGCGATTATCTTAGCCTATCAGAGGTCATGCCAACCACTCCCCGGCGTCTACAGGCAGTCAACACTCTCCGATTCTGCGCACCCTGCTAGCCTATTGTTATGCAGAATCCTGTCAGAGAGCGCATCGCTAAGTTGCGCGCCGAAATAGCACAAATTAGTGAAGAGAACCGTGTCTACATGGCGGGCGGAAAAAAGATTCCCGGCTCAGCGGGCGATCACGAACGGCGGCTCCAGAGGTTGCAAGAAATCCGCGATGAATTGATGGCTCTGACCGACTGGAAAAAACTGTGAAAATAACTCTGCGTTGGAATTCTCGCCCTGTGATGAGAACTCAAAGGCTCTCTGAACAAGGCTCTCGTAGCGCTTAACCGGGCGAAACCACTGATATTGTCGACCGTCTGGCGATCTGTGCCCAACAAAGGGAACTGTGGATTTATTTCGATTTGCGGCAGGTAATCTGGCCAGCGCTCAGAATACACTCGTCCGATTCGTAGCTCGCGAGGAGGCAAGCACTCTTGATTCGGAGGTCTAGCTCTCCCGATCCCCTGGTCGAAGCACTGGGGACTCAGCCCGGCAACACAAGCCATACCGCTGCCAAAGCTTAAACCACGGGCTATGCGCGAGCATCTCGTCGTGCTTTCGATTGGCAGCAGAGATGTCGCTTGCGCTGAGCGGCCTAATATCCGGCGCTTCGAACATTTCCTGTAGCTGCTCAATCTCGTCAATGATGCGTTCAATATCCATGCGTCACAATCATGTAAGAAAAGGCGCGGAGCGGTCAACCTTCAGCGTTGACCGGGTACGCGTTCACACTCGGAGCCGTACGAGGCGCATGGCGGTAAGCCCCGACGCACACTGCGGACTGGTTTGCGGTCAATTCTGATCAGTATTTCGAGGCCGGAAGTTTGATACTGACGACTCAACAGGGGTTCCACAAGAAAGCAAAGATCGCGAACAAACTTGGTTTTGTGGAGGTTTCGATGAACTTGAATTTGATGAATCCGAGGCTCATTGCTCTCGCCGTTGCCGTGGTTGTGATCGTCGCAGTGGTTGCCTGGCTGAACGCGCGAAAACGCAGGGGCACGACGGCGGGCTTGCGGCAGAAGTTTGGCCCCGAGTACGACCGCGCGGTGCTGGCGCATGGCTCAAAAGCAGAAGCGAAATTAACGGATCGTGAGAGGCGGGTTGAAATGCTCAACATTCGCGACCTCGATTCGATGGAATATGAGCAGTATTCCAAGCACTGGCAGACCGTGCAGTCCCGCTTTGTCGATTCTCCGAAGGGTGCCGTCACGGAAGCGGACAACCTGGTGTCTTCTGTTATGAAGACTCGCGGCTATCCCGTATCCGACTTCGACCAACGTGCCGCCGACATTTCGGTGGGTCCGCGCAGAGCGTCAAATTGTGCCCGAGTCGCCGGGGGCCAGCCACGTTCTTTTCCGATCTTCGTGAACGTGTGCGCATATCCTGGGTAGAAGTCGTCTGCAGCCTGCTGTGTGGTGTCTCCAAGAAAGCCGATTGCGTGGAGTCCGACGATGAGTTTCTCGGTATGGGCCCACTCATCTCGGCTTGGATCACGACTATGTTTCCCTCGGCAGGGATCAGCTCGATCACTTTGACTCGGAAGTTCGGAACGGCATTCGGAAACGCGCGCCATATACCATCGATGCCACCACGGATTGGCGCGACGCTCTCGC
>Ga0209006_10006724_pt1 | contig 10389 bp, 8 predicted proteins | sample JacPin_JW_Ref_O2_FD_188567 | JGI IMG/M metagenome (GOLD analysis project Ga0209006, IMG submission 188567) | Forest soil microbial communities from Algoma, Ontario, Canada - Jack Pine, Ontario site 1_JW_Ref_O2 (SPAdes) (version 2) | ecosystem: Environmental > Terrestrial > Soil > Boreal... | reverse complement strand
TACCGGCCGACACCACCTCTGGGAGCGAGCCAACCTTTTCACGGAGCTGTTCGAAATACTGCACCCGGCTGGCCCACTGCAGGTTAGCATTAGGGTGCAAGGGAATGCCAACGGACATGGTGTGATGAGGATCGTATCCCAGATCGGCGCGCGTCAGACGCGCGAAAGCAGCCAGCGCTTCACCGGCGCCCGTCAATAGGATCAGCGTCAGGGCAACCTGAGCCGCAACCAGAATGCCGTGAGTGCGTTTGCTGCGAATGCCGCTGGTTGTCCGCCGCGATCCCGACATGGCCTGCGCCAAATCGGGATTGGAAAGCTGAAGCGCGGGCGACAGCCCGAAGAGCACACCCGTAGCGAGCGCCAGCGCCGTGGAGAAGAACAGGACCACCATATTGATCCCGATGGAGGCCTCGCTGGGAAAGGTATAGGGGGGAAGCCATCCGGCGATCATCTTCACCAGCGCGCCAGCCAGGAAAATGCCCGCGATGGCGCCGCATAGCGACAGCAGCAGCGATTCGGTGAGCAGCAGGCGCGCGATCCGGCCGCGGCTAGCGCCTACCGATGCCCGGACCGCCAGCTCCTGCCCGCGCTTGGTTCCCCTGGCGAGCAGCAGAATGGAGACATTCGCGCATCCGATGAGCAACATGAGCGCCACGCCCCCGAACAGCAATCTCATGGTGGCGCCCATGCGCTTTTCGATCCAATCGTTCAAGCCCTGGATGTGAACCCGAAAATCGCTAGGATAAAGCTCCGGTGTTTCTTTGGCAAATTGTTCAAGAATGGGCTGCAATTCAGCGTCGGCTGCCTCTTTGCTGACGCCCGGCCTCAGCTTCAGCGAAGAACCGTAGCTGTTCCCGGCCGATTCCCGTAGCGTCATGGGCAGATAGACCTCGCCGCCCTGCCAGGTGAACCGCGGCGGCATCACGCCCACAATGGTGTACGCTTTATGATCCATCCGCAGGGTTTGAGCCAGGATATCGCTGCGGCCGTTGTAATAGCGCTGCCAGAACTTATAGCCCAGCACCACCACGGGCTGAGGATCCTGCCCATCCGACGCATCGGAGGGAAGCAGCGGACGGCCAAGCAGCGCGGGCACCCCCATGTGCGCAGTGGCGTTGGTGGTAACGGAAAGTGCGTCCACGTTTTCCGGCAGATCTTCGTCTGTTGTGGTCAAACTCCATCCCTGCATCGCCACTACGCTCTCCACGCAGTTTGCTTGTCGCAGTTGTTGGATTTGACGGGCGGATAATGCTATCCCGCGATCGCCTCCGTCTTTGTCCCTCACGGACAGGTAAGCCAGCCGGTTGGCGTCGGGATAGGGATAGGGATTAATCAGAATGGCGTAAACAACACTGAATACCGCGGTAGTGGCTCCGATTCCGAGCATGAGCGACACGATGGCGGTGAAGGCAAACACCGGGCTCTTCCGGAATTGGCGAAAAGCGAACGTCAGGTCCTGCCACAGCATTGATTAGCGCTACTATCCGTGAAATTGCTAGCGATTCAATATATATTGAACCATTAAAGCAACTGCGCCGGCTAATGCGGCCACAAATGCCCGACCAAGTAAGCCGTGGTCTGTACCGTGTGGGGACCAGTGGGTCTACGCGTTCTCCTTGACCAATTGTTTGCGAATCGCCTGCAACTCCCGGCGGCGTTGCGGGCTGGTTTTTGGATAAGCCATTTTCAGCGATTCCAAGGCATCCAGCACGATCCGGGAAATGATCAACCCCGTGTTCTCCTTGTCGTCGGCGGGAACAATATACCAGGGCGCGGTGTGAGTGCTGGTGGCGCTGAGGCACTCCTCGTAGGCTTTCATATACTGCTTCCAGTATTTCCGTTCCTTGATATCGTCGGCGCTGAATTTCCAGTTCTTCTCCGGATCGTCGATGCGCTTGAGGAAGCGTTTCTTCTGTTCTCCCTTGGAAAGATGCAGGAAAAACTTCACCACGCGGGTGCCGTTGCGGTGAAGATGATCCTCCAGGTTTACGATGGAACGATAACGGTCGCGCCAAAAGTGCTTTTTATCCACCACTTCCTCCGGCAGATCTTCGTTGTTGAGAATCTGGCGGTGCACCCGAACGATGAGCACCTCTTCGTAGTAAGAGCGATTGAAGATGCCGATATGGCCGCGCTCCGGCAGCCGCCTGGTAGCGTTCCACAAAAAGTCATGCGCCAGCTCTTCGGTGCTGGGATGTTTGAAACTGAAAACCTGGCAACCTTGGGGATTGACGCCCGACATCACATGCTTGATGGAGCTGTCCTTCCCGGCCGCGTCCATGGCTTGAAAAATCAGCAGCAGGGCGTGCCGATTGTCAGCGTACAGCAGGTTTTGCTGGTCGCTCAGCTTTTCGATGTGTTCGCGTAAGAGCTCTTCATACTCGTCTTTCGAAGTGTAAACAGGTTTTCCCTTGGTTGGCCATTTGCTCAGATCGACGTTCTTGCCAGGCCGTAGGCGAAAGTCGTCAGGATTGATCTTCTTCATCGCTACTACTAATTAGGGCATACCTGCAGGCTGAGCAACGCTTCCATCCGCGAGCCCGATCCGCCGGAATACCAGCCCGCCACTGGCGACGCCAGATCGTGATCGAAGCCCGCCGCGACGGCGATGTGTTGGTTTGAAACGGCCAGACCGCGTGCGGGATCGTACCCTCGCCATCCGATACCGGGCAAATACACTTCGGCCCACGCGTGCATGTATGAATCCTGCGTACTGGAACTGTTGGCCGACGCGCATTCGTACCCGCTGACGAACCGGGCGGCGATTCCCATCACGCGGCAGGCGTCGCAGAACAAGACCGCCAGGTCGCGGCACGATCCTTCCTGCGCGCTCAACGTTTGGCTCGAAGGCCACGGCGGACCGTAGGGGCGCGTCAGCTGGCGGCAGGTTTGAAAGATTTGCAAGCTCAACGCGGAAAGGAACGAAAGCGTGTTCCACTGCACGCTGAACGCAATCGATTTCGCGTATTGCTTCACGGACTCGGCGACTTGCGCGTCGTTGCGATAAGGAGCCAAGGCCGCGCACAACGGTTCCAGATACCACAGCGGAAGATTTAACGATTGACTGGTGAGCACGTAATCGAACGGGTTCGTGCGAAGCATCTCTACGCTGAAACGGCTGACCACCCGCAACTCGCTGGTAGGGGCGTTGAACCATGCGTTCAGAGCGAGAGTGCCATCTTGATCCAGACACTCCGTGGTTCCCGCGGGCATCGGCGCAATTTGCAGGTCGAACGCCAACAGCCGTTGGGCGCTGTTCTCGCGCGGCCGGAGCCGAAAGATGTGTGGCTCCAAAATAACCGGCAAGTCGTAGCGGTAGACCGTGGTGTGCGCGACGTTAATTTTCATGGAAGAAATGCAGCGGATCTCGCAGGCTTTGTAGCTCCCGATAATAGTACAAAGGCGCGGGCCGGCGGCCTTGGAACTTAAGCGCCTTGAGAAACTCGATTTCCTGTTCGGTGGCGTCGGCGCTCAGCGATTTGTCGTTCAGGAACTGCTCGAAGCCTGGCTCCAAGGCGAAGGATTGTTGCGGCTCTTGCTCCACAAACTCAAACCGCTTACGGGTGCCTGGCGCTAATCGGTGGTTGAGGACAACATCCATGCCAAAGGTCTTCAAGTCCATATCCCACGATTCGATAATTGGATCGAGGAAAGAGACGCAATTCTCAACGGAAATATTGAAGACCTCCGTATCGAGAAATTCCAGAATAGCAACTCGCATCTGCTCGTAGCTGCGGCCGCTAACTTGAGCCATCAATCGCAGCCATTCTTCGCTTCTCAATTCGTCCTTAGCCACGCTCTGGGCGACATCCAGAAGTTTTTGCGTGATCAGGCGTTCCAGCTCGCCAAAGGGCTCCTTCTCGAAAATCCTGCACACTTCCTTCTCTTTGTCCGGATCGCACTTGCGCAGGATCAGCTCCCGGCATTCCTGAAACAGCGGTCTGGGCGGCTCGGTAACACGCTTCTTCAACTCCTCTTGACGTTGCAGGTTCGCAAGCCTCGAAAGTTCTCCCGCCGGAAGCTTTAGGAACTCTCCGATCTTGTCGTATATGTCCGTGCGGCCGGGCGCCGGCGGGGCCTTCCTTCGAGTCAGAAGTTGTGATACATAGGATTCGGTGACTTGAGTGGCGGCGGCCAAATCTCTCTGATCGAGGCCCAACTCGCTCAGCCGCTGTTTTATAACGAGGGAGACATCCAAGGGAGCACCTATTAACCGTCAGCAGTGAACTACGGTCTCATTTTGGCACGCAGATGTTTGACTTGCAACCAATACTTAACTGATAATGGTGAATACAGGCACGGTGGAATAAAGCGACATGGACAAGAGACTAGCAAAGCGACACAAACGGCAGGTTGCTCGCGCGCGGGAGCACGTGAAACTTTCCGAGCCCGATCTCAGAACGCCCGAGCAAATTAAGGCGGCCCGCGACGCCAGCCGCGCCACCCGCGGCGGTACCAGCACCGATACCAATGTACGGAACTCAACGACCGCCTTCCGGAGCAACGTCCAGGGAACCGGCAGCGCGGCGAAAACCGACGGTTAGGAAGAGGCAACAGCAGTTATGTTCTCCACGCACTGTCCGCATTGTAAATCAGTCGATTTTCGAGGCGTAGGCGTTCGCAACGTCGTGGAGCAGGCCATCCACTGGATTCTTTGGCCCTATCGTTGTACGCTGTGCGGCCATCACTTCTTCCTGCTGCGGTGGCTGGCGCCTATTGGCGGGACGGCCTAAGCAACTCGCTTCCAGCCATTCTTTGAGTGCGACGTCTTTTCGGATCTGCCCACTATCGTGTGCAGAACCAGATGGAATCGCCGAGACCGCGGCTTCGCTTCCTGCATTCGGAAAATGTTATCAATTCAGTGAAGCTCGAAGTGTTCCGCCGGCAGTCAAGCGAATTGATAAAACTCGCGCTTCTTCCCGGCAAACCGGGCGCCTTGAAGGCCCGGCCTGACGGAACCGTTCTCGATGGCCATCATCGGTTGTCCGTTCTCCTTGAGCGCGGCGAGAACATCAATAAGTTGCCGCGAGAGATAATAGAGAAGCATCATGAGCCCTAACCTGTTCTGGATAGATGGGCCGTGGCGTGGCCGGCTAGCCATCGCTACTCGCCCCCGGGGAGGCGATTGGCTTGGGGACGAAATAAGCGGCTGGCGTCGGGCAGGTATCGACGTCGTAGTCTCTCTGCTGGAAAGCGACGAGGCAGATCAACTCGGCTTATCTGAGGAATCCAAGGTGGCGGAGGCAGATGGCATGCGCTTCCTCTCATTCCCGATTCCCGATCGCGGCGTCCCAGCCTCCGTACCTGCGGCTATCTCGCTGATGGCCGACGTCGCAAGTTCGTTGGACGAAGGAAAGAACGTTGCGGTGCATTGCCGCCAGGGCATCGGCCGATCGGGCTTAATCGCAGCGGGAGTTCTAGCGGCCTCCGGGGCCAGCCTAGAAGATGCGATCCATGTGGTAAGTTCCTCTCGCGGTCTCGGTGTTCCAGAGACAGCAGACCAGCGCCTGTGGCTAGAGCAAGTCTGCTATCGCCTGCGCCGGGCCGCGACTTTCCGCTTGCTCTCCACCAACTTCACTTCGGCCGAAAATGCCTGATCCAGCAACTCCGCCAGTTCCTCCTGGTGGCGCTTCAGAGAACCCGATGCCGGGCTGGCGCTGGGCGCGCGGCCGGCGTAGCGCAACACGCGCCGGGTGGGTTCGAGAATGGGCTGCATTTGCTCCTGCACAAAGCGCCAGGCGCCCATGTTGCGCGGCTCTTCCTGCACCCACACCACATCGGCGGCCTCCGGATAACGCGCCAGAATATCGCGCACCTGTCCAGCCTGGAACGGATAGATCTGTTCCAGCCGAACAATGGCGACGTCCTGAATCTTGCGTTCCTCGCGTGCCGCTAGCACGTCGTAGTAAACCTGGCCCGAACACATCAGGACCCGGCTGACGCGCGACAGCTCAATACCCGTAGTGTCATCGATCACTTCGCGGAACGATCCGCTCATCAAATCATCCACGCTCGAAACAGCCTTGGGATAGCGCAGCATGCGCTTGGGCGTAAACACGATCAGCGGTTTGCGGACGCCGCGGCGATCCAGGCCACCGTGCATCTGGCGGCGCAGCAGATGAAAATATTGCGCGGGCGTGCTGGCATTCACCACCTGCAGGTTGTCTTCGGCGCACAACACAAGGAAGCGTTCGATGCGCGCGCTCGAGTGTTCTGGTCCTTGTCCCTCATAGCCGTGCGGCAGCAATAGCACCAGGCCGCTGGGCTGGCCCCACTTCGATTCGGCGCTGGCAATGAATTGGTCAATCAGGATCTGCGCCCCATTTACGAAGTCGCCGAACTGCGCTTCCCACAGCACCAGCGTCAGCGGATCGGCCACGCTGTAGCCGAATTCAAACCCCATCACCGCGTACTCGCTGAGCGAGCTGTCAAAAACGTCGAAGCGCGCCTGATTGGGCGCCAGGTGTTGCAGCGGGATGTAGCGCTCCCCGGTTTCGCTGTCGTAAAGTTCCAGATGCCTTTGGCTGAAAGTTCCCCGGCCGCTGTCCTGACCGCTCAAGCGTACCGGTGTTCGTTCCAGCACCAGTGTGCCGAAGGCCAGCGTTTCCGCGGTAGCCCAATCGATAGGCGCGCCCCGCAGAATCTCCTGCCGCTTCTTAAGAAATCCTTCCAGCTTCGGATGCACATGAAACTCGTCCGGAAACGTCGTGATGCCGTGCACCACACGCTCCAGCGCGGCCCGATCCACCGCGGTATTGGGCCGCGGCGCGATCATCTCCTCCGGGTCCACCGCGCTCAGTTCCTGCACCTGATACTGCTCGCGATTTTGCTTGGAGGCGTCGTAGATATCGTTCAGCCGCTGGTTGATGCTCTTGCGAATCTGCGCCACGTTCGCGGCGTCGATCAAATTATCGCGAACCAAAGTCTCCGAATACGAAGTGGCCACCGACGGATGATTGCGAATCTTGCGATATAGAATGGGCTGCGTGTAGCTGGGATCGTCGCCTTCGTTGTGACCGTGCCGCCGATAGCAGAACATGTCGATCACGACATCGCGCTTGAAGGTCTGCCGATAATCGTAGGCCATCTGCGCCACGCGAATACAGGCCTCCGGATCGTCGCCGTTGACATGGAAGATCGGCGCTTGCACCATGCGCGCCACATCGGTGGAATAAGGAGTGGAGCGCGCTTCGTTCGGATTGGTGGTGAATCCAATCTGGTTGTTGATCACCAGATGAATGGTGCCGCCCGTGGTGTAGCCTTCCAGCTGCGAAAGGTTCAGCGTCTCCGCCACCACGCCCTGTCCCGCAAAAGCCGCATCGCCGTGAATCAAGATTGGAATCACACGCTCGCGCGCGGTGTCGCCCAGCCGATCCTGCTTAGGACGCACCAGACCCTCCACCACCGGGTCCACGGCTTCCAAATGGCTGGGATTGAACGCCACCGATACTACGATTTCGCGCCCCGACGACGACTTGCGCACGCCGCTCGCGCCCAAGTGATATTTCACGTCACCCGATCCTTGCGTGCTATCGGGATCGATGCCTTCAAACTCGGAAAACACCTGCACCATCGATTTACCGACGATATTCGCCAGCACGTTCAGGCGTCCGCGATGAGCCATGCCGATCACCGCTTCGTGCACATTGGCGCCGGCGGCGCGGTCCAATATTTCGTCCAGAATCGCGATGGCCGATTCGCCGCCCTCCAGCGAAAAACGTTTATGACCAATGAAACGCGTGTGCAGAAACCGCTCGAACTCTTCAGCTTCAATGACGTCCCGCAGGGCGCGCAGCTTGGTCTGCTGATCCAGCGGCCACCGATTGCCGGTGGGCTCCATGCGGAGCTGCAGCCAGCGCTTCTGCTCCGGAATCTGGATGTTCATGTACTCACATCCGATTTTCCCGCAGTAGGTCTGGCGCAGCGTTTCCAGGATTTCGCGCAGCATCGCCATCTTTTGCGGCTGATCGTCCTCCGACATCAAGGTGCCGGTCAGAAATTCGCGGTCGAGATCCCAGATGGTCAGGCCGTAGGTGGCCGGGTCCAGCTCGGAATGGTAAACCGGCTCCGAACCCAACGGATCGAAATCCGCGATCAAGTGGCCGCGCACGCGATAGGCATTGATGAGCTGCAATACCGCCGCTTCCTTGACCACTTCCTCCTGCTGCGCACCGCGCAGGCCCGGAATAGAAACCGTGCGGTCCGGCTCCCAGTGAACCGGCTTATGAGGAATCTTGAGATCGCTAAAGATCTTCTCGTAGAATCCGTCTTCGCCTTCCAGCAGCGCCTGCAAACGACCTAAGAATGTACCGGATTCGGCGCCTTGCACCACGCGATGATCGTAGGTGCAAGTGACCGTCATCACTTTGCTCAAGCCCAGCAGCGCGCGCAGCTGCTCCGTCACGCCGTGATATTCCGCCGGATAATCGATGGCGCCGGTGGCGACGATGGCGCCTTGTCCCGGCATCAAGCGCGGCACTGAACCCAGAGTGCCAACGGTTCCCGGATTCGTCAGCGAAATAGTGGTGCCTTCAAAATCCTGCACCGTTAGCTTGTTATTGCGCGCGCGAAAGATGATGTCGTCGAACGCGGCGATGAACTGCGCGAAGTCCAGGGAACCGGCGTCTTTGATGTTGGGCACCTTCAACGACCGCGTGCCGTCTTTGCCCGCCACGTCCACCGCGATGCCGATGTTCACGTGATCCCGCACCACGCGGAACGGCTGGCCCTTGTTCTCGGCGTAGGCGTGATTTAAGGAAGGATTGTTGCGAAGGGACTTGACGATGGCCCAAGCAATCATGTGCGTGTACGAAATTTTGCTTTTGCCGAGCAGGACGCGATGTTCGTTCATCACGCGGCGATTCTCGTCGATTACCTTCACCGGCATCACGCGCTGCGAAGTTGCCAGCGGAATGCTGAGGCTCAGGTTCATGTTCTCGGCAATGCGGGCAGCGGCTCCGCGCAGCGGCATCAACGTTTCGCCTTCCACCGGATGGTGTTCAGGAACAGCGAGCGTTGTCGAACCGCCGTTCTGGAGCGCTACCGCTTGCGGAGGGTGCGAGCCGTTTCCAGGCCCGGAAGCAGGCGTGGTTGCAGGTACCGCAGCAGGCGCTTCCGAAGGACTACCGCCGTTGGTCTCGAAAACCTGCTTCCAACTTTGATCGACGTTCTTGCGATCGTTCAAATACTGCTGATACAGCTCGTCTTCGAGCCAACTGTTGATACCTAGTTCGGGTGCACGTGATTCAGACATGGAAATATTTATGAGGGCTTCTTCTTCATCATAGCGTGCCTGTGGACTGGAAGCTGGAGCGCACAGTACTGCCCCGGCTAAGTCATGCATACGTATTGAGTTCTCCGCTCTTCGCCGGACGCTGATCAGCCGTAAACTTCTGTAATTTACGCAACCAACAATTCCAACCCCACATCCGATTAAGTGATGAGAGAGAGGCATATGAAGAGAACAATTCAAACTATGGCCGTGGCGGCGGCGCTCGCTCTGGGGGCAGGGGCACCTATGTTTGCCGGCACCGGGAACCCGCCGGCTCAGGACTTGCCCAGTCAAGTGCTGCACCAGTTAGTTATGATTCCGTACTACAGCGTCTTCGATGACTTGAATTTCTCCGTAGACAATGGTGTGGTAACGCTGACCGGAGATGTGGTCAATCCGGTAGTGAGGACTGACGCTGAAGGCTCGGTAAAGCATATTCCGGGCGTGACACAGGTGGTTAACAAAATCAACATCCTTCCGCCCTCCGGCATGGATAATCACATTCGCGCAGCCGAGTATCGGGCTATTTTCGGTTATTCGGACATGTATAGATACGCCATGGGCGCCATTCCATCGATTCATATCATCGTGGACTTTGGACACGTAACGCTGGTTGGTGTGGTGAATACCGATGCGGACAAAAACGTAGCTAATATCCGCGCCAACTCGGTTCCCGGAGTCTTCTCTGTAACCAACAACCTGCGCGTTGCCGAGAAGAGCTAAACCTTCCGCTCCGACCAGCGCAGAGAGCAGTGGCCGCCGTTTTGACCGACCGGCGGCCATTTTGCTTGTGAAGCATTCAAATTCCCATGAATCCGGTACACTGATAGAACATGTGCGCGGAAGCCGCTCGAGCCCCGCTCAAGATCGCAGACTTCACCGACCTCAACGATTCCACGCTTTATCTGAATCGCGAACTCAGCCATCTGGAGTTCCAGAAGCGTGTTCTTGAAGAGGCCCGGGATCGCCGCAATCCGCTACTGGAGCGCGTGAAGTTTCTGTCGATCTTCGGTTCGAATATCGACGAGTTTTTCATGGTGCGCGTCGCTGGGGTCATGCAGCAGATAGAGAACGGCGTGCAGGAAACCGGCATGGATGGACGCGGCCCGTCGGAAACC
>Ga0209006_10006723_pt1 | contig 10390 bp, 8 predicted proteins | sample JacPin_JW_Ref_O2_FD_188567 | JGI IMG/M metagenome (GOLD analysis project Ga0209006, IMG submission 188567) | Forest soil microbial communities from Algoma, Ontario, Canada - Jack Pine, Ontario site 1_JW_Ref_O2 (SPAdes) (version 2) | ecosystem: Environmental > Terrestrial > Soil > Boreal... | reverse complement strand
CCGAAGTTGCTGCCCGCGGCGGAGGCCTTCGACGACCTGTGCGGCAAGATGGCCGAGCTGCTGACGCAGATGGCAGCCGGACTCCGGGACGGGTCTGTCATCGATCAGGCTCCCGGCTGGCTGGCGCGGGCCCGATCGCTGAGCCGCGAGATCCGGCGGGTAGACGACGCCCTGCGTCAGGCCGAGGAGAGCATCCGGCTCAATCCGCACCGGGCATGGCATACCCAAGTCAGGACCGATCTGCGCAACCGACTGGAGGCCCTGGAGCATTCGGCGATCACGATCCGGGCCCTGGCCCGTTCGCTGGCCGACAGCATCCGGCTCGCGGGCGACCAGAGCCCGATGCGTGACGAGGAAATTCGCCTCAGGCTGAGCGCGGTGGTCACCGAGCTTGCCGCGGCCATGCGGACCTACGGCCGCCTGGCCCTGGAGCATGACAGATCCGGCCGCGAGCTGCTCGAGTCTGACCTGAACCGGTTTCTCGACGCCGCGCAGGAACGGCAGGACCAGCTCAGCGAGCTGCTGGGCACTGACCCGGCTACCCAGCCGGTCGGCTGGCCGCTGCGCGGGGAGCTGATCAGCCACCTCGACCGGCTCCGGACAGAGTTGCGGGCCGGCGGTGCGCCCAGCGAGCACCCGCCGCCGCGAAAGCGGACCAGGGCCCTGCATGCCGCGCTGCAACGTGCCGGCCACCGTCCAGGCCGCTGAGGTCACGCGCCGCCGACGTGAGCACGCCCCCGCACATGGCCCGACCGTGCAGTTCTAGTTCCGGAGCCGGGGACTACACTTGCTCGCTGCGAAGGCTCGTGAGGAGCGCGTCGGCGGCCGATATGGCGCCTCGCGGCATCCGGCAGCAGCACCACTGTTCAGTGGCGACGCGAGCTGAGATCTGATGCAACCGCTGGCCTTACGACTGCCGCGCTGCATTATCTGGGTGGCCGTGCGCCGCCAGCCTGAACCCCGCCATAGCCGCTGACTGGGGGTGGTAGCCGTGGCTGACCGCAGTGACGTCGACCGCGACCAGCACGCAGCACTCAGAAGGCTGCTCGCCCTCTCGCTCCGGCTGACGCAGCAAGAGGACGAGGGCCGCATTCTGCAGTTGGTCGCGACGGCGGCCGAGTCGCTGGTGCCGTGCCAGACCGAGGGCATCCTGCTTGACCAGGCATGGCAGGACATCGGGCGACGTGGCCATGGGCTGCTACCCGCTGAGGTTGCGAGCGCGGCCGGCTCCGAGCGCGGTGGGCGGATCATCCGGGCCCGTGTCCCGTGGGCGTGGGCCTACCCGATTCCGGCCAGCCACGGCCGGGCCGGATATCTCGTCGTGGGCGCCGGCCAGGCGCCGGCCGAGGGCGATCAGTTCCTGCTCCGTTCCCTGGCCCAGCATGCAGGTGTCGCCCTGGCCCGCGCGCGCCTGCATGCTCGTGAGCGGGCGCAAGCGGCAGGCTTGCGCGCCGCGAACCTCGCGCTGCGGCGCAGCATGGAGATTCATGACCGGCTGACGCGGGTGGCGCTGCGGGGCGAAGGGCAGGAAGGGATCGCCAGGGCGGTCTACGAGCTAACTGAGCACGCGGCCGGCATCGAGGACTCGTTCGGCAACCTGATCGCCTGGGCTGGCCCAGGCCGTCCCGATCCTCCGGCCAGGGGTCCCGCGGAGCGCCAGGCTTGGCTGCTGCGCCAGGACACGGAGGGACACGGCCCGTTCAGAGACGGGGATCGCCTCATCTCGGTGGCGCGGCTCGCCGGCGCGCCGGTTGGCGTTCTCGTGCTTGCCGATCCAGGGCGGACCGCAGGAGAGGCTGAGCGGGTGACCGTGGAGCATGCCACCACGGTGCTTGCCATGGAGCTAGCGCGCCTGCTGAGCCTGGGCGAGTCGGAGGCCAGCGCCCGCCGCGATCTTGTGCTCGACCTTGTCGGCGGCGCGGGCGGATCAGATGCTGGCAGCCGCGCGCAGGCCCTGGGCTACGACCTCGGCAGGCCGCACCGGGTTGTCGCGCTTGAGCGCCGGCCGGGCGGCGCGGACGAGATCGACGCTTTCTTCGACGCGGTCCGCACCGCGGCCCGCACCGTCCGGGTGGGCTCGCTGGTGGCCGCCAGGCTGAATGACGTGATCGTCCTGGCGGATACGGAGGCTCCGTGGGAGCGCTTCCATGCCGGCGTCGTTGCGGAGCTGCGCGGTACGTGCTGTGCCATCGGCGTCGGAGGGCGATGCAAGGAGATCGCTGATTTCCCCAGGTCCTACCGCGAATCCCAGCTGGCCCTGCATATTCAGAACGCGGTTGGCCGGACCGAGCAGGTCACACTCTTTGACGATCTGGGCGTGTACCAGGTACTGGGCACCGACACCTCCTCGATGGAATCCTTCGTGCGAGACTGGATCGGTGCCCTGCTGGACTATGACGCCGTCCATGGTGCCCGACTGGTCACGACGCTGAGCGAGTACCTGGACTCCGGTAGCAGCTACAGCGCGTCGGCCGTAGCCCTGTCGGTGCACCCGAGCACGCTGAAATACCGCCTCCGGCGCATTCGGGAAGTGTCCGGCTTGGACCTCAGCAGCGCGGATACCCGTTTCAATTTGCAGCTTGCTACTCGGGCCTGGCGGACGCTGCAGGCGCTCCGGCAGTCCTGACCTGCCCTATTGCCATCGCTGTCCGGCCAGGACAAGCGGCTTTGCCCGCGAGGGACGGTGCGGCCTGCGATGGAATCGCCAATGCTAGGGGCAGGGGTTCAGGGGACGGGGTGAATTGTAAATGAGCGTGGATCTAGACACGCGCGTATATGTCCGTGATCTGGAAGAACACCTCAGGCGCATCTTGTTCGGACAGGGCCGCGCATCTGACCCGCAGGCGGCTGTTCTGCTCGTTCGCGGCGCGCTGGCGGATGGCGATCACTCTCGGGCTGAGTGGCTTGCCGAGTCGACGCAGCGGCTGGCCGAGGCCACGCCGGACGACTCCAACGTGGCTGCGGCAGCCGCGCATGCCCATGCCCTGGTGGGGCGGGACTCAGCCGCGCTTGAACAGGCTGCCGGCAGGTACTCGGCTCTGCTGCCCCGCGCCAGGGCGACCGAGGATGCCGGCCTGGCCTGGGCCGCAGCGGGCGATCAAGATCAGGCCGTGACCTGGCTACGGCGGGCCTATGAGCTGTATCAGCAGCCAGGCGCCGTCGACGGGATGGCGCGCGTCCGGGCCGAGCTGCGCGCGGCCGGAGTCAGCCTGCACCACTGGAAACGCGCCGCCAGGCCAGCTTTCGGCTGGGCAAGCCTGACCGAGACGGAGTGGCGCGTCGCCGATCTGGTGGCCCAGGGCCTCAGTAACCGGGAGGTTGCAGGCAAGGTGTTCCTGAGCACGCACACGGTGGCATACCATCTTCGCCACATCTACTGGAAGCTCAATGTCGGCTCCAGGGTGCAGCTAGCCCGGCTGGCCGCCGATCAGGCCGTGCGAGAGTCGGAATAGCGCAAGAGACTGCCTGGCTGGCCGCCGACCGCCGACCGGAACTGGGCGTCGTCGGCGTAGTCGGACGTGCCCTGGGCCTGGAACTCGCGCGCTGCCCGCACCACCTCGGCGCCCAGCTCGCGCAGCTGGGCGCCGATCATGTCGTCGGTGAAGCGGCCCTCGGGATCGAAGGTCTGCCATGACTGCGCGACCGGCTGGACCAGCGGAACGCTCCAGCCCCGCAGGGCACGGACGACGAATTCCATCGAGTTGACCGCCTGCAGTCCTTGCACGCCGCCGGCTGTCGCCACAAGTCCGACCGGCTTGTTCGTAAGGTACGGCGGATCGCGCGCCGCCAGCAGGATCAGCCAGTCCAGGGCATTCTTGAACGAGCCGCTGACCGAGCCATGGTACGTAGGCGTGCTCCAAATCAGGGCGTCGCTGCCGTGGACGGTGTCAGCGAGCTCACGCGCCCCGGCCGGCACCGCCCGTTCCGGCGTATACATCGGCAGGTCCAGGTCACGCACCCAGATCAGGCTGGGCTCGGCATTTGCCGCCCGCGCGCCGTCGAGCGCTGTCTCCAGGGCAGTACGGCTGGTAGACCCAGTGCGCAGTGAACCACCCAGACCGACCACTCGGACAGATCTTGGCATGATCCCTCCCTCGACGACGCCTGTACCCACCCTGGCCGCGATTCTGGCAGGGCACCTCACCTGACTGGCTAGTCTCCGCACGCGCGATGCAGCCCCGTAGGGACGGATTCCGGGGCCGGTATCCGCCGCCCGAGCCGCCCGTGGGCCGGCCGCGGGGTCCGGTCACACCAGGACTAGCCGGTCTGTGGATGTGAGCGCCTGCCCGGCGCGCGAGTGTGTGGCGGTAGGGGCAAAGCACCTGACACTCGGCAGTGCAGGAGGACAAGCCATGGCCGTGTTCCCTGCCCGACGTACCGGGCGGACTCTCACCGATCCGTCCAGGGAGTTCGAGGACATCTGCGAGCGGATGGGCCAGCTGATGAACGTGGCGTCCGGGGATCTCGCGGCAGTGCCGGCCGACATGCCCTGGTCTCCCGCGGCTGACCTAGCCGTCAGGGCAACCGGGCCCAGCCGGATCGATGTAACCGACCGGCCGCAGTCCAACGGGTGAGCCCATCGGAGCCGCCCAGGAGGCGCTCAGGAGGTTAGAAATGGCAACGGCAGTCGGCATCGATCTTGGGACCACCAACTCAGTTATCGCGGCGACGGAGGCCGGGAAGCCGACGGTCATCCCCAACGCGGAGGGATCGCGGACTACGCCGTCGGTGGTGGCGTTCACGCCGCAGGGGGAGCGGCTGGTCGGTCAGCTCGCCAGGCGCCAGGCGATCCTGAACCCCAAGGGAACGATCTACTCCGCCAAGCGCTTCATCGGGCGGCGATACAGCGAGGTCCAGAGCGAGCTGAACGCTGTCTCCTACGACGTCGTACCCGGGCCTGACGACGCGGCGCGGTTCAAGATCGGTGACAAGCTGTACGCGCCCGAGGAGATCTCCGCCCTAGTGCTGCGCAAGCTCGCCGAGGACGCGTCGAAGTTCCTCGGGGAGAAGGTCACCGAGGCGGTCATCACGGTGCCCGCCTACTTCAACGACGCCCAGCGCCAGGCAACAAAGGACGCGGGCAAGATCGCCGGGCTTGAGGTGCTGCGGATCATCAACGAGCCCACGGCCGCCGCCCTCGCCTACGGACTGGACAAGAAGAGCAACGAGACGGTCCTCGTCTTCGACCTCGGCGGCGGGACCTTCGACGTCAGCATCCTCGACATCGGGGACGGAGTGGTCGAGGTCCGCGCGACTGCCGGTGACACCCACCTCGGCGGGGACGACTTCGACCGGCGGGTCGTCGACTACCTGGCCGACGAGTTCCAGCGGGATAACGGAATCGATCTCCGGGCAGACCCGCAGGCGCTGCAGCGGCTCTTTGAGGCGGCAGAGAAGGCGAAGGTGGAGCTGTCCTCGGTCACCCAGGCAACGGTCAGCTTGCCGTTTATCACCGCTGACGCATCCGGGCCCAAGCACCTCAACACCACCGTGATGCGCTCGACATTCGAGCAGATCACCGCGGACCTGGTCGAGCGCACGACGGACCCGGTCAGGCAGGCCCTGGCGGACGCCAAGCTGACCGACAGTGATATCGATGAGGTCATCCTGGTGGGCGGGGCTACCCGCATACCGGCGGTGCAGAGCCTGGTGCGCCGGCTGACCGGCGGCAAGGACCCGAACATGACGGTCAACCCGGACGAGGTTGTCGCGCTGGGCGCGGCCGTGCAGGCTGCCGTGCTGAAGGGCGAGGTCAAGGACGTCCTGCTGCTCGACGTCACGCCGCTGTCGCTGGGCATCGAGACCCTCGGCGGCGTGATGACCAAGGTGATCGAACGCAACACCACGATCCCGGCCAGGCGCACGGAGATATTCAGCACCGCTGAGGATAACCAGTCAGCGGTGGACGTGGTGGTGTTGCAGGGTGAGCGGGAAAGCGCTGCCGATAACCGGGTGCTTGGCCGGTTCCGGCTGGAGAACATCCGCCCTGCCCCGCGGGGCACCCCGCAGGTCGAGGTCACATTCGACCTAGATGCCAACGGGATCCTGAATGTCTCGGCCAGGGACAAGGACACCGGGGCTGAGCAGCGGATCACGATCAGCGAGAGTTCCAACCTGGACCAGGCCGAAGTCGAGCGGATGATCAAGGACGCCGAGCAGCACCGAGACGAGGACAAGCGCCTGCGTGAACTGACCGATGCGCGCAACGAGCTGGACACTATCGCGCACCGGGTGGAGAGCCTGCTGGCCGAGCGCGGTGATGCGGTGCCCGTGCACGAGAAGGCACGGGCGGAGAACCTCACCGCGGACGCGCGGCAGGCCATGAAGGAAGATACGCCGCTCGACCGGATCCGGACCCTCACAGCCGAGCTCCAGCAGGTGTACCAGAGCCTCGCCGCGGCAGGCCAGGGCCCGCAGCCCGGGCAGGACGGCCCGCCGCCGCCCGGCGAGGATGACGTGATCGATGCCGAGTTCACCACCGGTGAGTGACCGATGAGTGAGCGTGCCGGAAGCCCAGAGTCCGGGCCGGACCGCCAGCCATCTCCGCCGCTTGCCCGGCCGCCCGAGTCCGCGGCCGGGGCCGCCCCCGGCCACAGCGGAAACAGCCATGGCGAGACCGGATCGCGTCGCCCTGCTGAACCGGGCGCGACCGCCGGCCAACCGGCGAGCGCAGATCAGGCGGCGAGTGCCGGCGAGCTGGAGGCGCGGATAGCCGAGCTGCAAGACCTGCGGCTGCGCGCGCTGGCCGACCTCGACAACCTGCGCAAGCAGTGCGCCAGCCAGGTCACTCAGGCCAGGGCGGAGACTCAGAGGCAGGTGGCCGCGCAGTGGCTGCCGGTCGTCGACAACCTTGAGCGGGCACTGGCGCACGCGCAAGCCGATCCCGGCTCCATCATCGAGGGGATCGGGGCAGTCAGGGACCAGGCCATGAGCGTGCTGGCTCAGCTAGGTTTCCCCCGCCGTGACGATCTCGGGGCACCTTTCGATCCGGCCCGGCACGAGGCCGTCGCGTCGCGCCCGGACCCGGCCGCGCCAGAAGGCTCGGTCGTCGAGGTGGTCCGGCCTGGCTACGGCGAACCTGACCGCCAGCTGCGGCCCGCCCAGGTAGTCGTCGCCAAGGCGGACTGATGCCCGCGGACCGGGACTTCTACCAGATCCTGGGGGTGCCGAGGACCGCCAGCCAGGATGAGATCCAGCGGGCCTACCGCAAGCTTGCGCGCGCCAATCACCCGGATGTCAACAAGGACCCGGCAGCCGAGGAGCGGTTCAAGGACATCTCCGAGGCCTACGACGTCCTGTCCGATCCGCAGACCCGGCGCCGCTATGACGCTTTCGGGCCCGACTTCCGGCAAGTTCCGGAGGACGTCGACCCTGAGACGTGGCGCCGTGCCCGGGCCGGAGCGCAGGCCGGCGCTGGCGCCGGGCGAGCGGGCCGCGGTGGCGGCAGCAGGTTCAGTTATGGCGCTGGCGGCGACGTCGACGTTGATGATCTGCTGGGCGGCCTGTTCGGCGGCCGGGCCGGCCGTGGCTGGGGCCCAGTGCCCGGCGCCGACCAGGAAGCCGAGATCGAGCTAGGCATTGAGGACGCCTACCGCGGCGGCCGCAGGTCCATCTCGCTGGCTGGCCCGGACGGAGCACGGACTCTGGACGTGACGATCCCGCCCGGCGTCACCGACGGCCAGCGGATCCGGCTGGCTGGCCAGGGCGGCAGCGGCGGCGACGGAGCCCGCGCTGGCGATCTGTATTTGGTCGTCCGGATCGCGCCGCACCCCAACTACCGGCTGGAAGGCCGCGATCTGTACGTCGAGCTGCGGCTCGCGCCCTGGGAGGCCGCCCTGGGCGCGTCGGTTGCCGTGGCGACGCCCGGCGGGGAGGCCAAGGTGACGGTGCCGGAGGGCACGTCGAGCGGCCGGCGGCTCCGGCTGCGCGGCCGCGGCGTGCCCAACCCGAGAGGCAAGCCGGGTGACCTGTTCGCCGAGGCCAAGATCATGGTGCCGCCCAGGCCGTCCAAGGCGGAACGGGAGCTATTCGAGCAGCTGGCCGCCGCCTCCGACTTCGACCCGAGGAGACGCCAGTGAGCTACGCCATGGTCCGCGCCACCCGGCTCGATCTGGACACGTTCGCCGCTGCCGCCGGGCTGCACCCGGAAATGATCCGCAGGCTCGTAGCCCTCGGCATCCTCGACGCGACCCGAGACTCCTCGGGTCGGCTGTGGTTTACCCGCAGGCAGCTCGCCGTGGTCGCCAGGTTCCAGCGGCTGCGCGCCGGGTTCGGCCTCAACTACGCGGCCGTCGGACTCGTGCTCGACCTGCTCGACCGGATAGCGACGCTTGAGGCGGCCCTGCGGGGTCCCCGACGGCCAGGAGGACGATGATGGACCCGAACCGGCTGACCCAGAAGTCACAGGAAGCCCTGCATGACGCGCAGACCAAGGCGCTGCGTTTCGGGCACACCGAGGTCGACAGCGAGCATCTGCTGCTGGCGCTGCTCGATCAGGCCGAAGGCATCGTGCCGCCCCTGCTTGCCCAGGCCGGCGCCGACCCCGGCCAGCTGCACAAGGCCCTGGACGCCGAGCTTGAACGGCGGCCGCGGGTCAGCGGCCCTGGCGTGGCCCCCGGTCAGATCGCCGTCACGCAACAGCTCTCCCGGCTGCTCGACGATGCCGAGCAGGAAGCCGGCCGCCTCAAGGACGAATACGTCTCCGTCGAGCATCTGGTCCTGGCGCTGCTAGCGGAGGGCCCGGCGACCGGCGCAGGCCGGCTGCTGCACGACGAAGGCGTGACCAGGGCCGCGTTCCTGCAGGCCCTGTCGCGGATCCGGGGCAATCAGCGCGTCACCTCGGCGATGCCTGAGGTCGCCTACGAAGCACTCGCGAAATACGGACAGGACCTCGTGAAAGAGGCCGCGAGCGGGCACCTCGACCCGGTTATCGGCCGGGACACCGAGATACGCAGGGTGATCCAGATCCTGTCCCGGAAAACCAAGAACAACCCGGTGCTGATCGGTGATCCGGGCGTCGGCAAGACCGCGATCGTCGAGGGCCTGGCCCAGCGGATCAACCGCGGGGACGTTCCCGAAGGCCTGCGGGACAAGACGATATTCAGCCTGGACATGGGTTCCCTGGTGGCAGGAGCCAAGTACCGCGGAGAGTTCGAAGAACGGCTCAAGGCAGTCCTCAGTGAGGTCAGGGCAGCGTCGGGAGGCATCCTCCTGTTCGTCGATGAGTTGCACACCGTGGTCGGCGCGGGCGCAGCCGAGGGCTCGATGGACGCGGGGAACATGCTCAAGCCGATGCTGGCCAGGGGCGAGCTGCACATGATCGGCGCGACCACCCTCGATGAGTACCGAAAGCACATAGAGAAGGACGCGGCCCTCGAGCGCCGCTTCCAGCCCATCATGGTCGATGAGCCGTCGGTCGAGGATGCGGTGTCGATCCTGCGCGGCCTCCGCGAGCGGCTGGAGGTCTTTCACGGCGTGAAGATCGCCGACAGCGCGCTGGTAGCGGCCGTCACGATGAGCCATCGTTACATATCTGACCGGTTCCTCCCGGACAAGGCGATCGACCTGGTGGATGAGGCATGCGCGGTAATCCGCACCGAGATTGACTCGATGCCAGCCGAGCTCGACGAGCTCACCCGCCGCGTCATGCGGCTAGAGATCGAGGAGACGGCCCTCTCCAAGGAAGATGACCAGGCGAGCCTGGCGCGGCTGGGCGACCTGCGCAGGGAACTGGCCGACCTGCGCGCGGAGGCTGACGCGCTGCGAGCACAGTGGGAGGCCGAACGGCAGGCACTGCGGCGGGTGCAGGCGCTGCGCAAGGAGATGGAGCAGCTGCGGCAGCAGGCCGAGCAGGCCGAACGCGGCTACGACCTGAACAAGGCCGCCGAGCTGAGGCTCGGCAAGCTGCCCGAGCTGCAGCGCCGTCTCGAGGCAGAGGAGGAGAGCCTGTCCGGCCGGCAGGGCGGCCAGCGGCTGCTGCGCGAAGTCGTCACCGAGGACGAGATCGCCGCGATCGTCGCCCGGTGGACGGGTATCCCGGTGAGCCGTCTGCGCGAGGGCGAACGCGACAAACTGCTGCGTCTTGACCAGATCTTGCACGAGCGGGTCATCGGCCAGGACGAAGCGGTCCAGCTCGTCACCGACGCCATCATCCGGGCTCGGTCCGGGATCCACGATCCGCGCAAGCCGATCGGCTCCTTCCTCTTCCTCGGCCCCACCGGAGTGGGGAAGACAGAGCTCGCCAAGTCGCTGGCCGCTGCCCTGTTTGACACCCAAGACAGCATGGTCCGGATCGACATGAGCGAGTACCAGGAGCGGCACACCGCGAGCCGGATGATCGGCGCGCCGCCCGGATACGTCGGCTACGAGGAAGGCGGCCAGCTGACCGAGG
>Ga0209006_10006722_pt1 | contig 10391 bp, 8 predicted proteins | sample JacPin_JW_Ref_O2_FD_188567 | JGI IMG/M metagenome (GOLD analysis project Ga0209006, IMG submission 188567) | Forest soil microbial communities from Algoma, Ontario, Canada - Jack Pine, Ontario site 1_JW_Ref_O2 (SPAdes) (version 2) | ecosystem: Environmental > Terrestrial > Soil > Boreal... | reverse complement strand
GCCGCCGAGGTCGAAGTAGAGTAGGCCCTGGACGGTGCTGTGGGGGGCGATGACGCTGGTGGGGATTTGGGCGTTGTCGGCATCTTTTGCCATTTCATCCCAGTGTTTATCGCGTCCGCCTTTTTTGGTTGGAACGGGGATGGGAAGGCGCGCGCCACGTGATGCGGTGGGATCTTTTGTTTTTGGTTTGAGGGCGGCGTCGGCGAGTTGCTCGGGAGTGAGCGAGGGGACTTCCTGGCGATTGTCGTCGTCGAGCTGAACGTTGAGGCGAATTGCCTGGAGATTGACACGAAGGGATTCGTCAGAGTCGTTGCGGAAGTTGACCTGGACGGCGAGGACGCCGCCGTCGAAAGGTGATTTTTTGGGGAATTTTTCTTTGTATTGGGAGGGGACGGTCCATGGGAGCGCCGAGACGGTGAGGCCCTCGTGGGATTCGAGGGAGGCGGCTTTGAGGGAGTCTTGTTGGGATTGTGGCGGTGAGTGTGGGGCGGCGAGGAGTGATGCGGCGGTTATGGTGGTGATGATGCAGGCGGAGAAGTACGCGAGGACCTGGTTTCGCATCGGGTTATAATAAACCTTTCTCATATTGTCGCCTGAGATTCCTGGGGGGAGAGCGGGGTTGCCCTGCGAGGTTGCGCTGCGTTGGTGTGGGGACCGACACGGCGCGTGAAATGGTTGGTTCGGCGGCAAGACGCAACGGCCGGGCGGAGCAAGCCCCGCCCCTACAAAGGCAAGAGAAGCATCGCGAGAGACTGAGGGAGTCGGACTGAGTGTATTTCGTCTACAGTTTTTTGATGGCGCTGGCTGCGGCGGTGCTTTCGCCGATTTGGATTTGGAAGGGGTTGCGGCAGGGGAAGTATCTTTCGAATTTGGGCGAGCGGCTGGGTTCGTCGTTTCCGGGGTTGGGAAAGTTGCCGGCGGAGCGGGCGGGGGCGATCTGGATTCATGCGGTGTCGGTGGGCGAAGTTCTGTCGGGAGTGGCGCTGGCGCAGAAATTGAAGGCGGCGTATCCGCAGCGGCCGCTGATTGTTTCCACCACAACACAGACGGGGCAGGCGTTGGCGCGCGAGCGGGTGAAAGCGGCCGACGCGGTGATTTACTTTCCGTTCGATTGGGCGTTTTGTGTGAGGCGCGCATTGGACGCGGTGAAGCCGGCGCTGGTGATCGTGTTGGAGACGGAGATCTGGCCGAATTTTTTGCGTGAGGCGGACCGTCGCAAGGTGCCGGTGATTTTTGTGAGCGGGCGGATCTCGGATAAGTCGTTTGCGCGATATCAGAAATTTTTTGCGTGGGCGGGATTTTATCTGCGGCCGTTTTTGCGTGATGCGCTGGGGCATGCACCAGCGTTTTTGATGCAGGGCGCGCGGGATGCGGAGCGCGTAAAGGAGTTGGGCGCACCGGCTTCGCGTGTCGTGGTCAGCGGCAATTTAAAGTATGACCAGGCGGTGCCGGATGCGACGCCGATGTCGGAGTGGCTGTCGCGCGAAGTGGAGCGATCGGGAAGGCGGCCGCTGATTGTGGCGGGGAGCGTGGTGTCGAGTGAAGAGCCGCTGGCGCTGATTGCCTTTGGCGTGGTGCAGGGAGAGTTTCCGAATGCGCTGCTGGTGCTGGCGCCGAGAAAGCCGGAGTGCTTTCAGCAGGCGGCGGATTTTATTCATGAGTCGAGAAGGAAATTTGTGCGGCGGTCGGAGTTGAAGATTGGTGGGAATGGGGCGTCGAATGGCACGGCTCCCATTTCGGCGGATGTGACGGTGGTGTTGCTGGATTCGATCGGGGAGTTGGCGTCGTTGTATCGACTGGCGGACGGGGCGTTTGTCGGCGGGTCGCTGGTGGAATCGGGCGGGCACAATATTTTGGAGCCGGCGGCGTTTGGGAAGATTCCGGTGTTTGGTCCGTCGATGGAAAATTTTGCGGAGATGGCGTCACGATTTGTTTCGGCGAAGGCGGCGGTGCAGGTGGAGAGTCCGGAAGATGCGGGCGTGGCGTGGATTGAGTTGCTGCGCGATCCGGAGCGCGCTCGTGGTATGAGTGAGGCGGCGAAGAGATTGGTGGACGAGAGTCGCGGGGCGACGGCGCGGGCGATGGAGGAGATTGCCAAACATTTGGGGCGGCCGGCGTGACGCGGATTCCGCGGGGACTGGCAGTGGCGTTGTGGCCGCTGTCGGTGGTGTACGGATGGGTGGTGCGCGCGAAAAATTGGATGTACGACGCGGGGTGGTTGAAGGCGAAGAGACTGAAGGGGACGGTGATCAGCGTCGGAAATTTGACGACGGGCGGGACGGGGAAGACGCCGATGGTGTTGTGGCTGGCTGCGCGATTTTTGGCGGAAGGCAAGAGCGTGGCGATTTTGAGCCGCGGCTACAAGGGGAAGGGCGGAACGAGCGACGAGATTGAGTTGCTGCGAAGGCGGTTGGGAGATGGCGTTCGGTTCGGAGTGGGGGCGGATCGATACGCTTCGGGAGCGAAGTTGGAGGCGGAGAGACGCGTCGATGTGTTTTTGCTCGACGATGGATTTCAGCATCGGCAGCTTGCGCGTGATTTGGATATTTTGATGTTGGATGGGTCGCGGAACTTGAGGGATGAGTGGATGTTGCCGTCGGGATCGTTGCGGGAGCCGGCGTCGGCATCGCGGCGTGCGGATTTTTTGGTGGTTTCGAGGGGGGGCGAGAAGGTTCCGGTCGGGACGATCGATTCGAAGCGTGCGCCTGTCTTTTACACGCAGACCCGGTTGGTGGAATTTCGGCGATTGGGAGCGGGGCCTTCTGATTCGAAGTACGGAAGTACGATCAACAGTTCGCCTTCATTCGCATTTTGCGGAATTGGAAATCCGGAGGCATTTTTTGCGGATTTGGTGAGCTGGCGTGTGGAGTTGGCGGGCGAGAGATCGTTTCGCGATCATCATGTGTATTCCGAACTGGACGTAGAACATTTGGAAACCTGGGCCGACAAGGTTTCGGCGGCGGATTTCGTAACCACGGAAAAGGACGCGGCGAATCTGGCGCTTGCGGGTCAGAGATTTCGAAGGCCAGTGTGGGTGGCGGTGATTGATTTTGTGATTGCGGCGGAGAGCGAGTTTGTTGCGGCGATCGAGCGCGTTTTGCGAGAGAAGCGCGGGGCGGCGGCGTGAAGATTTTGGTGCGGGCGACGAATTGGGTGGGTGACGCGATCATCGCGTTGCCAGCGCTCCGCGCGGTGCGGGCGAAGTTTGCGGACGCACACATTGCGATCGTGGCGCGGCCGTATGTGGCGGATATTTATCGGGGGCAGGGCGTTTGCGATGAGTTGATTGCGTATGATCCTCGCGGGGCGGAGAAGGGGTTTGGCGGGCGGGAAGCGCTGGCTTCGCGATTGCGCGCGGAGAAGTTTGATGCGGCGCTGCTTCTGCAGAATGCGTTTGATGCGGCGTGGCTTGCTTGGCGTGCGGGGATTCCGGAGCGGATTGGATATGCGCGAGATGGGCGCGGGATTTTGCTGACGAAGTCGATTGCGGTGCCGAAGGCGGGAGAGATTCCGGCACACGAGCAATTTTATTATTTGGAGTTGGTGCGGCGGGCGGGTTGGGTGGAGCGGGTCGAGGGGGAGAGCGAGATTTCGCTGGCGGTTTCGCGTGAGGCTGGTGATCGCGCGGAGCAGAAGTTGATTGCGGCGGGAGTGCGTTCGCGCGCGGAGAGCGCGGGGCGGCTGCGCGTGGCAATCGGGGCGGGGGCTTCGTATGGGTCGGCAAAATGTTGGATGCCCGAACGGTTTGCTGAGGTGGCGGATCGGTTGATGGCGGAGTCGGATGCGGAGATTGTTTTGTTTGGGACGGCTGGGGAGACGGCGGTTTCGAACGCGATTGTTGCGGGGATGAAGCGGAAGCCGATTGATTTGACGGGGAAGACGGCGATCGCGGAGTTGCCGGCGCTGCTTTCGCGATGCCAACTTTTTATCGGTAACGATTCGGGAGCGATGCATGTGGCGTCGGCGGTGGGATTGCCGGTGGTGGCGATTTTTGGGCCGACCGATCCATTTGGGACGGCGCCGGTGACGCCGAAGTGCACGATCGTTCAGGAGCGGCCGTATTGTTCGCCGTGTTTTTTGCGGCGTTGCCCGACGGATCATCGCTGTATGACGAAGGTGACGGCGGAGAGTGTGACGACGGCGGCGCGTGCGTGGCTTGCGGGGACCGGCGCGGAGGTGCGTCCTGCCTGATTCGAAGGTGCCGCGGGCTGCGGTTTTTCTGGATCGCGACGGGACTATTTCGGAAGACGTCGGGTACTTGAATGACGTCAGCCAATTTCGTATGTTTCCGTTCGCGGCAGGGGCCATTCGAAAATTGAACGATGCGAATCTGCCGGTGATCGTCGTAACCAATCAATCGGGTGTGGGCCGTGGTTTTTTTGACGAGGCCTCGGTGCACACTGTTCACCAAGAGATGACACAGCAACTCGCTCATGCGGGTGCGCATCTTACGGCGATCTATTATTGCCCGCACACTTCTGACGATGACTGCGAGTGCCGGAAGCCGAAGCCAGGAATGATTCGACAGGCGGCGCGGGAACATGGCGTCGATCTGACGCGGTCGTTTGTGGTGGGCGATCGGTATGGGGATGTGGAGTTGGCGCAGGCGAATGGCGGGCGGGGAGTGTTGGTGCGGACGGGATACGGTGATGAGGATTTGCGAGTGAATGGCGTGGGATGGGTGCGGCAGCCTGATTTTGTTGCAGATGATTTGAGCGACGCGGTGGAGTGGATTTTGAAGAGCGTGGGACAAACGAGATGAAGCGATCGCGAACGCGAGCAGTTGCAGGGGAGGGCGGCTCGACTTCGGTCGACCTGGTGGCGCTGGCGGAGCGTGTCGAGCAGTTCGCGAGCAAGACAGTCATCGTACTGGGTGATTTTGTCGCGGATGAGTTTCAGTTTGGGGAGATTTCGCGGGTGTCGCGCGAAGCGCCGGTCTTGATTTTGCGGCATCGCGAGACGCAGTTGGTGCCGGGCGGCGGGGCGAACGCGGCGAACAATTTTGCGGCGCTGGGCGCGAAGGTGCTGCCGATTACTGTGGTAGGGCAAGACGCGGCGGGTGATGCGCTCATGGCGTATTTCCGTGAGCGGCGGATGGACTTGTCGGGCGTCGTGCGCGTGAAGGGTTTCACGACACCGACCAAGACGCGATTTTTGGCGGGATGGGCGCATACGGTGGCGCAGCAGGTTTTGCGCGTGGATCGCGAACCGCAGACAGAATTGGCGTTGAGTGTGAAAGGCAAGATTGCTGGGATTTTGCGCGGGAAGTTGCGGCGTGCGGATGTGCTAGCCGTGTCGGATTACGGATTTGGTGTGGCATCGCCGGAATTGGTGCGAAATGCGGTCGCGAAAAAGAAATCGCTGGTGACGACGCTGGACAGTCGGTATGGATTGAGTTCGTACTCGAAGGCGGGAGTGACTTCGGCTACGCCGAATGAGGCGGAGTTGGAGGCGCTACATCACACGTCGATCGGGCGAGATGTTGCGGAGTTGGAGCGATGCGGGCGGGCGACGCTATCCACGATGAAAATGGATTCGTTGTTGGTCACGCGTGGACGCGACGGTATGGCGCTGTTCGAATCGCCGGGGCGTGCGATTCACATTCCGATCCATGGGAGCAATCAGGCGGTGGATGTGACGGGCGCGGGGGATACGGTGCTGGCGGCGTACTCGCTGGCGCTGGGGACAGGTGCTTCGGCACTGGAGGCGGCGCACATCGCGAACATTGCAGGCGGGCTCGTGGTGATGAAGCGGGGGACGGCGACGGTTTCGCGTGGGGAACTGCTGGCGGTGATTCGGGCCGAGGCCTCAGGGGCGGAAGCGTAGAAATGGTCAGCTCTGCGTCAAAAGTTGTATCGCGCGAAGAACTGAAGAAAGCGCTCGCGGAGCGCAAGCGCGAAGGGGAGTGCGTGGTGTTTGCGAACGGATGCTTCGACACGCTGCACGTTGGGCACGTTCGTTATTTGGAAGGTGCGCGACGCGAAGGAGATGTCTTGGTTGTAGCTGTGAATGACGATGCGAGCGTGCGAGGGCTGAAAGGGCCAGGACGGCCGATTCTGGACGAAGGTGCGCGAGCGGATCTGGTCGCAGCGCTTCGGGCCGTAGACTACGTCGTCTTATTTAACGAGCCGAATGTCGAGCCGCTGCTTGAATTGTTGCGTCCGGATGTCCATGCGAAGGGCACGGATTACTCGATGGACACTGTGCCGGAGCGCGAGGTCGCTGCGCGGCTGGGGATACGCGTCGCGATCGTTGGCGACCCGAAGGATCACTCGACGCGGGGATTTATCGAAACTGTGCGCAAGGCACCTCATGCCTGATCCGCGATTTCTGGTTGTGCGATTGGGATCGTTGGGGGACATCGTTCACACATTTCCCGCTGTTGCGGCGCTGCGCGACTCGTTTCCCGCCAGTGAGATTGTTTGGCTGACGCATCCGCGGTGGCGCGGGCTTGTGGAGAGCAGCGGGCTTGCTTCAGAAATTCGAAACGTAGAGTCGCGCGATTGGGGATCGGTGCGCGCGGCCATTTCGAGAGTTCGCGGTTCGCAATGGCAATCGGCGATTGACTATCAGGGGTTGTGGAAGTCGGCGGCGCTGCCGTTTTTGGGTGGCGTGAAGCGGAGGATTGGGTTTTCGTCGGACACGATTCGGGAATTTGGAGTACCGATTCTCTACAACCAGAAAGTGAAGGCCGAGACGATTCATATCGCGGATCAGAATGGGGAATTGTCGCGGCGTGCGGGGGCGCGACGACGCGTCGGGCATGTAAAGTTGTCGGTTTCGGGCGAGAGCGTAGCGCGGGCGCGCGAGCAGCTTACGCGGGCGGGAATTGGCGAGCGATACGTGGTGTTGAGTCCGGGTGGAGGATGGCGCGCGAAGTGTTGGCCGCCGGAGCGGTTTGGCGAGCTATGCCAGAAGATTCGCGAGGCGTTTGGATTGCGATGCGTGGTGAATTACGGCCCGGGCGAAAACGATTTGGTCGCCGCGGTGAAGGCGGCGAGCGGAAATGCCGAGCCGGTGCTGTGGGATACGGAACTCGGGCCACTGATGGCGTTGCTGCGATCGGCGATGTGCATTGTCGGCGGCGACACAGGGCCGCTGCATTTAGCAATCGCGTTGGGAACGGCAGCGGTCGCGCTGTACGGACCGACTGATCCAACGCGAAATGGGCCGTATCGCAATCCGGCGCTGGTGACGGGAGATCCGATTCTAGATTCGGGCGAGACGCGCGATACCGATCCTTGTGCGGGAGATATTGTTTTGCGGGCGAAGGGGAGCACGACTTCGCACAGCCGAAATGATGTGGTCGACCCATCGATGCTGGCGATTGAGGTGGACGCGGTGTTTGAGGCGGTGCGACGAAGAATCGGCGCGCTGGCGTGAGTGAAGTGGCTGCGAATTCGGACAAGCGGAGAGAATCGGCGGGCCGGACGATGGGGCCGACATTTTTTGCACGCTGGCGCGTACGCGTGGGTTATCTGCTGGCGATCGTGGTGCTTTTGTTGGCGCACCCGTCGCCGCAGAGCGTTGCGATTGGCGGAACCGTTGGACTGATTGGATTGTGGGTGCGGGCGCTGGCTGCGGGGCATTTGCATAAGCAGGAGATGCTTACGGTGAGCGGGCCTTATGCGCACACGCGGAATCCACTTTATTTTGGCAGCGCGATTTTGACGGTGGGCGCAGCAGTGGCGATGAATTCGTGGATCGCGGCGGCGCTGTTGGGTCTGTACTTCGCGCTGTTTTACTCGGTGGTGATGCGGCGGGAAGAGGGCGAGTTGCGATTTCATCATGGCACGGCGTTTGATACGTATGCGAAAGCTGTCCCGTTGTTCTTTCCGCGGGTGACGGCGGCGAAGCTGGGCAAGGGAACAGAGGGGAAATTTTCGTTTGGGCAGTACAAGAAGAATCGGGAGTATCGCGCGGCGATTGGATTTCTATTGCTGTTGGTGTTGCTGGTGATCGACTGGCGTTTAAGAGTCGGTCACTGAGGAAGTGATTGCCGCTATTGCGTTGGCCTCGCCAGCACCGAGCGGAAAGACGCCGGCAAGGTGCCGGCGCTGCCGGTCGGAGCGGGGCACGCGACGAAGCAGGTGACTTCGATTCGTTCGCCATCGGTGAGGATGTGGATTGCACCGTTTGTGTCGGTGCGTAGCGTACGGACGCCCGCAGTTTGCAGGCGATCGAGGACTTCGGCGCTTGGATGGCCGTAGGGATTGCCTTCTCCTGATGAGATAATCGCGATTTGTGGATTTACGGCGGATAGGAAATCGGGTGTGGTCGAGTTCTTGCTGCCGTGATGGCCGATTTTGAGGATGTCGGCGTGGAGGTCGGATTCGTCGTTCTCGGAGAGGATCGAGCGTTCGACGGCTTTTTCGGCATCGCCGGGGAACAGCAGAATGCGGTCGCCAAATTTCAATCGCAGGACCAAAGAGTCGTTGTTTTTTGCACTTGGAGCGATTTCTGTGGCGGCGATTTCGGGCCAGAGGAATTGGCCTTCGACGCCATCCCACGAAAAAGTTCGGCCGCGTATTTCGTGTTTGATTTGAGTGCCGCGTTCCTTTGCGACGACTTCGAGTTGTGCCAAGGCGCGTGAGTCGACTTCGCGGCCGATCCAGAGTTCCTCAACCTTGAAATTTTCGAGAATTGCCGTGAGACCGCCGAGGTGGTCCTGGTGTGCGTGGGTAAGGGCGACGATATCAATCTCCTTGAAGCCGCGCGACCAGAGGTAGGGCGAGACCGCTTCTTCGCCGGGATCAGTGCCAGTGTGCTCTTCGCGGCCAGGGAACCCACGGAAGGCGCCGCCGCCGTCGATCAACATCGTTTTGCCGTGGGGAGAGACGAGGAAGATGGAGTCGCCTTGGCCTACGTCGAGGATCGTGGATTCAAGTTGGCCGGCCGCGTGAGTTGGTGGGAAGGGAAATGCTGCGACGAGAACGGCGGCTGCGATCAGGGTTGCTGACAAAATGCGAAGGGTGAGCCTCCGGTTGAGGCTCGGGTTTGTCGCGTTCAGGCGCGCGACCGTCGCTATTGCGATTGCTAGCGCAAAGAAAAGAATCGTCAGCCAGAGTGGGGGCGTCGGAACGCGGTAGCTCCAGTGGGGTAGGGCGGCAAACCAGGCGACGGCGCGGATTAGTGTCGCTGTGAGAATCGCGAGCGGAGCGGCGAGCAATTTTCCTAACGGAGGCCAGATGAGGGCGGCGACGAGGGTCAAAAATCCCCATGGGACGATGATGCCGGTGACAGGAACGGCGGCGAGATTTACAGCGGGAGACGAGAGCGCGATACGGTGAAAGTTAGCGGCCATCAGGGGGAGCATGCCGAGTTGGAGGACGAAGGTGAGCGTGAGCAGTTCCCAGGCGAGGAAAGTGATTGCAAGAGTGCCAGCAAGCGAGTCTTGAATCGCGATAGCTGCTCGCGCCGGTGAACGCGATGTGATCCAGCGGAGGGTTGCGCGAATGTCGAGGCGGAACTGGGCGGCGCGAGGTTCGTGGCCGGCGTCGCGAGTTGTGTCGCGCCATCCGCGCAGGGCTCGCGCGTAGGGTTGAACGGTTGCAGCGAGCCAGGGGATGGCGAGGCCGGCAATGCAGCCGATGGCTACGAAGCTGAGTTGAAAGCTGGAATCTCGAATGGCCAGTGGTCGCGCGATCAAGGTTGCAAGGGCGGCCAGAGCGGCCGAGTTGAGGAGGTCTAGGCGGCGATAGAAGAATCCGCCGAGGACGACGGCGCAGGCCATGAGCGTGGCGCGAAGGACGGGTGCGCGGACTTCGACGACGGCGACGTAGGCTGCGAGAACGACGACGACGAAGAGGATTGTCAGGGTTGGAGTCAAGCGGAGTTTGCGCGATGTCCAGAAGATGAGCGCTGCGAGCGCGCCGACGTGGAGCCCGGCGACGACGAGAATATGGAAGACGCCGGTCTTCTGGAAGGCGATGGATTCGTCGCGATCGACGAAGTTGCGGTCGCCGAGGAGCATGGCACGTAGGGTGGCGGCGGATTGGGGATCATCAGCAAAGAGGCTGTCGATTTCGTCGCGAAGGTGGGAGCGGAGTCGAGAGATGCGAGCGGAGATATTTTGCGACGAATTGGCGGAGGCTTTTTGGAGAAGTTTTGGCGAACGAAGAGTGGCGATGAGGTCGATGTCTTGAGATGCGAGGTATGCGCGGCGGTCGAAGGCGCCTTCGTCGCGGAAGAATGGGGGCCGTTTGGCTTCGGCGATGACGTCGATTGCATCGCCGGCGTGGATTGGCGGCAAGACCGTTGTATCGGTTGGAGCGTGTTGTGTGAAGCTGATGCGGAGGCCGCCTGCAACTGGAATGGACACGCCTTGGTAATCGACGGCGCAGAGTTCGATATCGTAGCCGGTGCCCCACGGCAGGCGAGACGGTTCATCG
>Ga0209006_10006721_pt1 | contig 10393 bp, 8 predicted proteins | sample JacPin_JW_Ref_O2_FD_188567 | JGI IMG/M metagenome (GOLD analysis project Ga0209006, IMG submission 188567) | Forest soil microbial communities from Algoma, Ontario, Canada - Jack Pine, Ontario site 1_JW_Ref_O2 (SPAdes) (version 2) | ecosystem: Environmental > Terrestrial > Soil > Boreal... | reverse complement strand
GACCGGGCAAGGGGCTTCGGGATTTGGAATAAGAGGCACCGACAAGAAACTAGGGAAGAAAGTAAGAGAGGGAAGGATCTCCTAGTCGTTGCCGACAATGCGACGCATCGGGCGCTTTGCAGGCGCTGTTTTTGGCGGACTAATTTGCGTCGGTCTCTCGACTTGGTCGATGACCGGCACATCTATTGGCAGGGCCGATGTCGACTGTGTCCCTTGGTTGGCGATTTGCTATTCTCTGCGCACGGTCGCGGGCATGATAACGACTTCCAGTCGTTCCAACCGCCGAGCCAGGTCTTGTTCACGTTGATCGAGGCCGAGGCTGATAGCATCCCCTCAGCATTGGGGCCGGCGCGGCGTGCATTACCCGCAGCTCCCGAAGATGTTTTAGTGGAGATTCCTGCGGAACTGCACCAACTACTGAACGGCGATCGTCGCGCCCGGAAACGTCGGATAAAAACCTTGGATGCACAGCACTGGATTATCGCCGCTGGGCACGCCTTGGGGAATCGTAAGGTTAATCTGAAAGAGTCCGGGGCTGACCAACGCGCCGGCGGCTTGAGCACTGACTCCGGACACCCAGCAATAGTTGGGCTGGATCGTAAGTGGGCCCGTTTGCGTGGCTGAGCCGGCCACGATCGTGCCGCCGGCCTGGCCAAAACCCACCCCATACAAAGAAATCGTTTCGCCCGCTTTGGCTGGCGAACTCGATCCGGGATAAAGACTGGTTGGCCCCACTAGGCTCGCATCCAGATGGCGTGCGGCGATGTGACCCGCCGCGTCGAAAGAAAGAAATGCGGGCGAGTAACCATCGCGAAGCGGAGCCGTGACGGCGATCGGAATTCCGTCGTTGTTGACGGTGAGTTTCATCAGAAACGAGTCACTGATCCCTAACAGAGGTGCGAGCACGTTGATCTGGTCGTCGGCGCAATTCGGGTTCGTCTGCGCGCTGCAGTAAAAGTAAATGTAGCCCGGCGTTGGTGGATTACCGCCGCCGAACGTAACGCTCACCGGTCCGAGTTGCGTCGGCATCTGCCCATTTGCAAATTCCGGAGCGTTGCTCCAGTCGACGCCGGGCGCGGGGGTATCTGCGGGCACCAGGTTCGTGCCGTGAATCTCGAGCCACGCGTTACCCGCCATCCAAGACCACCCATAGACCGTCTTTACGCGAGTAATGGTCGCGCCGCTGGATGGCAGGGTCATGGTGCCGGTGACATTCAAACCGCCGGAAATGTTCGTATAGTTGAGCGCTCCATAGGCATTCGTGTACTTTCCGGTTCCTCCCACGATATTGCCCGTGAAGCTGGACGGTGGTGCAATGCTCTGGCCTGAGGGAGTATAGCCGTAACCCATGATTAACGAATCGGTGCTGTTGAAGGTTATGGTCACGAGACCGTCGACTGCCGTGGGCGCGTTCGGATAGAAGTACAACTTGACTTGACCGGACGGATTTCCCAGGCTCCCGCTGACGCTGACCGGATATAAAGAATAGTTGCGCTCACGGGTGCTCCAGCCGCAACACCAGCCGCGAAATTTCGTCAGCGTAAGAGGAATGGTGTTGCCGCCCACCATCACGTTCCCGGAGCCGGTGGTCGTCGTTTCGGTCCAGAGTGCAGCCGCGTCGTCTTTCACGATTGTGAGATCGAGCGAGCCGGATGCACCCGCGTACGCTCCCGTACCGCTGGTGATCGTGCCGCCGGAAAATTTAAGCGTTGCAACCGTTCCAAAATCCCCGCCGTTCGGGTAGGTATAGCCGATCGCGATCGTGTCCAACTCATTGAAGGCAAGTTCGGCCGTGATTTGCGTCGGACCGCCAAAGCTGGTGTTGTTGTTATCACTGAAGCCGCCCGAACTGCTGGTGAAAACCAAAGAAGCATAGCCGAGCGTTCCTACCGAGCCCGTTTGTGCCAGAGTGAGCGTATTCTCCCAGTTGGATGTGGAGGGGTTCCCTTTCAGATTAAGGTTGATGTTGGTGGACGTTTGTGCCAATGCCACAACAGCGCCTGACAGCATCCATAAACACGAAATCCGGATTGATCGCATAAATTCCCTTATGTGACTAAAACGGAAAACGCCGGATAATAGGGACATTTTATTTTGCAGAGCGTCGGCGACCCTGATAGAATGAGACGCCCAAATGCAACCGGCCCATGTAGATCCAGGGGAAGTAACGGTTTTGCTGATGCGAATACAAGACGGCGACCGGAAGGCAGTCTCCGACCTGGCATCGCTCGCGTTTCCGGAACTGCGCCGACTGGCGGTAACCTGCCTCCGAGACAAGGGGCCCGGCCACACCTGGCTGCCGACCGACTTGGTGAATGAACTATGGGTTAGGCTGCTAAGACGCGAGCGGCTCGAATATCAAAACCGTGCTCATTTCCTGGGCGCCGCCTCCCACCTGATGCGAGCCCTAGTCATCGACCACGCGCGGATGCGCGCCGCTGGTAAGCGATCGGCCTCCGGCGCCGGTTTCAGACCGGATAGCTTCGACCCACATCTGAAGTTCTCCGAGGCCGACGCTGCGGAACTTGTGGCTCTCGACGAAGCCCTGAACCGGCTCGCCGCGATGAGCGCGCGGCAGGCACAGGTTGTGGAAATGCGTTACTTCGCGGGCCTCACCGTCGAGGAAACCGCGGAGGCGATGAATTTATCATCGAAGACCATCAAGCGCGAATGGGCCGCGGCTCGGGCCTGGCTGCACGCCGAACTGCGCGTCTGGCCACGATGAGTCCCACGCAATGGAGCCGCGTTAGCGACCTATTCGCGAGCGCCGCGGATCTGGACCCAGCGCAACGCTTGCGCCTCCTTGAACGGGAAGACGAGGCTGTGCGGAGCGAGGTGGAACGATTGCTCAAGGAACACCAATCGAGCGGTTTGCTCGACAGGCCCATAATACCGGCCCCAGTGGCTAGTGTGGCGGAAGAGGAGCATTGGTGCGGCACGATTCTTAATGCGCGATACCGGATTGAGCGTTTTCTGGAGCGCGGCGGTGCAGGCGCGGTCTACGTAGCCTGCGACGAGCAGCTCGCCGGCCGCGCGGTGGTTGTAAAATTCCTTCAGTCGTCCGGCCGCCAGGACCAGTGGTTGAAGAGCAATTTCCGTAAGGAAATGGAAGCGCTAGCGCGTATTGATCACCATGGCGTCGTCGGTATCCTGGACGCTGGCGAAACCGCGGACGGGCTGCCGTTTCTGGTGATTGAATACATTAACGGCGCCACGCTGCGTTCAGAAATTCAGAAAGGACTCATGGAGGGGACGCGCGTCGCGCAACTGATCCGTCAGATCGGCCGGGCAGTTTCTGCAGCGCATGATAAGGGCGTGCTCCATCGCGACCTCAAGCCCGAAAACATTATGCTGGAGCACGCGGGAACGCCTTCCGAAACGGTTCGACTGATCGATTTCGGCATCGCCAGCGTTGACCGTCCAGACCAAGAGACGCTCACGCATACCACGCGATTCGCAGGGACGACGCCGTATATGGCGCCGGAGCAGTTGGCGGGAAGGCCGCGGCGCTCGAGCGATATTTATGCCATGGGTGTGCTTGCTTACGAGATGCTGGCCGGGAGACGCCCCTTCGTGGCGGGAAGCCCAGTGGAGCTTTACGAGCAGCAGCGCGCCGGCGTGAAGAGCGAATTGCGCCGGATGCGTCCGGAGATTCCGGCGCTCGCGATGCGCACGATTCTGAGGCAGCTCTCGTTTAAGCCGGAAGACCGGAGCGGATCCGCGCAGGAAGCGGGCGAGCAGATCGCCGCGGCGCTGGAAGGCAAGCTGCGCGACGAGCCGTCGCGGCGTCTCGTCGCCGGAGCTCTGGTGGGTGGTACCGGCCTCGCGGCAACGGGTGCGTACTTTTGGTCGCGACGAGCGGTGCGGCCGCTCGCTCCGGCCGACCGGGTAATCGAGTTGCCGATGGGTACCGAACCTCTGGAACACGGGTTTCATAAGACTTTGGATATCGACTATCACGTCCTGCCGAATGCGGATGCGACGGGCTTCGACTCGATGCGTATGTTCTCCACAGACCAGGGAGGGTATTGGCATTCGTTCAGTTCGGCGCAGCAGCGTGCCGCACAACGCATCGGTTGGAAAATGACAATTGAGGCGGCTGTGGATGAGGGCTGCCTTTACGCTCAGGTTGATAACCCTCTGGTTGCGTGCCGTTACGCCGTGGCGCTGGTGCGAAATCCCGATCAAACCGATTGCGCCCAGTGTCTGCTGAGTGTCGCGCCTGTGATACGAGGCATCGATCGTGTTCTGCCCGGGCCGGCCGGCAGACGCCACCAGTTCGTATTGACCTGGACCCCATCCACCGAGGGGACACTTTGGGTGGACGGAGTGCAGTGGATCGCCGGCTACAAGGGAGAACCCAATTTCCGTTACGCTCGCGGCTTCGAATTTGGTGCGGGGCGCCGTCGCAGTCAACGAGCCGGCGGCGTTTTCTGGAAGATACGTTTAGACTTTGGTTAGCGCAAAAGTGCTTGACATTGCCTCGTTATCGTCCCGGAGCAGTTTGTCGAAATACAAGAACGGTCGGGCACGAGGGTCGAATTCAGCCGGGGAGGTAGTCGGTCGATAATGTGCCACAACGGGTAGCCTAATCGAGCTGTACGCGATCTCTTGGGTTACGAATTGCGTTTCGTTGATTCGCAGTGAATACAAAAGCATTACTGCCGGGAGGCCGCGCTCACGGCGGCACGAATACGGGCACCCTGCTCTTGAGTGAAATTGAGCTCACCAATGCTCAGAAGCTCGAATTCGCGATGCAGCCAGACGCCGCACATGATTCCGGTGGTCGAATGCGCCTCCTTGTTTCTCCCCAGGTACAGATGGCCGATTTCGTGCACCGCGGCGGCGCCCAGAACCTGGTGCGCATCGACCTGCTCGCTTTCGGAGAATTGCTCCACCATCGGGTAGAAGATGTTGACGCATTGAATTTTGTCCTCGGGTGTGTCTCCAAGTTGGGTAAAGCCGAGCAGATCGACTCGGCCGTTTATGGCGGGCGGCATTTGAGTGAGAATACGAAGCCAGAATTCGTTGGGGCCGCGCACCGGCTGGCAGGCGGCTACCTTGGTCGCGCAATCTATCCACTTCACGTCGACCTGGATGGCGGCGAACATAGCCTCGACGTGGCGCTCCATCTTCTGAATCCTGCTGACCGGGAGAATCGCCTGATCGAGGACCCGGATGGTTATCGTCAGGCGAGGCTCTGAAATCGCAATCCCGGCCAGGATTACGGCTGCATCCACGCATTTTGCCAACTTCACGCTGCCCTCTCGTGGGCGAGTGTGCAGGTCCGAACTGGGTACTTCGATGCACTGGTGCTGGCATAAAGGTAACTTTGAGGTAACCGGCTAATAGCTTGATTTGCTTTGTGTTAGACTGAGCGCAATTCGCGCTATGGATGTCCAACGGCCTTGCCTCCTTGCTTTCGGAGACTTCGAGCTGGATGTGCGTGCACGGGAGTTGCGGAAGCACGGGTTGCGAATCCGGCTACAAGACCAGTCCTTTCAAATCCTGCTGATGCTATTGGAGCACCCAGGCGACGTAGTGCTGCGCGAGGAGATCCGCCAGAAGCTGTGGCCCAATAACACGGTCGTGGAGTTCAATCACAGCATCAATGCCGCAATCAAGCGGCTGAGGAACGCGCTGGGCGAATCGGCCGAGGAGCCGCGGCATATCGAGACGCTAGCCAAGCGTGGATATCGTTTTCTGGGCGAAACGGAGCAAATTGGTGGGCCGCAACCCGAGGCCCGCGGCGCCGCGGCGCCTCTAGCCGAAATGCTGCCTATCCCGGCCGTCCCCCAGAGCGGTGTGAAGCATCGCTTTCGTTACGTCTCGATCGCAGGTGCCATCATTGCCGCTCTCTTTATTTTTCTCGAATCGGCGCGTTTTCGCGATCGTCCCGACGAGCCGCCGGTGGTTCGCTTCAGCATGTTTCCGCCCGAAGGCGCCGCTTTCGGCGGCATGCCGAGCCCTTCCGTGTCGCCCGACGGACGGCGCATCGTTTTCGTGACCGTAGAGAAGAATTCTTACCGGATCTGGGTCCGGTCGCTGGATGTTCCCGCCGCAGTCCCAATACCTGGCGCGGATGGAGGGGCGGTGCCGTTCTGGTCGCCGGACAGCAGGTTTATTGCTTTCTTCGCAAGCGACGGAAAGCTCAAGAGAGTCGACGCCAGCGATCCTTCGCTGACGGGGAAACCGGTCACGATCTGCAACAGTCCTTACTATGCCGGCGGTGCATGGGGCCGCGATGGTACCATCCTCTTTTCCAACGGCGAAGGAACCCTCTACCGCGTCGCGGCTACGGGTGGAACACCCGTTCCCGCAACGAAGCTCGACGCGGAGAAGCATGAACACTCGCACAGCTACCCGTGGTTCCTGCCAGACGGTCGACATTTCCTGTATTCAGCGGCCGGAGCTCCCGCGGGGACGGAACGCGTGATCATCAAGGCCGGTTCGCTCGACTCGACCGAGACGAAGATTCTTGTGGAATCCGAATCGAATGCGATTTTCTCCCAGGGCCGCCTGGTGTATGTCCGGGATGGGAAGCTGATGGCTCAGCCATTCGATATCCGTAGTCTCGCCGCCACCGGAAATCCCGTCCCGCTGGTCGAGCATCTCTCCGTGTTAGGGGGCTTGGGAAATTTTTCGATGTCCCAAGTGGGAACGTTAGTTTACTACGCGAGCGCAGAGTCGCCTTTCGAACTGGCATGGTTTGATCGAAGCGGTAAGCGGCTGTCGACGTTGGGTGAACCGCTGCGCACCTTCTTTCAGCCCAATCTCTCTCCCGATCAAAGGTGGATCGCGGTGGATCATGCCGAGTCGAACAACGCGGACATCTGGTTGTACGACGCAGGGCAGGGAGGCCGTACCCGCTTTACGTTCGATCCGGCTATGGACGTCGCGCCGGTATGGTCGCCCGATGGCAAGTCGATAGCGTTCGCGTCGAGCCGAGGAGGGCATTTCGACTTGTATAAACAGGCGGTCGGCGGAAACGAGGCCGCCGCTGGAAATCGAGGCGCAGAGTTGCTCTACGCTGATAGCGACGACAAATTTCCGACAAGCTGGTCTCCGGCGGGTGACTTCCTGACGTTTGACCGGAGGAACGACAAGCCGCCGTATCAGAGTATATGGGCGCTCCCGTTGGCCAGTGGGAAACGTACTCCATCGAAGCCATTTCCAGTGATTCACACACCGGTAGAGCAAAGGCAAGGCCGGTTTTCTCCCGACGGGCGATGGATCGCCTATGAATCGGGGCAGTCGGGTAAGCTGCAGATCTACATCGCTCCCTTCCGAACAGAAGGTGCAACGCCGGGTGCGGAACAGCAAGTTTCGACGACCCAATCGTATTCGCCCCGATGGCGCAATGACGGCAAGGAGCTTTTTTATTACTCCTATGAACGCAGGCGGCTCACGGCTGTGGCCGTCTCGATGAAGGAAGGCGCGGCGCGGATCGGCGAAGAGCGCGAGTTATTTGGTCCGGCCCACGCCAGCATCGTCGGCTACGATGTTTCCCCCGACGGGCGCCGCTTCGTGCTGAAAGTGCGGAGCCGCGAAGCAGCCTCCCAGCCTATCACCGTCGTTCAGAACTGGACCGCCTTAGTGTGGACGAAGTAGCGCGGCTTGAGCGGCCCCGCTGAGGCCTGCGGTCCGGTCAATATCTCTCGTGCGATGTTTTCGCCAAGCTTTGACGCAGGCACATGAAACTCGATTTCCCTCTGCACACGTCTTTGACTACGGCAACCTCGGCGCCCGCCGCCGAGGTTGGGAAGGCGACGAACCAGCCTGCGTTCTCTCCGTGGCCGTCTCTCGGGATCCACCTCCTCCATAATCGGCATTAATCCCAACCTCCCAAACCGGACTACCTCAGTGAAACGTCCCTTTTAGCAGCTCATTCAAGAGTTGCCGAATTGCTGGAGTTTTCGTTTACTACGATTGATGAAGACCTGCAGCGCCGATAAACCTTGATATTGGGCAGTTGTCAATTTCGGCGTACATGTCAAAGTGTCAAGCTTACTGATGCGCCGTGATCCAAGCGCTGATCTCTCCTGAACGGGTAAATCAAGGTCAAATCGGATCGTTGCAGCTTGAGTGGGACGCCAAGCTGCACCGCATGAGCAAGCGGCTAGGCCGCACGCCAAACGGTCCAGCGCCTGGTTCCATTGCCCTCAGTTGAGGATCGTGATCAGCGAGCCGGGCTGGGCGGTCACTCCGCCATAGGTCGCCGTTATGGTCTGGTCACCGTTGGCGAGCGACGCCGGAACCGTCACGTTGAACTGAAACTCTCCTGGCGCGACCAGTCCGGCGAATGACAATACCGCTGCCCTCCCGCCGATGCTAATCATTGGCAGAGGCGACAAAGTGCCCGATTGCGTGAGCGATCCGCTTTGCACCGGCGAGTTGGTCGGTCCAAATCCATTGGCGTACAGCACGATCGTCTCACCCGGTTTGGCCGGAGTGCTAGCGTTCGGATACAGCGTGGTCGGCCCGATCAGGCTCCCGTTGATGTGCGTGGCGGCCACATAGGGTCCGCCGTTGAACACAAAAAACGACGGGGATGTCGCCTTCGCCTCAGCCGTAAAGCTGGCACTGGTCGCGCCGTTACTGTCTACCACAACCGGCACCCCTCCGCTCATCGCGTCGGGCGGCGTGAGGACATTGATCTGCGTCGAGCTGATGTAATAGACATACGCGTTCTTGCCGTTCACTGTCACACTGACCTTGTCGAGCGCGGTCGGCATTTGATTGCCAACAAAGTCCGAGTCTTGCCAGATGTGGGTGTCGGGAGCCAGGTTTACGCCCTTGATCTCCAGCCACGTGTTGGGCGCGATGGTCGGACTTTCGCCCTCGGCATTGGCGACCTCAAAAACCTCCGGCCCTACGCCTGAAGTACGCGTGCCGACGAAGTACGCGGTGACGAACAGCGTGTTGGCCAGAAGATCGGTGCCCTGAAATCCTGCTCCGAATGAGTAGCTCTCTTCGAAATTCGCAGCGGGGCCGGCGCTCTGGCAGGAATCCTGGATCGTGTTTCCCACGCAGCTCCAATAAAGATAGGGTCGAAGGTTATTAAAAGGTCCGACGGAGATATTGGGCGTAGCCACCGCAGCGGCTCCCGCGGCCAGCCTGAGCTGGTCATAAAATAGATTGCCCATAGGGTTGTCGGTGCCGTCGCAGCCATAGCCGGGACAGGTAGGGGAGATGGTGGGCGCTTGCCAGTTCGTCTGACCAAGATATGCCGCGGCGTTCAGGTTGGCGATGTATTGGCTGGCCGAGTTCCAGGTCATCGCACCGTCCTGCGCGACGCAAAGCGACGGCACGATCGGACTCGTGCACAGCGGCAGGCTGAAGGCGTTCGTTGCCGCAAGATTGGCATTGGCGAGCCAGGTGATGTTGGTGATGGGATCGTAAACAGTCGCGCCGCCCGGATTCACCTGCAGGTCCGTTCCCATGGCTGCGGGCGTGTCTGGAAGTTTGCCAGGGATCATCGGCCATAAATATAGAAAATTGGGCAATGTATTGGCTCCCTGCCAGCCCGTGGCGAAGGAGAACGTTGCGTTGCCGGAACTTGCGCCCGCGCTCGACACCGATTGCGACCAATACAAATAAGGCTGGACATTGACGAACGGACCGCCTGCGTTGGCGGGAATGGGAACCGCGGTGTTGGGGGATCTCAGGCCCACGTTGTTGTAAATCGTGTCGAGTGCGCCCGCCGTGCAGCCAAAGCCGAAATTCTGTCCGTTCGGACCCGTTTTCCCGCAGGTATTATCGACCAGAGGAGTGGTGGGAAGCTGCCAGTTGCTGTGACCCAGGTAATTGGCCACGTTCATGGCCGCGACCCATGCCGCAGCAGCTCCATAATTCATCGAACCGCTGGGGTTGATGCAGGTTTGGACTCCAACGTTGGTCCCGCTGCATACGGGGACGCCGAACCGGTTACTGGCCGGCAAATTAGAATCGGCGAGCCAGGTGATGTTGTTTACAGTGTCGTAGACGGTGATACCGTCTGCGCTGAGGACTAACGTCGCGCCCGACAGGAATGGCGATAACGCGCAGGAGAAGAGCGCAACAAGCAGAATCTGGATCACGCGGTCACCGAACCCACCCATCATCTTTGCTTACGGCGCGCATGTCGCGGTTCGTCAAGGCACTCCCCTCTCATGCTCTTCTATTCTAAACCGCCATTCATCCGTCGCCATCCTGGATAGGAGCTTCTAGAGAAGCTTTGGCCCAGATAGCTCCCGGTTGGTCGTCAAACCGGAAGGTTTCTCGAAAACCGCGTTGGGAAGCTGGCCGATAAGGGGAATTGAACTAAGCCGCAGGCGCTAAGAAGGCTGATGCGTGATAATATTTGGCAGGGCAATTGCCATGCGACTCGTCTCGGAGCCTTCGACGATCCACT
>Ga0209006_10006720_pt1 | contig 10393 bp, 9 predicted proteins | sample JacPin_JW_Ref_O2_FD_188567 | JGI IMG/M metagenome (GOLD analysis project Ga0209006, IMG submission 188567) | Forest soil microbial communities from Algoma, Ontario, Canada - Jack Pine, Ontario site 1_JW_Ref_O2 (SPAdes) (version 2) | ecosystem: Environmental > Terrestrial > Soil > Boreal... | reverse complement strand
TACATCTTCAAGAGAGATTATGCCTCTAGTGTGTGGGCCGTCATGGAACGATTCGGACAAAATGAATTCAGGGATGAGCTGGATGGTACAAAAATCCACCGTTTGACTAATATCTTGACTCTGGATCACTTACTCCACACACTCTTCAACAAGTTGTTGTTATGGCTGGAAACTGATGATGTACGTCATGATGCGACGTGTGATTCCTGCCATGACCCTGTAGCTTCACAGACGCTGCCACATACCTACCGCCTTTGCGCAAAATACGACTGTCTAATAAAGCACCTCCCTAGCAGCATCACTTTTACATCTCAGCATCCCGCTTTTACCACATCAGATCTTCCAGACCGCCGGTATATTCAGATTCACGCGGCATGTTGTCGCGTTGCACATATGTCAGGAGCAGCGCATCACCTTGATGATATCATGGATGATCTGGAAAAAGGACAGACGAAGGTGTTGTCGGCGGATGGCTCTTCGAGCAGAATTCTGGAATTTGCACTTCTTGAATCTAGAGCTCCACGGATCGCACGCACGGCTTATTAAGTATGTACTTGAACATTTGTGTTTATCGCGAGAGCAGCGAAGAATTTATTCTATTCATCACTAATACCAAGCAATCCATGAACAGAGATGAGAATGGCGGAAGATGCGAGGGAAGAGAATTGGGAAAGGACGGTACAATAATATGACATCTCCAAGTATGTAACAGAAAGGAGCGTATGACAGAAAAGATGCAAAGGAGCTAGCCTTTTCCATCACTAAATTTCTCAGTCGAGTACCCTAACTGGGAAGAGGGAGCGGGTTTCCCGGAGGTATTGGCCTGAAGGGCACGCTCTTCCAGTCGGCAGCTACAAAACCAGTTGAGTTCGCTGACTCAAAGAGAGCGAAAAGGGTAGATACGCACTCTTCGTGAATACAGTGTTGCCCCACCATTTGACGCTAACACCACCTTTCGGGAACTGTATCGTTTAATGATCAGTAACGAACTCAAGAATGCATAGTTGCAGCGAGGACAACAGCGGGCTTACCTGTAAGACAAAAAATATAATAACCACGGCAAACACAGTGCCTAGGTTAATACCAATTAGTTATCTGAAAATTTCAAAGGGGAAGAAGAAAATTCACCGCTATCCAATGCAGCACTAGTCACATAGTTAAACTTGCTCCACCACGCAAAGTTCCTCTTCCGCACAAGATACTGGAAAACAAACCCGACTACGAACCAAGATGAGTAGTTGATTCCAGTTGCCGGCGGAATGGAAGACACCCCGTTCAACACGACAGGGGTGCTAACGAATCGGATCCAGGAGTTCGGGTATCGCCGTTGCCACAGCCAGAAAGGGATTGGTAGGAGGGCACCAACTATGATAGCGTACAGCTGTGGGTGATATAATGTGTGTGACCCAAATTGTCGGCTGGGTCCGATCAAACCCCTGCACGACCATAAGGACATTTGAGTCATATAATGATATGGATAAGGGATGAAAATGGATCGCACCAGATAGCCGAAGCAGTAAAGAACACCTGGTTATGGGGACAAGTCAGGTGACTCTTCTGGCCAGGATGACATATCCCTGGGACGTTGGTGAACATCCACTGCTTCACGCCAACCTGCACGAACGCCGCCAATACGGTCGCAACGGCTTGTACTAGATTAATTCAAGTGGTCAAGAAAGACATAAAACCAGAGAATAGGGCAAGACGCACCAACAAAAGTAGCCCGTGGTGGCACCTTGACATAATGCCCCAGCTTCAAATCTTGCACAAACGATGAAGCCTCCGATAGGGTTTGTATTGAATATGCTTTGAAGAGCTAATCGCAAAAAGTGAATACCGTTAATCAAGGAGGCGTCGTCCGTTATTAGCTCACCATATTCGCAACGGGATTGCCAGGGATCAGTGTTCCCGGCACAATTTGTGCGAGTAGATTCAAGGATATCTGTGACGCGGTGAAGAGACGTATGAGGGAAGGAATGAATAGCGACTGACCCCTTGGCCAGTCATGGCGTATATAAACCCGGACGGCAACACGTAAACAGCGGGCAGCAAAATCGCAAGCAGTAGACACCAAACGGGGACAGTCGTATGCCACACCTACGAGGTATATTAGCCGTCATTATCAACGAGCTAAGCAAAGCAACGCACTTCGACAGCAATGATCGTGCAGCAGAAGAAAATTGCCAAGGAAAGCCCGTACCACCAATCTGGCACCTCTGGATAGCTCCTCATAAGCTTGGCGTGGATGTCATCGGGCTCGACGTTGATCCTCTTCCACCCGTTAACCAAAGTTCTCCCATGATACAACAGCGTGTGCACGAGCACGCACGTCGTGAGGGCAAACGCTAGCAGATATGTCATGGCATATGTCGCTGGCAGGTAAAGCGGCGAGTATTCTTCATACGCCGTCAAGTTGAAGGTGTCGTCCGTTTTCAAGACGCGCGTTATGTTGTACGGGTCCCCGAAGCGATCAAACGGCCCGTCGCCCGTAATCGGGAAGTGCGCCAATTGCCATGTCTGCATCACGGCGTTCAATTAATCAGTATTGTTTGGCATAAAAGTGAACAAAGGCTTACGTTGGTGTAATACAATATTGGAGTGAGTATCCAATAGAACAGGACAAAGCCCGTGAAGATGTGAACCTCGGCCCACCAAGGAATCATCAACGGGCTCCCGACCCACATAATTTCTGTCCAATCAAAGGTTATGAAACTCATCCCTAAACCGGTAGCAACACCAAATAGTTGGTTCACAGGAACATTGTTGGGGGCTGCCCAGCAAACTACGGAGAACACGGACAATGCAACAAACAGATACCCTGAACGGTAGTTGGAGTCAAATGCGACACCAGGTGAGATTAAATTTGGTGCTTACCGGGTAAAAAGAAGAAAAAGAAGCTGCAGGTCAGGACGATCATAAAAAATTTGTATCTTGTGATTCCACCCGCCCCTTCGTCGTCCTCCGCGTGCAATGTATTCAGTAGCGTACATGCTACCAGATTTTGTGGCCACACCATACTGGCAGGCCATACTAAAAACCTCCTACACAATCCGGCGATCCCGAATCCGGTGAGTTGCGTGCCAAGAACAAGGACGAGATTGAACCAGTAATCCATCTTTATTTCGTAAAAGTTTTCCATGACCACGATAGCGTTCATAGCGTACGGAGGGCTAACAGCAACGTTAGCCATGATGAAAACTAAGGCGTGTTCTTTGATATTCCATGGACCAGGGTTAAGGGAGATTTCTGTCGAGGCTAGGTAGCGGGGGAGGCGGTAGGGGGTGATGGGCAGGATGAAGGCGAGAAGTTTGCCGAAGGGGTGTGCAATGAGGACAAGAGCAAGAGGGACAATTATTGGTGCTGGCATACGGAAGTTGAAGAAGACGTTCATCGCTCTAAAGTAATTGAGAATTAGGGACATATTGACGGGGAAGGAACAGGGAAAGACAAACGTGCTGATCATGCAGAGGAAGAGGCCAACGAACCACATGCGGATAGTCATAGCTGGCATGTCGGGATCATCGATGTTGGATACAGAAGCGCGTACTTCAGGGTATGGACTATCTTCCTCTTCGACACTGTCGAAGTCGAACTCCATTCTGTTCGAAAATAGTGCGATCAGGCGATGCAATGGACAAGAAATATATGAGACTGACTTTGTAGAACCCTCACGACTATCTCCCTCTATCATGCTCGGTGTCATGACACTATCGTCATTGGACGAGAGCCTGAATTTTGATAGCATCTGCGAATCCTTTTCGCTGACCAAGGAAGGGGATGGGAAGCCAATTGGTATCTCGCGGGACGATGGTGAGGGGATGGAGTCATGAACGGTGGTGGTAACATGTGTTGTTCCAGAATTATTGATGCGATGCATGCGGAAAGCAGACGGGTCATCCGGGATGCTTATTGACTGTGACTCTGTGGAAGGAGGAGATTCGAGAGAAATGGGTAGGGGTGGTGGTGGTGGGTAAGGGATTATGGAAGGCTCGACGGTGGTAAGTTGAATGGGTAGTAGTTGAGGGAGTTGAGAAGATTCGAGGTTCGACTCGACGGTGGTAACCTGGACAGGTAGTGATAGTTGTGGGAGCGTAGGAGGCTCGACGGTGGTAAGTTGAATGGGTGGTGGTTCGGAAGATTCGAGGTTCTCAATGGAAGACTCGAGGGTGGTAACCTGGACAGGTAGTGATGGTTGAGGGAGTGTAGGAGGGTCGACGGTGGTAAGCTGAAGAGGTGGTGGTTGAGGGAATGACTCGATGGTGGTTAGTGTGTCTGCTTGGTGTGGGTCTGGCGTTGAGGGAGGGAGAAAGGCAAACACATCCTCAACCTCGCTCTCCTCATCTTCCTCTTGAGAATAATCTTGAGAATAAGTGTACTGGTTATCACGGTCAAAAATACCAGCAGAGGTGGTCGGTCGATGGGGATATGTTGAATTTGTATGTGGCCTGGATGAATCACTGGCTGTGGACGATGGCGCAACCATTGGGCGGGTTCGACGATGTCGGTATCGCTATGCTTGGGTATCAGAGCATCAAGTGCCTGCACAGGCACATCATAAAAACAAACAGTGACAAATTATCCCACGGTACAACCAAATTTCATATTTCCTACTGATACTGGTACACTGTACATACACTAATCTCCCAATTGTAGTGCCTTTCCTGTAAACATTCCGTTGGCTACATAGAGTAAATGTAAATGAGCACCCTACTCACCAACATTGTAATATTGCGATCGTTTCCTTGGTCCCACCAATTCCACATCTCCACTATCAAAGAATGAGTATCCAGCTATATCTGCTCTTAGTTCTCCCAAACGCAACAATAAAAGCAAGAGGTACGTACAGACTGTGTTCCCATCATCATCGTTCTCCTCACCATCCACAAACCCATTAATTGGCCTCCCCGTCTTAGAGTCCCTCAGCACACCAGCATGGTCGACGAAAGGGGCAGGCCGTTCGTTCGCAGAACGGTGAAGTTGAATGAGCAGCCGTTGGATGTCAAGCAGGTATCCACACAGTGTGTCAATGTACCTCCGCGTTTGCAGATGCTTCGACGAGGCAACCCTAATTTAAATCGTAAAAATTGTCAATCTGAGTACCAAACCACTGGTCAAAATACACTCACACAGAAATCCCATCCTCCTTGATAATATACCCCAGCCCATATCCATCCGCTGCAACAGGGCCGAATCCAAAAAACCTCAATGCAGGATTCCCACAGTTCGATGTAGAGAGGATGGACGTGTTGTGCACTGCCCAACCGGGGTCTGTGAATATCGCAGGCATGGTGTTCAACGAGAACCGTGGGGCAGGGTCGTCCGGAGACGGGTTGAGATTGCCACTGATTTGGCGTTGGAGGAGGCAGTATAACGCATACAAGTGTCTGTCACCTTGTCATCTCTACTTTTTCGAAATGGAAAGCAAGTTATCCGAACCTGTCGTGCCCCAAGCCAACGCTGCATTCTTTGGTCAATTGAACTTGCCGTTCACACGCTTTTCGCAGAGCTGCGACCTTCTGCTGTGGTGTGGCCGCATCCGAGAAAAACGTCTGAGTGAAAGCTATTGGTTAATCGAGTGGAAAAATAACGAAGCTTCAGCTCACTTTCGTAAATTCGACGCTCTGCGGCTGCACAGAGCGGATCGCCTCCGTCCTCCCATGCAAAAATCCTTTCGTCATGGCAGGTTCGTAGACACACTCCACTCGTCCTATATAAAAATAAAACAATCAAGACAAGGGAACAACAAAGACATAAGAACACGCACCGTACAATCCAAAATACGCCGCCTGAAAAGCCATCTGCACGTACGCATCGGGGCTAAATCCATGACTCGTAATAAAATTCTTCCCGTACCCCTTGAACTCCAATGCTTGGCAATCATTCTGACAGATCAAATCACTCAATCTGGTCTCAGCAAACCGAATCCCGACCCGCAGTTCAGGTGTGAGCTTCCATTCGAGCTTCTTTGGCGTGGTATCGTACGGTTCATGATTGGGGTCAGTGGTGGCCCGAGGAGGTGCGAATTTATTACCACGAATGGGCTTGTAGGACTTGGCATATGGAGAGAGGGGAGCGTGGAACAGCGTAGGGGCGGCAGGGTTGATGGACCGCGCGAGGAGCATGAGGCCTTCTGTATATATGTCTGCGGCGAACCTACAAGTCATATTAGTGGGTCACCCTTGAGTAAAAAATAGATCAACAAGATACCTGAGCACGGTGTGTCCATCAACGCCTGTATGTTCAAAGTTGATCCCAGCAGAGCCGTCCGCGCACACTATAATCTGGATCTGTCAACAACATGGCCGCCTGAGTAGTGCGTACAGCCTGAAAAACAAAACAAAGAAGACCTTGTCGTACCACCTATTCGTGCAGGTCCCGATTTGCACTCCCGCTTCGAGGTCATACGTCCCACATAAAAACGTATTGCACATATCCGCGAGGTCAACTGGGGTTGCGTCGTCGAGACACACGATAAAGAGGGCGTTGTCAACGATGTGCAAGCAGGAAGCATTATTGCGATCGCGCGAGAGGGATGCCCGGAGGGACGACCAAGTCTTGCGGTTCTCCGTAGAGAGGACGCCCATAGCAGTACGTGCGACCTGTTTTCAGACAATTCAAACGGGGTAAATAGACATGAACGAAGACTGACCTCGGAGCGTGGGGTCTTGTCAGCGTCGGTGACGATAGCTTGGAGGTTCCGTAAGATGTCGCGTTCGGTCAAAAGAGGCTGGTTCGCCTCGTCCAGGACGTCAAACCAATCTGGATAATGTGCCTGTTAGATAAAATACAACAAAACAAAGGATTAACGCCGCCCACAAAATTGGCCCCGCCGGAGGATGACTACATGCCTCGATTCTGTGTTAGAAAGCATCTTGCAGCCTCTCTGGCGGTGATAGAAACAATTTTCTGGTAAGCGATAAACTAATAACAGTTGAAGGCACGTTGGATGCTCGCCTCGGTAGGAATCCTTGCGCTCCCGAACAAGCGCAAGTACTGGTCCATGTCGAGCGGTTTGCCACGGATCCTATCCGGTTCAAGGATGCCAGCGCGGAGGTCATGGATAAAGCCTAGAGAGGAGATGATCAAAGCCGAGGCGCGGGGAAGTTGAGCGCCGCGGTCTGGAGTAGGGTCGTTTCTGAGGAGATATAAGATTAGTATGGATATGTTGAACGAGGATCCGAGAGCACTCACTCCAGGACAAAAAATGGGTTGAGGGCCAAGACAAGTGGGTCCGAGTGCGATAAGTATGATTCATACCTACAAAGAGATGTTCCTTCAATAACGACCTTAAACTGTTTCGATCATCTGCGATTACCAAAATTCCTCGATGTAACTAACAAACGGGAGTGAGTTTGACAAATGCAATACGATACGAATAATGAACCATACCTGTCCTTATCTTTCGCCCATTCTATCAACTGCTCCTGTATCTTGGGACCATCACCCTTGAGAAACTCTTCAACCGCCTTCTTCGTTAGCTCGTGCTCACTGCTGTCCTGCAGCATTTCAAGCGCCTGCTTGTACCTGCGGCATGTATCCTCGAGGGGCGGGATAGGAAGCTTTGAGAGTTTCGATTGGTGGCCGAAGGTGGGGTTGCTGACGACGGGTGTAGCGAGAGCCTGGACAGATTTGAGGGGCAGCTCGTCGGGTGGAGACATGAAGGGGTGTAAGATACGAGTCAGGAAAGATGGAATCCGGGTTAGAGTGTCATTAAGTTACAATATCATGAGCAAATGTTATAAGTAACCGGGTCAAAGGCGACGAAAGACGGTGGCCCGCCCAATTCACGTTTTAGTTACCCCAGACATCACGTAAATCTTGAAAATAAATGTCCTTACACAAACACCCACACCATAAAGGAGTCAAAGCCTGCCATCCAACAATCCAAGAAGAAAAGAAGGGATTAAACGGAATATAGGACACACATGGATATCAGTAGAATACGGCACCAAGCCCAGTCATCCAGCCTGCTATCATCACGCCTGCAAGTAAGAAACCGCTACCACCACCACCACCGCCAGCCACAGAACGAGCATTATTCGATGACGCAACGGTAGTAGCAGGAACTTGAGATGTAGTACTTGTACCAATAACAGGAGCAGTAGTGCCTGGTCCGTAGCTCTGGGATGGAAGGACGAGGGTTGTCCCCGCCGGTGCGCTCAATACTGGCGAGGGCGTGCTGGTAGCGGCAACGGATGCGGTTACGGACGGTGGGGAAGAAGGCGAGGTAGTAGTTGGGGCTGGGGCTGGGGCAGCCTGAGTGGATGTTTGTGCGGGTGTGGTCGCCTTGACGGTGCTAGTGGATGTGGTAGGGGTAGGGGTAGGGCGGTCTGAAGTTGTGAGAGGGGGAGTGGGCGTTACTGCAATCGTTGATATAGATTAGCCTGTCAATGAGTCTTGATATCAAAGAAAACTTACCAGATAGTTTCTGCCTTGCTTCAACTTGGATGGCTGCGAGGGCAAGGCAAAGCAACAACCCAGTCGCAAGTGAGAACGCAAATTTCGGTACAACCACCATCTCGTTGACAAATGAGTGTTGCGAAAGAATGACTGGTCGTTGTTGGACTTGGATGGGAGAGACGGGAATTGATTATGTAATACATCGTACAGTATAGATGTCCGAACCACCAGCCGCAGAGCACCCTGAAAATTCACTGAACGGAGAAGAACTGCAGACGGACAAGGGTGAATCTCAAGAACAAGTGCCAGAGCCAGAAACACCGTCCGAGTTGGATCTGTTACGAACACAGTTAACAGAAAACCCGCATGATCCAGATCGCTGGAGAAAATTGGTCGAATTAGCCGAACTCAGTGGTGACATTGAAAAAGTAAAGGACGCGTATGAAGCGTTGCTTACCGTCTATCCCAACACAGTACGATGTCGATTGTCTTGATAGGTTCTCTTTAATATCGTCGTAACTTTCCAGTCATCTGCTCAAATCGCGTATATCAACTACTTTTTGAACCTTGGATCCTTTCGGTTCGCGGAGTCGTTATTCCTCAAGTTTCTGAAGTGGTCGTCCACTGTTGAGTTGTGGAAGTTCTATCTCACATACGTCAGGTCAGTGATATCGGATGTTCTAGTTACTACTTGTTCAATTAACCTGCGATTAGACGTACGAATAATGGACCCACTACGCGCGATAACGTGCGTAAGGCATACGAGTTTGCTCTTAATTTCATCAGTCAAGACAAAGACAGTGGGGAAATATGGAGTGACTACATTCAGTTTCTGAAAGCCGGCGAGGTATCCTTCTTTTTCCCGCGTACTCTTTGCAAATATCGTCTAATGATCTGAATTTTAATATAGTGCGCTAATACGTGGGAAGAACAACAAAAGATGGATGCGCTCCGTAAAGCTTATCACCGTGCTGTCCAAATCCCTTTGGACAACGTGGAAAAACTGTGGCAGGAGCTCGAGACCTTCGAAAACGGTCTGAATAAAATTACGGTAAGCGATTCGTCCCGGTATACGAAACTTGGAGTTGAGATTTGCATGTAGGCGAAAAAATTCATGGCCGATCTCTCACCCTCACACATGCAAGCGCGAACCGTCCTCCGTCAACTCCAGAAACATCTAGGCCCACTCTTCCCCCCTCTCCCGCAATCCTCTTCTCGCCCGGCTCTGTTTCTTCCCGCACTGCCAACCTTCAATCCACCCGAGAGGGCGCTCGTTGGTGCATGGAAGACTTACCTCAGGTGGGAGGAGAGCAACCCACTCGAGATCGAGGAGAAGGACAAAGCGACGCTCACCTCAAGAATACAGGGCGTCTACCGAAAAGCCGTCGTTCGGATGAGATTCTACGGAGAAATTTGGTAAACCTGGATATTCTGCTAGAAACAGGCAGATATTTAATTCCAACAGGTATATGGCATATGTATGGACGACCAGCGTTGGGAAACAAGACGAAGGGATAGGCATCCTCAAAGCGGGGATGGAGGCGAATCCGGCAAGGTACGATCCAGTGAATTGGTGTGAACCTGGTCTGACTCTTCTTATCAGTTTTCTCCTAAATTTTGCGTACGCGGAACACCAAGAGGCCAAGAAAGAATACACAGAAGTCCACGCAACTTACGAAAAATTTCTCTCTGTTCTTCGCATCGATCTCGAAGCCCGGGAGAAGCGTATTCAATCAGCCAATTCCTCTTTCGAGACTAATGTGTCTGGTGCCACCGCCGTGTCGAGCACTACATCGGCAATACCTGCCACAACGGATGTTGGCGGCAACTCGGCTAGCTCGTCTTTTGCCACGCAAATTTCCGAAGGCAAGCCGTTGAAGTCGAAAGAACTTACCGACAGACAGACAGAGTATGGTCTTGTGTGGATTATGTATGTACGTTTTTCGATGCGGGCGGAAGGCGTCAAGGCCTCGCGATCCATATTCGCAAAGGC
>Ga0209006_10006719_pt1 | contig 10393 bp, 6 predicted proteins | sample JacPin_JW_Ref_O2_FD_188567 | JGI IMG/M metagenome (GOLD analysis project Ga0209006, IMG submission 188567) | Forest soil microbial communities from Algoma, Ontario, Canada - Jack Pine, Ontario site 1_JW_Ref_O2 (SPAdes) (version 2) | ecosystem: Environmental > Terrestrial > Soil > Boreal... | reverse complement strand
TGCGCCGGTGAGCCGCGCGATGAGGACGAGGTTCTCCGTTCCGGTCAGCGTCTCGTCGACCGACGCGTACTGGCCGGTCAGCCCGATGAGCTGGCGGACCTGGTGGGCCTGGGCGGCCACGTCGTAGCCGAGCACCGCCGCCTGGCCCGCGTCGGGTGCGATCAGGGTGGCCAGCATGCGGATGACGGTGGTCTTGCCTGCGCCGTTCGGGCCGAGCAGCCCGAAGACGGTGCCCTCGCGGATGGCCAGGTCGATGCCGTCCACCGCGGTGGTGGCGCCGAACCGCTTGGTAAGGCCGCGGGCGACGATCGCGTGCGCCGTGCCCGTCGTGCCCGGTGTGCATGTTGCTGTCATGCCTGCCAGCGTGGCGGCGCGCGCTGACGCGGCGCCTTTGGCGGGCTGACGGGCGCTGACACGACGCTGACATGGCGGGCGCGGCCGTCATGGTGGCGCTTGCCGCGTTGTACGTCGGTGGTTCCTTACTGTCTGCCCAGAACCGATCCAAGGAAGTGGCTGGAGCCAAAAGCCAAGCGTGTCCGAACGATGACAGCGGGTTGCAGTTACCAGCTGGTTTCTGCGCAACGGTCTTCGCCGACGACATCGGCCACGCCCGCCACATGGTGGCTGCGCCGAGCGGCGTTCTTTACGTCAACACCTGGTCCGGCCGGTACTACGGCAACGACACGCCGCATGCCGGTGGTTTCCTCGTAGCCCTGCAAGACAAGAGCGGTGCGGGAAAGGCCGATGTGATTCGGCGCTTTGGCGAGACCGTCCAAAGTGGCGGAGCAGGTGGTACGGGCATCGGGATGTATAAGGGATCGATCTACGCCGAGATCAATGACCGGATCGCGCGATATTCCTTGCCCGCCGGCTCGATCGTGCCGAGTGGCACGGCCGACAACATCGTCTCCGGATTGCCGCTGGGCGGCGACCACCCGATGCATCCATTCATCATCAATGCCGAAGGGTTGATGTACGTCGATGTGGCCACCGCGACGAATTCCTGCCAGCTGAAAAATCGGACGCTCAAATCGCCCGGCGCGAATCCCTGCACGGAACTTGAAACCCGCGGTGGCATTTGGCGCTATGACGCAAATAAGACGAACCAAACTTTTTCAGCGGCTGACCGCTACGCGACGGGAATCCGCAACGCCGAAGGTTTTACCATCGACTCAAGTGGGCGCGTGTTTGTGACCCAACACGGGCGGGACCAGCTGCACGCAAATTGGCCCGACTCTTTTGAACCCGACCAGGAGGCGACGCTCCCGGCCGAAGAGTTGTTGCTCTTGAAGTCAAAGGGCGACTATGGCTGGCCGGAGTGTTACTACGACCAGTTCGTGCAAAAGCTGGTTCTGGCGCCGGAATACGGTGGCGACGGCGGCAAAACCATCGGCGTATGCGCGAACAAGATTGCTCCGGTTGCAGCATTTCCCGCCCATTGGGCGCCGAATGCCATGGTGCGGTACGACCAGAAGCAATTTCCGGCGCGTTATCGTGATGGCGTCTTCATCGCCTTCCACGGGTCATGGAATCGCGCGCCATATCCGCAAGGTGGCTACAACGTGGTTTTTCAACCGCTCGCCGGGGACCGCGCATCCGGCCAGTGCGAAATATTTGCGGATGGTTTCGCTGGAGCTGTGGAGTCGCCGGCCAAAGCCGAACATCGTCCTTCCGGCTTAGCGGTGGGACCCGACGGTGCACTCTACGTTTCCGACGATATACGTGGACGGATCTACCGTATTGTCTATCACGGCGGCTCTGGAGGCGGTGCCGCGAACATCACGGCGTGTCCGAGCTTAACAGCTCCGGCCGGCAATCCGGTCGAAGTGGCAGCGCAACCGCCGGAGGGCACGCATCCAGACGCTGGGGCGGCCGCAAACAGTCTTCCCGTTCCTGAAGGCGCGACGCGAGAAATGGTTATGCTCGGTGAGCGTATCTACCGCGGCCAAGTGGGCGGAGCGGCGTGCACTGGCTGCCACGGTGGAAGCGGTGAGGGCACGCCTTTGGGGCCCGCTCTAACGGGCAAGAAATGGCTATGGAGCAATGGTAGCTATGCCGGAATCACGAAAACGATCACCGAAGGCGTTTCGCAACCAAAACAATATCGCAGCCCCATGCCGCCGATGGGTGGGGCGCAACTCACACCCGACGAGCTGTCGGCGGTCTCAGCGTATGTTTGGAGTCTGAGCCATCCGGCGTCGCCCAATCGGAATTAATTGCCTGGTCCTGATAAACAGCCGTAGTCGGAGTTGTCCGATTACGGGCTAGCAGGCATAACGCGCGAGGCGCTGCCGTGAATTCATTTCCAGGGGCACTCCGCCTTCATTTCGCTTTCGACAGGGAAAGAATCTGGTCTTTCGCCCAATCATCGTCGGGATGCAGCTCCAACACTTTGCGGTAGTCGGCTATGGCTTTCTCGGTTTGTCCGTTCGCTTGATGAGTCATCGCCAGCAAATGGTAGGACCATAGCGAATCCGGATGGTTGGAGTCGAAACTCATCTCCATGATCGCCAGTGCCTCTTTGTTTTTCTTTTGCGCCAGCAGCGCTTCGCTAAGTTGATTCAGCGAAGTTTCCCCGAAATCGTATTGTCCGCTGCCGAAGTACTTCTGTCGTAAGTCGTGGTAGAGCGCCACTGCCGAGTCGATTCCTTTTTGTTCCACGGCTTCGGCCAGAACACTGTTCAGCGTCCGGGGTTCCGTCAAACCGTGATGGCAGGTCACACACTGTACCTGAATGGGCGGCGTCTTAGATACCTTGCTGATGTAATCGCGATTGATCGCTGCGACCATCTCCAGCATCACCCGCGCGGTCTTCTTCGCTTCCTTATCGTCCGCAGCGAAGTCCATTTCGAACTTCTTCCCGCCCGGTTTCTCGACATGGCAGTGCTCACATCGCACGTTCAGCGCGAAGGCGAACCCACGCATCGCGGACTGCAATTCCGTACGCGAAATGTCCTTCGGCAACACCTTTAAATTGGTGAATTTTTCGGGGAACTGCGCGGCGGCTGGCACTGCGCAGAATACTGCTCCAACCAACACGATCGATCTTAATTCCGCCCTGAGTGCCGTCATTGTTGTTCTCCGTTATCCAGACGTACCAGACCGTCTTAGCGTTATGACGGGCCCCCAGCCAACAGGTAAGCACTTCGAACGAGTTGGGTTGGCACTGAACTTTGCTTAATCGACCGTTGCTTCATCCCCATGCAGGGAACGATTAAGTCCATCTTGAACGCCGAGGTTGTGATCGTTGTAGTTTGTGGCTTCTTAACGTATTCCCTGTCTCACGAATCCGCGACATATTGTGATCCCTGCCCGTTGGCGATTGCACAGCAGGTGTTGCGCGAATTCTTGACGCCGGAGCGTCGCTCCGTTAGCGTCAAAGTGTGCAGAGTGCCGCACCACCTCGCGGCGCGTGCAGCACACCCCGGGCGGGAGACCCTCGTGACCAACGCCATCATCACACTGACTACAGACTACGGTACCGACGACCATCTGGTTGGGACCCTAAAGGGCGTCATTCTCAAGATCAATCCGGAAGTGACCATCGTCGACATCACGCATCATGTGACGCCCTTCGATTTGCTCGATGGCGCGCTGGCCATCGGAGCGGCTTATTCTTACTTTCCTCCAAAGACAATTCACGTGGTAATCGTCGATCCGGGCGTGGGAACGGAGCGTCGCCCGTTGCTCGTCAGCGGGCAGAATCACTATTTCATTGCGCCCGATAACGGAGTGCTTTCGCTCGTGTACGAGCGCGAACCAAACGTGGTCGTCCGCCATGCCAATGCCGAACACTATTTTCTCCAGCCGCTCAGCAAGACGTTTCACGGACGCGATATTTTTGCGCCGGTGGCCGCCTGGCTCTCCAAGGGCTGGCAAACTCCCAGCATGGGAGACGAAATTCACGATTACAAAAAGATGGCGCTCCCGCGGCCGAAAGCTGGCGCGGCAGGCACCAAAGGCTTGGTACTGAAGGTCGACCCGTTCGGGAACCTGGTGACGAATTTCCGCGCCGAGGATTTGTCCGGCGAAACGCAAAACGGCGGCGGCTTGAAAATGCAGGTCGGAACTCACGCGGTTAGCCGGCTGGTCGATACTTTTGCGCGAGGAAAGGCCGGCGAGCCAATCGCGTATTTCGGTTCCAGCGGCTATTTGGAAATAGCTATCAACAAAGGGAACGCTTCGCGCACGTTGGGCGTCGGCCGTGGAGCACCTGTGGTTCTCTCCGAAAAGTAGCTGCCGTCTTTCCACGCGTCGCCGAAGAAACTCTGAGTAAATAATAGGGACGCACCGCCGCGCTGTTCAACGGCTATGTTCAACCGCCGCCATTTGAGAACGCGTTCGCGGATCAAGCCAATCGCGCCACGCATCTCCCAAAAGATTGAACGCGAGCACCGCCATCATCACTGCCAACGCAGGAAAAATGACCAGGTGCGGCGCGTCAAACAAATGACTGCGCGCATCATTCAGCATGGAACCCCAACTCGCCACGGGCGCCAGCACACCGAGCCCGAGGAAGCTGAGGGTCGATTCGGCAAGGATGGCTCCGGCCATACCGATGGTGGCCTGAATCAGCACAGGCTGAAGAATATTGGGAAGCAAATGCCGCAACATGATGCGGAGATTGGAGGCGCCAAGCGACCGAACGGCAAGAATGAATTCGAGTTCCTTAACTTTCAAGACCTGCGCGCGCGCGAGCCGCGCGTAGCCCGCCCAGCCCGTAATGATCAGCGCAAGAATGACCTTACCGATACCCGGTCCAAAAAAAGCAGCAAACGCGATCGCCAGCAATATGCCAGGGAACGATAAAAACGCGTTGATGAGCAACAGACTCACGAACCGATCGAACCAGCCTCCCAAAAAACCTGCAAGCAAGCCGATAGAAAGACCCGTTAAACCGCATCCGAGAACGACAGAGACCGCGACGAAGAGCGAAACGCGAGCGCCGTAAAGCGTGCGCGAAAGAGTGTCTCGGCCCAGTTCATCTGTTCCCATCCAATGGGAGTGAGACGGAGATTCGAGCCGGGCAGGAAGGTTTTGCGCAGCGGGATCGGCGGGAGAAATCCATGGCGCAAACAGCGCCGCGAGAAGCAGCAGCAGCGCGGCCGCAAATCCCACCCGTGCAATAACACTTTGACGGAGAAATTGCCGAAGCGGCGCCCAGGCAGTCATGATAGCCGCACCCGCGGATCAATAAATGCATAGAGAAAGTCGGTGAGCAAGTTCACGAGCACATACGAAAGCGCTATTACAAGGATGCAACCCTGCAATAAAGGATAGTCGCGAGAGGAAATCGCCTGAACCGTAAGTCGACCGATGCCGGGCCAAGAAAAAATCGTCTCAGTGACAATGGTCCCGGCGAGGAGCGTGCCGAATTGGAGACCAAGGATGGTGATGATCGGGATGAGTGCGTTGCGGAAGGCATGACGGAATAAAACCGCGCCGGTCGAAAGCCCTTTTGCTCGAGCGGTTCGGACGTAGTCGCTGGAGAGTTCTTCGAGCATCGAGCCGCGCACCATACGCGTGAGGATCGCGGCCAGAGCGGCGCCCAAAGTGGCGGCGGGCAAAATGTAGTAGGAAGGGCCTCCCCGGCCGGAGACGGGCAACCAACCAAGCTCGATAGAAAAAAGCAGGATCAATAGAGGACCAAGCGCAAAATTTGGAACGGCAAGCCCCAGCAACGTAAAGACGCCAACAGCGCGATCTGCGGGACGCCCTCGTCGATGCGCGGCAAGTACTCCCGCGGGAATGGCAATAGCCGCGCAAACGAGAAGCGCCAAGAACGCCAGAGCAAGCGTTGCAGGATAACGTTCAAAAATAATCCGCCCGACCGGCGCCTGAAATTTGAGCGACTGCCCGAGATCGCCGTGCGCCAACCTCCCCAGATAATGCCCGTACTGCACGTAAATCGGTTGATCGAGCCCCAGCCCGTGACGCAATTGCATAATTTGCCCCGGAGCGGCGCCCTCGCCGAGCATCTGCTCGACCGGATCACCTGGGACAATGTGAATCAGCAAAAAAACGAGCGTGAGCACCAGCCAAAGAGCCGGCAGTGTGAGCAGGAATCGTTGGAGGAGGTGGCGGGCCATTCGTCGGTTGGACTAAGAATCTGCCGCCGCGGCTTTCGTACTTTTAGCCGCGCTCTCGGTGTTCGTGCTGGATTCCGTTGCTTGCTCCTCGTCGGGTGCGGGGCGCCCGCGCTGAATCTTTACCCGCGCGACGCGGCGGCCGTCCATTTCCACCACCGTGAACCGGAACTGCCCGTACTCGAAGCTCTCTCCTCCGCGCGGAATAAAACCGAGCTGATCCAAAACGAACCCACCCACGGTCGCGTAGGCGGGATCTTCCGGCAAGGTAATGTTGTACTGCGCATCCAAGTCGCGGACGTTCAGTGCCGCGTCAAAAATCACTGCGCCATCAGCGAGCGTCAGAGGACGCTCGACGACATCGAACTCGTCGTGAATCTCGCCCACCACTTGCTCGATGATGTCTTCGAGAGTCACGAGCCCGAGGATACTGCCAAATTCATCGACCACCAGGGCCATGCCCACGTGGTGCGTGCGAAGTTCTTGAAGTAGTTCGCTCGCTGGCTTCGTTTCCGGCACAATTAGAACTTCACGCAGCACGCGCCGCAGGTCGAAAGGGGGAGGCGGCAGGTTTTCTTCCACGCGCCGCTCGCGATCGAGCAAAATCCACAGCATATCCTTGATGTGGACGAAGCCAAGAATATGGTCGGCCGATCCGCGATACACTGGAATTCGCGAGCGCTGCGAGGTGGCGAACGCACGCATGACGTCGTCCATGCTGGCTTCCACCGGAAGCGTGTGCATATCCGGACGAGGCACCATGATCTCGCGCACCTGCACTTGTCCAAGCTCGATGGCGCTCACGATGAATTTTTCTTCGCCAGGCGCGATAAGCCCGCGCTCGCGTGCCTGCTGGATCTGGATTTGCAGTTCTTCGGTAGAGTGCGCCGTGCCATGACTCTGTGGCGACGAGATCCCCATGGCTTTTACAATGATGCCCGACATGCCATCCAGCAGGTCGATGGCCCAGCGAAATGTGTGGAGAAACCACTGAAACGGCAGCGCGACGAGAAGCGCGACGCGCTCTGCCTTGGCGAGGCTCACAGTCTTGGGCACCAACTCGCCAAGCACGACGTGCATCGCGCTGAGCAAGACAAACGCGCAAGCCAGCGCAACGCCGTGAGCGAAAAACGCCGTGCGCGTACCCTGCGTCCCGTGCCAGATTTGTTGCAATGCCGCGGCCAGAGTGGCTTCGCCGAGTGCGCCAATGGCCAAGCTCGAAAGCGTGATGCCGACTTGCACGCCGGAAACGACGCGGTGCAAATCCGCAAGCAAACGCTCGACGACGCGGGCGCGGATATCGCCTTTGGCTACGAGTTGCCGGACGCGGGAAAGCCGTACGGCTACTAGGGAAAACTCGGCCGCAGCGAAGAAGCCGTTGAGCGCGACGAGCGCAAGCACACCGATCAGCCGCACGGCGAACATAGATTCTCAGTGGTCCCCTAGCGCATTGTAGCAGTACAGGAGTGGTCTGAGAGGTGGGCGTGCCTTCTCTACACACGCGTAATGGTAACGAAAATATCTTCTCCGCTGAGCGCCAGCTTGACCCCGCCGTTCTGCAATGGACTCTTCTCCAAACGCTCCGCGAGAAGTTCATTTCGCAAGAAGGCCTCGTGTGCGGTGATGGCTTCCGCGATGCGCGGCGATGCGGAATAACTGACGACAATGCGGTCCGATATATCGAGGTTCAGCGCCTTCCGTTGATCCTGCAGCATGCGGTTGAAATCTCGCGCGAGACCTTCCTGTAGGAGTTCCTCCGTCAGCGCCGTGTCGAGCGCCAGAAAAGTTCCTTGTTCCAAGCTGCACTTGAGGTTTTCCGGCCCTTCGAAAAACGTAGTAATTTCTTCGGAAGCGAGTTCGAACGCCTGATCGCCGATCTGAACCGAAAATGGCCCACCTTTGAGAACTTCCGCTGCATCGGCATTTTCCAAAGCCTCTCCGATGGCCTTCAGATACCTTCCCGCTCGCGGGCCGACTTTTTTGGCGTCCGGCTTCACACGCACTTTCACGAGCGCCCTCTCGTCGTCGATTAATACGAGATGCTTCACATTTGTCTCTTCCAAAATCTGGGCGGCGTAGTCGGCATTTTCCAGAACGCGCCGGTCGGCCTGATCCTTGGGGCGAACGTATATCGTGTTCAGTGGCTGGCGAATCTTAACCTTACTCGTTGTGCGCAGACCGAGAGCGAGGTTCTTGATGCGAATCACCGTCGCGATGCTGTTCTCGAGACGCTCATCGATCAGCGAAGCCTTGACTTGAGGATAGGCGGTCAGGTGAACCGACTCCGGCGCTGATGGGTCGACCGAGCGGACGAGATTCTGATAAATGTCTTCCGTCAAGAAAGGCAACGCCGGCGCCATGACGCGAGTCACGGTCGTCAGCACCGCATAAAGAGTTTGATACGCGTCGGCTTCGCTCTTCCAGAAGCGGCGCCGCGAGCGGCGCAAATACCAATTGGAAAATTCTTCGTCAAACGCCTGGAACGCTTCGACTAGCTTGTAATGCTCATAATTCTGGAACGCGCTATTCGCTTCCGCCACTAAACGCTGAAGCTTGCTCATAATCCAGCGATCCAGTTCGTTGGTCACCGGGAGGACCGCACCTCCAGGCTTCCAGTCATCGGCTCCGGCATACATTACAAAGAAGCTGTAACAGTTCCAGAACGTCAAAAGCTTGCGCCGCGCATCACCATCGATCGTCTGGCCGGCGTTTGCACCCGGACGCAAATCCGGAAAGTTAAGATTTTGCGCGGTCTTCTGCTCGGTATAGATGTAGCGCATCACCTCAGCGCCAAGCGCCTCAGCTGCTTCATCAAACGCGATCGAGTTACCCTTGGACTTGTGCATCTCCTCGCCGCGTGCGTCGCGCACGAGCGCGTGCCCCAACAGCGCTTTAAAAGGAGCGCGCCCGTCCATCATCGCGCTCATCGCCAGCATCGAATAAAACCAGTTCCGGAATTGCCCAGGGAAACTCTCCAAAACCAGGTCCGCCGGAAACCATTTCTCCCAATACGCTCTGTCCGTCGAGTAGCGCATGGTGCTGAACGGCACGATCCCCGCATCCAGCCACGGATTCCCAACATCCTCGATTCGCTGAGCCAACCCGCCGCACTTCTCGCAGCGAATCTTCACTGCATCGATGTAGGGCCGGTGCGGAGAATTCCCCTCGAATACGTCCCAGCCTTCGACGGCTTTCTCCTTCAACTCCTCTTTGCTGCCGATCACCGCAAAGTGGCTGCAATCGCTGCAGACCCAAATCGGCAGAGCGAGTCCCCAGAAGCGTTTCTTCGAGATCATCCAGTCGCTCATGTTGCGAAGCCAATCCAACTCGCGCGCCTCGCCCTCTGGCGGAATCCACTTGATCGTCGGCACCACGCGCTGGATGCGGTCGCGCCAATCCATGCGAATGAACCATTCATCGACTGGCCGGAACACAAGCTCTTCCTTACAACGCCAACAGTGTGGATACACGTGCGGATATTTCTCGCGCGCCACCAGCATTCCGTTCGCTTTTAGCGCCGCGATAACGTCATCCGCCACCGCGTTCGCGTTGCGTTTGGTAAATTGCCCAAACCCATCGAGGAAAACAGAGCTATCGTCCAGCGGCGCGATAAACGGAATGCCATTTTCTTTACCAAGCTGCTGGTCTTCCGCGCCGCACCCAGGTGCAATGTGCACAAGCCCCGTACCCTCAGCCTCGCTGATCTCTTTCCAAGCGATCACGCGATGCGCCTCAGCCGCGGTTTTGCCACCACCAGTCTCGCCATACGGAAAAACGCCGCCAGGTGTTTTCTGCGCGGGCAGTTCGTCGAAGGGTCCTTGATAGGTGAGACCGATCAACTCCTTGCCGGAAACTTCCTTGACAACTTCTACGCCGCCACTTCCTCTCAAAATGGTCTTAATCGAGGGTAGCTTGTGCGTCTCATGCTTACCTTCCACTTGCAGGTCCTGTACACGATCGCGCTCAAAATTTCCTTTCGCAACATAGTAAAACCAGTCGCCATGCTTCACCTTGAGGTACGTCATCTCCGGATTCACGGCGACAGCGACGTTCGAGGTCAAAGTCCAAGGCGTCGTCGTCCAAATCAAAAGAGCAGTTCGTTCCTGTCCCTTGATCGGAAAGCGCACAAAAACCGAAGCATGCGTTGTAATTCGGCGCCCTTCGGCCACCTCCATCTGCGAGAGCCCTGTACCGCAGCGCCCGCACCACGGCATAACGTCGTGCCCGCGGTAAATAAATCCTTCCGCATGGCACTTCTTCAAAAAGGACCAAATCGTGTAATTGTTCTCATCCGAAAAAGTGAAGTA
>Ga0209006_10006718_pt1 | contig 10394 bp, 9 predicted proteins | sample JacPin_JW_Ref_O2_FD_188567 | JGI IMG/M metagenome (GOLD analysis project Ga0209006, IMG submission 188567) | Forest soil microbial communities from Algoma, Ontario, Canada - Jack Pine, Ontario site 1_JW_Ref_O2 (SPAdes) (version 2) | ecosystem: Environmental > Terrestrial > Soil > Boreal... | reverse complement strand
CTCGGTAGTGCTAAGGGCGCTCTTGCCCGATACTTTTACTTTTTTCACACCGCAAAATAAGTATTTTGCCCGATTGTAGGTGTCGCGAAGCGGCGTACAGTATGCTGTCATGAACACATGGGATGTCCCAAGGTTCATTATTGGCACGTGGCTTGAAAGAGTGCTCCCGTAGTAGCTGATCTTGTCCCTTATGCGGTGAGGAAGTCTTTTCAGAACGGACGCAGTCCCTACCCTGTATTTGATTCCTCTGACAAGACCGTTTGACCGTCTCTCAACGCGCTTGCGACAGATGATCTGAATTGACCTGCTATTGATTCGCACTCATGACATCATCAACTATGGATAAGAAGAAAACCAAGAAACAATCGCCCAAGCCGACCCTTGCCGAAGTCACTAAGGAGATGGCGAAGCCGAGAGTGGCTATGTCTGCACGAGAGCATGGTCATATTCGTCGGAACTCTAAAGAGTGGCGACTGATTACCACGTAAGGACTTCACGCAGGAAGCCAGCTCCCTAGCCGCTGGATGAGGGGCACTCTTAGCTCTTCCGTTTTGCCCTGACCTTAGCCCAACGTCGCCTCTGCGCAGCCGCTATCTTGGCCCGACTCTTTGCTGACATCTCCGCCGTTTACGACTAGGCTTTGTCCCACTATAGGCACTAGCAAACGCGGTGAGTGCCGCTTCGAGTCCAGACAACTGTTTTGCAACACGATCACGTTCCTGTTTCAACTCCTTAACAATTGAAGACACGTTTGGCGGTCTTCTAGGCTGGACGGTGCCATGGCAACGGGACAATTGAGAATGCCACGCAGTGCGGGCCTCGTCGATACCGTTTTTGCTTGGTGCGGTTTGCAGGAATCTGAGAAAAGGCCCCTTCCATTACATCCGGATAGCCACGCCGCCCTTCGGCAAGGCCAAGGCGTTCAAGCAATTACGCTAAAAACTCACATTGGGCAAAAAAAACGCAGTACCGGTTATGTCAGGGGGCTTGCCAGCTCAGTGATCCGTTGCCGTGTAGCTTGAAAAGCCAAATTTGCTGTCGCCACTGCCGCAGGTGGATGGACTCTGGAGTTACATTCCCATCCTAGGATTGCCGCTTCCTTACGCAACACTATGCAATGCCGGTGTCAACGTCAATCGTTTGATTCCGATGTAGAGTGATCATGCAAAAGTTCGGCTTCGGCCGCTAGCCAGTCATCTATTGCGTGCCCTTCGCTCCGTCCGCGCTGGACGTACAGTTCGTAAGCGCGAAGCCGGATCGCATGTTCCATTATCGGTTCTCGAGGTATGGCTCTTGACATACTCGGGACAGCGTCGCCCTTCATCGAGACACCCTCAATCACGGGGCGTTTGATCTTCGCTGGCAAAGTCGTTCACTCGTCGTAGGTGCCGGTTGCGCTCGGCGGCTTTCGTCCGGCTTGTTCACGAACTTTGTCGCTGAAGTCTGTGACTCTGTCGGCGATGTCGGCTCGCGTCTCTGCACCGCTACCCGGAGCGATTAACAGGCCGATTCCGACGCCGATTCCAACTCCAATCGCGAGGGCGACGGTTTTGCCGAGTATTTGCGAATCCTCCTCGCCACGGAGCGCACTGCTGGCACGTCTCACGCGCTGGGAGGCAGTGTCATAAGTGCCTCGTACGTTGCGTCTGATGTCGTCTACGTTGTCGGGTAAACGATCACGCAGGAAATCAAGCAGGTTAAGGCCTGTGTCGATTAAGACGTTAAATAGTGGTTCCCGCCTTCTGAATCCCATGTGTATGTCTCCTCATGAGTACTTGTTGCGAACTATAAAGTCCAAACAACTAAGGCCGGCTCTCTCCCGGCCTTGTCGTTTGGCTGATCTACTACTGACACGATTCGCTGACCATTTTTACGTCTGTAATCTTCATGTGACCATGCTCAGTATCACTCTTCTTCATGCCACTGTCCTTTGCAGCATCTTTTGCGTCTTCCTTCATGTTATGCGCGGTTGCATTGGACACGACGCCAGTCGCGGTCACCGTATGACCGACATGTTCGGCGAGAGCGACTTTGCTGCTCCGCACCTCCCAGGTGCTTCCATCGGTCCCGGTGAGCAGAAATTCGTTGGCGCTATCGCCTTTTGACAAGCATCCGGTTACGTCCCGAACATCTGCCTTGTCCTTTGCAAACCCAAACGTGCAGGCTGCTAGAACCACACACAAAAGCCATTCGATTTTCATAAGTTTCCTTTCAGCTCGAGCCATTCCGTAGACTGAGATGTCGAAAGTAGGGAATGCGCTGTATGAACGGTTGTGAACCATAAAAGTCCAAACGGCTAACAGGAAAGAGGCTTTGTGCGTGCTGCCCCAAACGCGAAGCCTTTAGGCTCAGCGATTTGGCGCGTTCTAGGGCTAACTCGCCAGCCTCTTCCGAATCCCGCCTGGTCGGACGCGGCAGTCCGTTACCTATGTGGGGCTTCTGCATTGTGCCGAAGCCGCTCTAAATCGGCGGTAGGTGCTCCGCACGGGATCGCATGCATCCAAATGACGATTGAAATTGTATTCCGTATGCCGAAGGAGGATGTATTGACAACTTATCTGCAGGATCACTGGCGTGCAGCCTTTCAAAGGTCGTCGTCGTCTAATCCTCAAGACCGCAAAGGAGTTGGAGCTTGGGAACTGGAGGATACATGCCGCGTGGCGCTAGCACGGTCGCGCGTTTGCACGAAAAGCGCTTTTCTTCTGGACCGTCACGATTCTCAGCTTTGCGCAGAATGCCTCCACCGGAACCAGGCCCGCACCTCCGCCGAAGCATTTCGACCATGTGCTCATCGTCGTACTCGAAAATCAAAATTATGAGTCCGCCATCAGAAACGATCTTTTGAAAAGCCTCGCCCAGAAGGGCGCAATCTTCAGCAATTTCGGCAACCTCTACCACTACTCGTATCCAAACTACTAGCGATGATAGCGGGCAGTGATTTCGGTACACACAAACCACGACTCCTTAGTGATAACCAGAGGACGTTCAACAACGATAATGAGCATAGGACGATCGCCGATCTGCTCAATTGGAAGAACTACGCTGAGGATTACCCGGCGACTCCGACCGCTCAGAAACCATTTCTCGGCGGCTGAACAACAGCCTCTATCCCTTTTCCAACCGCTCGGTTTGCCGAAGCCGATGTTTGGCTGTCCGCGGTTCGTGGTAGCTATGCGGAAGTGTGAATCGTGGCGGTCGGGAAGTGCGGGCCGCACCCTTCGCGATCAGATCTGATCTGATCTACCGGTACTTAGCATGTTTCGATTCTTCTTTCACGGTGGTGCACCCTGGGAAAGCTACGGCGATCCAAGGTTCGCGACCACCTCAGCCACCTAGTTCGCCGGTACCGGTTAGTCGGTTTCTGAGCTGCCGAGACAACATCTAACGTCAACAAGGAATCACAGCACCCGCACAAGCTTGAAGGAGGGTACATGGATCAGCATCAGCTCACGATAATCGTCGCCTCCATTGCGATCCTGATAGTGGTCGCCATCATTGGTTTCTTGATTGTGCGAAAACGGCGCAGCCAAATGCTCCGTCAGCGTTTCGGCCCTGAATATGATCGAGTTGTTAAGAAGGAAGGTGACGTGCACCGCGGTGAAGATGTGCTGCAGTTTCTTACCAAACGCAGGGAAAAGCTTCAGATCCGCGCGCTCTCTCCGTCCAATCGTTCCGATTTCGCAAGCCGCTGGACCACGGTGCAATCACAGTTTGTTGATGATCCTAAAGGCGCCGTTTCCCGCGCGGACCAGTTGGTGAATGAAGTCATGCAGGTCCGCGGCTATCCCATCGGCGACTTTGATCAGCGCGCCGCCGACATTTCGGTTGATCACCCGGTTGTGGTCGAAAACTACCGCGCTGGACACGAAATCGCGCTGCGCCACAATCGCGGTCAGGCCAGCACTGAAGATCTGCGAAAGGCCATGGTTCACTACCGTTCGCTGTTCGACGAGCTACTCGAAGAAGATTCACTCCCCGAAAGAAAGGAGGCACGAGGATGAGCGTGCCATTGAGGAAAGACCCCCCAGATGAAGAATTAACTACTGCCGACTTAGCCCATCGCAATCCGGCGTCAGAAGACAGGCGCCCTAAGCCAGTCCTTGCCCAACCACAACGAGCCGAAGTCACGGACGACGCACCCGATGTTGGCAATGCGGCTACCGCTGTTCCTTTGTTCCCCAACAACGAGATTGCCGACTTGCGAAATCGCTGGAACGACGTTCAGACAGCTTTCGTTGACGAGCCCCGCCGAGCCGTCGAGCAGGCTGACGGCCTCGTCGCCTCTGCGATGAAACGCCTGGCAGAAGTTTTCGCCGAGGAACGCTCCAAGCTCGAAAAACAGTGGGATCGCGGCGATGAGGTATCCACCGAAGACCTCCGCGTCGCGCTGCAACGCTATCGTGCTTTCTTTCATCGTTTATTGTCCATCTAATCTGAGCGGGCGCAGGCGATTGCCTGTGCCCATCTCGGGTTCGTGTTATGGCGACCTCCGTCGAGTGCTGCTCGTCCGAAAAAGGATCCAGCATGCGCTGTAGGTGATTGTGCCATATCCCAAAATTGAAATCGAAGTCGTGGCCCGCAGTCAGTGATCAATTATCTGTTGCATCCAATCATTCTCGGTTTGATCGCTGGCTCTCGTGAAACACATCAGCGGTGTGACCGCGCTGAAGCAGATCCCGGTAGTTCGTTCAAACGGTCGCGTGGCCCTTTATATTGCACTGCGTTTCAGAATGTAGTCGAGACCACCGACCCGGAACCAGCGATAGCCATAAGGCTCCAGGAGCAAACGATGCTTGTCAGATGCATCCGAATTGCTATTTTCTCCGGAGAGCAGGTCCGCGAGGCAATCGGATCCTTCCGAGTCTAGCTGAAGCCAGACTTCGCGTGGGGTCGCACTCAGGTTGTGCACGACCACTACGGAATTGTTTCGCCAGTCGTAGCGGATGGCCAATACCTCAGGCGTCCGAGTCTGCAAAATGGAAAACTCGCCCCAGCCGATTTCCGGAGCTTCCTTGCGCATACGGATCATGCGTTCCATCCAGTTCATGAGGGAATTGGGATCATGTCTCTGTTGCGCGACATTGACATGTTCAAAGCCATAGACTCCGCCGGTGATCACAGGGAGGATTGGTTTATCGCTTTTGGTGAATCCTCCTTGCAGTTCCCCGGACCATTGCATAGGAGTACGTGCGCAATTCCGCTCGGGAAGGCGAAGATTGTCTCCCATGCCGATCTCATCGCCATAGCGCAAGACAGGCGTACCGGGTAGAGCCATCATCAGACTGTAGGCGAGCTCCAAGCGGCGGCGATCACCTTGCAGCATTGGAGCAAGCCGCCGGCGAATGCCTCGGTTGTAAAGCTGCAAGTCTTTGTCGGGAGCGAAGACGGCGAAGACGGCTTGCCGCTGGCGGTGGGTCAGCCGCCCTAGATCGAGTTCGTCGTGATTCCGGAGAAACTGCCCCCATTGCGCCGTCGCCTCGGATATTTTGGTTGTCTTGAGCGCCTGGATCAAAGGGCGTGCGTCGCTTGTCGCCAGGGCGTAGAACATGTGCTGATTGACCTCGAAGTTGAACATCATCTGCATGCGTTCGCCGGACGTGCCGAAGTATTCCATATCGGTTTTCGGCAAGACATTGGCCTCCGCAAGGACGATGGCATCACCCTGTCGCCATGAAAGAAACTCCCGGAAGGTTCGCAGCATGTCATATTGTTCTGTCGGCACTCTCACTGTCGCACCCTTCGTCCCGATAACGAAGGGCACGGCATCCATTCGAAAACCCGAGACGCCAAGCTGAATCCAAAAGCCCATGATCTTGAGAATCTCTGCCTGAACTCTTGGATTCGAGGTGTTCAAGTCAGGCTGAAAATCATAAAATCGATGGAAGTACCACGCCTTAGCAAGCTTGTCATAGTTCCAGGTCGATTTCTGCACGCCCGGGAAGACGACCCCGTCGCTGGCATGTTTCGGCTTTTTCTTTGACCAGACATACCAGTCTCGATACTTGGATTTTGGATCGGAGCGGGCCTCTTGGAACCAGGGATGCTTATCGGATGTGTGATTCACGACCAAATCGATTAGGACGCGAATGCCACGCTGCTTGCAGCCGTGGGTGAACTCGACGAAGTCGCCGAGCGTGCCATAGCGGGGATCGACGCCGTAATAATCCGCAACGTCGTACCCATCGTCGCGAAATGGAGAAGGCTGAAAGGGCATGAGCCAGATGGCGGTCACGCCGATGCCTTGCAGGTAGTCGAGCCGGTTCATGAGACCTGGAAAGTCCCCGATTCCGTCGCCATCCGCGTCCATGAACGTAGAGACCGAAAGGCAATAGATAACCGCGTTCTTGTACCACAGATCATTGATCATGTAGCTGGCCCACTTTCGTCTGAAGAACTGAAGCACGGATCATAATTGGAGCAACTCCCTAAGATGCAAGCAACGGCTTGGTGGCAACGAGGGATTATCTACGAGGTGTACCCGCGGTCGTTTCAAGATACAAACAACGACGGAATTGGAGATCTCAAGGGAATTCTTACCAGGCTCGATTATCTGGTTGAGCTGGGGGTGGACGTCTTGTGGATCGCTCCGATCTACCCTTCTCCCATGGAGGATTTCGGCTACGACATCTCCGATTATTGTGGCCTCGACGGCATATTCGGCACTCTGGCGGACTTCGATCAACTGCTGAACGCCGTGCATGAACGCGGCCTGAAGCTGATTCTTGATTTTGTTCCGAATCACACCTCGAACCAGCATCCATGGTTTCTCGAAAGCCGCTCTTCACGCGAAAACTCTAAGCGTGACTGGTATTTGTGGTGCGACGCCACCGAGGATGGTGGCCCCCCTAACAACTGGCTGAGCAATTTTGGCGGCTCGGGATGGGAGTGGGATGCGACCACCAGGCAGTATTACTACCATTCTTTTCTAAAGCAGCAGCCGGATGTGAACTGGCGGAATCCGTCATTGCGTGAAGCGATGTTTGATGTGCTCCGGTTCTGGCTTGATCGCGGCGTGGATGGGTTCCGCGTTGATGTCATGTGGCTTCTCTTCAAAGATGAGCAATTTCGCAATAATCCGATTAATCCGGCTAGTCACGAGGGTTCTCCCGCATCACAACGGTTGCTGCCGATCTTCAATGCGGATCGCCCCGAGATTCACGGTCTGGTCGCGAGCATGCGATCCGTGCTCGATTCTTATGGTGAACGTCTGCTTCTGGGAGAGATCTACCTTCCTATTAATCAACTTGTCCTTTATTACGGAAAAGACCTGACGGGTGCAACCCTTCCTTTCAATTTTCACCTAATTCAATGCGCATGGAGGGCGGACGCAATTGCGCACCTCATTCGAGAATACGAGGCGGCCTTACCACCGGGTGCCTGGCCGAACTGGGTACTAGGTAACCACGACCAACCACGAATCTCCAGCCGCGTAGGTTCAGAGCAGGCACGAGTGGCCGCAATGTTATTGCTCACTCTGCGCGGAACGCCGACCATATACTATGGCGAAGAAATTGGTATGAGAAATGTGCAGATTCCGCCTCAGGAGATTCAGGATCCGGCAGAGAAGAACGAGCCAGGTCTCGGGCTGGGACGCGATCCGGAGCGCACGCCGATGCCTTGGGACTGTTCGCTATCAGCAGGATTTACCGAAGCCAGACCCTGGCTGCCCTTGGGGGAAGACTACACGACGAGGAACGTTGAGAACCTTTCTCGGCAGAAAGATTCCATTCTAAGGCTCTACCAGGCACTCATACGCTTGCGTCGATCAAATGAGGCCTTGATCTCGGGCCGGTTAGAAGGTGTCGTTGCGAATGGGAACATTTTGCGTTACGAACGAACGGATCACGGGCAGCATTTCGCGATCCTCCTGAACCTCAGCCACGAGCAAGAAGAAATTAACCTTGAACGCGGCCGTATTCTAGTCTCCACCTATTTGGACCGCGAGGATGACCTGTTTGAACGGAGCGTCTCGCTTCGTTCCTCGGAGGGTTTGATCGTCAACCTGACATAGATTCTCCTCCGTCAGCCAATGCAACAGCCCATACGGTCTTAATTACTCGGAAGTGCAGTCACTACCCCATTTCATTTTCCCACCAAGTCTGACAGACTCAAACATCAGTTGCAGAAAGGAACATTCAATGAGTATCGAAACGATTTTGATTATCCTTCTGGTTCTGTTCTTGTTCGGCGGAGGCGGCTGGTTCTATAGTCGGCGCTAGCTGGCCTTTTCAGGGCCCCTACGGCCGGATTTGGCCTGTAGTTGGCAACGAGTGTGTTCTTATTGCGTCTGACCTGACGGAAGAACCGAATCGGGCTGCTCGTCTGTTGTTGCACAACGGCAGCTTTATACGCAACAAATACAATCGGCGATGTTACGACAGCATCGAACCCACCTCGTCCCGACCAAAGATAATTTCTGAACGGCGCGAGCTGGGAGGAACGTAACGATGAGCGGAATTGAAGGACATGGCTTGTCCGGTAGCCTCAGGCAGCGACTTTAGACACGGTGAAATCGTCGAGATTAGCCTCCGGCGTCGCCTCTTTGTCCGTCCACGGAAAAGAAGCTGCTGTGCGGGCCGTGCGGCTGCCCAGCCTTTACGTGAAGCGACGTGCCGCCCGGTGGCCGGCGCCGCGTGATTCGGAAGGTCAGTTGTGGTAATTTCTACAACATGAAACCCAACGCGGCAAACAAACTACGAGATGGCGCTAGTTGTAAAGTCATTGGCGGTAGACACAAAGGTAAATGCGGAATAGTCCGGGATATCAAAACAGGGTGGACAGGCCATGTTTCCATCACTGTTGTGCAGTCAGATGGAGTGAAACTTAAGACACTCGCCAAGAACGTTGCGATTTCCTAGGCATCAAGAAACTTAGCCCGCAATTTCTTTACAGCCAGAGCTGCCACAGACCGATTGGGTTGGGTACCCTTGGCCGAGTCTTATTCTAACTAGCAGCGGTTGAGGCTGGATAAACCAACGATTCGGCCTGCGCGATTAGCTGGGTGAAAGCATTCATCTTTGGGACTACGGCGTGGATCCCCCCTCTTGCAATAACCGGTCCACCTCGGGGATTTCGTGGGTCGTCAAAAGTATGATCCAGACGTTGGGCAAAATCTTGATCAGCAGCGGTGCTGCTTCCAGTCCATTCATCACGGGCATGGATAGGGCTAAGACAACCAGGTCAGGCAGAAAGCTCGGCGCTTTCTCAACGGCCTCCCGGCCGTGTTCCGCTTCTCCAACAACCTCAAACCTGGGATGGGAGTCGAACAAGTGACGCACTGCCCTGCTTACCGTCGCGTTGTCATCAGCGTGCAGAACCCTCTTCTTCGACATATCGGCTTTCAGGTCGTCGAAGGTCTTTGATGCCGTGGCTTGTCGAGCGTCTACTCTTTATCCAATCGGGATAGTTCAGCTTTTCTACTTGGATAACCCGCAACTGGCGAACGGCATCTTCAAGAGCGCGCCGTCTCTCCATTTGGGGTCATTAACCAGGGCTTGCATTCGCGCGACGATTGCGTCTTCGGCTCTGGACACGCTCTTGAAGTTGTTTTGGGTTGGTTTCCAAGAGCGCGGCATTAAACACCGGCCGCCAGTCGGGGAAGATATTTTGGCTAGCCATTGGCCCCTCCGCGGCTGAGTTTACCAGACGCCGCATCTAACGTCGCCGTCATTCCCTTTCGCAACAGAGTCGGTTTGTGATCGCATTGCATTCGCCTGATGGAGTCGATGAAACCGGACTGTGCATGTGCCGTCCAGAGAAAAACGCCAGAAAACCTGGCAGCGGGTTTCGACGCGACACTTTCTTCAGTGCGGTTTGAAGGCAAGACCTGCGAAATTGCGGCGGTTTTCAGCGATTCTTGCAGTAATGCAGCCCGACTTCTCTGCGACCCAGACTGTGTGGCGGAGAGTTTGAGATTCGAACCTTCGGTACCTTTCCAAGAGGAGCTTTCTTACATTGAGGTTCCCACTGGGGCGCCGCCCAGTTTCCTCGAAAACTCATACGCCAACCGTCATTGGTCGTTGGATTTGTAATGCAACCACTGACGAAATTGTTCTTAAGAAGTCGACCGTAGTGAGCAGGCCTTGGCGGGCATGTGTCAGGGTGTCTCACCAGAAACCTGGATGTCGATCTCTACCGACTGTTCCACACGGAGCACAAATGTACTCGGATTCTTCAACCCCCACTTTACATAAGGAACGGTAAAGTGCGAGGTTGCAGTCCACTGCCCTGGAGACACCTTCACTCGGACGGGAATCGTGATCTCATGTTCGGCACCATGGATGCTGAACATCCCATGGACCTGGACAGTGGAGGCAGCCATGTCCGAAACCTCTCCCTCCACTCGATCGGGCCGGAATACGATGTCGGGATAGCTGGCACTTTCCAGCACCTCC
>Ga0209006_10006715_pt1 | contig 10397 bp, 17 predicted proteins | sample JacPin_JW_Ref_O2_FD_188567 | JGI IMG/M metagenome (GOLD analysis project Ga0209006, IMG submission 188567) | Forest soil microbial communities from Algoma, Ontario, Canada - Jack Pine, Ontario site 1_JW_Ref_O2 (SPAdes) (version 2) | ecosystem: Environmental > Terrestrial > Soil > Boreal... | reverse complement strand
CCCGCGTAAATCCCAGCGAGGAAGCCGGCTGTTCGCGTCGTCGGGCCATAAACGGCCCAAACCATCACCCCTCCCCTCGTACCGCCGATGTCGACGCCGAGTTTGTTGATCACGCCGGAGTAAAACTCGGGCGCCGCTGGAAGCGCGGGCACGAGTAGAACACCTGCAGCAGAAGCGCGCGCAGCAGCCGCTCGGGCGCAATCGACGGCCGTCCGCTGTCGGCGTAGAGCTTGGTGAACTCGCCATCGAGTGCGACCAGCACCTCATTGACGATACGGCGGATCAGGCGCAGCGGGTGCTCGGTCGGAACGCGGTCCTCAAGGTCGACATACGAAAACAGTTCGCCACTCCGCTCGTCCGTCCCGCGGGCGCCTAGAGTGAAGGCAGACCCAGGCGACTGTACTGTATGGCTCCGTTGCACCGAGCGATTGCGGGATATTCGCGGTTAGGCATTTGAGGCACATGGCTCCTTTGCCGCGCCGATGGCTCGGTGGGCTTCTGATGTGGATGACAAGGTTTGATGATTAGAGAGGCACGGCGCCTAGCATTTGGCCGTGGGCCTTCGGAACCCCAGCTACGTGATCCCGATTGTGAGAGCACGCTCATTCCTGCTGCGGAGGCGGAGGGGTTGAGAGCGAGGCGTTCAATGACAGACCCGAGCGAAGCGCCGGGGAGCAATTACGAGAGACCTAGTCCCGTATCACAGGGTTCCCCAAGCGAAGATCGTGGGCTCGGTGACATGCTCAGCCGTGAGATACCGCGAGCGCTGCCGATAGGGCTGGCTGCTTTGGCCGCTCGTCTAGCGGAGGCGCTGCGCAGCCGGGAAGCATAGGCGAAGTCCGCCGCAGCGTGCGCTCATGGTCGTGGCTTTCCCCGCGACCCACGCACCGTGGGAGCCACAGGTAACGCACCCGATCAGCCGAGGTAACTCGGGTACGCCGTCCGCTCAGGGGGGCACAGCTTGTGATCAATTCTGCACAGACGCCATAGCATCCCGGAGAGAGACTGACTGAGTGCGTCTCAACGTGGGGCTTCGGGGGCGAACCGCATTATCGTGGTCTCACACTCGCCATCGCGGAATCTTGGCTGGCACTGGCACGCTAGCAGCAGGCCATCGACGAGCTTCTCGGAATTTGGGGCAGAGCCCGGTCCGCCACGTCGATGGTATCAAGCCAGCAGTCTTTTCAATATCCTCCCGACGTTCACCGCCTCGCACTCCCCGGGCCCGCTCGCGGTCGGGATGTCGCATCTGTTCAACTCGGCTGCTGGCCCGATGACGCTACGTCGGCGGCTGCGTATTCGGTGGCACTCGCGCCCAACGATCAAAGAAACGGGGCTCGTATCACTTGACGCTGCCCAATAGGAGCGCGTCCTGTTCCTCCGCATCTGGGACATACCGGTGGCCGTCTGGTCTCTGGGCTCGCCGGATTCAGGAGCACGATCACACCGGCACCACGGCAAGCCGCGCACTCTTCGTCGTCAGCTCTTTGCTTGGGCATTTTGGGGTACATGCACTAACGCCGTGGTCGGCGGTCGGGCAGATCAACACTTCGTGCCGGGTCCGTTAGTACAACGCTCAGCAGCGAACTGTGGACTTCCAAATGGCCGTTGTAGTCGATGAACCCTGCTTGTCGAAATTTATTCATGAAATGGCTCACGCGTGATCGCGTGGTGCCAATCATTTCGGCGAGCATTTCCTGGGTGATGTTTGCGACCACAGGTTCTGGTCGCCCTTCCTTGCCGAAATTGGCTAGCAGCAGGAGTAGGCGGGCAAGCCGTTTCTCGGTTGAATTGAAGAGCTGGTCGACCAAGTCTTCTTCGACACGGGCGCTCCTTGTCAGAATATGGGATACGAACATCTGCGAGAATTCTGGCTCAGCGCGAAGAACTCTACGCATTTCCAGGATTTCTACTCGCATCATTGCACATTCAGTCATCGCAGTTGCGGTTGCCAATCGCTTTGGCTGTCCAATCAAGCATCCTTCTCCGAAGAATTCGTCCGAACTCAGGAGCGCGACGACGGCCTCCTTTCCCTGCTTGGACACGACAGTGACTTTGACCTTGCCTTTTTTGATGTAGAAGATTGCATCAGCGGCATCGCCCTGCGCAAAGAATTTGTCTCCTTTTCGGTGCGTGGAAATGGACCTGCCCTTGCCAGCGGTCGCAAGAAAGGTAGCGGAATCAAATCGCCGCGTGCCCGCTTTTGCCCCCGGGCGTTCTTCATTTTCAATTTTTGCCATAGACAACCGTAGCATCATTATCTCGGCCGACCTGTTCAAAACAGCTCACTCTCGCCCAACGAGGGCACCTAGCGATCACGCGCGCTTCGGCGTCGAGGGTGAGGACTTAGTTTCGTCGCTGCCCTTCTCCACGTGAGGCTGCTGTTGCTGCTGCACGGCCTCTGGAGCGAACAACCGAGCGGTCAAGGCCGGGTTTGTCATCGGCAGCTCCACCGGCGGCGGCGAGTTGATATTTCACGGCCAGCGCTTTCCACTTGCGATCGGAGGGGCCAGTTACGGTTTTACCTTTGGCGCCTCGTTGACCGATATCGTCGGGACCGTCAGCACATCCGAACGCCATATGATGTTAATGGCGTCTATGCTGCCGCCGGGGCGGGCGCCGCGGTTGGTGTCGGCGGGGGCGCTCTGCTAACCCGCATCGGTGCTACTCGGCATCGGCAGCCGCCCCTGATTGGTCGGGAACTGGCCACGGGTTTCAGCCGACCGACGAGACGAGCGCCATCCAAAATCTCAACGTCATGACCGTCGACCAGAGATTCAACCTTCCGGATAACATCCGCGTCCTTTTCGCAAATGAGGACAAGGGCGTGGCCGTTCGCATGCCCCTGCGCATTGAGCTTATAAATCCGATAGATGGGCATGACGGAGCTCCCCAACGTTGCACTCCTCGGGCAATGCCGTCTCGGTCGAAAAGTGTCTGTGCAGAATTGAACACCTGTTGCAAAGCTTCTCGAAAAATTATTACCGCAGACGACGACCCCCGGCAGCTTTAGGCGGCAGTGGGGGGCGAACGCATCGTGCGGATCAGCGTGGCGCCGCATTGCTCGCAGCGATGGATGACGTTTTCAAGATCATTCGATGCAGCACCATTTGCGAGCCGGGCGGGTTGGATGGCTGCAAACATCATCCTGTGACGGCAATGGACCGCAACTCTTGCTTTGCTAGATGCGGCAAAGACAATGCGGTTGCCTCGAAATCGTTGACGATCTGAACAGATTGGAAGCCGAGCCGATCCCGCAGGTCTCGACCATCGATGGTCCAAGCGCAGTTGGTGAAATTGCAGCGCTCGCCCTCTACCGGTCCCGCGACGGCGAGCAACGCGTGCGCGATTCGATGATCGTGAGGGTATTGCAAGAAGTGTTCGACGGCGCCGCTGAATGTCGGATGATGGGCGACTTCGATCCACTTGATTGGCCCGAGCACTCCATCAACAAGCACACCGAACCTGGCGTTCGTCGCGCCAACGTCATCGAGCAGCACAACTTCAGCAGAGGAGGACATCGGTTCCGCATCCGAGTCAAGTTCGGGTACAAAAGCTACACAATCTAAACAACACTTGGCTTTACAACGCTTATTAAACTGCGTCTCATGGCCCTAAGGAGGTACTCCTGTGGCCCCTCCCAGGCCGACTCAGCGTGCGCTCGATGCCCTCCTCGACGGCTCAAACGAAGCATGTCACACCAGATTGAGAACCAGAGCGAAATGTCAGATGATGACGAAAAGGCCGTCGCTATAGAGCATATCGAACGCTCAGCTAATTCAAATCCTGCAGCTGCACGACAGCGACAAAGACGAGCTGAACAGCATAACGCGGATGGTTGAGACAGAGATTGCGAGGCGGAAGAAGGAAGGGGGAGCCACTGATGGCACGCGCGCGCCAGCGCAGATCCAGATTCTCTCAGCAGGGCGTGTTTAAGGCGGGAAGGGGCCTAGCAGATATTCAGCGAGAAGGAAGGCGGGGCGAAGGCGAACCCTAAGCAGCCCGCTGGGCGAAATGGCTCATTTCCCGCTTGACGAATGTGCGATAAAGTCCGTCTCGTTGCATGAGGTGGTCCGGCGAGCCGTCCTCCATCATTCGCCCCGCCTGCAAAACGACGATGCGATCGAAATTTCTCAGGCTGGACAGTCGATGCGCGATGGCGATCACCGTGCGCCCCCGCATCAAGGTCCCCAGCGCGATCTGAATCTCCTCTTCGGATTCGCTGTCGAGAGCTGACGTCGCCTCGTCGAGCAATAGAAGAGGGGCATCTTTTAGAAAAGCGCGGGCAATGGCGACGCGCTGACGTTGTCCGCCTGACAGCTTCATACCCCGTTCACCGACGATGGTCTTGAATCCGTCGGGCAGCGCCTTCACGAAGTCGTAACATCTTGCGGCGATCGCGGCTTCGAAAACCTCGTCGTCCGAAGCATCCGGCCGGCCGTAGCGAATATTCTCCATGGCGGAGCGATGAAACAGAGAAAGATCCTGCGGCACGACCGCAATTGTTTCTCGCAGGCTATATTGCGTCACCCGTGAGATATCCTGACCGTCGATCAGGATTCGTCCTTCCGGCAGATCGTAATGTCGCTGGAGCAATGCAAAAAGCGTCGACTTGCCGGCACCTGATGGACCGACCAGCCCGGTGCGCTGGCCAGGCTCCAGGCTGAGGCTCAGGTTTTCAAACACGCGTTGGCCATCAGGGAAGCGAAAGCAGATGCTTTCGAACGCAATGGATGCACCACGCTTGACCAGCGATACGGCCTCGGGATGATCGCGCAGCTGATGCGGGACCAGCAGAGTCGATAGCGCCTCTGAAAGCCGGGCAACGTGCTGTGTCACGTCGACGAGCGCCACCGCAAGGTCTCGGGTTGCATGCAGAACCGACAATCCCAGAGTGCACACGAGTACGACATCACCGGTGGTGGCCTCGCCGCGCTGCCAAAGGAAGATCGCCCACGCCAGCAACCCTCCGGTCAAAACGACGATGACCGAGGCGTGCAGAATGCGAAGCCTTTCGAGGTAGAGAAGGCTGGATCGTCGCGCCGTCATCTCCTGATCGACGATGGCATCGAAGCGGCGTTGCTCACGACCCAATCCGCAAAATGCCCGCACGATCGGCATGTTGCCGAGTACGTCTACCATTTCGCCGTCGACCGACGCCGTCTTGTCGGCAAAATCGTGATGCAACGGTCTTCCCGCCGCCGCCATGCGGAGCATCGCCATGATCATGACGCCCGCGACGACTGCCAGTGTGGCCGATATCGGCACGCTGATGGCTCCGACGAACGCGATCGCCGCCACGGTCGCGGTACACGGCGGCAATATGTTCCAGACGAACATATTCTCCGCCGTGAAGACGGCATTGGATGTCGCCGTGACCCGGCTCGCGAGCGTACCGGGCAATCGGTCCGCGAAGTAGCTCGGTGCGTGACCTGTGAGGTGGGAGAACATATCGCGCCGCATGTCGCCGGTGACGCCGACAAAGGAGGAATTCGCGATCAAACTTGCGATCCGCCATAGCAAGTTGTCCGCCGCGATCAACAGGAGGAGCATAAGGAATGCGATCCACACATTTCGCATTCCACCTATGCCTTCCGACAAGGCGTCGACAAGAAACTTTATCCCGTATTGCGCACTCACCGAACAGACAACGGCTGCGAGCACACAAGTCAATATTGCGACATGCGCGATCCATCGTCGGCGGATGAACCGATACATGAAGTCGAACGGTCGGTCGGAATAGCAACTAAGATCAACCATTCGTACCAATTTGTCCTTCTGCGGCCGTCAGGCACGCCAGCGCCCCGTCGAATTGGAAGGGTGGATCCCGCTGTGGTCGAATGGCAGTAGGAAGTCCCGCGTCCACCCGTGCGATCGCCGCGGTACGGACTTCGACGCGTTATGGCCGAAATGGTTCCAGGCCCACAAAAAAATAAACTCCTCCGTTTCTCGCACCAATCGCCGGCTTTCCAATCAAATCCTCCATCGTGTCCGCGCGTGATCTGTCGACGGCAGTTTGGCTTGCGATGCAATCGCGTAGATCGCGCATGCGAGGGGCAGCTGGTTCAAACATCCGCGGCCCGTGTCTCCTTCATCGATGTCCAAACCGCGGCGAGACCCGTCGCCGCGATCGCTGCCAATCCTGAGAACGCGACAGCGTTGCCAAAATGATCGCTCAGATAGCCTGCGAGCGTCGTGCTCATGGAAGCGCCGAGGCCCGTGGCGGTCCCGATGACTCCTTGACCCAGATTGAAATGTCCGGTCCCCCGCGTCAGGTCGGCGATCATGAGCGTCACCGTAACGGCAAGCACCGCCGCAGTTATGCCGTCGAGCAATTGTACCACGACCAGCAGATAGGGGTCCGATACGATGGCAAAAAGGACCCCCCGAATAGGCAGCACGCCAAAGGCGACCAGCAGCAGTGGGCGCCGTCCCCAGACGCCTGCCTGGCGTCCGACCCAAGGGGAAAAGAGCGCGACGACGATCTGTGGTGCGACAATGCACGCCGCGATCAAGACCGTCGCCCAATTATTCGAGCGAGTCGTCAAGATGCTTCCCACCAGCGGCAACATGGCCGCATTGGCGAGATGGAACAGCATGACGCAGCCGGCAAGAATCAAAAGCGGGCGATTGCCAAAGAGATGACGAAAATCGGTCGGCGGTCGCTCGGCCGGAGGCTGGACTATTCCGCCATGGGCCGAATCGGGGTCGATTTCTCGCGAAGATATCGTCAAGAGCGCCAGCAATGCCGGAACGGACAGCGCGGCGGTGACGAAAAAGACGCTCCCAGCCGAAAGAAAATATCCGCACGCACCCATCGCGGCGGCGGCAAGACCGTTCCCGATGGAGGCATAGCGAGCATTTCGGCCAAGCCGCTCACCGATTGCCGCGTGCCCGACCAATCCGAGGCTGATTGCCGCCATCGCCGGTCCCAGCACGCAACTCGCGGCGGAATGCAGCACCGCGGCGGCCGCTATCACGGGGAAAACCGGCATTGCCACGAACGCCACGGCGCTCACCGCGATGAGCGCAAGGGCGGTGCCTGATAGCAGCCGCTCCGAGCGAACGACATCGACGAGCATTCCGCCGGGTATCTGGCCGACCAGCGCCGCGAGACTGCCAACCGTCAGAACGAGGCCGATGTCGACCTGCGTCCATTTCTGGGTGGTGAGGTAGACCGAGATGAATGGGCCGAAGCCGGTCTGCACATTTGCGACGAACAAAACGAACCAGTCCAATCCGCGCAAGCTGCGACGGCTCGGACTTCGAGGCGGTATGCGATCTGTTGGCTTCCGGGCGGGTCCGCCTGAAGGCGGCGCCAGTTCATCCGCCGGCGCTTGCGGCGGTGGTTTACGAACCGGACTACCAGCGGCGCGCCGTGATGGATTGGCGAACAGAGCGGGCTTCCCGAACAATGATTTTATGGAAACGGCAGCTCTAAGTTGCTGGCCGCCTCCAGCATCACAACCGGCTTGTCATCCCTGTACTCCGGCGCTTCCCGTACCTGATCGCGCGTCCACTCGAGCGTCACTCGCTCGACCTTGTTGCCATTGGGCGGGAAACGAAGGGCATTCCATGCAATTGCGATCCTGCGACTGCCGACGCCAAGGAACCCGCCGAAGTCGACGACGGCAGCCCTGACATGCCCGGTTCGATCCACAATGATGTCGACGATCCGCCCCATGTCCTCGTCGGTAGCGCTACGAACTTCCTTGCCAAGTATGCCTTGCACGTCCCGGTGGTCGAGAACCGTCATGGATGGCTCGCCTGCGGCGACGCTTGGACTCTTGCCGGGCTCATTAGGCGACCGCTCATTTTGCGGCTGCGCCTCTGGTCTGCTTTCGGCGGTTGAACGAACCGTCGCGGATAGCGCGACCAGAGCCACCAACAACATTGCCGTCGCGCCGGTACGGTAGCGGTTACGCATGTGGCCTCCGGAGCGCGGCGGTAGGATTGATGGAAGGACCGTGCTGGAGTTCGGCGCATGAGTGGCAATGAGATCAACCCCGGGGTCAGCACTTCCTGTTGTTCGGAAGGTGCTCCTTTCACGCATTAACCTCATGACGCTACTGATCAAAGCGGCCGGAGGTCGTGAATCGGTCATGGTTCACCTGGGGCGAGGGCATCTCATTCCCGAGCGATCGGGGGATCGATACCCCACGGAGCTCAACCTCGAGTCGCTTCAGATCGTTCCGTGGGGCAGTCCACGAAGGATGCAATTGTCGACCGACGGCGTCTGTATCGAATTGCTCATGCCGGAATGCGGCGTTTTACTCACAGCGTCGAGGCTGTCGCGCAGCTGGGAGGATCGATTTTGGCGCGGCTAGTCGTCGTCTCGAACCGGGTGAGCATCCCGAACGGGGATGGCGCAAAGCGAGCCGGCGGCCTCGAAGTCGCGTTACGCCCGGCGTTGGAGCGTAACGGTGGCGTGTGGTTCGGCTGGAGCGGGGGCGCGGGTCGGCCTGGTGACGCCGCTGCGGGACGGAATGAACCTCGTCGCCAAGGAATACGTCGCCGCGCAGGACTCCAACGATCCGGGCGTACTCATTCTCTCCCGTTTCGCCGGTGCCGCCGTCGAGGGTAAGCGTGCGCTGCTCGTCAATCCCTATGATGCCGAATCGGTCGCCAGCGCCATCGCACAAGCGCTGGCTATGCCGCTTGACGAACGTCGCGAGCGACACGCGGCGCTGTTGCACGGCATTTTGGAAAGCAACGTCGATAAATGGCAGAAAGATTTTCTCGACGCCCTGCGCAGCGAAAATCGAGCCGCTGAGGAGATCCGAGCTGCCATGCAGACACCAACTCTTGATCGTCCAGGGACCGGGCGGAGCCAGATAATTTCCGGGACAGCACTGCCGGGGCGGGCATAATCATTGTGGGATCGGGTGAAACGTGCGCCGTCAGCGTTTGTCCGGCACCCGCTGGTGTGAACTCCTGAACGCGGCGACCGCATTGAAAGTCTATGCTCGCGGCCGCGGAGGGTCTTACGATCTCCTCAGCTCCGATATTTGAATAGCGAGGCCGTGCTCTCCGCGGTGCACGAGACCGATTGCAACGCGATGCGGTCAATGCAACCGCGTCGGCATCGGCGTCTCGTTTCGCTGCGAGTCGGACCCGAGGCATTCGCTGGAGCTCAAGAACGGCCCGGCGCCTAGCTTTCCGCGCTCATCCATAGTGTACCAGCCGCACTTGATCCCGCGCACGTCGGATTGCCGTTCGTTGACATAGTAAGGAATGAAATAATTCACTGTGCTTATCTCCAGATTCCCGTACTCCGTGAAACAGATGCAGGCGATTTTGGAAACAGTGAGCTTTCATCTTTACAATGTCCAGCCATATTTGATGCGGAACAAATGCGCGCCTTTTGTATTGAGTTTGAGCCGCCCTTCGTGGCCGAGAAAGCTCGGTTGCAAAGGTTTTCTGTTCAAATTCGATGCGTCAATTCAGGTCAAGCGCTGCGCCTGGGCGCCGTGAGGAGGTTGATAATGAGCACGATCTTGATTGCCGTATTGGTAATCCTGCTGCTCGGTGGCTTTGGAGGCTACCATGGCTATAGTCAGTATGGCGTGCCCGGCCTCGGCGGCGTTCTGGGCTTGGTCTTGATCGTTCTAATCGTGCTGTGGCTTGTCGGTGGCGTGCACGCATGATCAGGTAGTCAGGCTACGATTCGTAGCAGCGTAACTCATCCGGCGGCACGAAGAATCCCCCGCGTTGACTGAGTATGCGTGGCCGTGGAACCTAGTGCCCCGATTTAGGTTGCCGTTGGTGCCCTCCTTGTCGCGCGTTCCTCCCTCAGTTCTGATCGTCGAAGACGAGGCGCTGGTGCGCGCTTTGGGTGTCGGCCTGTTCGTTGACGCCGGTTTTCGGCCGATCGAGGCCGCTGACAGTGATGAGGCGCTCGAAATCCTCGGCGTGGATTCCGAAGTGCAACTGCTCTTTACGGACATCAACCTGCCAGGGTCGATCGACGGCTTGGCGCTCGCCCGGCAAGTGTGCGACCGCTGGCCGCACATTGGCATCATCTTCGTTTCCGGACGGTCGGCGCCGCAACTCCACGAGTTCCCAGCCGGCTGCCGTTTCCACGGCAAGCCCTACGATTGGGAACTTGTGGTCAGAGATGCGCGCGAATTGACGGCCGCAAAACGTCCGCCGTCTTCCACGCAGCCTGCGGCAACTTTGCAAACGTGGCGTGAGTGACCGATACGGTCGTTCCCTGGGGACCGCTCGACACCTCAACCCGGGCATCGAGCTGCTGGGCCAACGCTTTGACGATGCTGGTGCCGAGCCCAGCATTTGCTCGAGCAAAGTCGCCGGCCGGCTTGCCCACCCCGTTGTCCGCAATCGAAAGCTGCCAATTCGTTCCGGCGACGTCATAGGCGACGGTGATCCGATGATCG
>Ga0209006_10006714_pt1 | contig 10398 bp, 6 predicted proteins | sample JacPin_JW_Ref_O2_FD_188567 | JGI IMG/M metagenome (GOLD analysis project Ga0209006, IMG submission 188567) | Forest soil microbial communities from Algoma, Ontario, Canada - Jack Pine, Ontario site 1_JW_Ref_O2 (SPAdes) (version 2) | ecosystem: Environmental > Terrestrial > Soil > Boreal... | reverse complement strand
AACTGAGCGAAATTATTCCCGATACAAAAGCACTCGTGACCCGGGATTACTGGGAACGGCGGAACCAACTGGGAATTCCGGGGCCGGAGTTCAAGGTAGAGTACGCCGATAACCCTGACCAGTATCCAAGAGATGCGAATGGAAATCGGCGTCCGCGGCCCTACAACGGTGCCGGTATTTACGACAATAACCAGGGCCAGCCAGGGTACAACGGTACCTCGGGAAACAATCAGAACCAGGGGCAAAACCCGAACCAGAACTCCAGCCAAAACTCCAATCAGAACCCCAACCAGAATTCGAACCAGAATTCTGGACCGAACCTGGGCAATTTTGACCAGGGCCTCTTGCCGCAGCTTGATTCAGGACAGACCGAGCCTAACAACCCTGGCAGCTCGCAGAATGGTGGGCAGCAGAACTCCCAACAGAACAACGATCTCGGTGGCGCTTCGCTTGCGAACCAGCAGCAGCAGTTATCCTGGAACGGCGGGAGCCTACCCCGGCCTCGTCTTAAAGTCGTTCTGCCGGTTCCGGAGATCGATTGGTCCTATGCCGTGATTGAACGCCTGGACCCATTAACCCTTACTACCTCCCTGGTACCGTTTAACCCAGGAAAACTAATCCAGGATCACGACCCTTCGCAAGACCTCACGCTCGAGCCTGGAGATGTGGTGACGATCTTTTCTCAGGTGGATATCAGCGTGCCCCAGGACCAGCGAACCAAGTTCGTTCGTCTGGAGGGGGAGTTCAAAGCGGCAGGAATTTACAGTGTTCATCCCGGCGAGACGCTGCGCCAGTTGGTAACCCGTGCCGGGGGTCTGACCCCGAACGCTTACCTCTTTGGGTCGGAGTTTACTCGAGAGTCGACGCGCGTCTTTCAGCAGCAACGGTTGAACGACTACCTGTCCAACCTGGAGCTGGAGATTGACCGGTCGACAATCAACGCGGCAGTTTCCAGTCTCACTCCGCAGGATACCGCAGCCACCGCTACCGAGGTCTCCGCGTCGAGAAGCCTGATAAGCAAGTTCCGGACACTGCGTGCCACGGGCAGAATTGTGCTTACGCTGGATCCGAATGCAATCGGGATCGACCGATTGCCCGACCTGCCGCTCGAGGATGGTGATCGCTTCACGGTTCCGTCGAAGCCAGGAACGGTGAACGTGGTCGGTGCTGTCTACGATCAGAACTCCTTTCTCTTCAATCAGCGCCAGGAACTCAGGACTTATGTGCGTTTAGCAGGAGGCCCTACGCGAGATGCGGATGACAAGCATGCGTTTATCATTCGGGCGGATGGTTCGGTGGTGAGCCGACAGTCGCGTGTGGGCGTTTTTGGAAATACTTTTGACGCCACCAGGATGAATCCCGGCGATACCGTTGTGGTGCCGGAGAAGGTGCCTAGGCCGTCGGCGTTGAGGAACTTCACCGTTTACTCGCAGATCTTTTCTTCACTAGCCCTTGGCGCAGCGGCGATCGCTGTGCTGCAATAATGGAGCAGGCGCCGTATGCCCACGGTAAACGAAATCAGCCACGAGACCTCCCACGAGTCCTCTTTGGACAGGAGCCAGGCAGCCCCGCGTGAATTTGACATTCTCGACCTGTTCCTGATTATTGCTGCCCGCAAGGGCCTGATTTTCTGGGCTTCGGTGGGCGGGTTCGTACTGGGCGTGCTGCTGGTGCTTATGGTCGATGCAAAGTTTACCGCCAAGGCGGTCATCCTGCCCCCGCAACAGGAACAGTCCAGTGGTAACGCGTTCATGGGACAATTTGGCGCTCTGGCGAGCATGACTGGGCTTGGTGCCTCCCTGGGCATCAAGAACCCGGTCGATCTCTACATCGGCATGCTGCAAAGCCAGACCGTCACGGACGGGATCATCAAGCGTTTCGACTTCGTCCGCAAGTTGCACCCGAAGAGGTACAGTGACCTGCGCAAGATGGTGGTCGGAAAAGTCAAATTCCTTGCCGGGAAAGACGGCATGATCAGCATCTCGGTCACCGACAAGGATCCGCGCATAGCTGCCGAGATGGCCAATGCCTTTGTCGATGAGCTGTACCAGTTGAATAACCGCCTGGCCATCACCGGAGCATCGCAGAGAAGGCTTTTCTATGAGCAGCAGCTGGCGCAGGAAAAGGACAAGCTGGCCGATTCTGAAGTTGCCTTAGCAAAGACCGAAGAAGCGACCGGAGTGATCGCGCCTTCCGGCCAGACGGAGAGCATTATCCGCGAGGTCGCACAGATTCAAGCCGAAATTACGGCGCGCGAAGTCCAACTCGACGCATTGCGGACTTCGTCCACGGAACAAAACCCTGATGTCGTCCGGCTCAATTCAGAACTCACCGGCCTGCGAGAGCAGTTGCGGGGCCTTGAGAGCGGATCCTCCTCGACGAAGCACGTACGGGGGGACATTTTCATATCGACAGCGAACGTGCCGCAGGCCGGCCTGGAATATATTCGCAAGGAACGCGATGTAAAGTACCACCAGTTTCTCTTCGATCTGCTTGCGCGCCAGTACGAAGCGGCTCGCATCGATGAGGCCAAGGCTGCACCGGTGATTCAGGTGGTGGATACGGCCCTGGTGCCAGACAGGAGGTCATCGCCCACCCGGGCAATATGGGCAATCGTCGGCTGTTTCCTTGGATTCTTCCTTACGACCGGTTGGGTATTCGCGTCTCATATTTATCATCGATTGGAAGCGGATGAGACACATGGCCAACGATTGGCAGTGTTGCGACAGGAGCTGAAGTTACGCTAAGGCATCCAGGCCTGAGTGCACGCCCATAGAAAGCTGCTCCGCAAATTTCTGGAGCAACGTACACAAGAGAAGGTCAAATGCAGATCGTGATCGTCGTTGTACTCTATAAGCGATCTCCATCGCAAAGCCAGACGATCAATAGTCTGACGGCAGTTTTTGAGCGCAATCCGGAGCTGCTGGGTTCTGTCAGGGTATTTATCTGGGATAACACCCCGAACCTTAGCCGCGAACCTGTCATTCCATTTCCCGCTGACTATCGACACGGCAGCCGCAATCTGGGAACTTCGGGCGCTTACAATCAAGCGCTGGGATTTGCGGAGTCTCTGGGCTCTTCCTGGCTGCTTCTATTCGATCAGGACACGACTGTCTCTGAAGAGCTCATTCCACGAATGCTCGATTACAGCAAGAGCCTTCAGGATGTAGCCGAAGTAGGCTCGGTGGCGGGGTTTGTTTATTCTCACGGAGCACTCGTCTCCCCCAGACGCCTGGCCCGATTCAACCAGGTACGGCCAATTCCGCGCACGGCGCACGGCGTCTACAGGAGGATGGCCTATGCGGTAAACAGCGCGACATTAATGCGGGTTTCGGCCTTGCGCGAAATCGGGGGCTACAGCGATGAGTTCTGGCTCGACCTTTCCGACGTCTACGTATTCCAGGCCATGCACCGGAAAGGCAAGTACATCTATCTGGCTGGGGATTTGCAGGTGCAGCATTCCATTGCAAGCCAAGATTTCGACAACGAGATGAGTCCTGAGCGATACCGGAATTTTCTTGCCGCTGAAAGCGCTTTTATCGATTTGTATCTGTCGCCGCTGGAGCGAATCGCTCAGCTTCTTCGTCTCTTTGTGCGGACTGTCCGCCAATATCGGCGCTATGAGAACAAGACGTTTTCAAGGATCACATGGGATTACTTTTGCCGGCGGATATTTCAAACCAGGGCGACCAGAATTCTGAATTGGCGAAAGCAACTGGCCAGGCGCGACCTGCCTGTCATTGAAGATGGACGGGTCATAGGGTGAGCGTCGATGCAGTCATTGTTATCTTGGCCGTGCTGGTTCTGGGCAACTACTGGCTCAGCCGCTCCGTTTTGTATCCCCCGTTCTTGTTCTGTTCCATGTGGCTTCTGGACCTTTCGCTCTATCGGATGGCACTGATCGAGACTGACCCTTTGCATGCCAACACGGTGGGTTTCCTGGCTCTGGGCGCCGTGCTCTTTACCTCTGGCGGTTTGTTGGCATGGCTCTTCCCAAAGGATCTGATCGCAACGCGCCTCGTGCTCACGCGATTCCCGGCGCGGAATAAAGTCATAAAACCTTTAGTGATCCTCTTCCTGCTCTGCGGCATTCCGATTCTTGTGAGAAACCTGCTGAGCATGGCTTCTAACGGAGTCGGCGCTACGATTTTTCAGCGTGCTCGAACCGGCGGCGTGGATCCCAATAATGCAGGGAACGCCGGCGGCGTGTCCGCTCTGGGCGCCTACTTCATTTTATGGCCGTATTACGCTGCTTCGTTGTTCATCATCGAGCGGCGGGACAAGAGTTTCTGGCTGATGACGGCGATCGCATTTGTTGCCGGGCTGCTGAGCACCGGACGGCTCCCGGTGCTTATGCTGACGGCGTCGCTTACCGGCGCTTATCTCATCACCTCAAACCGGCAAACGTTTTTGGCTGCGCTTAAGTTCGTTCGGATTCCTCTCTTTTTCTTCTTCTCCTTGTATTTCGGGCTTACCTTCCTCAATAAAGACACGTCGACTTATGAAGGCGGGGTAGCAGGGATCCTGCTGTTTTTCCTGGTCAGCTATATTGTCGGACCGTCCGCTGCTTTGGACTACTTCATGCAACATCCCCAAGACTACGCCAGTGTTCCACATCACACTTTCAAGTTCTTCCTGGGCATCGCAGCAAGATTGCATTTGTACCAAACTCCGGTGACAGAGACCTTTGATCAATTTCTCATGGTCCCGTATCCAACCAACGTGTATACGGTTTACCGGGACTACATTATCGATTTCGGCCTCTATGGAGCCCTGATCGCGGTGGTGCTGATGGGACTGTTTCAAACCCTCCTATATCGCAAAGCACGCACTGGGAGTGAGCTGGGAATCTATTTCTTTTCCATCACCCTCTTTGCTGTCTTCATGGCTCCGTTCAGTGATGAGTACGCGTCTTTCGGCTCTTTCATCGACGCCTTACTCTTTGCAGGAATTTACATCATATTGCGATCTATCCCGCTGCGTGTTCTCCCCCAGCTCGCGTCTGGCTACGGCAAACAGTTGGGGGCTATCACCGAGTGACAGCCCTTATCGCGAATTGTGACGGAAGCCAGTCCAGGTAACAAAATATCCATCAAGGAGATTAGCCGATGGTAGAGAGGCGCAAAAGTATCCTCAAGATATTGGTCTGCCTGGCGGTCTCGCTACCCGGCCTTGTGCATGCCCAGGTGCCGCCGGCGTCTGCCTCTGAGCCCATGGCAAAGATCAGCGCCAAGGCCTACGGGGCGAAATGTACGGGACAAGGGGATGATACTGCAGCCATACAGGCTGCCCTGGATGTCCAGTCGGCCTTTAACATCTCTGTTCTCAAGAAAGTAAATGTAGACGTCGAGCTACCACAAGGTACCTGCCTGGTGACCGCACCCCTACGGATGGGTTTGTACGGCTCGCTAGTAGGCCAAAACGACGCGACTACAATTCTTGCCCATTATGATCGTTGGCAAGGCAATGATTATGCCGCTATCGATGTTGCTGTTACCGGTCCGGTACCATCAGGTGAAGCCATCGGCCAGCGGCGAATCTCGAACCTTCGCCTTTATGGCGCCAACAATAGTAAGATCGCTCACTCTGTCGGCATCTACATCCACAATACAGTCCCAAAATACGCACTGCCATACCAAATCTCCTACTTCAATTTGGAAGATTTGTTCATTTCCGGTTTTGATACCGGCATTGAGGCAGAGGACTGGGAATCAAGCTCGATCGATAAGGTAAACATAACTGCGGTGCGCCAGGGAATCTCCCTCAATGGCCACGTTGTCAACATCCAGATTGGTCACACGCACCTGAGTTATTCCAACTTTGCACCGTCTCACACCTCGACCGCAGGTTCGACCGTCGGGCTATCGCTCGCCCCTAATCCAAAGTACTGCACCAACTGCACGAATTACCCACAGGGCATCTCCTTTCATGACTCAGCGATCGTTGCTTTTGATTATCTGGTATTCGTAAGCCAGGCGATCACCGTGGACATTCACGACAATGTTCTCGACTATGCAGGGGAGGGCGTAGTCAACAAAGGCGCCGCGGTTCAGATTTCCAGGGTCGGAGGTGGACTTTACGTTCACCACAACTACATCTCTCTGCAGCCCGGGTCCGATGCGTATGGGATCTATTCGACGGCCAATGCGACGGACGGAATCTGGATAGAGAGTAACTACTTCACGAATTATGCGGGCAAGAACAATTCGGATATTGGAATTGCAGTGAGCGGAAATGGAGCAACCAAGGATTGGCATATCAACGCAAATACCTTCATGAACTACCGCGAAGGGATCCACTTCAACCAGGCAGCGTCCTACAGCGAAGTTCGCAATAATTTTGGCTCGGGCACGACGGGTGTACTGATCAACCTGGCCGGCGTGCCGGGTCTTGCCTACCAGAGCATGTTCGTTGACGGAAACACAAACGACACATCCGCCCCCGTAATCAACCAACAGGGCGCTGCTGGTTTGCTTGTCGGAAGTAACTCAGGGAGCGCGCAGCTAACCGGCACCTTTACTGCCACCGGCTCTGGCTGCACCATTGCCGCCGGAGCTGTGGGCAATTACTGCAAGGCGACCATTCCCACGCCCTTCAACATGTTTGACAGCGGGTTCAGGGTTCATGGCTGTGAGGTTACAGGGGCAAAAGGGGTCACCACCATCGGTGGTGTAATGAGCCCTGATTCATCCAAGAGTTTTACCGTGTATGAGACTGCTCTTTCGACAACATCCACGGGCGGCGGCACCATTAGTTGCGAAGTTAGCCACTAAGCGGTAGCAAGCCTGTGAGGCGTCCGCAGACGCGCTCACGGCCTTGCTGAAATGGCCCTGGTATCGCCCCCAGCCAGGAGCGATTCACCCAAGCCGGTTCCCTGAACTTGCAAGAGTTGCTCCAGGATGTCGTGCAGCCTTATATCGTCATAGGTCCGGGTTATATTTCGTTCCTCAGACTGCCCGGGAAAATGGATCATCAGGACCGGACGAGTATCGAATCGGCCCTGGCTGGCTGTTTCTTCTTCCTTGCCCCACTGACCCGTGGGACGCCACAAGGGTATCCGCCAGGAGTGATCGGAAGTGATGACCACAGTGGTTTGAGTCGCTAAACCGGTCCCATTAATCGTCCCAAGCAATTCGCCCAACACGCGATCGGCCAGCGCCAGATTGTCGATGTAGGTCCCACTGTCGCGTTGGAGCCCAGCCCGGCGGTCGTAAATGCCCGGCGGATGCGGCATCGGCAGGTGGATGAATACAAAGCCAATGTTCTGATCGCGAATCAGTGCCTCCGCCTGAGGGATGATCGCCGCAAGATCGGATGCATGCTTTTCTTCCTGCGGAGAGCCGGGCCGACGTCTATAAAGCCTCGCGGCTTCCGCGAAGGGCGCCCAGGCGTTCTTGAACACAGACTGGTCCGATGCAATTCCGTTCCACGAACCGTTTCCCGTCCTCCAGAAACAATAGTCGAGTGTTCCCGCGAGCATGCGGCAATATGGGTTGTGCCATCCCACGACCCCGGTGGTCCAACCCAGCCGTTGGGCATCGGCGAAGAGAGTGGCATGGGCATCGAAAGGCTCCCAGTTATTTTGCCCGGCCAGCTTGATTGTCGCATTTCCGTTCAGGTCGCTGCGGAGATCGACCACAACGTGGCCAAGGAAGAACGAGGGCAAAATCTCCTCGGTATGAAATCCGGCTGGCTGCAGATCAGTGAAGGAGTAGCTCTCCTTCTTCAGCTTGTCGAATTCAGGCATGGCGAGCCCGGGAAAGCGATGTTCGAAAGCCTGATGGTAGGAAAGCTCGTCGAAGAGAAGCCAGATAATTCTTTTCCGGTCACCGGGCATAGATCCGCGCACGACCGGCCCTGCGGCCCTCACGACCGGCATAGCGGCGTCGCGCGGCTGTCCTCTCAGGGCCAGATAGAGCAGCTCGGGCACTATCCAGGCCATGCCGCAGCCGGTTAACAACAGCAACCACCCCAGTCCGCGCACGAAATAGCGGTAGGCTGCAGGGCTCAGCCAGAGCAGTAGCAATCCCACCAGGAGAGTGCCATAGAACAACAACTCGCCGTAGAGGTGAGGAAGATTCTTTTGCCACACCGCCCAGACGTTCGTCGCCAATGCCGGAGCAAGCGCAGCGCCAACCAAAACCCAGAGACCGTTGCGCACGCCGGTCGCGGTCTTTTGCGCATATGCAAACAGCAGGGCCGCGAACCCGCTCACGATTCCCAAGTCGATCAGAAAGCCCCAGACCACGCTTTGTATGGGCAAAATGCTGTGAAAGATTAGAGAATGGCGCGACGAGAGAAGTGGCCATATGGGAAGGAGCAAGATCATGATGGCTGCTCCATATCCCTGAACAATCGTCTTTTGGCTCATGTCATCTCAAACAGAAAGCTCATCATAATCAATTCCTTCGCAGAGGTTTGCGACGGACGAGGTCCTGAGGCGCCGTCAAGACGAAGTGCCCACAGAGCCGGAAGCCGGTGAGCTCACGTTCGTTCGGGTCAGACTGCCGCCCCGATCTTCGTTGAGAAGGATATGGAACAGTGCAGTCCAATCCGCAGCGAACGGCGTAGCAATCGAGGGAGCGGAAGTTTGACTAAAGGCAAGGCGGCCATCGACAAAGCTCTTCATGTCATCTGCAAGAGCCTGGGGGTTGCCGGGCGGAAAAAACCTGACAGAAGGGTACGCGCCGACTGTCTCGTGCGCATATGGAAGATCAATCACAAGCATGGGCTTGCCCGTTTGTTGGAATTCTGAGATGGGCATGCCCCAGGTCTCCAACTTGGAAGGAAATAATAGACAGTCGGCTTTTGCGTAGAGCAGCAGGATGCGGTCACGAGGCATAATGCCGAGCCACGAGACAGCGCGCAGGCGGCCGTACTCGGAGCGGAGTTTCGCCGCATACCGATTCTCGCTGCCATCGATAGTGAGCCATATTTCGAAGCCATTAATCCCACCCTGCTGGAGGATTCGGGCGGCCTGAAGCAAAAGCTCGACGTTCTTGAAAGAGCGCGGATACGTGGGATAGAGGAATCGCACCGTGCGGGTTTTAATCTCTTCGTCCTCGTCGTGTGGGGGAATCACAAGACTGGGGATTCGAGGGTGCGCCACGACGATGTTCTCTGTGCGATACCTGCGTCGGAACTCGCCCCGGAGCCACTCCTGCTGCACAATGATGAGATCATTTTGGCCCAGGTTAATGGCATAGAGGTAGCGATAGAAAAAGGTGAAGAGGGAAAACTTCCAGTCTGTGAGAGCCTCTCCCAACTCAAGCCGGTAGAACGGGGATGGATTGTGGCAATAGACGGCCCGCACGTCGGCAGTCACATTCGGAGTCATATCGTGCATGGAGAGCCAGAGATATGGTCGAAGCCGTCGACTGAGATCGCGTAAGCTCCAATATTCAAAGTGCAGGCGCCTAAACCACGAGGACTTAACCTGAGGGAATTCGATGTAGGTGACGTTCTGGATATCGAAGAGATTACGACCATGGACGAGAGCCACAATCTCATAACGGCCGGCGTAATGATCGGCCAGTTCCCGAAGAGCATCCTTAAATACGGAGAGTGGGCCACCCTCCACGAAGTTCACGCCCGACAACACGATCCGTGGTTTCACGCGCGCTCCCAGGCGATTCGATCGCCATGACAGTGTCGACTCGGACGTGTGGGTCGCCGCTCACTGTAGCGGCTTGCAAATTTTCTTTTCACCACTACGACCCAATATACCCGCGGCGCCCACCGATTTTGTTTTTGGTGTTTGTCCCCAAACGGGGACCAAGGGTGAGGGTGAGCACCGGCACGCTGGCCGTATGCGGCAGGGCACAGGGGAAAAACCCTGAACTAACCGGATAGATAAAGCGCATTGATAGCAAACAGGTTATGATCAAAGTATGGCCCAAAAGGTCTTGATCACCGGAGGGCTCGGCTTCATCGGCATGGAGCTTGCCCGGACGTTAGTTAGGCGGGGCATGACGGTAAGGCTGTTGGACAATCTGAGCCCGCAAATCCATGGCGTGAAACCCCAGGCTGACCTGGGTGCGGTGCTGGATAAACATCATGCCGAGGTGATGCTCGGTGACGTCTGCCAGCGCGGCGATTGGGTTCGGGCGCTCGAGGATGTTGCGGCAGTGGTTCATTTGGCAGCGGAGACGGGCACCGGTCAATCGATGTACCGGATCGCCGATTACACCAACACGAATGTAATGGGCACTGCTCTGTTGCTCGACGTACTGGCCAATGGCCGTCACGATGTCAGGAAACTGGTCCTCGCCTCGTCGCGTTCCGTGTATGGAGAAGGGGCTTACCGCTGCGTTCGTTGCGGCCTGGTCTATCCCCCGATGCGTAGTCTCTCAAGCCTGCTGGCAAATCGATGGGAGCCTTCGTGCCCGGTTTGTTCCG
>Ga0209006_10006713_pt1 | contig 10399 bp, 7 predicted proteins | sample JacPin_JW_Ref_O2_FD_188567 | JGI IMG/M metagenome (GOLD analysis project Ga0209006, IMG submission 188567) | Forest soil microbial communities from Algoma, Ontario, Canada - Jack Pine, Ontario site 1_JW_Ref_O2 (SPAdes) (version 2) | ecosystem: Environmental > Terrestrial > Soil > Boreal... | reverse complement strand
CATGATGATCACGCGCGGGCCAGGCTGACCCGCGATGCGCGCGGCGCTGTACGTGTGGCGCGCGACCGCCCAGCGGTCCTGGCGGACGGTACTGACGGTGGCGCTCATCGGCGGCCTGTTCGGCGCGGTGGCGCTGGGGGCGGTGGCCGGCGCCCGGCGCACCGGATCCGCGTACGGACGCTACCTGGCCGCGGCCAAGGCCAGCGACGCCTTCGTTAACGTGCCCGGCATGCTGCCGGGGATGGCCGCGACCCGGCCCATCAAGCTGATCGAGGCGCTGCCCGGGATCGCCGCCAGCGACGCGTACATCGGGCTGAACGCCAATCCGGTGGTGGCTGGCCGGATCCGGGACTCGTTCCTCACTAACTCCCTGACCGGCAGCTTCGACGGCGCGTACTTCACCCGGGACCGGATGACGGTACTGGCCGGCCGTCTGCCCCGGCTCGACGCGACCCGGGAAATCGCCCTCAGCCCGGGCATCGCGCGCCTGTTCGGGGTGGGCGTCGGCGGGCTGGTGACCTACCAGTTCTACCGGCAGAACCCCGTCACCTATCAGTCCACTCCGGGGCAGCGCCTGACGTTCCGGGTGACTGGGATCGTGGATAAACCGCCGGTCCTGGTGGACCAGTCCGACGAGCAGGACGGCGGGGTCCTCCCGCCCGGCGCCACCCGGCAACTGCTGCCCTACTACGTGTTCTCCTGGGTAGGGGTCCGGCTGGATCACGGGACCGCGGGGATAGGGGCCCTGCAGCACCACCTCACCAGCCTGGCCGCGACCGTACAGCGGCATGAATCCGCGGCCATCCGCCAGCAAGATGTCGGCCTGAGCTTCGCCGTCGCCCGCCAGGACATCGTCCGGAGTGAGGTGCGGCAGGCGATCGGGCCGCAGGTGGTCGCGCTCGCCGTCTTCGGCGCGATCGCCGCGCTGGCCATGCTGATACTCGCCGGGCAAGGCCTCGCGCAGCTGATCAGCCGGGCGGCCCAGGACGTATCTGTGCTGCGGGCCCTGGGCGGCAGCCGGGTCCAGACCGCGCTCGCGGCCTGCCTGCCGGGCGTGGCGGCGGTCCTCGGCGCCACCATCCTCGCCGTGACGGGCGCGATAGCCCTCTCCCCGCTGGCCCCGGTCGGCCAGGTGCGCCAGTTTGATCCGGCCCGCGGATTCCAGGCGGACGGCCTGGTCCTGGGGGCCGGATCGGCCCTGCTGGCCGCGATCCTGCTCGCGGTGCTGGCCGTGCTGGGCGCACGGGCCACCCGGCCGGTCAGCCGCCCGGACCGGGAGCGGCCCTCTGCCGTCGCCCGTGCGGCGGCGGCAGCGGGGCTGTCCGCGCCTGCGGTCGTGGCCAGCCGGAACGCGCTGGAGCCGGGATCGGGGCAGCAGGCGGTCCCGGTCCGGGCCACCTTGCTGGGGTCTATCGCCGCGGTGACGGCGGTGATCGCCGCCGCCGTGTTCGGGGCCAGCCTGACCGGCCTGGTCAGCCACCCGGTCCGGTACGGCTGGAATTGGCAGATCCTGATCCAGGCCGAGGGCGGGTACGGGAACTTCAGCCCGGGCGTGATGAACCGGCTGGTCGGCGGCCAGCCGACGGTGGCGGCGTGGTCCAGCTTCGGGTTCAGCCAGCTCACGATCGGTAACCGGGTTGTGCCTGTGCTCGGCCTGCAGCGGGACCGCGGGTCGCTCGAGCCGCCGACCACCAGCGGCCGGGCCATCACCGACAACGGGCAGATCGAGCTGGGCGCGGTGACCCTGCGGCAGATGGGCAAGAAGGTCGGGGACACGATCCTGGTCGGGCGCCGGCCCTACCGGCGCCCGCTCACGATCTCCGGGGTCGTCACGCTGCCCTCGTTCGGGGTGGCCATCTCCCAGCATGTGTCCCTGGGCCAGGGCGCCATGCTGTCCGAGCCGGCGCTGCTGGCCGCCCAGGGACTGACCAGCCGCGGACTGCAGTCCGCGCTGGAGTCCTCACAGGCCGCCCCGTCGGCGGTGGCCATCGACCTGGTCCCGGGTACCAGCGCGGCCCAGCGCGGGGCGTTCGTGCACCGGATCACCTCCGCCAACCCGGACGGGACTCCCGGCGGGACCTACCAGCTCGGGCTGCACCACGCGCGGGCCGCGGCCATCGTCAACGCCACCCAGATGGGCGGCCAGCCGCTGGCCCTGGCCCTGGGCCTGGCCGCGGCCGCGATGCTGTCTCTGGCCCTGACCGTGCTTACCTCGGTACGAAGGCGGCGGCGGGAGCTGGCCCTGCTGAAGACCCTGGGCATGACCCGGCGCCAGCTCCGGGCCATCGTCGCCTGGCAGACGACACTTACCCTGGTGATCGCCCTCGTCGTGGGCGTGCCCCTGGGCGTCGCCGCGGGCCGCTGGGCGTGGGGCGGCTTCGCCGGATCGCTCGGCGTCGCGCCGGTCACCGTGGTCCCGGCGCTCCTGCTGGCCGCCGGGTGCGCCGCGGTCCTCCTGGCCGGGAACCTGCTGGCCTCGTTCCCCGCGGCGATGGCCGCCCGGACGCCGGCCGCGGGCACACTGCGCACGGAGTAGCGGCCCGCGGGCCGCCGCGTGGCCAGCACATGGCGGGGGCCGGGCGGATGAAGCCCGGCTCCGTGAGCACGGCAGATCCGTCAGCGCGCCGAATCCGTCAGCGGCCAGCCGAAGAAGCCGTCGAGCACGACCCGGCCGCCGGATGAGCGCAGCGGATCGGTGGCCGAGTAGGTGGTGATGAAGGTGTCGGTCTCCTGGTGCACCACGGCCGGCCGCGGTGACGCGATGGAACTGCCGTCCGGCCAGCTGGCCTTCCGGGTGCCGGTGGCCGAGTGGTAGGTGCTGGTCTGGGCGAACACCCCGATCAGCCAGTATCCGCGGCCGCCCGCCAGGGGCAGGGCGAGCGCCGGGCCCGCGGCCGGGGCGAACCGCTGCACCAGGGTGGCGCCGTCCGCCCGGTCATGCCTGCTATCCGTGGCGAACTGGGTGTTGATCGAGTCCGGGCCCGTGAAGAACGAGTTGACTGCGAAGGGCGCTGCGGCCTGGGCTGTCTCGATCGCGCCGGTCGAGGCGTGGTCCAGCACCCGGGCCAGAGTGGCCCTGTAGTCCGCCGGGGGGAGCACGGCGGCGGCGGCCGGGTCGGCTCCGGCCCAGCACAGCGCCGGCCACCGGGGCTGGCTGGTCCCGGAGGATCCGTTCACCACCGCGGCCAGCTTCCAGGTCCCGCCGGCGTGCTGGAACACCAGCGCCTGCGGCCGCATGGACTGGCCGAGCGTGAACACATCGGTGTCGCCATAGGCCACGAACACCGGTGCGCCGCCACCCGCACCCGTCCCGCCGGAGCACGGCACCGTGATCGACAGGCCAGTGAGCTGGAACGGTGTCCGGCCCAACGCAATCGTGTCCGCCGATTGCCGTTGCTCGGCCTGGTAGACAGCCCGCGCCTCACCCGTGGTCACCTGGTCCAGCGCGGCGAAGTCGCCCCTGGTCCACATATGGTTGGTGGCGGCCAGCCAGTGCATCGTGGCCGCCCGCTCCGCCGAGGCGGGCCGCGACGCGGGCGGCGCGTTCAGCGGGGGTGCTCCCGTAGACCCCCCGCAGCCAGCCGTGGCGATCCCGGCCGCGGCCAGAGCCGTGGTGAGCAGGAATGATGCACCGCCTCGTGCCCTGATGTTCATTTGCGTCTCCTCAGGCGAGTGCCGCGCGGTCACGCGGTCAGCTACCGCCGACGCTAGGAATCACCTGCCTTCCCGGGCATCGGGGCGGCCCCGCGACCGGCACCGGGCTGTCCCTGGTCACCATCAGGGTTAGCCCTGATGCCAGCGGCGGCGCGCGGTGTGAGGATGAGGCCATGGCACCGTTCCCAGCCGTCCTCGTCGTGGATGACCACGACGGCTTCCGGGCGTTCGCCCGGACCATGCTGGAAGCGGCCGGATTCACGGTGACCGAGGCGGCCAGCGGGGCCGAGGCGGCGGCCACCGCCCGGATCATCCGGCCGCAGCTTGTGCTGCTGGACATCCAGCTCCCGGACTTCGACGGTTTCGAGGTGGCCCGACGGCTGGCCGCCGGAGTGCAGCGGCCCGTCATCGTGCTGACCTCGACCCGCGAGGCCAGCGACTACGGCGGGCTGATCACGTCCAGCCCGGCGGCCGGCTTCCTGCCCAAGGACGAGCTGACCGGCGCGGCGCTGCACGGGTTCCTCGCGGCGGGGCGAGCGGAGAGACCAGCATGAGCCGGCGGCGGCGGGCCGCCCTGATCGTCGCCGCGCTCGCCGCGCTCGCCGCGGTGACCGGCCAGATCGTCGTCACCTACGTGCCGGGACCGCCGCAGCCGCTGATCGGGACGATCAGCCAGTCCCTGGTCGGGCTGTCGTTCCTGGCCGCCGGGATAGCCGCCTGGCTGCGGTGGCCGGCCAGCCGGCTCGGGCTGCTCTTCACGATCGCGGGTTACCTCTGGCTGCTGCCCAACCTGGGCCATCTGCCCTACGCGCTGCCGTTCACGATCGGCAACCTGGTCGCATCGGTGTACGGGGCGGCGCTGGCCCATCTGGCCCTGGCCTGGCCTACGGGGCGGCTGCGCTCCAGGTTCGAGGTCGGCGTGGTCGCCGCGGAGTACGCCTGGACCATCGGCCAGAGCTTCGTCTCGATGTTCTTCTGGAATCCGCACACCAACTGCGGTCCCGGATGCCCGGCCAACCTGCTGATGATCGACGGGTCCCGCTCCGCGGAGAACGTCCTCGGCGTCATCTCCATCCCGGTCGGCCTGGCCCTCACCGTGACCGTGCTGGCCCTGATCGTCCGGCACTGGCAGACCGCCCAGGGCTGGACCCGCCGGGCCATGGTCCCGCTGCTGTGGATCGCCCCCGCGATCTGCGCCCTGTCCGCGGTCCAAACCGTGGCCGAGAACACCAGCCTGCGCCTGTTCGCCGGCGCCACGGCCGGCAACATCCTGTACGGCTACCTGCCGCTGATCCTGCTGGCCGGTCCGGCCCTGTTCGTGGCCAGCACCCTGCTGGCCCGGACGGCGCGCGGCGCGGTCGGCACCGCGATCGTGGATCTCGAGCCGGGCGCCCCGCCGGGTCAGCTCCGGGACGCGCTGGCCCGGGCCCTGGGTGACTCGACCCTGCAGCTGGCCTTCCGGCAGCCCGACGGGCCCGGCTACGCCGACACCACGGGCCGGCCGGTCGATCCGGCCCGGCCGGAGCCGGGCCGGATCGTGACCCCCCTGCCCGGGCCGGCCGGCGCGGCGCCCGCCGAGGCCGTGCTGGTCCATGAGGAGGGACTCGAGCACGAGCCGCAGCTGATCAGGCTGACGGCGGCCGCAGCCGGCCTGGCGCTGGAGCACGCCCGGCTGCAGGCCGAAGTGCAGGCCCAGCTAGAGCAGGTGCGGGCCTCCCGGGCCAGGATCGTGGAGGCCGGCGACGAGGCACGCCGGCGCATCGAGCGTGATCTGCACGACGGCGCCCAGCAGCGCCTGGTGACGCTGAGCCTGGCTCTCGGCATGGCCCGCAGCCAGGTGGCCGGGTCCGACCCGGGCCTGGCGGCGCTGCTCGAAGGAGCCACCAAGGAAGCGCGCGAGGCCATCGCCGAGCTGCGGGAGCTGGCCCGCGGCATCCATCCGGCGGTGCTGACCGAGACCGGGCTGGCCGGGGCCGTCCAGGCGCTGGTTGAGCGGTCGCCGGTGCTGACCACGGTCGGTGCGGTACCCGCTGGCCGCTACCCGGCCCCGATCGAGGCCACCGCCTACTTCGTGGTCTGCGAGGCGCTGGCCAACGTGGCCAAGCACGCGCCCGGCGCCACCGCACAGGTAGCGATCCGGCAGCCGGCCGGGCGGATCGTGGTGGAAATTACCGACGACGGGCCGGGCGGTGCGCGGCCAGGCGCGGGATCGGGGCTGCGCGGGCTGGCCGACCGGGTCGCGTCCGTGGGAGGGACCCTGCGCGTCGAGAGCGCCGTGGGCAGCGGGACCCGGCTCCAGGCCGAGATCCCGTGTCCGTGAGCGCGCCCGGGGCGGCACCGCTGCGGGTGGTCATCGCCGAGGACGCGGTGCTGCTGCGCGAAGGCCTCAGCCGCGTGCTGGACGACGCGGGGCTGGACGTGGCAGGCGCTGCCGGGGACGCGGAGCAGCTGCTGCAGCTGGTCGGCGCGCTGCGGCCGGACGTGGTGCTCGCCGACGTCCGGATGCCGCCGACCCAGACCACGGAAGGTCTCCAGGCGGCGCGGCTGATCCGCCAGCGGTGGCCCGGCACGGCCGTGGTGGTGCTGTCCCAGTATGTGGAGACGGAGCAGCTTTTCGACCTGCTCGCGGACGACCCGCGCGGGGTGGGGTACGTGCTCAAGGAGCGGGTAGCCGACGTCACGCAGTTCACCAGCGCGATCCGGCGGGTGGCCGGGGGCGAGTCGGTGATCGACCCCGAGGTGGTCGCCCGGCTGGTGGCCCGGCCGCGGGCGGACAGCCCGTTGCAGACCCTGACCGGGCGCGAGCGGGATGTGCTGGCCCTGATGGCCGAGGGCCGGTCCAACCACGCGATCGCCGGCCAGCTCTGGATGTCGCCCAAGACCGTGGAGACCCATGTCGGGAGCATCTTCAGCAAGCTCGGGCTGGCCCCCGACGCCGGGGATCACCGCCGGGTACTCGCGGTGCTGGCCTTCCTGCGCGAGTAGCCCCCGGGCAGCCCGGGCTACTGGCCTGCCGCCCGCATCGCCCAGGCCGCGAGCTCGGTCCGGTTGGCCAGCTGGAGCTTGGCCAGGATGTTCCTGACGTGCCCTTCCACGGTCCGCTCGGACAGCACCAGGCGGCCGGCTATGGCCCGGTTGGTGAGCCCGCCGGAGACCAGCGCGGCTATCTCCCGCTCGCGGGGGGTCAGCGGATCCCCGGCCGAGAGGGCCTGGCGCAGCTCGCTGATCAGCTGCTCGCCGCGCCGGGCCGGGCCGGGCATGTCGAGCCGGCGGGCCTCCTCGGCGGCCTGCCGGGCGAGCGGCAGCGCCTCCTCGTGATCGCCGCGCGCGCCCCGGGCGCTCAGCGCCCCGGCCCAGTCCAGCCTGGTGAGCACCACGAAGGGGCGGGCACCGAGCCGGGTGTTGACCGTCACCGCGGTGGCGTAGTGCTCCAGCGCCTGCTCGGTGCGGCCCAGCAGCGCCGCCAGCCGGCCAAGTGGCCAGTGCAGCGACCCGGACAGGAACACCACGCCGGTCCCGGTCGCGCCGGAGACCGCCGTGTGCGTCGCCATCAGGTCGTAGGTCACCAGCGCGGTCTCGTAATCCCGGAACGCGATGATCAGGTCCAGGATCTGGGTGATGGCCCCGAGGATCCTGGTGTCGCGGCCGCCGGTGCCCGGCAGCGAGCGGAGCGTCTCGTAGACGGCACGCGCCTCCTCGGGCCGGCCCAGGGCGAACAGCGCCCGCGCGCGGCCCGCCTGGACGATGGCGATGGGCGGATACCCGGCGGTGACGTCCAGGAAGTCGGCCGGGATCTCGCCCGCCTCGCCACGGACCACCGCCAGCCAGACCGCGAACGCGTAGGAGAGCCCCGCACCGGACGGATCCTGGAGCCGGAGCGCGAGCTGATAGGCCGCCCAGGACCGGTCCCGGGCCTCGCCGAGCCGGCCGTCCAGTGCGGCCCGGGACGCCTGCTGGCGCAGCAGATGCCAGCGCACCAGCGGCAGCCGGGTCGCGTCGGCCAGCTGCGCGATCTGGGCGATCTCCACGTCCACGGCGTCGAGATTCAGCAGCGCGTAGGCGGCGTCGATGCGCCAGACCCGGCCCAGCACCGCGGCGAGCGGCTGGCCGGTCAGGCTGGCCAGCTCAACCGCGCGGGTGCCGAGCCGCAGCCGCTCGGCCCGGTACTCCGGGGCGGCCAGCGCGGCGGCCCGGGCCCGGATGGCATCGAGCTCGGCGACCGGGTCACCGGCCCCCTCGGCCGCCGCCATCGCTGCCGCCGACTCGGCGGCGGCCGCGGGCAGGTCACCGAGTTCGGCGAGCGCGGCGGCTCGCTGGGCGAGCAGCCGGGCCCGCAGCGCGCCTGAGGATGCCCCGCCCGCCAGCGCCCGGTCACACAGCTCCACCAGCGTGGTGGCGACGGCCGGGTGCCCGACCCCGCGCACCACCAGCGCCGCCGCAGCGACCATGTCCGGCCGGCCGGCCGGCCCGGCGGCATCCGCGGCGGCGACCGAGTGGGCCAGGCTGTCCGCGAACCGGCCGGCCCGGTACTCGGCGGTAGCCAGCTCGATGAGCAGCGCGGCCCGCTCCACCCCGGCGGCATGGGCCCCGGCGCCCCCGGGCCCGTCCGCTGCGGCCCCGTCGGCCGCGGCCAGCGCGGTGGCCAGGTACCGGGCCGCGTCCTCGAAGGCCAGCGCGCGGGTCGCCGCGTCCGCCGCGGCCGTGGCCCAGCGGGCCGCCTGCCGCAGTGCGGCCGGGCCGGGAGCGGCCCGGAGCAGGTGCGCGGCGACCTCACCGCCCCGGCCAGGAGCCCGCCGGGCCAGCGGTTCGAGGGCGGCGGCGGCGCGCTGATGCAGGCCGATCCGCTGATCCTCCGGGATGCCCGCGTAGATGCCGTCGCGGACCAGTGCGTGCGTAAACCGCCACGCGCCCGGGCGGCCGGGCGACGGGCTGGCCAGCCCGCGGTGCTCGGCGGCGGCCAGGGCGCGGAGCACCTCCGCGCTCTCCGGGCCGACGTCAGCCACCAGGGCCGGGTCGAAGGCCTCGCCGAGCACGCTGGCCGCGGCCAGCACCGCGCACGCCTCATCGTCCAGGCCCCGCAGCAGGGACCGGACCAGCCCGCTGACCTCCGGGCTGCCGCCCACGATGCGGGCCAGCGTGTGCTCGTCCAGCGGGCCGCCCGGCTCCGTGACCAGCAGCCGGGCCAGGGTGGTGACGTACAGCGGGTTGCCGCGGGCGTGGGCGCGCACGACCCGGGCCAGCTCCGGGGTCACGGTCACTCCGGCGGCCCGCAGGATTCCGGCCAGCGCGGCCTCGTCCAGCGCCCCCAGCCGCAGCATATGCAGCCCGGGCAGCCGGGCCAGGTCGCCGAGCGCGGCGCGCGCCGGGCCGTCGGTGGCCTCCCGGCTCGTGGCCAGCACGAGCAGCCGCGATTGGGGTAGCTCCGCGGCTAGCTCACGGAGCAGGAACAGCGAGGCCTGGTCGGCCCAGTGCAGGTCCTCGAGCACCACCAGCAGGCCGTCCTGGTCCGCCGCCGCGGTGATAGCGTCCGCCGCAGCCGCGGCGGCCCGGTACCGCGCGGCGGTGAGGTCGTCCGAGCGGGCACCGTCGGCCGCCCCGTCTCCGGTCAGCTGGCCCCAGGCGTTATCCCCGCCGACCGCGCCCAGGATCCGGCGCCACATCCACAGCGGCGGCGCGCCCTGGTCCTCGACGCCGCGGCCCCACAGCACCCGCTGCCCGTCCTGGCGGGCCTGGCCGGCCAGTTCCTCGGCCAGCCGGGTCTTGCCGATCCCCGGCGGCCCGGTGACCAGGGCCAGGGCGCCCTGGCCGGCCAGGGCCGCCGCCCGCGTGCCACGCAGCTTGGCTAGCTCCTGTTCCCGCCCCGCCAGCTCTCCCCGGCCCGGGGCATCACCAGCCATACCACGACTATCCCCTGGCCGGCCGAACCCCGTCCACCGTAAAAGCACGTGCCGGGCCAGGTACTAGCACGCATGCGCGGCCCGGGCCGCCTGGCCGACAGTGGCAGGACCAGATTCCGCTCGGAAGGAGCCAGCCATGTACGCCCAGATCGATCAGCTCACCAGCCAGCCCGGCCTGCCGCCCGATCCACCGTCCGCCGCCGGGCAGCCCGGCTTCATCACGGTCCGGGAACTCGACGGGCCCGCCGCCACCCGCATCACCCTGCACGACACCCGGCCCGGCCCGGACAGCTACCAGGTCAGGTTCGCCGGGCGGGGAACCGCCGCGGCCGGGGTGCCGACCCACGCCCGGGTGCTGTACTTCGATGCGCCGCGGGCTCCGGAGCAGGCCGACGCGGAGGAGTTCGCCGGGCGGCAGCGCATCTGGCCCACCATCCGGGACATGAACGGGCTGGTCGGCGTGTGGGTGCTGCGCGGGCCACAGTCCGCCACCGTGGTCTGCACGCTGGCCACGTCGGTGCCCGCGCTGGATGCGATCACCCGCGCGGTACTGGCCGGCGAGCTGCTGCCCGGCGAGGACGTGGCACTGCTGCCCGGGCCAGATCGGGTCGAGACCCATGTGGTCACCGGATATGAGATGACCGCCCGCGCCGGGGCCGGTTCCGCCGTCGCCGGCGCAGGGGCCTGACCATCACCAGCACCCGGCACCACCAGCATTGCGGGCACTACAGGCGGCCGGGGCACCACCCGCCCCGCCCGCCAAACGTGATCATGACTTCGGTGCGTCCGGACGGCACCGAAGTCATGATCACGAGGAACCCCGCGTGGTTACCAGCAGAGGGCCGGGG
>Ga0209006_10006712_pt1 | contig 10399 bp, 9 predicted proteins | sample JacPin_JW_Ref_O2_FD_188567 | JGI IMG/M metagenome (GOLD analysis project Ga0209006, IMG submission 188567) | Forest soil microbial communities from Algoma, Ontario, Canada - Jack Pine, Ontario site 1_JW_Ref_O2 (SPAdes) (version 2) | ecosystem: Environmental > Terrestrial > Soil > Boreal... | reverse complement strand
AACAACATGGAGTAGAGAATCATGCTGACCATCTCGAATCCGCTCTCCGCAGGCCAGGTACGGAGCTACCACCAAAAGGAGTTCACCGCGAAAGAGGAGAACTATTGGTCGCAACGCGGCGTCGTCGCAGGCGAATGGCAAGGCCGGTTGGCCGCACAGTTAGGCCCTGCCCGGACCGACTCTGCCGAGGACTTCGCGAAACTCAGCCAGGGCCAGCATCCACAGACCGGCGAGCAGGTTGTGCGACAACGAGCGTCGTATGAACATCAGGATGCTGCCGGCAATAACCTCAAGATGATGGAGCATCGAGCCGGATGGGATGCGACCTGTTCCGCGCCCAGATCTGTCTCGCTCACCCCGCTTGTTGGCACCGATCAGCGTGTCCGAGAAGCGCACCGGGAGAGCGTCGGCGTTGCCCTCGATCCGTTCGAACACCGCACGCAAGCCCGCATCGGCGGCAATCATCCGCCCGAAGCCACGGGCAAGTTTATCGCCGCCACATTCGAATGCGATACAGCCCGCCCGGTCGATGGCTATGTCGCGCCGCAACTCCGTGCTCGCGGAGTCGTTTCCGACATCACCGAGCGTGACAACGGCCAGCCTCGCGCCATCCAGCCGCAGAGCCTCGCCTGGCAGCAATTTGCCACGGCCGTCTGTCAGTCCGAGTTGACCAACCGGATGCGCCAACTTGGATACGAGATCACTGCGGGACGGAGCAGTGCCCCGGAGACTAAGGGCTACACGGCGGGATACCTCGACATTTCCAGCCCCCGCAGCCAACAGATTCGCGAATACCTCGAACGCACGGACCGTTCCGGAAGGGAAACCGCCGAGACCGCTGCGCACTCCCGCGCCAAGAACTTTGCACGCGAGGCGGTTGTGGATGAACGTGCGCTGATTCGCGATAGCCTTAGCCGAGGCATCGGCGTGATCACCCATGCCCAGGTCCGCGCCAATCTTGACGCCCGCGTGGCCTCTGGAGAATTTCAAATTGTCGGGCGATCTCATATTCCTGACCGTCCGTTCACCCCCGCCAAAACCATCGAAGCGGAACCTGAAATTGTCCGCCGGATGCAGGGAGGGCAAAACCAGATCGAGCAGGTCCTTTCACACCCACGAGCCATGGCGGTTGCCAGTGTGACAGGCAAGAAACAGCACCCCATTCGGTGTCGTGGGCCGAAGTCTTTTTGCCCTTCATTTTTCCCCACTCAACCCGCGCCCATAACCTGGCGTTTTCCATCGGTGTCGAGGGTCTGCGATGAACGCAGAACAGCAGCGCCCTTGACAGCTCCGCGCCGCTGAACGCCTTCAAACTGTCACGAGGTTCGCGAAGAAAAACTTGTTTCTATAGGAGAAGACAATGCAAAACAGCAGCGAAAGAAAAGACGTATACAGCCGCATCACCGCCCAGATTGTGGGGTATCTGGAGAAAGGCGTCCGCCCGTGGACGCGTCCATGGAACGCTGAGCACGCCGCCGGTCGGATTACTCGTCCTCTGCGGCACAATGGCCAGCCTTATTCCGGAATCAATGTGCTTTCCCTCTGGATGTCCGCCCTAGGCCAGAATTTTGCCGCGCCCATCTGGATGACCTTCCGCCAGGCCAGCGAATTGAACGCCAACGTTCGCAAGGGAGAGAAGGGCTCGCTTGTGGTCTATGCCAATGCCATCACCCGCACCGAGCGCGACGACAAGACCGGTGAGGATGTCGAGCTCGAAATTCCTTATATGAAAGGGTATACCGTTTTCAACGTTGAGCAGATTGAAGGTCTGCCGGAAATCTACTACGCGAAAGCCGCTCCGACGTTTGATCCTGTGGCTCGCATTGACCACGCGGATCGGTTCTTCGCCAGCTTAGCCGCGACGATCAAACATGGCGGAACCCGCGCCTACTATGCGCAGGAACTGGATTACGTGCAGATGCCACCGTTTGAAGCCTTCCGTGACGCTGAGAGTTACTACTCCACCCTCGCTCATGAATTGACCCACTGGACAAAGCATCCCCAGCGCCTTGACCGCGACTTAGGGCGCAAGAGCCGGGGCGACGAGGGTTACAGCCGCGAGGAACTCGTTGCCGAGCTGGGGTCTGCCTTCCTGTGCGCCGACCTCGAACTGCACCAAGAGCCGCGCCAGGAGAACGCTGCCTATATCGCGACATGGCTGGAAGTCCTGAAGAACGACAACCGCGCGATTTTTGCAGCCGCCGCTCATGCCCAACGGGCGGCGGATTACCTCAACCAGAAAGCCGATTGTGAACTCCGGAACGCTGTCGGCGAGCGTCCTCTGAACGCAGATTGGTTGGCCAGTCGGAGACTTTGCCGAATTCCGCGCACTAAAGAGTGCAACTTTGTTCCAACCCTTGGATTCTAATCAAGCGCCGTTACGTCTCGTTCCTGCTTAAGTTCGATGAGTGTGTCAGCGGATGAGTCTTGCCTGGGCCAGAATTGTTATCTCAAGGCGGGTGAGTGTGGCTCTTGCGCTCATCGTAACGGCCTCTGTTCCATCCTCTTACTATGCCTGCACGCAGATTCACGGCAGGCACAGGCTCGATCCTGGAAATTCTCCGCACGCGATCAGCGACCCTGAGAAATCCACCGACTCAAAAGCACTATTGGCCGAAGCGACCCACCTATATTGGTTGAACAACGGTCCAAAAGCAGGACCGCTGTTTGCCAGAGCTGAGAAGCTGTTTGCAGAGGAGGGCGATGCGCGAAACCACGTCTACGCCAGAGTGGGACGCCTCCGATCGGACGCCGAGACAATGTCGTTTGTGGATCTGTCCCGAGTCTTGGATGAACAGCTCCACAATCCAATCGTCCGGAACGACTCAAGGTTGCGCCTTTGGTGTCTGATTGCGAAGGGCTACACCGATATTGAAATTGACCACCGAGCCGCAAAGCGCGATTGGCTTGAAGCCCAGGAGATCGCAAAGAGGTCGGGCGAGGACCGGTGGGTCACTCGTGCTTCGGGTGAATTGGGTCTCATTGCTTTTCTAGAAGGAAATCCCGGACGGGCGGCAAGGCTTCTGGGCGGTGCGCTCCTGTCCACGATGACGAACGGAGATACGGCGGGGCAGGTACGCTTTCTAGAATTGCTCGGGAGAGGCTTCGAAGAGGTCAATCGCCACGCGGAAGCGCTGAAATTCTTTGAAAGAGCCATCAAGCTCGCGGAGGCTGATCCTGACTGTGGACTTCCATTCATGGGATATGAAGGGAAAGCGCAAGCGCTGGTCTCGCTTGGTAGAACTGAAGAGGCGAAGTCGGTGCTTGAGAATGCGCTCACGAAAGCGCTATCCCAAGCCAAACGAGGGCATGATGCACAATTGCTTATTCTTCTAGGGAAACTGGCGGCGCAGACGGGGGACCGACAACAGGCACTGACAAATTTGGAAGATGCCGGCAAATTTGCGACGCGATTGCAGTTCTACAGAATGGAAGCCGACGCCATGTTCGAACTAGCCCAACTCTACCGCGATGCGGGTGATCTTGCCACGGCGGACGCGCGAGCCACTCAGGGTCTAGCCGCAAGTGTGCGTGTTGGTGATCGTTACTATGTGCCCCGCAACTTGACCATCCTCGCTGATCTGAAAGCACGTCGTGGTCGCTATGCCGAAGCAAACTCCCTCTACGAACAAGCGGAAGATGTGATTGAGGGGATGCTGATCAGCGTCGATGAACCGTATTGGAACAGCTCCGGTGCTGCCGCGATGAGCCAGACCTACCTGCAACACTTTGAACTCCTGGCGAAGAACGGCGATACGCCGGGAGCGTTCACAGTTCTGGAACGTGTTCGAGGCCGAACTCTCGCTTGGGCTCTCAAAGACAAGAAAGCACTCCCCCCAGCGGAATCAGGGCAGACAGCCGTTCTGGAAAGCGATATTGCGTCTCTCCAGGCCCGACTGATGCAGACTAGCAGCCCACCTGAGCGCGCACAATTGCTGGACAATCTCGTTGAATACGAGCGACGCCTGGGCCTGGCGTGGACCAGAGAAGATGCCCCAAACCAACGCCTTCCGGTACGGCCAGCAGCATTAGCGAATTTGGAAAATGACCTGAAGCCCGATGAAGCATTCTTGGAGTACGTGCTGGATGATCCAACTTCCTTTTGTATCTCGGTGACGCGCAGAGGCGCAGAGGTTCATGCGCTGCCGGTTGGGCGCAAGGAGGTCGAAAAACTCGTGCAGCAATTTATCGAGGACGTGCGTGTAAAGGGAGCAGGGATAGAAAGCTCGAAACGGCTTTTCCGAGTGCTCCTGGATCCGATCCCCGAAGTGAAGACCGCAACCCGACTCATCACTGTGCCGGACGGGATGTTGAACCTGCTTCCATTTGAAGCGCTGCGAGATCATCAGGGCGAGTATCTGTTGAAGTCTCGCGTCATAAGCTATGCGCCTTCCGGCACCATTCTTGATGTGCTGCGGCGAGGGAAGACGGTCGCGAAGGCGCCGCGCCCGCTTCTCGCTCTCGGTGATGTTGCCTATGAGAATCAAGGCGGAGCGGGGCGGAGGATACCGGCTTCTGACACGATCCGAGGACTAGTTCTCCGCGGCATGGCAGACCTATCCGGGTTGCGGCTTCACGATCTTCCTCAGACGCGCGAAGAGGTGGAGGAAATCGGTAGAATCGTTGGACCGGAGTCGGTCATCTTGCTGGGAAAAGACGCGACAGAAACGACCTTCAAAAAGGAACCGCTTGATCAGTTTCGGGTCTTGCATTTGGCTGTTCACGGGTTCGCCGATACCCAGTACCCGGAGCGATCCGCGCTGGTCTTAGGAACTGACCCGAAATCTGATGATGACGGGTTGCTGCAGGTACGCGAGATCATAAGGTTGCGACTGAATGCCGAGCTGACAACGCTGTCCGCATGTGACACCGGTGTCGGCAAGCTGCAGGGACAGGAAGGAGTCAGCAATTTGGTGGAGGCTTTCTTGGTAGCAGGCTCAAAATCAGTTGTCGCTAGCCTGTGGAGTGCGGATGACACGTTTGCGAGCGCGATGATGGATCGCTTCTACCATCGAGTCGACCAGGGCGAGGACACCAGCTCAGCGCTCCGAGGTGCGAAGCTTGATTTGTTGGCGAAATATGGTGACCAGGTGAGCCCATTCTATTGGGCAGCATTCGTAACGGTTGGGGAAGCGTCCACACCAATTCGGATTAGACAACAATGAAGCTAAGTCTCGATGAACGCACGAAGATTTTCGACAAGGTCTGCCATTTGGTGGAAACCAAGCATTTCAATCCGGCCATGAACGGAGTGGATTGGAATGCGCTGGCTCAAGGCCATCGTGACCAGGTTCTTGCAAGTTCGGAACCGGAAGCATTCGAGAAAGAAGTTCAGAAACTAGTCGCTGAGCTGAAGACAAGCCATACCGGCTTCCGACACGCCGGAATGCGAAACATACCAGCACGGCACGCGATCAACGCAACCATGCGGCGGATCTCCCAGAACGGGAGTGAGCGCTGGATGTTTCAGGATGTGCACGAAGGCGGTCCGGCGTACGCGGCAGGGATTCGGCCTGGGGATCTGTTGCTCGCCAATGGGAAGCAAGAGATTCGGCCACCAGAGGATCTGACGTTTTCCGTCGGAGAGTCGGTCGAGCTAACAATAGAGAAACTCCACGGAGGGCAAGAGCCGGTCAGACTTCAATTGCCCCTGCCGAAGTCGAATAAACATCCGGTGACCGCGCCCGACCCGGTGCACGCTGAGAAGCTTGCGGATGACATTGGGCTTCTCAAAGTGGCGATGTTCCCCGGCTTGATCGGCATTGATGTTGCAAAGGACATCGACCGCGGCGTCGAGTTGCTCGACGGCTGCAGCCGTCTCATTGTGGATTTACGCGGCAACACTGGCGGCGGAATCGGCGGCCTTCGGCTCATGAGCTACTTAACGCCGGCCAAACTGGAGGTTGGCTATAGCCTCACCCGAAAGCGACAGGAGCGTGGCTACCGCAGGGAGGAGCTTACCCGCTTTGGACGGATTCCTTCTCGTAAGGCGGCACTGTTCTGGCTAGCAGCGCGATACGCATTCGTGGAGAAATCTATCGTCGTGGTTACTGAGGGACTTGGCGAGCGCCGCTTCCACGGCCGGGTTGTGCTGCTGGTGAACGAGCACACGGCTAGTGCCGGCGAAATGGTCTCGGCGTTCGCTGAGGAAAACAGTCTCGCCACGATCGTCGGAACGAAGACATCGGGCCGTCTACTGAGCGGCAGCGCTTATAAGGTTGGGCACGGATACATTCTTGGCCTTCCAGTTGCCGCCTATCTTACTTGGCAAGGACGGATGCTAGAGAACAATGGCATCGTTCCAAAGTTTTCTATTGAACTCTCTCGGGATGCCTTGAATGAAGGAAGAGATACCCAGTTAGAAACCGCACAGCACGTTTTGAACTCACTATGAATTGGCAATTCCGGCGGGACTAAACCCGCGCGAGTTCAAGTTGGTCCGCAATGACCAGGTCTGCCGCATGCTCCATGTGCAAGACGAGCCTTGGCATGTCTGTCAGCGATTGTGAGGAGGCATGAACGATCAGGGCCGCATCGCAACCACTCCTCCGTCTGGAACGAGACAACCGTAAGCGTCTGACCAACACACCTCGCGAGGGCGCAGGTCCAATGCTGAACTGGCAGGATGAACGGAGAACCGAAGGCAGTCCTGCGTGGGGGCCGAACACGAGCCAAAGTCCAGCAGTCAGTGTCGGAGTTCCCAGCAGCGGCATGCGGCAGAATGAATTCTGCCGCAGTCGAGGTTTGAGCTTGAGCACGCTGGCTCGCCATCTGAAGAAGCGCCGATGGAAGCGGAAGAGGAAAAACTCTCGCGCAGAGTACAAGTTGCTGGGTGTGGAGTTGGCCGCGGAGAAATCCCTGAAGAGAGAAAAATCGACTACCGGGTTGGCCTTGGTGTTGTCAGGCGGGTGCAGGATCGAGGTGCAGCGCGATGTTGCCAGGGTCTCCTAGTCTCAGTCGCCTAGTCTCACCGCCCGCAAAGGGACATCTCACGTGCTATCTCGACCGGACATATCATCCGCAATCGACAGTTTCGTTCAAAGACGCCGTTCCAATACTTGACATTGACTCCCGTCAGATGTCACGCTCTGGGTAACCATCTGGCCTCAGGTGTCATCATTGAAAGTGAGGCCTGTCCAATGTCCAGCCGCGAGTTGAGCCCTGACTGGATCCTTTCTGCTTTCTATACGGGTGCTGGGCCGCGCACCGATGACATCAGCGAATTGGCAGTCGTTGCGCGAAATTTGTGGGCACGGGTTCAAGCTCACGCGCTGAGGGAGCTACCAAACACAAGATACGAAGACTCAATCGCTTTAGCAACGGAGGTCTGGGAGGCAGTGCTGCAATCTGTCGCCAAAACCATCCACCGGACAAGCTCGAATAACAGGCCAATACTCGATCTGGAGGGCTATCTCTTCGGAGCGTTCCGTCATCGCTTCAATCGGGCACTGAGGAAGGAACGCCGAAGACGGGAGGTGATAAGACATCTCCCTCAGAGCCGCGATCTTGAGCGCCTGCGCCACGCCCATGACTCGCAAGCGGTGAAGAATCTAGATCGTTCGATTCAGGTCAAACAAGCCATCGAAAGCATGGACCACTGGACGCGTAAGGTCTGGATGGCCCGGCAGGCCGGCTATTCCTGGAGGGAGATCGCAAAGCATCTGCGTCTGACCGAGCCCCAAGCTAAATTGCGATTCCGTTATGCAATTGGCCGGATATGCGCCCGATTTCGCAATGGCGTGTGACGTTAGAGCGCGTGCAGATGCAACCTGCACACGGCTCGCGATAGAGTTGGCCGTTCGTTTTGTGAAAATTGCTGCGAGAGGCGAGATCTGATCGAACGAGATCATTCCACTGACGAAGAAAAGCGCATCTCAAACTTGTTGGCCCATGGGCTATCACGTGAGTTTCCGAACCCACAGCGGATCGGGTGCCCTAGTCCGGCAATTCTCAGAGACATCGCCCTTCACAAACTGCCGTTGTCGGAAGCCGATCCTTGGCTCGACCATCTCAGCGCCTGCAGCCCGTGCTTTAGAGACTTCACCGAATTCCGGACACAAGTGGCGAGCGGCCGGCGTCGCATCCAGGCATGGGTCGCGGTTGCGGCGGCGGTGCTTATTGCGGTGGCAGGAGGGGTCTGGCTGCGAAGTCGGCCGTTGGGGCAGACGGCTGCAACTGTGGTTCTCGATCTTCGGGGCCGGGCAACGGTGCGAGGAGAAAACCGGCCAGAAACGACTCAGCTGCCATTGGAGATTCCTCGTAGTACAAGGAGTCTGACATTGGAGTTGCCAATCGGAAGCAACGAGGGGTCGTACGATGTGGCGCTGCTCAATCGGGATAGCGCGGAGCTTTTCCGCACCGGCGCCACGGCCAAACTCGAAGATCACATTGTGGTTCTCAGCGCTAATGTTGATCTCGCCAGCGTTTCTCCGGGCTCATATTTCGTTGCCATCCGACAGCCAGGTCTAGAGTGGACGCGGTTTCCAATTCGCGTGCTCTGAAACGACTATCCAACGGTTCTTAGAAACGCTGGCCGCGAGCGCCCCCATCCTCAGGACGAGCATGATGTTCACGAAAAGGTATCTGGTTTTTCGCATGGAAAACGCGCTCGGAGGAAAAGTCCAAAAGCAGACTTTTCCCCCAAGTTTGCAAATCGCGCAAAGACCGCGCGATTCGCACTTTCCCACAGCCGCGACGACGACGGGTATTCGGTTACATTCCCAATGTCTCGACGGTCCAGCCCCGGGCTACATTCTCAAATGGCTTGGCACGGTCCGCTCGTTTCGTGTCCGTACTCGAAAGGCCCGCACTGGCAGGGGGCTCAGGGCGGTGGCGACAGCTTGTTGCCAGCACGCCAGCAAAAAGACGAAGAATTATTTTGATACTTTTTCTACGGTGCCGGTTCCTTTACTAGATGTAGGGCAACAAGTAGTCTGCCACCTGGCGAAGGGAGTTTAAGCATGTTCCCTAGGGTCGAAGTGCGTCACCTGCGAGCCGTGGATGTCTTGGCCGAAGAGTTGAACTTTACTCGGGCCGCGGACAGGTTGCACATCACCCAATCTGGATTCAGCAAACAGATCAATGAGGTCGAAGCGCAGCATGGATTTCACCTATTCATTCGCAAGAACAAAAAGAATGTGGAACTCACGGAAGTGGGCCAGATCTTCGTCGAAGAAGCTCGCCGGGCGCTCTTGCACATAGACCGTGCCGTTCATGCTGCCCGCGAGGGCAGCGATAGCGTTTTGACCGTTGGGCACTCGCCCGACGCCGACCAAGCCTGGATTTCAGCCATTCTTGCAATTCGTTTGCCTTTGTACCCCAAACTCCGCATTCAGCTTGTCAGTGAATTCTCGCGCGAACTCGTTCGGAGCGTGATGGCCGGCGACTTGAATCTGGCATTAGTCACGGCACCGCCAGAAAACTCTCGAATCACGGCCGCGGCATTCGGTAAGACACGTCTCTATGCAGCACTCCCGCAAAACCACTCGGCTGCTCAAAAGGAAGACATCGGGCTCCAAGACTTGGCAAGGGACGAATGGATTCTGTTTGCTCGACGAGTTCATCCAGTCGTTCATGACGCAATCATGGACGCGGCCCAACGTGAAGGAATCGCTCCGAAGCATTCGCACGATATTCACACAGTCGAACAGGCAGTTCATCTGGTATCTGAACACGTTGGCGTGGCCATTCTCACGAAACCCGCCGTTGGCGCTAGAACCCAGGGTGTAGTGGTGAGGCCACTTTCCGATGCGTCATTATGTCTGAAAACGTGCGTGATTATGAGAAGTGACAACGATTCACGGTTGGCGAATGACTTCGCCCGGTCGTTCCTGCACAGATATGCGCCCCAAATCTCGGCACCAAAGCAAATGGAATTGTTGCTATCCGCATGAATGTTCACCGTGCAAACAGGAACCGAGCCAGCGCCTCAAGAATGAGAAAGATCATAATAGGTTAAACCGTGCCGGCCGTCTTGCCGAAGCAGCCTGAATTATTCGTGAGTTTGGAGACAAAAGAAGCCTCCTCTGTTACAGACACGTTGCCTAGACAATGTTTGGAGTACAGAAAGACGCTTCCTGATGCCTGACGACACCGGGAAGTGATCTCAAACATCCTGAATTGGGATGAGGAGCTGCAGACGTTCTTGCAGTCCAAGGGGACGAAGGACCTAGATGCGTCGGTGCCACTGATGCCACTCATACGTTTCATCAGCCCAGTCGATTCGATGTGGCGCTCAACCGTGAAAGTGATTGAAGCACGGTTGGTTGAAGATACCCTTATCCGTCGCTATGAAGCGGAACGCACGCATGTGGCAGGCGGGGAGGTAGCTCACTGCGTGCTCATTTTGGTGCATCGAATACCTTTAGCGCGTGTCGGGAGTTGGAAAAGCCTCAATTAT
>Ga0209006_10006710_pt1 | contig 10400 bp, 9 predicted proteins | sample JacPin_JW_Ref_O2_FD_188567 | JGI IMG/M metagenome (GOLD analysis project Ga0209006, IMG submission 188567) | Forest soil microbial communities from Algoma, Ontario, Canada - Jack Pine, Ontario site 1_JW_Ref_O2 (SPAdes) (version 2) | ecosystem: Environmental > Terrestrial > Soil > Boreal... | reverse complement strand
CATGCTCTACGACGCGGTGAAGGCGGCGGCGCCGATCCTGCTCACCGCCGGCCAGCAGGACCTCGAATATCTCGCCACCGAGCCGGTGCTCTCCGCCGATCTCGCGACCTTGGCGCGGCCGTTCGTGAAGTGGTCGGCCGAGGTGCACCGCGTCGAGGACTTGCCACGCCTCGTGCACCGCGCGGCGAAGACTGCGCTGGCGCCGCCGACGGGGCCGGTGTTTCTGTCGCTGCCCGGTGACATCCTCAAGGCCGAGGCGAATCTCGATCTCCTGAAGCCGACGCGGGTCGCGCCGCGGGTGCGCGGCGACGCCGCTGCGATCGCCGCCGCCGGCGCGCTGCTGGCGCAGGCGAAACGGCCCGTGATCATCGCCGGCGATGCCGTCGCGCAGAGCCGCGCTCATGCCGAGCTCGTCGCGCTCGCCGAGCTCATCGGCGCGCCGGTTTACACCGAGTTTGTGCCGAGCACGGCATCTTTTCCGGCCTCGCATCCGCTGTTCCGCGGCGCGACGCTGCGCAGCCAGGCGGCGGTGCGCCAGGTGCTCGACCAGTACGACGTCCTGTTCTCGGTCGGCGGCGATCTCTTCACGCTGTCGCTCCCCTCCGACATCGATCCGATGCCGCCGGGCATGCGGCTCATTCACCTCGACACCGACCCCTGGGAGATAGGCAAGAACTATCCGGCCGAGGTCGCGATCCTCGGCGATCCCAAGAGCACGCTGCCGGAGATTACTGCCGCGATCGAGGCGGCGATGACCGGCGGCGCGCGGGGCGCGGCGCGCGAGCGCTTCAAGGCGGCGAGCGAGACGACGCTTGCGGAACGCAACGCGCTCAAGGCCAAAGCCAAGGCGCTCGCCGGCAAGTCGCCGGTGCAGGCGCTGGCGCTGCTCGATGCCATCGGCGACATGCTGCCCAAGGACGCGGTGGTGATCGAGGAGGTGCTCTCCTCCGCCCCGGGCATCCGCTCGCTGATCCGTAGCGACGATCCGCAGAGCTACTACGGCTTGCGTGGCGGCGGTATCGGCTGGGGCATTCCGGCGGCGATCGGCATCAAGCTCGCGCTGCCGCACCGGCCGGTGGTCGCGCTCGTCGGCGACGGCAGCGCCATGTACACCATCCAGGCGCTATGGACCGCGGCCCACGACCGCATCGCCGTCGTGTTCGTCATCCTCAACAACCGGTCCTACCGCATCCTCAAGCAGCGGCTTCTCGCGCTGCGCGGCCATGCCGAGCAGGTCGACACCTTTGTCGGCATGGAGCTCGTCGATCCGCCGATCGACTTCGTCGGCCTCGCGCGCTCGCTCGGCGTCGCCGCCGAGCACGTCAAGACGGTGCACGATGCGACCGACCTCGTGGCGCAGGGTATCGAGTCGGGTGCGCCGCTCCTGATCGACGTCGATCTCGACCCCGCGTTCAAACCGATGTGACGCGCGGTGGTTACCGCAAACACTCCCGTCATTCCGGGGGCGCCGCAGGCGGAACCCGGAATCCAGACTCTTGCGTAAAAGACTGGATTCCGGGTTCGCGCTGGCGCGCGCCCCGGAATGACGAGTTTCGGCACCTGCGCGCAACCGCGCCCTTCCACCTTCATCGGCGGACGGTGTATCTTCCCGCCAGCTTTGGCGGCGGTTGAAATCGGCGGCGACGCATTGGGCGAACGCGCCGCAGGGAGGAAGTCCATGAAGTACCCCGGTTCGATCTGTGCAACTCTGTTGGCGGTCGCGCTTTCTGCCGCGCCGGCCGCCGCCCAGATGGTCGATTTTGGCAAGTATCCGAACCTGAAGGGGCAGTGGGTGCGCGTCGGCAATCCGAACAACTGGATTCCGCTGGCCGGGCCGCCGCCGCTCACGCCCGAATACCAGAAGATATTCGCGGACATCACCGCGGACGTGAATGCTGGCGGCCCGGGCAACTGGCCATCGACCTTCTGCGTTCCGGCCGGCATGCCGGCGATGATGAGCTTCTACGATCCGGGCGAGATCATCGTCATGCCCGACGTCACCTACATCCTGATCAGCCACAACGACGACTCCTACCGGCGCATCTACACCGACGGCCGCGACTGGCCAAAGGAGCCGGAGCCGACGTTTGCCGGCTATTCGATCGGCAAGTGGGTCGACGAGGACAATGACGGCAAGTACGACGTGCTCGAGGTCGAGACGCGCTTCCTCAAGCTGCCGCGCGGCTACGACATCACCGGCATCCCGTTCCACGAGGACGGCGAGGCCGTCATCAAGGAGCGCATCTATCTCGACAAGGCCGATCCGAACACGCTTCTCGACCAGATCACCGTGCTCGATCACGCCCTGACGCGGCCCTACGTCAAGTTGCAGAAGGCGACGCGCAATCCCAATCCCAAGCCGGTCTGGCATTCCGACGTCTGCTCGGAGACCAACACCCATATCCGCGTCGAGAACGAGCCGTACTATCTCAGCGCCGACGGCCGGCTGATGCCGTCCAAGAAGGGCCAGCGTCCGCCGGACCTGACCTATTTCAAGACGAAGCAGTGACCCGTAGCCCGGATTGAACGAATGTGAAATCCGGGTTGTGCCGCCGCCCAGGATGATGGGCTCGCGTTCACCTGCCTCACCGCTGCCCCGGATTTCGCGTTCCGCTCAATCCGGGCTACGTGGTGCGCTCTGTAGGGTGGGCAAAGCGAAGCGTGCCCACGTCTGAACTGGCGATCGGTCTGACCGCGTGGGCACGGCGGACAGGCGCTCGTGCGCAACCATAGCGCCGTGCCCGCCTTTGCCCACCCTACGCGTTACGCCGTATCGAGATACGGCTCCCACGCTTCGACGGACACCTTGAGCGTGGGGTCGCCGTTCTCGCCCCATAGCTCGTGCCCGTCGAACACGACGGTGTAGAGCCAGTCCGGCTCCTCGCCGCGACCGGCCACCACGGCATCGGGAAACACGTGGCAGCCGCGCACGCATTCGATCGTGCCGACATGGCCGCGCACATAGCGCGGCAGCCGCGTGTGGCCTTCCGGGTGCATGTTCTTCATCCGCACGCGATCGCCCGCCTTGAAGCGCGCCGGCGCCGTGGCGGGCCGCTCGAATGAGCCGCGCGACAAAAGCTTCGGCGCCTCGGCCACGGTGACCTTGGGCTTCACCGCCGCCGGCGGATGCAGCGTGTGCCCGGCGGCAAGCTCGTCCTCGCCGACGAGGCCGTACCGCACCACGAGGTCCTCGAGGCCCAGTATCCATTTCCTGTAATAGCTGCTGCCGAGATAGACGTCGGGGGGAAGCTGCTCGCGGAAAAATCGCCCGATGTCGATGTTCCACAGGCCGAGTGCGCCCATGGTGCGGTTCATCGCCAGCGCGCGGCCTTCCCACGGCGCGTGGAATACCGGCTCGTTCTCTTCCGGCTCCACCGGGCCGAAGCCCTGCATGCCGCCCATGTCGTGGACGCCGTTCATGTGCCGGCCTTGGCGAGCTCTGCGGGGGTGAGCGCAAGCCCGGTCCCGATCATGGAATTGCGGGTGACGAGTGCGGCGAGCTTGTCCTCGCTCCAGCCCTCGGTGCCGGCGGGCCGCATCGGCACCACGATGAAGCGCGTCTCGGCGGTCGAATCCCACACGCGCATCTCGGTCTCGGCCGGCAGCGTCACGCCGAAATCGGCGAGCACGCCGCGCGGATCGATCACCGCACGGGAGCGATAGGGCGCGGACTTGTACCAGACCGGCGGCAGCCCCAGCACTTCCCAGGGATAGCAGGAGCACAGCGTGCAGACGACGATGTTGTGCCGCGCTAGCGTGTTCTCGACCGCGACGAGATGCACGGCGCGACCGCTCGCGACACCGAGCGAAGCGACGGCAGTGGTCGCGTCGTCGAGCAGGCGGCGCTTGAAGTCCGGATCGGCCCAGGCCTTGGCGACGATCCCGGCGCCGATGTGCGGCCCGATCTTGGTCTCGTAGGCATCGACGATGAAGTCGAGCGCCTTCGGATCGACATAGCCCTTCTCGGTCAGGATCGATTCGAGCGCACGGACGCGGAGCTGCATCTCCGAAACCTCAGAGCCGTGGTCGTGGTCGCCGCGGTCGTAGTCGCCGTGGTCATGGTCGTGGCCATGAGTGTGCTGATCAATGGTCATGCCGGGAATTTACCGCGGCCGATGCTGATTGACCATGCCCCGCGCAACGCGCTCTGCGCCGCGCGAATTTCATTTCGCGTCGGCTCACGCCGTCGCCCTTGCGTCACGACCGGCTTCGGGCGGATAGTTTACGCGAATGCCACAAGCCGCCACCGCGAAGTCGAGTGCTTCCGTCCGCCGCAGTCGGCCGACGGACCTCGACCAGCTGTCGGATCTGGAAAACCAGGTGTTCTCCGTCAACCGGATGTCGCGGCGCAGCCTGCGCTGGCTGCTGGCTTCGCCGAGCGCGGAGATTCTCGTCGCCGAGGCGCAGGCCGACTTCGCCGGCGCCGCCGTCGTGCTGTTCCGCGCCAACACCGATATCGCGCGGCTCTATTCCCTCGCGGTCGTGCCGCGTCTCACCGGCCGCGGCATCGGCTCGGCGCTGATCGCGGCAGTGGAAAACGCGGCGCGGTCTCGCAAATGCCGGTTTGTGCGGCTCGAGGTCCATGAGAAGAATCACGGCGCCATCGTGTGCTACCGCAGGGCCGGCTATCAGCAGTTCGACCGCCGTCATGAATATTACGAGGACAAGGGGCATGCGCTCCGCTTCGAGAAGCGGATCGCCCCGCAATGACGGCTGCGCCGCGAGCGGGAAGCGGTCGTGAGCGGGGAGCGGCCATGACCGGCTGGGTGATCATCGTCGATCAGCCGCGGGATTTTCCCAATGCGGACACCCCGCACAAGGTGATCGCCACCAGCGAGTATCTCGCGCGCCCGCGGCTGTTCGAGGCGGGACGGCCGAAGCTCATCAACCTGTCGCGCTCCTACGCCTATCAGTCCAAAGGCTATTACGCCTCGCTCCTCGCCGAGGCGCGCGGGCACCGGGTGGTGCCGACGGTCGAGACCATGCTGGAGCTGCGCGAAGCGAAGCTCTACGAGCACGCGCTGCCCGAGCTCGAGGATTTGCTCAACCGCTGCGCCCAGCGCGCCGATTTTCAGCCCGAGGGCGAATTCAAGCTGCTGGTCTGCTTCGGCATCACCCGCGACCCCCGCTTCGAGGCGTTCGGGCATCTCCTGTTCGACTGGTTCCGTTGTCCGGCGCTCGAAGTGAGCGTCGACACCGGCGGCGCGCGGTATGCGATCGAGCGCATCCGCATGCGCACGCTCACCCGCCTTGCCAATGGCGAGGCGGCGTTCCTGCGCGAGGCGCTGCACCGTCACACCTCGCGTGAATGGCGCGACCCCAAGGCCCGCACGGTCGCGAAATACGATCTCGCGGTGCTCTACGATCCGACCGAGAAGCTGCCGCCGTCCTCTGCCGCCACCATCAAGCATTTCGCGCGCATCGCCGAGAAGCACTCCTTCGACGTCGAGCCGATTACCCGGCGCCAGCTCGCCGAGCTCGCCGAATATGACGGGCTCTTCATCCGCGAGACCACCTCGATCGACAATCACACCTACCGCTTCGCCCGCCGCGCCTGGCAGGAGGGCATGCCGGTCATCGACGATCCGATCTCGATGATCCGATGCATGAACAAGGTGTTCCTGATGGAGCTGATGGGCTCCAACCAGGTGCCGACGCCGCCGACCGTGATGCTCGCCGACGCCGCCGATCTGCCGCGGGCAATGGACCTGCTCGGCCTGCCGCTGGTCGTGAAAATCCCCGACGGCTCGTTCTCGCGCGGCGTCCACAAGGTGACGACGGTCGACGAGTTCCGCCGCATCGTCGACGAGCTGTTCGAGGAGACCGACCTCGTGCTGGCGCAGAAATTCATGCCGACCGAGTTCGACTGGCGGGTCGGCGTGCTCTCGGGAACGCCGCTGTTCGTGTGCCAGTACCGCATGGCCCGCGGCCATTGGCAGATCCTCAAGCACCACCCCGACGGCTCGCTACGCGAAGGCGGCCACCGCACCTTCGACCTCGACCAGGCGCCGCCCGAGGTCGTCGACCTCGCGGTGCGCGCGGCGAAGCCGATCGGCGACGGCCTCTACGGCGTCGACCTCAAGCAGACGCCCGACGGCATCGTGGTGATGGAGGTCAACGACAACCCCAACATCGAGCACGGCATCGAGGACTCGGTCGGCAAGGACGAGGTGTGGACGCGCATCCTGCGCTGGTTCATTGAGCGGCTGGAGAAGTAGCGGGCGCGCCCGCTGTGGCCTTCTATCTCCGACCTCATCCTGAGGCGCCGTGCGTAGCACAGCGTCTCGAAGGATGGCCCCATGCGCTGCGGTCGGTGGCCATCCTTCGAGACGCCCGCCTTCGCGGGCTCCACCAGGATGAGGTCCGTGGGTTCACAGCTCTGGTCGCGCTCACGCTCCCGCCGGCCGGCTCCACGGGCCGAGGCGGCCGCCCTTGGGCAGCGCGTCTTTGACGAGCAGCATCTGGCCGATGGTCTCCGACGTGATGAGGCCGGCGAGGCGGCCGGAGGCGTCGATGACGCCGACGGCGGGCGCGGACTTCTCTTGCAGGAGCCGGAACGCCTCGTCGAGGCGGTGCCAGATTTCGATCGTCGGGATCTCCTTCACCATCGCCTCGTTGACCTTGGCGTTGGGACCGAGCTCCTTGAGCGCGCGGATGATCTCGCCGCGGCCGAGCAGTCCGACGAGGCGGTGATCGGCGTCGACCACCGGAAACTCGCCTTGATTGGTGTGCAGCAGCGTCTGCACCGCGGCATCGATGTGCTCGTCGGGGGTGAGTGTCGCGAATTCCGTCATCATCGCGACGCTGACCGGCACGTCGCGCGACATCGCGCGCAACGACACGAGCTGTGCTTCGGAGGCGGCGGCGAGATAGACGAAGATCGCGATGAAGATCAGCAGCGGATTGTAGAACAGGCCGAGGAAGCCGAGGCCGAAGGCGCACCACTGGCCGATGGTCGCGGCGACCTCGGTCGCGCGGACAAAGCCGAGCTTGGTTGCGAGCAGCGCCCGCAGCACCCGCCCGCCGTCCATCGGAAACGCCGGGATGAGATTGAACAGCGCGAGGAAGAGGTTCACCTCCGCCAGCCGGTCGACCAGCGAGACGTTCGTGCGCTCGACCGCGGCGAGGGTCTGCGCATCGAAATGCGCCTGCATGACCGCCATCAGCACCAGCGCGATCGCGACATTGACCAGTGGGCCGGCGATCGCGATCAGAAATTCCTCGCTCGGCTTTTCCGGAATCCGTTCGAGTCGGGCGACGCCGCCGATCGGCAGCAGGGTCACGTCGGGCGTCGCGACCCCGAACGCGCGCGCCGTGAAGATGTGGCCGAACTCGTGGGCGAGCACGCAGGCGAACAGCAGCATCACGAACACCAGGCTGCCGATCGCGGCCTGCGGTCCTCCGGACGCCCAGCCGGCGGCAAAAATCCACACCAGGAACAACAGGAAGGTGATGTGGATCCGCACCGCCGTCCCGGCGATGGAGCCGATATTCACCGACCAGGACATGACCGCTCTCCGCGCAACCTTGCCGCAACCCATGAGATAAGGCCGCGCGAAGGGCTTGGCCAGTGCGGGGGAACCCATAGGGCAGGGACCCGTAGCCCGGATGAGCGAAGCGATATCCGGGGACTACGTCTGTGCGAGCTTCTGCGGTGCCGCCCCGCATATCGCTGCGCTTATGCGGGCTACGGGCCCCACCTTGCGCCGGCGTGCGGGGCATGACTTATATCGCGACATGGACAAGCTCAGCCCGGACGCCCTTACCGCCGCACTTGCGGAGCTTGCCGGCTGGCAGCGAGTGAGCGGGCGCGATGCCATCACCAAGACGTTCGTCTTCGCCGATTTCAATGCGGCGTTCGGCTTCATGGCCCGCGTCGCGCTGGTCGCCGAGAAGATGGACCACCACCCGGAGTGGTCGAACGTCTACAAGACCGTGGTAGTGACGCTCACCACCCATGATGCCGGCGGGGTGACCGACCGCGACATCAAGCTCGCCGAGGCGATGGAGCGTTTCGCCAGGTGATTCCGGAGGCTGGCGGCGCTGCAAGGCGCCGACGGGCCGGGGCCACGTCTTGCAATCGCGGTCACGTCTTGCAAATGCCGATCGCCCGCCCCACGTGTCGCGCCGGCGGAGGAGAGCCATGATCAGCATCGCTTACGGTATGGACGGCCGGCAATCGTACGACGATGGGTTCGACGCCGCGCAGGCGGCGCGGGACGAGGCGCGGGTGCGGCGCGGCTTCTGGCCGAAGCTCAAGCGCAGCGCCGCGCATCTGCCGCTCGCCGAGGAGTTCGTCGCCGCCTATTACTGCGCCTTCGACCGCCGGACGCCGCGCCGCGTCCAGGCGATCTTGTTGGGCGCGCTTGCCTATTTCGTGCTCCCCTTCGATTTCATTCCGGACATGCTGCCCCTCATCGGGTTTACCGATGATGCCGCAGTGCTCGTCACCGCAATCAAGGTGGTGGCGGCCCATGTCACCCCGGAACACCGCGAGGCGGCGCGCGCGCTGATCGTCCGGCTCCGCGAAGGCGGCCACACCCAACCGGTCTGAACGGCCCCGTCCTGGGGCGTTGAAGGCGGCGCGGGCGTCTTTTCGCGCGAATCCATGCCGTGCTGCGGCGAACTGCCTTCACAATGCCACTTTGATGAACAATCGCATTTGGTTAGGATCGATGATCAATCCCCGCGGGTGAGCTCTGTTAGAAGAGTGCGTCCATGCTTTACCGTTATTCGCTGAATCGTCATTCCCTGAACCGTCACTCCCTTACCGTGGCATTTGCCGCCGCGATCGCCACCGCGTGCTTCGGTTCGATTGCGAATGCGCAGGCGCCCGCCGCGCCGGCGGCCAAGAAGCCCGCGCCGACCGCTGCCGCGGCGCCGGCCACCGCTCCGGCGGCCCCCACGGCCCCGCAGCCGACGCTGCTCGGCCAGTTCGGCGACTGGGGCGCCTATACGGCGTCGCCCGGGGGCAAGAAGGTCTGTTTCGCGCTGGCGAAGCCGTCGAGCTCGAAAACCACGCCGCCGAACCGGCCGCGCGATGCCGCCTACATGTTCATCTCCTCGCGCCCCTCTGAGAAGGTGCGCGACGAGGTCTCGATCATCTTCGGCTACGGCTTCAAGCCGAATGCCGACGCCAACGTCGAGATTGCCGGCGCAAACTACGCCATGTACACCCAGTCCGACGGTGCCTGGGTGAAGAATGCCGCCGAGGAGACGCGGCTCGTCGACGCCATGCGCAAGAGCGGGGACCTGACCGTCAAGGGCACCTCGGCCAAGGGAACCGCGAGCGTCGATGTCTATTCGCTCCGCGGTCTGCCCGAAGCGCTCAACCGCGTCGGAGCGGAGTGCAAATAGCCGCGTCGATCGTTATATCTCCCTCTCCCGGCTCCACCGGGGCGATCATTGAACGAACCGCGGTGCGCCGATGACGCGCGCCGGCGGTGCAACGAACAGCTTTGACAACGAGTAGCTTCGATATGTCCGTCGAAACCGCGGCGCAGCCCGCTTTTATCGAGAAGGCCCCGCTCGAGCGATATGTGCCGCCGGTCCGGCCCTCGCTCGTCGGCATGTCGCGCGCCGAGCTCGCTGCCGCGCTCGGCGAGATCGAGGTGCCGCCGGCCCAGCGCAAGATGCGGGCGCAACAGCTCTGGCACTGGCTCTATGTGCGCGGTGCGACGAGCTTCGACGTGATGACCAGCGTGTCGAAGGAGCTGCGCGCCGACATCGCGCGCGCCTTCACCCTCGATCGCCCCGAAGTCGTGGCGGAGCAGGTCTCCGTCGACGGCACGCGCAAATGGCTGCTGCGGCTTCCCGGCGAATCCGGCGATCGGCCGCACGAGGTCGAGTGCGTCTATATCCCGCAATCCGGGCGCGGCACGCTGTGCATCTCGAGCCAGGTCGGCTGCACGCTCAACTGCACCTTCTGCCACACCGGCACCCAGCGGCTGGTGCGCAATCTCACTGCCGGCGAGATCGTCGGCCAGATCCTGGTCGCCCGCGACCGGCTTGGAGACTGGCCGGGCGAGGCGCCGCCGCCCGGCGCCATCGTGCCGACCGACGGCGGCCGGTTCGTCACCAACATCGTGATGATGGGCATGGGCGAGCCGCTCTATAATTTCGAAGCGGTGCGCGACGCGCTCCTCGTCGTCGCCGACAACGAGGGGCTCGCGATCTCCAAGCGCAAGATCACGCTCTCGACCTCCGGCGTCGTTCCCAACATCGCCCGCACTGGCGACGAGATCGGCGTGATGCTCGCGGTGTCGCTGCATGCCGTGCGCGACGAGTTGCGCGACGTGCTGGTGCCGCTCAACCGCAAATATCCGATCGCCGAATTGCTCGATGCCTGCCGCACCTACCCCGGGCTCACCAACGCCAAGCGCATCACCTTCGAATACGTG
>Ga0209006_10006708_pt1 | contig 10402 bp, 2 predicted proteins | sample JacPin_JW_Ref_O2_FD_188567 | JGI IMG/M metagenome (GOLD analysis project Ga0209006, IMG submission 188567) | Forest soil microbial communities from Algoma, Ontario, Canada - Jack Pine, Ontario site 1_JW_Ref_O2 (SPAdes) (version 2) | ecosystem: Environmental > Terrestrial > Soil > Boreal... | reverse complement strand
GCGGAGGAGGAGAAAAGCACGAACGCCTCTAGATCGATCTCCCGCGTGAGCTCGTGCAAATTCCACGCCCCATCGACCTTGGGCGCCATCACGCTTTGGAGGCGCTCGTCGGTCATCGCGTCGATGACGCCGTCGTCCAAGACACCGGCCGCGTGTATCACCATGCTCACGGGGCGCTCCCGCGGAACCTCGGACACCAGCGCCTTCACCTGATCTCTGTCGGTCACATCGCAGGCACTCAGCCGCACCTCTGCGCCCAACCCCTCCAACTCCTCTACGAGCTCCTGCGCCCCAGGCGCCCGCGATCCCTGACGACTTGTCAGCAACAGACTTCCTATCCCGTGCTCGACGACGAGGTGTCTGGCCAGCAAAGCACCGAGCCCACCCGTCCCGCCCGTGATCAGAGCCGTACCACTTTTCTCTTTTTTGGTCGCGGGCATCGTGAGCACGTTCTTGCCCACATGCCGCGCCTGACTAATAAAGCGGAAGGCCTCCCTCGCATGACGCACATCCCAACACTTGAGTGGTGATGGTGTGAGTGCGCCCTGCTCAAACAAAGACAAAAGCTCCACGAACATCTCTTGAATGTGCTTTGGGTCGATGTCGAGTAGATCGAAGGCTCGATAGACCACACCAGCGTGATCGAGGGCGACCTCAGCGGGATCGCGAATGTCGGTCTTGCCCAACTCAATGAATCGACCACCATTAGGCAACAATTCCAGGGAGGCATCGACCAGCTCGCCGGCCAAACAATCGAGGACGACATCCATCCCGAGCCCGTCGGTCTCCGCGAGGAACTTCTCCTTAAACACAGGGGAACGCGAGGAGGCGATCCGCTCCTCCCCAAAGCCCATACTCTTGAGCGTCTCCCACTTGCCGGGACTGGCTGTCACAAATACTTCGGCGCCCAAGTGCCTGGCCAACTGCACCGCCGCCATACCCACGCCGCCGGTTGCCGCGTGTACCAACAACCGCTGTCCTGGTCCCAGATCCGCAAGGTCGAGGAGCCCGTGATAGACGGTTAGGAATACAACCGGGACTGATGCTGCCTGGGCGAATGACCACCCTACGGGCATCCTCGCAAGCAGGCGGCGATCGGTAATCGCGACCGAGCCGAATGCGGCTGACAATATGCCCATCACCCGATCGCCCGGATGCAGATCCTCCACACCCTCACCAACCTCGAGCACCACACCAGCTCCCTCGCTGCCGATGCTCTCGCGTCCGGGGTACATACCGAGACCGATCAGCACGTCACGGAAGTTGACACCCGCGGCGCGCATCGCCACACGCACCTGTCCGGGCTCGAGCGTGGCGCTCGCCTCTGGACACTCGACCAGAGCAAGGTCCTCCAAAGTGTCCTTTTCGCCGGCGGTCAGTCGCCACGACGAAGCATCTCGCGGCAAGCTGAGCGAGTCGGCGGCGGCTATCGGCGCCAACCGCGGCGCGAACAGCGCGCCGTTGCGGATCGCGACCTGCGGTTCCTCGCAGGCGACCGCTTGGACAAGCGTCTCCCACGAGAGGGGCTCACCATCTACGTCGATCAGCAGGAAACGCCCCGGATGCTCGGCCTGTGCCGAGCGCACCAGTCCCCAGATCGATGCATAGCCCAGATCGCTCACATCCTCCTCGACGCCGGTTGCCACCGCGCCTGTGCTCACTATCCCAAGTACCAAATCCGAGAATTGAGGCTCGACCAGCCATGCCTGCACGAGCTCAAGTGCCTGACCAGCAGCGACACGAGCAGCGGTCCCGAGGTCGGCGGCCAGGTCGCCCCCAATCTCTGTCAGGACCATCCTGGGCTTGGGCGCGCCCTCGCGAACCGCTTGGCTCAGCGACGCGAGGCCGTCATATACCTCGAACTCCAAATTCCGCAAGGGCGAGGAGTCCATTGCGCTTGCCTCGCCGGTGAGGAGCAAAGCCGGACTTCTGCTCACCCCCTGTTCCCCGAGAGGCTCAGAGACCGCATGGGCGACAGGCTCCCACTCAACCCGCAGGACGCGCTGATCAGCGTCGTTGCGCACTGCTCGCAACTGCTCCTCAGAGATCGAGCGCCTGATGAGCGACCCCACGGAGAGCACCCTTTCACCGAAAGCGTCGATAGCTCTCACCGATACTCCACCATCCTCTAGCGGCGAGAAGCACACCTTCAAGCGGGAGGCACCAGGAACGCCTAGGCTTACCTCGCTCCAGGAAAATGGCAAGAGCGGTCCTTCTGAGCCGTCGACGCGCTCGTCGATGGGAGACAGAATCAATGCATGCAGCGCAGCATCCAACAAAGCTGGGTGCAAACCGAAGAGCTTGCGCCGAGGATCGTGCTCATCCGGGAGCGAGACTTCCGCGAACAGATTTTCCTCACCTCGCCATACACCGCGCAGACACTGAAACTCAGGCCCATATTCAAAGCCCTCCAGCGCCAGGCGCTCGTAAAGATCCTCCAGAGCCAATTCGACCGCACCCTCCGGCGGCCACCTCTGGCCAGGCTTGGATGCGCTCCCACCAAGCTCCCCGACCCCGACCAATGTGCTTCCATCGAATACCCCTAACGGCGATTCATCGCCGCTCACAGCAGGAGCGAGCACACCACTGGCGTTACGCGTCCATTCCTGCTCCTGAGATTCATCGTCGATCGCACCGCCCGACAACCGCGAATAAATCTGCACCGTCCGGCAACCAGTATCGCCCGGCTCGCCGACAAGCACCTGCAACTGCACCTCGTCGTGCTCGCCCAGCACAATGGGCGCCTCCAGGACAAGCTCTTCCAGCAAACCGCATCCAACACGAGTACCCACATGCAATGCGAGGCCCACGAATGCTGTGCCTGGCAACAAAACCGTGCCCAACACCGAGTGATCGGCAAGCCAAGGATGCGTTGCCAGAGAGAGTCGACCCGTGAACATCCAGCCGCTGCCCTCGGCCATAGCCACCATAGCGCCCAAAAGTGGATGCTCGACCGCACTCAAACCGGCAGCAGCGACGCTTCCGGCGCTATTACCCTGAGGAGTCATCCAGTAGCGTCGGCGCTGAAAAGCGTAGGTGGGAAGATCCACCGGTGCCGCGTTTTCAGCGGTCAATATTGCCTGCCAATCAAGCTGTAGCCCGTCTGCGTACACATCCGCCAAGAACGTCATGAGCGTCTTAGTTTCCGGACGCTTGCTCTTCATACTCGCGGAGAACAGGACATCTCCCTCCTCGCCCAAACTCTCCGCGGCCATCGCACTGAGCACACCGTCGGGGCCAAGCTCCAGAAAGCGTGTGACGCCCGCGTCCTTCAGCCTATGCAGCCCCTGATGGAAACGCACCGTCTCCCGCACGTGACGCACCCAGTAATCAGGCGAACAAGCCTCCTCTGAGGTCAGGATCTCAGCTGTCACATTCGAAACGATTGGAATCTCGGGCTCCGTGTAGCTGAGATCCGCGACAAGCGCCCTGAACTGCTCGAGCATTGGATCCATCAAATGCGAGTGAAAAGCGTGGGAGACCCGCAAGCGGGTCGTCTTGCGTCCACGCTTGCGCCATGCGGTGGCACATCGCTTGAGCGCCTTCTCCTCGCCGGAGATGACCACCGAAGAGGGTCCATTAACCCCCGCCAGAGACAAGCTTTCCCCAAAACCCTCGATACTCTCCAGGGCCTCCTCCTCAGAAGCCTGGACCGCAACCATGGCCCCCGCTGTAGGCAGCTCGTCCATCAACCTGCCTCTTGCCGCCACCAGCGCACAGGCATCCGGCAGCGAAAACACGCCGGCCACGTGAGCCGCCGAGATCTCCCCCACCGAATGACCGATCAAATAATCGGGAGTGATCCCCCAACCAGCCATGAGACGGAAGAGCGCGACCTCCAACGCGAACAGAGCCGCCTGAGTGAAACGAGTCTGTCCCAGCAAGACGCTCTCCGGTGAATCGTCGGCAGCAAACAGGAGATCGCGCAACCCGTGATCCAAATGACCCTCGAACTCGCCACAGACCTCGTCCAAAACCTCGGCGAAAAGCGGGAACTGCTCCCACAGTTCCCTGCCCATGCCGGCCCACTGCGACCCTTGACCCGAGAACATGAACGCCGCCCGACCCCCAGCGCGAGCGACGCCCCGCACCAAACCCCCGGCAGACTCACCCTTTGCGAGCTTCCCGAGCAGACTCATTAGCTCCTTACGCCCCGAAGCACACAGCACCGCGCGTCGCTGCAGCGACGCGCGGTGCAGCGCCAGCGTGCGCGCAACTCCATGGACCTCGAGCCCCGGCTCGTCCCGCAAATGAGCTCGCAAACGCTCAGCCTGAGCCATTAGGCCCTCATCGGTGGCAGCGGAGAGGACGAACGGCAGCACAGATCCGATAGCCAACGACCTGTCCGAGCCCAGCGATCCACTTGCACCGACACCGGTTTCATCCGCTATCACCGGCTCTAGAACCGGAGCCTCTTCCAAAATCACGTGGGCGTTGGTTCCACTGATCCCAAACGACGACACGCCGGCACGTCGCGGACGCTCACCTACCGGCCATGGCACGGCCTCGCGCAGCAGTTCCACCTCGCCCTCAGACCAATCCACATGAGGCGAGGGCGCTTCCACGTGCAGCGTCTTTGGCAACGTCCCGTGACGCATGGCCTGGACCATCTTGATCACTCCGGCCACACCGGCAGCGGCCTGGGTGTGACCCAAGTTCGACTTGACCGAGCCCAAATAGAGAGGGCACCCGGCAGGACGATCCTGACCATAGGTCGCGAGCAAAGCCTGAGCCTCGATCGGATCACCCAAAGGGGTACCGGTGCCATGTGCCTCGACGGCGTCGACTTCCGCCGCCGAGACTCCGGCGCTCCTCAGCGCTTGGCGTATGACACGCTCCTGGGAGGGACCGTTGGGCGCGGTCAAGCCATTGCTTGCGCCATCCTGGTTGGTTGCGCTGGCGCGTACCAAACCGAGCACTCGGTGACCGTTGCGCTGCGCCTCGGAGAGACGCTCCAAGACCAGCAGACCCGCCCCCTCAGCCCAGCCTGTACCGTCGGCCGCGGCCGCAAACGAGCGGCAGCGCCCATCCGGAGACAGAGCTCGCTGCCGGCTGAAAGCGAGGAATACACCTGGGCTCGCGAGCACAGTCACGCCGCCTGCCAACGCCAACGAGCACTCGCCGCTTCGCAGCGCTTGGCATGCCAAATGTATGGCCACGAGCGAGGACGAGCAGGCGGTATCCACGCTGACCGCTGGGCCCTCCAGTCCCATGAAGTAGGAGACCCGTCCCGAGGCCACACTGGCGGAGCTCCCCGTAAGCCAGAAGCCCTCAAGCTCCTCGGGGCCGAGGAACTGACGGCCATCCGGAGTAAAGACCGAGACTATGCCCGCGAACACTCCTGTGGCACTGCCACGCAGCGAGGCGGGATCGATCCCCGCATCCTCGAAAGCCTCCCAAGCGCCTTCCAAAAGCAGCCGCTGCTGGGGATCCATCGCCGAGGCCTCGCGTGGGCCGATCGCAAAGAATCCAGCGTCGAATTCGTCGGCGTCATAGACAAAGCCACCATGGCGTGCGTAGCTCGTTCCAGGGTGGTCGGGATCGGGGTCATACAGAGCGTCCAGATCCCAGCCCCGGTTGGTCGGGAACTCACCGATCGCGTCGCCCTCTTCTACAAGCAGCTTCCATAGATCCTCGGGCGAGCGCACACCTCCCGGATATCGACAGCTCATGCCCACGATCGCGATCGGCTCGTCGGTCATGGCGGCTGTGCTTTGCCTCGCCGTCGTACGCCGCTCGGCCCCTGCGACCTTCGCGCACAGGAACTCGGTCACCGCGGCTGGGGTGGGGTGATCGAAGATCAAGGTCGGCGCCAAACGCAAACCGCTGGCCTCCGCCAGACGTGTGCTCAAGTCCACAGCGCCAAGCGAGTCCAAGCCGAGCTCTTTGAAGGCGCGATCGGACTCTATGTCCTGCGGAGACAGATGCATGAGGACTTCCGCGGCCTGCTCCTGGACCATCTTCAACACCACCTCGCTCCACTCCGAATGCGGCGTACCGGCCAAACGATCGGCCAAGGCCCCAGTCGGGGACTCACGAACGCCGGCCCCGCCATGCCTCGCATCCTTCACATCTCCCTCACCGGCCCGCTCGTCCTCGCTAGTGGCGCCAGCGGACTCCTCTGCGCCATCCGGCACAAGCGCTCCCTCCGGATGGGTCTCCTCGTGAGCCGCATCGCCCGCGTCGCGCACCGTCTCTGCCTCGCGCTGGAAATGCTCTTTGAGCTCGCGACGATCGATCTTGCCATTGAGATTCTTGGGCAGTACCTCAAGGCTCAACCAGTAAGAGGGGAGCATGTAAGAGGGCAGGTGCTCGGCAAGACGCTCCCTGAGCTGCTCATTGGTAACGCTCTCACCCTCCTTTAGGGCATAGGCACAGCAGATAGCCGTGCCCAAGAAACCCCCCACCTCAACGCTGACGACGGCGCACTCCTTGAGAAATGACAGCGCGTTGAGTGCGGCCTCGACCTCTCCCAGCTCGATCCTGTAACCGCGACTCTTGATTTGCGAATCGACTCTTCCGAGAATATAAAAGAGTCCGTCTTTCCCTATATATCCCAAGTCGCCTGTCCGATACAGGCGCCTACTGTCCTCATCCTCTAGCCGGAAAGCGGCGCCCGTCTTCTCCGTGTCCCTCCAATATCCGGGACTGAGCCCAACCCCGCCGATATATATCTCCCCAGTCTCTCCTATAGGTATTGGACGCATCTCTGCATCCAATACGGCCAACTCCTCACCCGCGCAAGCCTCACCTATGGAAATTGCCGCCGTCGGGTCAGCGGGAATCTCCTCCACTTTGAAATAACTCGATGCGATCGTCGCCTCGGTAGGCCCATACAGGTTTGTGAACTCCACATGAGGAAGTCTGCGCATCCACTCGATCAGTGTAGGGGTTGGAATTACCTCCCCACACCAGATGAGACGCTTCAAATGAGGGAAGTCCTCCTGCCGCACGGCGCCATACTTGACCATGAAGGTCAGTGCGGAGGGCACCGAGAACCATTGGGTCAACTCTTTGTCGCGGATAAAATCGACAAGCGTATCCGGCTGGAAACTAGCTTCGGCAGGCACCAAGTGTAGCTCCGCGCCCGCAAGGAGCGTCCCATATATGTCGAAGGTCGACAGGTCGAAATGCAACGGCGGATGTCCAGAGATTCGATCCGCTGAGACGAAGCCAAAGTAAGAAGTGGCCCACTCCACAAAATGAATAACGTTCGCATGAGTGATCATCACCCCCTTTGGAACACCGGTCGATCCCGAGGTGAACAGGATGTGCGCCAGATCTTCCGAGGAACCGCCTACTTCACGAAAATCGGGACTAGAGTTGACCCAATCGGCCCTGTCGAAAAGGGGCGCAAGTGAATCAGGGGCTGCGGAGTCGTCAAGCAACCCGAACCCCATACCCAATGCACCACCGAGTGCTAGCTCCTCCGCAAGCGCCACGGTCTCCTTGCACCCCAATACGAGCCGCGGCTCGCAGGCGTTGATTATACTTTCCACGCGCGGCGCGGGCGAGGACACATCGATCGGTACATACGCGGCCCCTACCTTGAGCACGCCCAACATCGCCGCAATCGCGGTGGGAGACTTCGGCAATAGCAAACAGACACGATCTCCGCGCAGACAGCCACTTTCACCAAGTAGCGTTGCAAGGCGGTTGCTCTCGAGCTCGAGCTCACCGTAGGTAAGTCGCTCCTCGCCCATTACCACGGCAACCTTCTCCGGATTGCGCTCGGCAGAGCCCCTCAGATATTCTTGAAGCAGGAGCCTCATCGCGAGGACCCCGCTGTGCCGAGCATCTTGCGGCGATGCACCACCTGCGTCGAGGCAATCATGACGCCACGTTAAGGTGAAGGCCGGTCTCGGGCAGAGCTAGTCGCTCCCCGTCTTGAAGCACGCCCACAGCCGGGAACGGACGGCCATCAACCTCAACCTGTTCCACTCGTACCCACTCGTCCGCCGCCGCGATTAGAACCGCGTCGCCCTCGTCTGTGTGAGCTACAGTGCCAGGAACCGCGGGTATCCGGCCTTTCTCAATAGATGCTTGGAGAATGGCAACGTCCAGACCATGTGCGCTGCAACGCGGGAAACCCCAAGGCGAGGGGAAGGGCGTGTAGTCACACGCGCGCACGAAATCCACTACACAGCGGGCTGAGCGACGCCAGTCAAGCCGACCATCCTCTGGCGGCCCAGCATCAAACCAGCGACGACGAGAGAGGTCCTGCGGATGCGCTGGGACCGGCTCACCACGCTCTAGAAGCTCCAGCAACTGCTCGACTAGTCGCAACCCCCGTCGAACGCACTGCATGAGAACCGAAAGACCGGTGTCGCTCTCTCGCAAATCAAATGTATCGGCAAAGACGATAGGCCCCTCGTCATACCGCGGCGTCATATGGTGCAAGGTCACCCCGTGACTGTCGGCGCCCTCGTAAAGAGCCCAGCTTGGGACATTCATACCGGCGCGCTCAGGTAGCGGGGCGGGATGCAAGTTGTAGGCGCCGAGCCTCGGCTCTGCGAGCACCTCAGCGTGGATCAGGTGCCTCGAGTGCACACTCAGCAGCAGCTCAACTTGCTGGTCAGCCAACCAACCGGCGAGATGTGACTGGCGCACCTCGGAAGCGGCACGAACCGGAACGCCCAACGACTCAGCCGTACTCGCCACCGAAGCCGACGAGCCATCCCCACCTGCTTCCGTAAAGACTGCCGCGATGCTATGCCCGCGATGTACAAGTAGTCGTAGCGCTTGGACTCCCGCGGCCTCTTCGCCGGCAAGCGCAACTGTGAGTTTCATTATCTGACACTTCCGTAGCGCCGCTGCGCAGGGCAAACCCCAACCGACTCTTCCCCAGATTGACCAATACGGGGAATAGTGGCAAGCAGCAGCCAACCTCCACCCGGACGGCATGACGCGAACATCGAGCGATGACCCCTATTTTCGAGTTAATTTACTAGCGAGACAGACTAAAAAATCGTACTAGCCCGTTGCCGCGCTGTGAATGGCCAATGTGCTCAAGGACGTCTTACGCGATTGCGCAGATTGCTCAATTGGGTCGCGGACGACGCGGTTCCTAGCGATATCCGACCAATTCGCCGTCATAGGCTCCGGCTCAGTAGCCACTTGGGAGACGTCGCCGAGAGCATCCAACCGCAGCGCCACTTCCAACTGCGCTGAACACGTATGGAGGGGCCGCCCAAGCTGCTCTTCGATCTCACGTAGGCGATTTTCAACCGTGTTGCGAACTACCCCCAGCCGGTTGGCGGTTGATGAGACATTTCGCTTGGCCTCAAAATATGCGCGTAGCGTCTCGCGCGCGGTCTGCCCACGATAGGGCAGACCATCAAGCGGTGAGAGAAATGTCTCCACCAACGACGTAGCAAGCGCGTCGTGATGCAGCATCGCAGCCTCCAGCAGGACATTGGAGCAACGCGTGAGTCCGGGCGGCTTTCGCAGCGCAACCACCAGCGCGGCTTGTGCTTCCTCGTGCGTCAGACGCCAACCCTCGATTCCCTGTCGTGGCTCGCCCATCGCAATCGTGACTCCCTCGGGACGCTCGACCGACAAGCGCTTGATGTCGGCGATCGTGGGCTCGCGCAGCCGGCTGAACCATACCCACGTGGCCTGTTCACCATCGGAGACGGCGAGGCATTCACAACCAAGGGCGGCCTTTGCGGCCCGCACAAACTCGGCCGCCCTCTCCCCTCGGGGGATTAGCCCTATGTGCCAAGCGTCAAAATCGTAGCCGAGCTCCAGCTGATCTGAGCCATCCAGTTGCTTGCCGGAAAGCAGTTTCGAGACGAGCTCGGCCTTACGCTGCTCGGGTAAGCGGCCCACCCGCTCCAGTTCTCGGTTGTACTCCTCAATAATTGAGGCCGTGAGACGTTCAAGCGGCGGCGTCTGCGTGGTACGCAACTCGTGGCGCAACTCCGCCTCGTTGCCCAGGAAGCCACTGCGATCGGCCTCCTCCATGATGAAATCGGCCAACAGCGCGTGGCCCGCTATATAGCGACGCAAGACCGTGTCCAGACTCACACCGAAACGCGCCGCGCGTTGGGCTTGCTCGATCGCAGCCAGCGGTATAGCTCCCCCCAGACCACCCTGTTGCTCTATGGCCGTTATGCCAAACTCCACTGCCGCGGCGATCGCGGTGCGTAGCCCCTCTGCGTACTCGGCCTCCTCATCGCCCACGTGACCAAACGCGGCGTCGCGAACACGCGCGAAGATCGTATCCTCGATCTCGACGCGTCGCGCTCGCAAGCGTTCCGCTATGCCAACACGAACCTCCTCGAGCGAGCTCCCTCCGTCATACGTGACAGGGCTCACAAGCTACCTCCCTAACGGGCCTCTCCGTAGCAAGTTAGAAACATGGGTAGAGATACTAAGACGACGCAGGGTCTTTTGTCAA
>Ga0209006_10006707_pt1 | contig 10403 bp, 5 predicted proteins | sample JacPin_JW_Ref_O2_FD_188567 | JGI IMG/M metagenome (GOLD analysis project Ga0209006, IMG submission 188567) | Forest soil microbial communities from Algoma, Ontario, Canada - Jack Pine, Ontario site 1_JW_Ref_O2 (SPAdes) (version 2) | ecosystem: Environmental > Terrestrial > Soil > Boreal... | reverse complement strand
AAATCCTGATGACCATGCTCGAGGTCACGCTGCGGCTGACGCGGGCGGAGCGGGGTTACGTTTTTCTGAAGGACGACGAAGGGAACCTGCGACTGGGCGCGGGGCGCAACAACAAAGGCGAGTCGCTGCTGGACGATAAAACCATTTCTCATTCCGCACTGGACGAGTCGCTGCGTTCGAACTCGGAATTTTTGCTGACCGATACCGGAAGCTCCGCGGATCTGGCGGGGCGGCAAAGTATTGTGGCATACGACCTGCGCACGGTGATTTGCATTCCGCTGCGCAAGCGGCAGGTGCAGGCCACGCGCGAGCAGGCGACTCCGGTGGCGAACGCTGCCTCCGAGGTGACTGGAGTTTTGTACGTTGACTCGCGCTTCGCATCGCGGGAATTTTCCGGAGTCGGTCACGACATACTGCGGGCGATCGCGACAGAAGCCGCGTCGCTCATCGAGAACGCGCGACTGGTGCAGGCCGAAGAAGAGTCGCGGCGTTACCAGCAGGAACTCACCATCGCTGCGAGTATTCAGCAGCGGCTGATGCAGGTGAAGATTCCGGAGGTGCCGTTTGCGACGCTGCGCGGGAAAAACCTTTCTTGTAAAGAAATCGGCGGCGACTTCTTCGATGCCGTGAATACCAAGGAGGGACTTGCGGTGGTGCTGGCGGATGTAAGCGGCAAGGGAGTTTCGGCCGCGCTGCTGGCTTCGACGCTGCAAGGAATGATTTATTCGCACTTGAGTTCGGGCATGCCGCTGCTGGATGTGGTGAGCGCCGTGAACCGGTTTTTCACCGAAAAACTAGTCGGCGAGAAATATGCCACGGTCTTGCTGGCGCGCCTCCGGCGGGATGGCGATCTGGAATACGTAAATTGCGGCCACGTGCAGCCGCTGCTGGTGTGCGGTGGGGAAGTGATTCGTCCGCCGCACGGGAATGTGCCCGTGGGTTTGCTGGCGGATGCCACGTTCGAGAGCGCGCGCTGCCAACTCAATTCCGGCGACCGCTTCATTCTGGTGACCGACGGCGTTACCGAGGCGGAAAACGCGATGGGCGACTTCTTCGAAGACTTCCGACTGGAAGCGGCTGCAGCCAAGGCGCCGACGCTGGAAGGAATTTTTTCGGCAGTCTCGGAGTTCTGCGCAGGGAATCCGTTGAATGACGACTGCACGGTGGTCGAGATCGTTTATTCGCAAGCCGAGCCACAAGCTTAGGTTGCCTGCACGGATTTGAGCCGAGCGAAGGTCCCCAACGAAAGGGTGCGCATGGCCGAGTCGTATTCCTTCGGGTCCGCCGTAATTTCTCTTGCTAATCGGTTTGCCGTTTCGTGGCTCATGATTGGATGCCTGGCTCACGGACAGATCTTCTACCCCAATCATGAAATACAGATCGGCGATTTGCCGTCGCTGACGGCGAAGTCCAAGGACGCTTCGGAGGCGCTGGCGACCTCGTTGCAGATTATTTTCCGCGACGAGGGGATTTGCTGCGGAAAAGACTCCGCGCTCGAAGACAGGCTTCAGCTGGCGAATCCAACGTCTTTGAAGGATGTCGGCGAGAAGTTGCGAGGCAGACAACGGTTGAGCGATGGGCGGTCGGTTGTGATCACCGCGGAAGTTTGGCCGGCGGCGCCCGGCAGCGCCAGCACCGGCGGCCCAATCAGCGAGATCATGGAAAAGCGTCCGCTGCTGATGGAGTGGAATTCCCACTGGTATGTTGTCTATGGAGTGACCTACGGGGACATCGTAGACAGTGACGGCAACCGGTCAGAAACGATCCTCAAGCTCTGGTTGGTGGATACGCGGTATTCAGATGTGCGCCGAAAGGTTTTCTTTGACCGACAAAGTGACGATTGGGGCAAGGTGCAAGGGCTGTTGATTCTGAAGGCGACGCCGAATTAGCGCCTGCCGGCGCTCAGATGCAAGTTTGCATGAAAGCAACGTAGAAGGCGGACAGATAAAGAGTGTCGTTCCCTTACGACCTTATTCAACAACCACAGTGTAGTCGGTGGCCTCCCAGCGATTTTCGGCTGACCAAAAGAAAGTGAAAACAACCTTGCTTCCCGCAGGCAAGGGAGAGGTGGGAAGATCCAGAATGTAAGTGCCGAGACCAGTATGGCGCGCCTCCGCATCCTGTGCGGTTTTCCAGCCGTCGAGACTCCAGCGCACGAGCCCGGGAGTGAGCAGAACGACGCGCAAGGTCTTACCTCGAGGAACCGACCGGGCTTTGTTGTTGAATCTCCACCCGAAAACTCTCCGGACCGGTTTTTCGACCTGGTAGCGTTGCACGGTTTGCGGAGGCTGGTCGAAAATCCCGCCATCGCGCAAGGAGCGACGAAGCTTGATGTATTCCGCGTGGGCCCAAACCAGTGGACAAGCCGAACCGGAAGGCTTGCCACGAAATAACTCGAGGGCGGGGATGTCGTTCGCGTCCCAGACTTGTTCGGGAAGCAAGCGACTCGCACCCACTGGACATAACTCCATCATGGAAAGCAATTCCTCGGCGACTTGGCTGCGTCCCGCGGCCAATTCGTAGTGAGCGCGCTCCCCGGCGAGCAACGGCCATGGGCGTCCGATGCCGGTGCCATTGAAGGGCGAGCCGTCTTCGTGTTCGCCGTAACCATCGCCGTTGTAGCGGTACCAGCAAGAGCCTTGTGGCAGTTGCACGCGCAAGAGAGCGTCGATAACCCGAATGGTGTTGAGGATGCGGGGATCGTCGGGGGCGCGCAATCCGAAACGGACCAGGGCCAGGGAATCCGGACTGACAATGCGAAAGGCGCGCTCCATGCTTTCGCCGGGCGGACGATTCTTGATGGGCACGAAGCCCTGCGTGGGTGACGCGGCGGTATCGGTATCGGGTGGGGCGATGCGGACGTAGTAGCCATCGACTCCAAGTTGCTCGGCCAGTTCGCCACCCGTCGCGTAAACCCAGCGTTCGATATTGTCGTTCCAGGCATCGGCCACCTCTCGAAGGTAGGTGGCTTCGGAGCTGTGGCCGGAGAGGTCAGCGATGTCGGCGGCAGCGAGCAGAGCGGAAATTTCCGCGGCGAGAGTAAACGGGGAATAGCCGCCATCTTCTTCCCATCGATCCTGCTGGGTGACGGGACCGTTGCGCACGATAAAGCTTGCGGCCTTGCGAACCATGGGCCACCAGCGATCGAGTTTGCCCAGGGCAGGAGCAGCTTCGCGGCGCAGCAAGTCGGTGAGCAGAATCGGAAATGCGGTTTCGTCCATCTGAATGCCGCTCCAGTAGGGGCGTCCGTCGAGCCAAAGATTCTGTGCCCAGTTTCCGTCGGCCTCCTGCGTGGTTTCAAGATAACGGAGCACCTTTACAGAGTCAGTGACGGCTCCTGCGGCCAGCAAAGCTCCGGCGGTTTCCACGAGATCGCGCGGCCAAATGAGGTGATAACCACCGAGATCCTCATCGCCCTTACTGAAGCCCCAGGGAATGGAGAGACTGGCGATGACGCCACCGAGAAAGTCCTTGGACTCGTGAGTGCGGAGCACGGCGGTGGAGGAGCGGTAGAGATCGTTCTCGCGCGGCGGATCGTCAAGCTTGAGTAGCGTGCTCTGCCAGTTCTGCCAGTGCATGACATATTGGCCGCGAAGCACATCGTAATCCTCGAACAGGCTGGAGCGGACTTGCTGGCCGGCCTCGCTGACGATGGCACCAAATCCGAGGGCTAGAATGAATTCTCCATTGCATGCGGCAAGATCGATCTCGCCGGTGCAAGCGACATTGCCTTTCTCCGCGCGCTGGTATTCCCATTGCATCTGGAAGTGAGCGGAAAGGTCCTGCCAACCGTCGGAGGCGCCGACGAAGCCGACGGACATTTTTTTCCATGGAGCGGAGGAACCGAGCGCCAGGGCAGTCCCGTCGTGCTCCGCGAGAAACATAGGGACGCCCTTGTAATCGCCGACCCATGCGGTGTTGCCATAGCCGCAGTTGGCCAAGTGCGGCGAAAGCAGCGCGTAGAGACGATAGTCAGAAAGGCTGCCCTGCAAGGGCTCGAAGCGAACTTTTTGCAGGACGACATTGCGGTAGGGATCGGTGAGGATTTCTTTGTAGATGCGGTAGCGGCCACTCACTTCAGTGTTGGTGAGTTCGAAGACCGGAACGCCCGGTTCGAACGGCTTATTTTCGAAAGTGCAGTGGCGTTTTTCTTCCGAGAAGAAATCGCGTCCGTTGGTGACGAGGAAGCCGAGATCGCGGGTACAAGCCTGATCCACTCGCGGAAAATAGACTTCATTCAAGATTCCGTGGCTGATAGTGAACCAGACTTTACTGTGCTGGTTCAGGGCAGTTCCGGCGCCAGACTTGGCGCTTGAGGTCCAGCGGGGCGGAATTCCGGGCGACCCGGGCGCGTAAATCGTGGAATCACTCATTGATTAATCCTGGGAAGCTGAGTGGGGCAACCAGCACACGATACCGTCGGCGAAAAATCTGGAGCTGCGAACATGGGCTCGATGCAGAATGGATGAATGGCATCGCAGAAAGAAGCAAAAGAAAAACATATAGGGCTCCCGCTTAACGTGGAAAAATTTGCGCTAACTCCTTCCCGCTCTGAGTTATAACAATCCATTCATCAGAAATTCACTCATTTGTAACTATCCTGTAACACAGCGCCGTTAGAAACGAAGGTAATCATAATCGGGAGGATATCGAGTGATACGACGAACTACGCTGATTCTCGTGTGCACGTTTTGCGGTTTGCCTGGCGTCGCTCAGACCACCTTAAACGGGGCGGGCGCAACTTTTCCTTATCCTATGTATTCGAAGTGGTTCAGCGAATATCACAACCTGCATCCTGATATTCAAATGAACTACCAGTCCATCGGTAGCGGCGGCGGCATCCGCCAGGTGATCAACGGTACGGTCGATTTTGGGGCAAGTGACGGACCAATGACCGATGACATGTTGAAAGAAGCGAAGACAAAGATTCTGCACATGCCGACGGTGTTGGGCGCCGATGTTCCGGCTTACAACATCCCGGGAGTGACCGCAGAGTTGAAGTTCACTCCGGAAGCGCTGGCTGGGATTTTCCTGGGAAAGATCACGAAGTGGAACGATAAGGCGATCGCGAGCGCGAACGCCGGCGTGAATCTGCCGGACCGAGACATCATCGTCGTACACCGCTCCGACGGCAGCGGGACGACTTATATCTGGACGGATTACTTGTCGAAGGTCAGTGCTGACTGGCAAAGCACGGTGGGCAAAGGCACGTCGGTGAAGTGGCCGATCGGTTTGGGCGGCAAAGGCAACGAGGGTGTAGCGGGATCGATCCGGCAGTTGCAGGGGTCGATTGGGTATGTCGAGCTCATTTACGCCGTGCAAAATAATATTTCCTATGGCAGCGTCAAGAATGCCGCGGGAAATTTCGTGAAGGCTTCGTTGCAGGGCGTGACGGCGGCGGCGGCCTCGGCGCCGAAGATGCCGGACGATTTCCGGGTTTCCATCACGAATGCGCCGGGCAAGGAGGCGTATCCCATTTCAAGTTTCACCTGGCTGTTAATTCCTGTTCCTTCGAAAGATGCCGCCAAAGGCAAAATTTTGGCTGATTTTCTGAATTGGATGGTCACCGATGGCCAAAAGATGACGGCAGCACTTTCCTACGCTCCGCTTCCCGAAAGCGTTGTGCAGAAAGAAAAGGAAGCTATCAAGCAAGTGAAGTAAATCTGCTGAAATCCATTTTTATAGCTAAAAAGGAGAGAGTGATGAGTTCCATGTGGAAGTGGTGCGTGATCTTATCAGTGGCGACCACGCTGGTAGCACAAACCGGCACGGCGCCGAAGCCCAGACCCAAGAAAAAAACAACAACGATCACGGCGGCAGATGTGCAGGCACTGAAGGATGCGATTGCTTCGCAGCAAGCCGCACTGGCCGCCCAGCAACAGCAGATTCAGGATCTGCGGGACGAACTGCATCGTAAAGATCAGGCCGTGACCCAGGCGCAAACCGTGGCCACCGACGCGTCCTCCAAGGCGGATGCGGCGTCGGCGCAGGCCACGCAGCAGCAAGCGGCGGTCGTGGAGTTGAAAAGCGACGTCAGCGACTTGAAACTCAACGTGAACAACACAGCGGTGACCGTGCAGGAGACGCAGAAAAACATTACCAGCGCGCTCGAGAGTCCGGTGGCCCTTCACTACAAGGGCGTCACGATTACGCCTGGCGGATTCCTGGCGGCTGAATTTGTGCGGCGGTCCCGCGCACTGGGTTCCGATATCAACACGCCATTCAATTCTCTGACCATGCCGGGAGCGGCGCAGAGCAGCATTTCGGAATTCTTCGGGACGGGCCGCCAGTCACGACTCTCGATGCTGGTCGAGGGCAAGTTGAGCGACGTGAAGATGACCGGCTACGTGGAAGCCGACTTCCTGTCCTCGGGAACCACTTCCAACAATAATGAAAGCAACAGCTACACGCTGCGGCAACGGCAGGCGTGGGGACAAGCCGCTTTCAATAACGGTTTTACCTTCACGGGCGGACAAATGTGGAGTCTGGTGACCGAAACCAAGCACGGCACGGATAACCGTAGCGAGGCCCTGCCGATGACCATTGATCCGCAGTACACGGTCGGATTCAGTTGGGCCCGGCAGTATGCGTTGCGAGTCTCAAAGAACTTTAATAACAAAGTGTGGCTTGCGGCCTCCGTAGAAAACTCACAGGCGACGGTCACCAGTCACGGCAACGGAAATAATTTCCTGATCGGATCCGCCGGAGCGGGTGGCGGACTTTACAACGCGGCGATCACGGGTTGTACAACGGCGCTGAACAATGCCGGAACGCCCGTCACAACCTGTACGAATGCCGCGAACTATTCGTTTAACCCTTCTCCGGATGTGATTGCGAAGGCTGCTTTCGAGCCGGGCTTCGGGCACTACGAGGTGTACGGGATTTACAGCCGCTTCCGGGATCGGGTGTATCCCTGCGGTGAAGTGGCCCTAGTCGCACCCGCGGTTACCGGTCCCTGCCCGAGCGGCACCGGCACCGGCCCCAACGCTCTGGGAGCGTTCAACGTTTCCAACAACGGTGGTGGCGTAGGCGCGAACGCACGCTGGTCGTTTTACCAAAAGCATGTTGACTTCGGGGTACACGGACTCACCGGACGCGGCATTGGCCGTTATGGCACTGCCGGTCTGCCGGATTCGGCGGTTTACGCCAACGGAGGGCTCGATCTGGTACGTTCGTGGCAAGGCCTGGCGACGTTGGAATGGCACGGTCCGAAACTCGATGTTTACGTGAACGCAGGCGGAGAGTACGCGGGCAGGACGTCCGGGTATGATCCGGTTACGCACACCTACATCGGATACGGATCTCCTCATTTCAACAACACGGGTTGCTACACGGAAACATCGCCGACCATCGCGGGCGGGTTCTTCCCCGGTGGACTCTCCAAGTGCACCGCGGATACCCGGTTTGTGGGCGAGGGTACCATCGGCTTCTGGTACCGCTTTTACAACGGTCCCAAGGGCCGGTTCCAGTGGGGTCCGCAATACTCTTACGTGGAACGTTACGCGTGGTCGGGAACCGGCTTCTCGCCCACCGTGGGATCGGCACCACACGGGTTGGATGGAATGGTCTTTACGTCATTCCGCTACTACTTGCCGTAGAGGCTAGTAGTCAGCAAACTTTGTAGACTTTCCGGCGCGTTGAGCGAACACTGCTCGATGCGCCGGTTTTTTTGGCTTGAAGTGCATGGTTTGAGTCGTTAGGGTGCCGCGCCCATAGCGGATGCTTTATACTCAAACGAGTGGCTGAGTGCCCGCCGCTCCGTATCGGAAGTGGATCCAATCAGCTAAGGAAGTTCGAAGCAATCGAATCTGCACGGTCTTCGCACATGGCTCGCCTCACGCTAGACAATCCTGAGTATTACCTCAACCGCGACACGTCCTGGCTTGCGTTCAACGAGCGTGTGCTCGAAGAAGCGGAGGATAGCGGCAACCCGCTTTTGGAACGGCTGAAATTTCTTTCGATTTCCGCGAGCAACATGGACGAGTTTTTCGAGATTCGCGTGGCGGCCATGATGCAGCAGATCGAAGATGGCTACAACGAAGCGGGACCGGATGGCTTGACGCTGACGGAAAAGCGCGACATTTTAGCTCGCCGCGCGCACCAGTTTGTGGATGAGCAATACGAATGCTGGAATACACTGCGCCCGGCCCTGGCGGAAAATGGCATCCGCGTTCTGGAGATGCATGAACTGGACGCGGAGGCGCGGCGTTTTGTCGACGAATATTGTGAAAAAGAACTGGATCCGCTGCTCACGCCGGTGACGGTGGATCCCACGCACCCATTCCCGCGCGTCATCAATAAAGCTCTTTGTCTCGGGCTGTTATTGCGGCGCCGGCGGCGCTCGGCGCTGACCTATACGGGGGTGGTATCGGTGCCTCGTGCATTGCCGCGCCTGGTGCGGCTTCCTTCCGACAGCACCACTGATTTTATTTTTCTCGCCGACCTGGTTGCGCATCACGCGCAGAACATGTATCACGGCTACGACATCGTGGCCTCCGCACCTTTTCGAGTGACGCGCAACAGCAATCTCTATCTGCAAGAGGAAGAGGCGCGCAATCTGCTGGAATCGGTAAGGGCGGAGTTGCACAACCGGCGCAAAGGCGATGCGGTGCGGATGGAGATTGAAGCCGATGCTGACCCGGAAATCATCGAGCGCCTGCGGACCGTATTCGAACTGGATCCGTGGCAGATTTTTCCGGTCAACGGTCCGGTGAATTTATCGCGCTTATTCAATGTTTATGAGCAGACGCCACGTGCGGATCTGAAATATCGTCCGTTTGTGCCGCGGGAATTGCGGCTTACGGCAAAGTCCCAGAATCTTTTCGAGGAACTGCGGCGGCACGACATTCTGCTGCACCATCCGTTCGATTCCTATGACGCGGTCCTGGCATTCATCGAATCGGCCGCGCAGGACAATCAGGTGCTTTCGATCAAGCAGACGCTTTACCGCACCAGCGAACACTCGACCATTGTGCCTTCACTGATGGATGCGGCATCGCGCAAGGAAGTGACGGCGGTGGTGGAATTGAAGGCGCGATTCGACGAGGCGCACAACATCCGTTGGGCGCGCGATCTGGAGGATGCGGGAGTGCAGGTGTTTCACGGCCTGGTCGGACTGAAGACGCATTGCAAGCTTTCGCTTCTGGTGAGGCGCGATCCCGATGGCATGCCGCGCAGTTATGCTCACATCGGCACGGGCAATTACAACGCCACCACGGCTCGCATCTATACGGACCTGAGTTTGTTCACGGCGAATCCGGAGATTACGCGCGCGGTGCACGATGTTTTTAGTTTTCTAACCGCCTACGCCGAGAATCCCAGCTACGAGCCGCTCCTGGTGGCGCCCCTCGACCTGGCGGAGAAAACGATTACTTTGATTGACCGCGAGGCCGAGCACGCGCGCCAAGGCAATCCTGGACGAATCATCGCCAAGATGAATGCGCTGCTGGATAAGAATGTGATCCAGGCGTTGTATCGCGCTTCCCAGTCCGGAGTGGAAATCGATTTGATCGTACGCGGGATTTGCGCGCTGCGCCCGGGAGTGCGGGGACTGAGCGAGCGGATCAAAGTGCGCAGCATCGTGGGCCGCTTCCTTGAGCACAGCCGAATTTATTACTTCGGAAACGGGGGAGAGGAAGAAATTTATATCGGCAGCGCGGACTGGATGCCGCGGAACCTCTACGAGCGCGTGGAAGTATTGGTGCCGGTGCGCGACGAATTTCTTCGCGAGCGCGTACACCGCGAGATTCTCGACGCTTATCTCGCGGACAACCGTAAGGCGCGCATTCTACTGCGCGACGGGACGTACATCCGGGCGTGGCAGCCGGTGCACGGAAAGCGGAACCGACGGGCGCCCCAAGGAGCAGCCGCGTTCAGCGCCCAGGATTTTTTAATCAGCGTGGCGGAAGGCAAGCAACTCGACCCGGCCTTGCCGCCCGCGAGGAGGCACAAAGCTCCAGCGGGAAGGGAACGATAATTCATAATGATTATTTATTTCTTGCGCCACGCGAGTGCGGGCGCGCATTTGTTGAATCCGAAGAAAGACGAAAAGCGAGCTCTCGACAAGGAAGGCATCGAGCAGTGCGGTTATGTGGGCCGCGCCCTGGCCGCCGTTGATGCTCAGGTGGATGCGATTGTCTCCAGCCCGTTGAAGCGCGCCACTCAGACGGCTTCATTGGTTGGAAACGAAATGGGTTACGAAGGCAAGCTGCAAGTAGATCCCGGTCTTCGTCCTGCCGCCACCTTCGCCGATTTCCGCCGGTTATTGGAAAAATACGCGAAGCAGGAGTCGATCATGGTAGTGGGACACAATCCCAATCTCAGCCAGTTTCTGGGAGCCGTGATCAGCGAGTCGGGATGCGAGGCGTCAGTGGAATTGAAGAAGGGCGCGGTGGCCCGCGTGG
>Ga0209006_10006706_pt1 | contig 10404 bp, 6 predicted proteins | sample JacPin_JW_Ref_O2_FD_188567 | JGI IMG/M metagenome (GOLD analysis project Ga0209006, IMG submission 188567) | Forest soil microbial communities from Algoma, Ontario, Canada - Jack Pine, Ontario site 1_JW_Ref_O2 (SPAdes) (version 2) | ecosystem: Environmental > Terrestrial > Soil > Boreal... | reverse complement strand
AAGGTGTATTCGTCGAGTTCTGGCTGGGCGTAGTCCTGGACGAACTCAATGCCTCCAGCATCTACCAAAGCCTGCAAATTGCTAAGAGTCACTTGATTCGTCCGCACAGCGTCCATAATCATCGGCCAAGCATCGATTTCGGGTTTCTTGTCGTCGATTCTTTCCATACAGCGAGCCTGACGCCATGCGACACGGGCTACTCCGGGCTTGATCGGCAGCATCGCCGTGGAAGGAAGGTCCATGTATGATGACAGCGTCGGCGCTAATTTTAGAAACAGCGCTGTGTTGGTCGCCTTCGGGTCCCTTTTCGGCGAGAGTTCCTCCACGGTCAATTTTTCGCCGGACGCAATCAGTTTCTTGCGATAGGCGTTCAGATTCCATTGCGCCCGCCAGCGGAGCCCCAGCGGAATCAGCACGATCAACGCCACCGCCACAGACACCACCACCCAAATTTTGCGTTTTCTTGACATCGCCCCTCGCTAGGGCTGGAGGAAATAGCCCTGCTGCTTTTCGCTGATCGGCATTTGCAGTTTTTCCATGACCTTGAGCATGTCCTCCCACACCTTGCGCTTCTCGGTCGGCGCCTGGTTGCGCAGGAGGTAGGCGGGATGAAAAGTCGGCATCAGCGGTATGTCGCGAAAGATTTGAAATTTGCCGCGCAGCTTGCCGATGCCGCCGCCTGCGCCCAGCAATCCCTCAATGGCCGTCGCGCCGAGCGCGACCAGGACTTTGGGGCGGATGAGATCGATCTGCGCCAGCAAATAGGGCAGGCACGTTTTCATCTCGTCGCCGGTGGGCTTGCGATTGCCGGAGGACTGGCCGGGGGTGTCGGGCCGGCATTTGAGGATGTTGGCGATATAAACCGTTTCCCGGCTCAAGCCCATGGTCTTGATGATGCGTGTCAACAATTGGCCCGCCGCGCCCACGAACGGCTCGCCCTGCGCATCTTCGTCCGCTCCCGGCGCCTCGCCGACGAACATCAACTGCGCGTGAATGTCCCCTACGCCGAAGACCACGTTCTTGCGGCTCTTGACCAAATGCGGACACTTCAGGCAAACCGACGCCCGTTGACGCAGACCCGCCATATCGGTAGGGGAATCCTCTGAGAGTTGGGGCGGTTGTTGGTCGCGCGGCGATTCGATTGGGACGATCGCTGGAGTTTCGAGGCTGGGGGGAATTTCACGAACGGGCGGTGGCTCGCTCAATTGGCTCAAGGTTTCGGGCTGGACCGAAAGGAAACGGACGCCCGTCGCTCGCAGCGTGAGGAGATGTCGTTCGGTGGTGTCGAGAATGCGTTGAAAATCTGTCATCGTCCGGCGATTTTAACGCCGGGCGCACCGGGAGCACGACAATGTTGTTAATTCTTGCTCACCGGCAATTCACAAGATGACGATTGGGAAAAATCAGTTCGTTATAAGGCTCGCCCTCACCCTAACCCTCTCCCCCAGGAGAGGGAACAGCACTAGGACACTACCGGCATCGCGAACGAGTGCCCGGCCATCGCCGGCCCACGTATTTGTGAGACGGCCAAAAATTCTCCCTCTCCGTGGGGAGAGGGCCGGGGTGAGGGAGAACGACCTGGGGGCTACTCATCGATTCCGGCTCAACTCAGCCGCATCGGCATGACCACGTAGAGGAACGGACCGTTGATCTTCAACACGCCAGGACTCAGCTCGTCGATCAATTCCAGAAAAACTTCGTCGTCGGTCAGCGCGGCCAAGGGTTCAATGACGTAGGCCGGGTTGAAGGCGATGGCCATGTCTTTGCCCTTGTAATTGATGGCCAGACTTTCGCGCGCTTCGCCCACTTCCGGCGAGTTGGCGGTGATGGCCAGATTATTGCGGCTGACGGCGATCTTGATCGAATTCGCCTTGTCGCTAGTCATGATCTGCGCGCGGCGCGCGGCGGCGAGAAGCTCCTCGCGCGGCAAGCCAATTCGCTCTTTGGTTTCGCCGGGAATGACTTGACGGTAATTGGGATAATTGCCTTCGACCAGTTTGGAAATAATGAGGATGGAAAAACCCTTGTCGTCCTTCAATGTGAACGAGGCTTGGTTTTCCGTGAAACAAAGTTCAATGTCGCCCTTGTCGCCCAACAATCGGGTCAATTCATTGACAGCCTTGGTGGGGATGATGAATTCGCCCTGGCTGGTTTCGGGAATATCGACCTCCTCATCGACCAGAGCCAGCCGGCGGCCATCGGTCGCCACCAGTGTGATCTTGTGCTCTTTGAGGCTGATGAAAATGCCGTTGAGAACATATCTCGATTCGTCGCTGGAAATGGCAAAGGAGGTCTTGCGCAACATGCCTCTGAACTTTTCCTGAGGCAGGGTTATTTTCTTATCGTCCTTCAGAGGCTGAACCGGCGGAAATTCATCCGCGCTCAGTCCGTGAATCTTGTAAAAAGACGCTCCGGCGCTGATGCTGCAAGAATTCTTCTCATCGATTTCCAACTCGATCTCAGGACTGGCCAGCTCGCGCACGATGCCGAAAAATCGCTTCACCGGCACGGTGCTCGCTCCCTTTTTCTTCACATTGGCCTCGACCGAACACACTACGCTTACATCCAGATCGGTGGCGGTGAATTCCAGCTTGCCGTCCCCCGCTCGCATCAGGACATTGGAGAGGATGGGCAAAGTGGTCCGTGTGCTGACGATGTTCTGCACAGACTGCAGCCCGTGAATCAATTGATCTTTTGCTACGCTCAGATTCATGCGCGTCCTTAATATATTCTTTTACTCTTTAAAGAAACATTATTATTAAGGGTTGGGAATAAAGCAAGCTTTCGTCGCTATCAAGGCGCTGACAACGGGTTGCATGGAAAGAATGGCAGTGAATAAGCACACGAAGATGCGCCCGAATGACCGAAAGGTCGTAGTTATTGGAACTCGGCACAAAGTATTCACACTGCATTCAGTGGCTTCGCGCCTGCTTGATGACAATTTTCAACACGTCCTCGACCGTTAAAACTTCTTCCATGGTCGAATCGCGTCCGAGAGAAAATCGAACCAGCGAACTGGCCAGCCGCTTTTCCACTCCCATTGCCGACATGACATGGGATGGTTCAAGCGCGCCCGAAGCACACGCGGAACCGCTGGAAGCGCAAATACCTTCCAAGTCCAAGCCGGCCAGAAGCGTTGCGCTGTCGCAACCTTCGACTGTGAAAGCGACAGTGTTGGCCAGCCGGCGAGTTTTGGAACCGCGAAATTGCACGCCTTCCAGCGAATCAAGAAATTGAATAAGGTGCATCGTCAATGTGTTGAGATTCTCAGCGGGAAAAATTGGCGGCGTGAGAAAATTTTCCACTGCGTGAGCCATCCCCATGATGGCCGGAACATTCTCCGTCCCCGCCCGGCGCTCATTTTCATGCGATCCGCCGAGTATGATCGGCTCCAGATGCAGCGGCGACTTGATGAACAGCGCGCCCGCGCCCTTTGGGCCATGCAGCTTGTGCGCGCAGAACGAAACCAAGTCGGCATTGAATTGGTTCACGCCGGCAAACGGTTCCTTGCCGAAGGATTGCAGAGCGTCGGTGTGAAACAGAACACCTCGTGCGCGGCAAATTTCGCCAAACTCCGCCACCGGCTGAATCGCCCCCATCTCGTTGTTGGCCGACATGAGCGAGACCAGCGTGGTGTCGGGGCGAAGAGCCTTCTTCAAATCCTCCGGCGAGATCAGCCCCTCCGAATTAGCCGGCAAATAAGTCACGCCAAAATTTTCGTGCTTCTCCAAATACTCAAAGCAATTGAGAACGGCATGATGCTCGATGGTCGAGGTGATTAAGTGGCGGCCCTTCGTCCGTAACGCGCGGGCTGTGCCTAGAATGGCGAGGTTATTACTCTCGGTGCCGCCGCTGGAAAAAACCACCTCGCTCGGTTTGCAGCGCCAGGCGCCGGCCACCCGCGCGCGCGCGTCATCCAAAAGCGCCCGCGACCGCCGGCCTACGTGATGGGCGCTGGAAGGATTGCCAAAAATCTCGTCCAGAAACGGCAGCATGGCCTCGCGGACACTGGGGTCCAACGGCGTGGTCGCATTGTAATCAAAATAAATCGTCTTCATGACGGGTCGGGACGCTGTTGATCTAGGTGGGTTGCCGAAACTGGCTCAATGCGCATGCGTCAAGACCAAATCACGGTCAGGATCAATGCCCCATTTTTTGCCGATGGCTTCCAAATCCGGCGACAAACCCCATCGATCGGCTTCGGCGGTGGTGGTGTGACTGCGGTTGGCGCCTTTAAGCGACATGCAGCCGCGATTGTCGCCGATGCGGGCAATCCTTTCCATTTCCTCCTCATTCAACTTCACATCGGGAAGCTGCGCCAGTTCGTCCGTCTTGGATTCAATCGTCCGGCTGTCGCTACCGCTTTCCTGGATCAACGTCGGCACCACCGATTTCACCGGCGCTTGCGACAAATTCCACACGCAGGCCAATTGGAGCAGCGTCAGCCCGTGATCCTCCGCAATGGGCCGCATCAGGTCCAGTTTCTCATTCCCGGCTTCGACCCAGCCGGCGGGACGAAACGCACGATGATCCTGCGCGCCGAACTTGTGCCCGGCCTTGATGTCATCGTGAAAAAGCCCGCCGTAATCGACCACGCGCGTGATCAGATTAACTTCATGCTGCGCGGCGGCGGGCAACACAAGCTGGCCCGGCCACGGTTCCAACGGATTGAGAATAATCATGCCCCAATCCAGCAGCGGCCCAAATCGCTCCAGGCAAAGAATCAGGTCCAGCGTAAATCCATTGGCCGGCCCCGGCGCGATGCCGATGCGGTCGGTCAGCTTGGCGTCGATGAGTTTGCTCATGCCCGACCAGACGCGGTCGCTGCCGTACCCGGTGGAATCAGGATTGTGCAGCAGCAGGACATCGAATTTTTCCACGCCGCAACGCAGCAGCGATTTTTCCGCCGCCATGCGCAAATAATCGGCGTAATCCCCCGGCGCGCGCAACCCAGGATCGGTAAAACGCGGATAGCCGCGTGACCCCAGGCGTTGCGCCTTGTAAAAATCATGCCCGACCGCGCCGACCAGGCAATAGTCGCCGCGCGGAATGCCGGCGAGCGATTTGGCTAGCAATTCATCCGCCGCGCCTGCGCCATAGACATCAGCCGTGATGAACGTGCGGATGCCTTGCGAAAAAGCGTGTCGAACCAGATTGATCCAGCGTTCATCCGCGAGGGGCTCGCCAAAATTCATAAAGCGCCCCCCATTCCAGGCCCCAAAAGCAGTCCTCGTAATATCCATGCCCATGATTTTAAGGTGAGATGGCCCCGATGCAAACCGGGATTTTAGTCTCCACCTGGAATGTGCGGAAATCCACGCGCTCCATGCCAGAAGCGAACGATATCGATCCTTTCCTCGTCGCGGCGGAGCCGGTAAATGATTCGATACGACCGGCAGATCACCTCGCGCAGATTTGGCCGTCGGAACTCTGGCACTATGCGGCCGCTTTCGGGGAAGGCCGCCACCTTTTCGGCGCGCGTAATCAATTCATAACCGAGCCTGGCTGCTGCATCGGGATTGTGCCGCGCAACATATCGAACAATGTCCCCCAAGTCGACCTGTGCTGACGGCGCGATAATTACTTTCCAGCCCATTCGGCGATTTTGGACCGAACTTGCTCAATCGGAACGCCTTCTCCTCGATCTAATTCATCGAGACCCTGCTGAACGGCCTGTCGAAATTCCAATTCATAGATGGCGTCAGAAAGTGTGGCATCCGGTGGCAGTTTTTCCGCCACTTCCAAGAGAATTTCTTTCGCGCTCATAACATCAAAATCAATTTAGCTTAAGATACAAGTCTTTCGCGCCATGCGCAACCGCTGTTTGCACGCGTTGCCTCTGACATGCCCATGATTTTGTGCCGCAGCCACCCCGATGCAAACCGGGATTTTTATGCCGAGCCGATTCATGAATTTGGAGCGGTTACTGCTGCCATTGCAGTCGGTAAAACTGCTGTGTATTGGTCGCTGAGAGTGTCACGAAACTTTCCCCGCCAGCCATGATTGGGGTCGTGGGCATCGTTTGCCAGGAGTTGGTATTGGAGAGATCAGCGGTCGATTGCAGTTGGTAGGAGGTTGTGAAGCCCGGCCACGAAATGGCCAGTTGGCCGTTAGCAGCGTTGACCAGGGATAATGGCGGCGCGTTGGTCGAAGCGGGATCGAAGACCGTGATTTGGCTTACCGCTTGGAATCCTGACCACGACACGTTGATCTGCGCCGTTCCAACAGAAGAAAGCACCCAGTTCAGCGCATTGGATACGGAGAGGACATTGGGTTGGGAGGAGGTCACGCTAATTTCGCCGGCCGTTACGAAGCGCGCCGATGTCGAGCCGTCACTGTAGCTGGCCACAAAAACGGGTGAAATGACTGAACCGACGGACAGGGCAATGTTGCCGGGCTGAGTTTGGAAACCTGTCATGCCTGGGCCGGATAACGGCAATGAAACCACCAGCACGGGCAAAATAGCGACGACTGTGTTGCTGACAGACGTATAGACACCGCTGAGAACGACGTCGCCAACCAATGCGTCATCCACCGTCACCGTCACCTGGCTGTTGTTGGCGCCGCTGGGCGAGAGCTCGACGCCGTCCGAGGTGATGCCATCCGGACCGTACACTTGAACGTACCAAACGACGCTGCTTTCAGGGGACAGATTGCTCGGAAAGGTCACTTCGTATTGATAGTTGGTCTGGTCATCCTGTTGGGAGGGCAGCCGCATCAGATTGGTAATCGCCTGCGCGATGAAGGAGACGGCATAATTATCAACCCCCTCCTTGGTGGCAGTGGACAAAAGCGGCGGCACGGAGAAAGAACCGAAAACGATGGTACCTGGCGGCACATCGGACGATTGATCGAGGGCGGCGATCGCATGTTGCGCGATCACAGTGGAAACAGTTTCATAAGAGCTCGAACCGAACACCAACTCCGGGGCGGAATGGGAAATGTTGTTGTCAGGGTCCACGGTGAACACGTTGGCGCCGACGCCCGCCGGCGGGACATTGGCGGCCATGCTGTCATAATCGACGACTCCGTCGGATCCGCCGGGAATGACCGTTTGCCCGCCGGTGGCGGTGCATAGATCGAGGGCCAGGTACGAGGGCGTCAGATCCCCAAGAACGGGAGTTGCGCCGTTATCAATCGTGGCGCGCACCAGATGGAACTGGGCTGCTGTGTCGGGCTGCCAGGGTGCGCTGGGGCTGGGGTTATTCAGTTCGGTGATCTGCGGTCCCCAGGGATCGAATTTGGCCTGGGCTATGGCGGAGACAACGCCCGCGAGGCCGACAATCTCGGGCAAAGTGGACGGATACAATAGGGTTACCTTCTTATTTAACAATTCTTCCTGTTCCAGATCCAGCAAGTAGCGCAACAGGCGCGAGCCGTTGTGGGGCGAGCCGATGGTGACGATGCGATGGAACCAGCCACGATTGAAATTGGCAGCGTTGCGGAAAGGCTGGGGAATGTAGCTATTGGCGTTGACGTTGCAGAGCATGCGCGTGAGCACGCCGCCCTGGCTGTGGGCCACGACATCAAAGCGAGTGAAGGCCCAGCGGCCATGGAGCGCGACCATGCTTTGTTTGAAGGCCTGCAAAGCCATCTGCGCGCAGGTGTCCAGCGACGCGATGGTGTTGACGTAAACCGGGATGCCGAGATCGCTCTGCAGAGGGTTCTGGCCGACGGTGTCCTGGCCGTATTTTACCGTAACAATGAAATTGTCGGCTGGGTCAGTATTGAAGGGGCGCGAGGCGCCTAAAATGTTTTCGAAGTCAACGCCCCAGTCGCCGGGCGTGTTATAGCCGTGAATCAAGGCGATGGGCGGCTTGCGGACAAAGAACTGCAAGTCGCCGGCCTGCGCGCCGTTGGTGTCCACTATGCTGAGATCGACGCCCAGTTGATTGGTTTGACCGCTGAAGAGCAGATCGTCGGAATTAATTGGAAGGAGCTCGAAATAGGCGATATTAGCCGCGGAAGTTAGCGTCACGGTCGTTGACGGGGTGGCCGCTTGCCAGGCGCCGTTTTGAAGCACTTGCAAGCGTTGGGTGATGGGAGCGCCCTGCAGAGTTCCCGATCCAAGGAGAGTGGCTTGAATGGTGACTTGCGCGCCTTGCGGTAACGACTGGAGGCTGGAGGGGTTGGCGCTGAGCTGGATGAGGAGCGGCGTGACGCCGTCGGCCACCAGGCCGCCGTTGATAACCCCTTCCCTGGCAAGGATGTTGGTATCGGTTACGGGCACCAAAGCAGCGTTGATGTCGCTGAGGCCCGCGCTGATGCTATCGGAAGTGAGGCCATTCTGGTCTGGGGCCTGCATGGCCACTTGAATGGGAACAGCCACAAGTTGGGCGCGCAACAGCATCGAATCCAAAATGTAGTTGTTGGTGGCGTCGGGCATGGCATTGATCAGCACCGATTGGACGCCCGAAAACTCGGCCCCGGCCTGCGGAGCCAGTGACACTTGCAAATCCAGGTAAGCGCCGGGATCAAGGGACGGCGTGGCCCAACCGCCGGGAGAGGTCAAAGCGCCGAGGATGTTGACGTTGTCAGAGAGCACTTGGATGTTCCAATCCGGCCAGAAAGTGTTGGTGGCGCCAGTGAGCTGAAAGGTGTGCGCCTGGCTGGAGGCGTTCTCGACGCGGACAGTGTAATTTGCGACGTCGCCGGTGCCGAGGGTAACTCTCAAATTCTGGTCGCCGCTGGGCGATTGCTGGAATTCATCGGTGCCCTGGAAGTTGGTATTTTTAGTCGTGGCGGTCCTTGCCATCAAATCGCACTTCGGAAAAATGGCGACTTTGCGGCTTTCGCCCGGCAGGGAATAAATCGGGTTTAAGGGCCCGTTGCCCACGACGGTGGCGGTGAACTTCACCAAGCCATAATTCGTGGCCTCGTACATGTAGGTCAAAGTGGCGTTGGTGGCGGGCGGAAGGGTGGGCACAACCGAAGGTCCCGAGAAATCGGTGAAGGCCACGCCGCCCGTGCCGCTCACGGTGATCGAGCCGTTGACCTGCACGTTGGTCATGGTGTTGGTGGTCTCGTTGGTGATCGTCAGCGTCACCTGGATCACATCCTTAAGATCAACTTGCTTCGGAGTGGCAGCAACCGTCACGTCGATATCGGCCAGCGACACGGTGGCAATCGCGGTGCCATACAACGCCTCGATTCCGGCCAGCTTTACGCCATCGGCTGAACAAGCTACTGCAGGCCAGCCGAGGCCGTAATGGTTCGTCCCCAGCGCCCACGTTGGGACATTCGGGGAAGACCACGTCACCCCCGAATCCAGAGAGATATAAAGCGACCCGCGATAGGAAGCGTCCCCCGCGACCAGCCTCGTGCCATCCGCCGATGAGGCGACGGCGCCCCATTCTGCTGGCGGTGCGCCGGCCTGCAATTGCCAGGTGCCGCCGAAATCCTCCGACGTGTAAACCGCGCTTGGGTAACTGGCCACCGCCACCAACTTGCTGCCGTCGGCCGACGAGGCAATTGCCGTCCAGGTTTCATTTGGCGAGTTGGCCAGTTGCCATGAGGCGCCCGAATCGCCGGAGAGGTAAATGACTGGGTTACGGGTGTACGTGTCCACACCTGTGGCTGCCAGATGCACGCCATCCGCCGATGACGTCACAAAGCCCCAGCTATTGGTCACGCCCGGTGTGTAAGCGACGGACCACGTCACCCCGCCGTCACTGGAATGGTAAATACCAGACGCCTCGTCGCAACTGACGCAAAGTCCGAGTGTCACAAGATTCATCCCGTCCGCTGACGACGCGAGGCCGCCCACAGGAGTCTGGAAAATAAACGAGGGCGGATAATGGACAAGAGGGAGATTCGACTGCGTCCAGGTGTTGCCAGAATCCGAGGAAAGATAAATGTAGCCGGCGGCTGCCCCGCCCAATCTTGAGCCATCAGCGGAGGAAACCACCGTCCCCATGGCATTCGACATGCCCGGTTCCAATCCGAGCTGCCACGTTGCCCCAAAGTCGGCCGAAACGTAAAAGTCAATGGGGCCGTTTTGGCCAGAATCGTCGGTGGAAAGCCCCGAGCCGAGCACGAGTTTGGAGCCATCCGCCGACGATGCGATACAAGTCAGGTAGGTCGTGTTGGTCGTGACATCAACCTCGTCCCAGGTCTGGGCGCAAGCCGACCTGGCCGTGAGCAGAAGTCCGATAACAAGAAGAATGGCTGACTTTAGAATTGACAACGGTTTTTTCATTTGGTTGGAAGAGCAATCCGCACGCTGCCATAACTACCCTAGTTCCATTCTTTGTCAATCCGCGTTCTGGATTATGGGCCGGATGCAAACCGGGATATTCAGGCCGGGCGGGAAACCCCTCACGGTGGAGTGAGACTTGTATCTTCGCAAAGACTGTTCTGTTGGTCATCTTAAGTGAACCCGATAGAATGGTGCCCTCCTTCCAC